>Ga0209086_10000072_pt1 | contig 91919 bp, 81 predicted proteins | sample M_130207_XF_Meta_FD_187312 | JGI IMG/M metagenome (GOLD analysis project Ga0209086, IMG submission 187312) | Freshwater microbial communities from Lake Montjoie, Canada to study carbon cycling - M_130207_XF_MetaG (SPAdes) (version 2) | ecosystem: Environmental > Aquatic > Freshwater > Lake... | reverse complement strand
ATAAGTGATGGCGATGGAAAAAGTATGAAGTATAAAGTAGGAATAGATTTAGTAGATGTAAATGTTAGACTTCAGCAACATAGATCTACTACCCCGGCAATAAAGTTAGAATATTTGTTGTATACTCATAAAGCACCATTAATAGAAGAAGCAATGTTGGAATTATATAAAGAAAATAAAAAATTTTATCTAAACCATGAATGGATCTATGATATTGATATTAAGCATATTATAGGAAATGTTGATACTTTTATTAAATTTTTAGGTATTGAATATACTATAGATGAAAATATTGAAGACTATAATAAAGATATTTTTGAAGTTGATGATTAAAATACAGTTTTTAATTGAAAAACAATTAAAAATTTTAAAAATAAAATCTAAAAAACTTTAAATTACAGGGTCAATATAGTCTGGGTTGAAACGTGCATTGTGAAAGTCCCAGAATTCTGTTGAGCCAAACTTAAAGTCCCTTGGTATAGGGCGGGCTTTGTAGTAGAAGACGCAGTCTTCTATATTATTACTTTGAGTAGTGTTATGAATGTATAGAGCGGTATAGTCGTCGGTTAGTTGATCCATTATATCGCAAAACATTGTAAAATCTGGTATAATACCTGCATAATTTTCCCATAGAGATTTTCGGTTTTTGAGGTTAGTTTCACGAAGTATAAAAGTACCGTCGATGTTGGTTCTAATAACTGGTTTAATATCCATGCAGTATTGTAGACTGAGGATATACCAACATTTCCAGTGGCGTCCGTTTTTGTATAATCCTTGAAAGAGAGGTTTATTAAAAATCTTTGGATCATCTGTGCAGTCATCAAGTAAAAGGACAGCCCAAGGATTTTTAAGGTGTTTTTTGGCTATTTTTTGTCTTTTGACAAAATCTTCAATTTTAGATTCATCGAGCTTATTGTAGACGAAAGTGCTTGGAAACATTTTTCTATAATGTCCATTACTGTCTTCAGTGCCGCTCATAACTACACCTACAGGAAAAATATGGCTTTTTTCGTATAATAGGGATGATATCAGGGTCGTTTTTCCGGTATTATGTGCTACTGAGAAATCATGCAGTAAGAATCGATGATTATTATCGAGAACAAAACCATAATAAATATCGTGTTCTAATTTCTCAATTGTAAATTTAGTTGTAATGTAAGAATTGTATGGTGTTTTAGCACGTTTTTGAAAAACATCTTTTAATATAGCAGAATTTATAATATATAAATTTCCGGTTATAAAGCAACTATATGTTATTTCATGTTCTTTATCAGTGTTTATTTTTTTAGAAATATATAGTTTTTTATAAGCAAATAATCCTAAAGATTTTGCTAAAAATATAATATCATTGCATAATTTTTCTGAATTTAAAGAAACATTGATTGTATTTTCTTCGTAATTATACAATCCACTTGAGTCTACAATACCAGATAGTAATCTTAATCTTACATTAGACGAATTTATCTTGTATAAATCCGGTATATATTTTTCATTATTTTTCATTAACGAATTATCACGTAAATAATTAAAAAAATGATATTGCATATCATTGGGAATAATGTTAGAAATATTATTTATTGTATCATTAAAAACAAGCCAATATCCAATAAAATATGGATCAATTGAATATTGTTGTTCTGTAAATTGTGCACTTGTTCTATACCATAGATGATCATTTTTAAAAGAATCTGATTCTTGTAAAAAGTCTTTTAATACTATATCAACAGTTTGATCTAATACAATATTTTTTAAAGATAAAATATGTGTTTCATTTACAGTATAAGATTCACCCCCATCAATAGGAGTAATTTTATACATCATATCATTATTATAACATAATTCTAATACATTTCTTGCGGTTGAATCATCACCCATAATTTTATCACCAACATTTACATTTTCAACATTTTTTATTGTTCCATCATACATTAAAATACCAGTCCCTTTTGTAAAACACCCTGGCTTCCCAATAACAACAATTTTAGAACCGCCTTGTGAACTATCAGTATAATTTGATGTAGAAGGTGGAATTTTATCGATTGAAAGTTCTTTTATTTTTAAATTTTGTGTAGGAATGCTCATTTTTAGATATTAAAATATATGTTTAAATATAATTTATATTAAATTTTAAATATAAATATAGAATTTATTCTGTTTCAGGTTCAATTGTAAGATTTTCTTTGTCAATTTGATTTTTACTTTTAATAAATATAGAAATTTTTCCTATATTTCCTATATTTGATCTAAAAAGTAATGGTTGCCCTTGTTTAGGAAACATTTGCATATTTGTGCTTAATCCGGATATTTTTGCAATTCTTATAAGCTGTTCGGTATCAAAGTCTTCATTGTATTCATTTTCTATGACATTAGGGTCTGGATCGTCGTCATCTTCGTCATCAACTTCTCCAAATACAACTTCTCGCGAGTAAACACTGCCAGCATTGCATAGAAATTTAACATAGAAACCTTTAGAAAGAATATTTATAGTTGTTCCAATGTTATTCATGTCTTTGCATAATTTTTGGAATTCACCAGAAGGAACGATAACGGGTTTTCCATAGTTTGTTGGAAGATCAATGTCAAGATTTTGAATTTCTTGAATTTTTATATAAGAGGTGGTTATACGGTTATTTTCTTTAGGGACTACTTTAATTCCTAAGTCAGTTGGTCTTGTATCATCAATAAATAAAACCATAGAGTCTTTTTTCTTTATTGCCTTGACCATCTTGTGAAAATGTGTCATGTTAACACCAATGAACATTTTTTCAGCAGGATTTGCTTTAAATTTATATAGTGTAAAATTTTCACTTTGTAGATCAATGTCTATTAATACTCTTCTATGATGATCCATCATTCGTAATTTTATGCCATTTTTATCTATTTCAAAGCAGGCAGTTTTAATATTATTTTGTAGCAATTCTGTGCATATCTTAATAGAATACCCTTCAGTGGTTTTTGCTTTGAAAATAATTGTCATTTTATATTTGAAATATAAACTTTAAATAATATTTTTTTTATTTTGTATAAATAAATGAGTGAATTTAATAATAAACCTGTCTATTTTTTAGAATTAGAAGATGTAAATCAGGATGGAACTTTAAAAATGAATAATCTAAAGATTAATAAGCCTGTAATTGTAATGATACAGGGAACATTTTGTGGTTATTGCACAAAATCCAAACCAGCGTTTGCCGAATTTGCTGTGAAACATCCAGAAGTATTTTGCGCAACAGTTCTTATAGATGGAAATGAAAGTGAGAAGAAACTTAACGGTGTATTATCAAAGGTTATACCAAATTATAAAGGAGTCCCAACATTTTATGGTATTACAAGAAACGGAAAAATTGCAGCACATAATTTAGGTAGATCTTTAGCTGATCATGAAAAGTTTTCTGCGACATTGTAATTTTTAAAATACAAAATCCTATTTTAAAAATACAAAATCCTATTTTAAATTCTTTGAAATATAATAAAGGGATGATAAATATTAATGGAAAACCTTTTCAAATATATGATCTTGATTCTGAGACTAGTATTTTGTCAAGAATAGCTTCAGAATTAAATACTATTCCAATACTATTATATATTAAAACAAAACCTGATTGGAAAACTAAAGATGACTTGATAGTAAAAGTAAAAGATATATTAAAAAAGATAAAAAATACAAATATTTCTCCAGAAAGTATAGACAAACTTTCAAATAAGACAAAAATACCTAATGATATATTATATAAATTTGCACGCGAAACAAAAGAGAAAATTGACGATGAAATACAAGATAATAAAAGATTAGCATCAGAGTATGTAGAAAAATGTAAAGAATTTCAAAATATTAAAAGTATAGACAGCTCAAGCTTTATTATACAAAAGCTAAATATAGAGCTTACTTTTAATAATAAAAATATTTATTCTTTGTATGATATGTTTAATATTATAGTAACAACTGATAAAGTCCCTGTTGTAATCTATAATAATTTTACAAAAATTTATAAGAAATTTAATTCTACAAATTCTATTTATAATGGTTGGGATATTTTTCGTTCTCAGGATATTATAATTCTTAAAATTATTTCAACAATAGAGATGTCCTTTAAGATTGGTGAATCAGATACAAATACCCAAGAATATAATACGGTTATTATAAAACAACAAGACAACAACTTTATAATTGAATTTGATATTGAAATAGATAAACAATATCTTAATCAAGATATTATAATAAATAATATATTAGAAACTTTAGACGTAGATTATGAACCAAAGATTACTAAAAAGATATATACTAATATTGGAGGTGAATTTATGTTTTTAAACCAATCATTAAACTTATATATATACTCTGATTTAGTTATGAATAATAAATTATTTTCTTCGATGTTAGTTGTAAATGAGAGTTTAAAAGCCAGTAAAAATAGATCCGATCTTTTTATAATATTTTCAGATCCGTATTATGGAGAAACGAGAGTAAATATAACACCTAAAAAAATAGAAGGTGTTGATAGTATTAGGGTAAAAGTGAAAAAGTCTTATAATATCGACTGTATTAATTCGTTTATAAATATAATGTCTAAATTGTTTCAAAAATATAATGAGTTATATGATGAAACAGTAGAATTATACGAAAAATATGGAATAGATTTTGCAAATAAACTTGTAGCTGATAGAGATGCTGATAAAACACAAGAAGATTTATTTAGTGTAAATCCAGAATTATTTGCCAGAAATTATACAAGGAGATGTCCTAATAAAGTAAGTATTATTGAAGATAAAGATGTTGATAAATTACAAAAGCAGGGAATTCAATTAATGAGATTTCCAAAATCTGAAACTATATCTAAACAATATTGGTATAGATGTGATCACCCAGTGTATAAATATCCTGGATTAAAAATTAACAATTTGGAACAATCTAATAGAAAAAAATATCCATATATTCCTTGTTGTTATATGAAAGATCAAACGGAAAAAACAAATTATAAAAAATATTTTAATCCAGAAGAAGAAAAAACAATACAAGCAAAAACTCAGTCTTTGCTAACTTCTACTAAAAAAATATTAAAGTACAATAACTTGGGAAAATTACCAGAAGAAATTCTAACCTTTTTTAAAAATATAGATAATAGCTGGGAATATGTTAGAATGGGAATGGATATAACAACTTCAAGTTTTATAGAGTGTTTAATAAAAACAACATCTGATAATTTACCAATTACTGATTCTGAATCAAGAATAGATGTGATATCAACAGCTCGTTTAGAATTATCTGATTTTTCGATTTGTAGACAACAGGCATATGATATGACAGTAGATATGATAAAAAATATAGCTATAGATGAAAATCAATATTTTGACCCAAAAATATTTATATCGTTAATAGAACAAGTGTATGGAATAAACATATATCTATTTGAACGAGATGATAATAAAACAAGTATGATTATACCAAGATATACACATGGCTATTATAGACTATCTAAAAAAGCACAATCTTTATGTATACTGATACATAAAGGAAGTGAAACTGATTTATCACCTTTTCCTCAATGTGAGCTAATATGTAGATATAAACCAGATCGGTCGATAAAATATACATTTAAATATGATAGCGAATTTTCAGAGATATTATCAGATACTTTTAATAAATTAACATTATCATATTCTCTCGATAAAAAAATAAAACAAGTTGTTTTTCCATTACCAGAGAATATAGAGATAAAATCACAAGTAATAGATTCTTATGGGAAAACACGATTATTAAATATAAAAACAGATTCTGTTAAAGATGAAAAACTAATTTTAATTACATCTCCAATACCACCATTTGATGTTCCTGAAATAAAATTTGACTCAAATATCGGTAAAAATACTATAGAGACTGCATTAAAATATATAAATATATTGGGTATAAAAGACGTATTTCAGTTTGTTCCAGAAGATAAAATTACAAATATAACTGGAAAAATAGGAAACGTAGATATAATAATTCCTATAATAGATACATTTCCTATACAAGATATGCCTACAATAAAAGAAGGAATCGTAACATATTCTGAAGAAGAATCTGTATTAAATTTATATAACAAAAATAAAAAAGCAGCCTTATATGTCAGTGAATATTTTTTCTGGATGTTTTCTCTATATATTGATAATAAATATGAATATAACGATATCATAAATAATCAAGATGAAATAATATTAAAATTTGTAGAAGAACAAGTTGATATTAAAGAAGGATTTAAATATAATGCAGTATCTAATAAATTTACTATTGACAATAATAGTGGAGTGATTTATGATAATAAATTTGTAGCTACTTCAAAAGAAATGATAAAAAGAGTAATTTTTATGTTAAAATTACAAATAAAATTTAATTTGAAAAAGCTGATAAATTATAAGAATACTTATAGTATAAATAATTTTTATAACAATACTTCAGATTTTATTCAAAATATTAATGAAGTAATTCTTGAAGGAAATAATTCTATTGAAAAATGGATTCAAGAACAAGATAAAAAAAATGTACTAAGAAATAGTGTCTATATTCAAGATACTAATGAACCCTATTTTTTTAAGAACAATTTAATAGATAAAAATATTGTTCTCTTACAAAACACAGATGATATAGATAAAGCATTATCTATTGCAATAGAATGGTATACTAAAAATATTAATAACGGTGATACTATAGTTTTAAGTTCTGAAACAGATTATGAATTTACTCTATATAACTATAGGTCCGAAAATGAAATAGAAAAAATAAAAGTTGAAGGAAAAGAGAATACGTATGATATAAGAATAATTGCAGCAAAAATACCTATTGACGATAATCAAATAAAAACTATTTTTTCAGTTATATTAAAATTATAAGATTTTATTATATATTGTATATATAATAAATGGAAGTATATTGTATATGTTTACCAGAAAGAAAAGAACACAGTGAACTTTTCTTTAAAACTTTAGATATGACACCTATATACACAAAAATAGAAACTATTGAAAATTTAAAACATAATATAGTTGATTTAATATCAAATAATATAATTGAAGATTCTTACAAAATAAAAGATAAATCATACTATGGTAAAATAGCATGTAGTTTAAGTCATATAAATGCATTAAAACTTTTTTTAGAAAGTGGAAAAAGAGCAGCATTAATTTTTGAAGATGACAATCATATTCCAAGTCATTTAGAAACAATAGAAATAAAAAATAGACTCAATGATACTATTGAACAATTATCAACTTTAAATAGTTGGTATTTTTGCAATCTTTCTCCATGTAATACTAATAGACAATTTATTACTCAAATAACAGAAAATTTATATACCGGTGCAATTGGATACTGTATGAATGCATATTTTATTTCACAAAAAGGAGCCGCTTATTTAATAAATAGATTACCGTTATCAAATAAATGTCATACATTAGACACATGTTTACCTATGTATGGAACTAATTACCCATTTCAAATGGTAGAAGTTCATCCAAGAATTTTTAGACAAAAAGATGGACACCAAGATAATACGACATTAGGTAATAAACATTCTTCTTCATTATCTATTCCAGAATATAATAACATTAATAACAATTATATATATATTATTTTATTTTTTATTGTTATCATCTTTTTAATAATTTATATAATTAAGTCTATTAATCCAAGAAAATATATAATATCATTAATTATAATGATACTTATAACTATATTATATACTAGTTATATATACTGGAGTCGTGGTTATTTGTTAAAAATAGACTGGAATATTCGGGCAGATTATTTGTTAAAAATATCAAGACATAAAGAGGTTATATACAATAATTTATATACCAACAATAATGAATATAGATTAGCTGATATGATATTATATAGAGAATGGAGAAGTAAAGAAAATGGGGAAAAATATCATCTAGAGTTTTTTCCTAATTCTATAGCAAGTGAATATATGAAACAGACTAAAACTGAAGAAAATTATGAACTATTATTTTCTATACTTAAAAAACACACAAAACAGTTTAATGAAATAGATTTGCCAAAAAATAATACTTTAATAATTCATTTAAGACTCGGAGATGTAATCGAGATGTCAAAACTATCAGTAAAAGATTTTTTAATAGATAATAAATCAATTGATTCTAGTTTAATTTGTGATAAAAATTATGGTAATGTAGTATGTAATATTAATGAAAATACAATTAATAATAGCGTATCATATGTTAAACCTTTATCATATTTTTATAATAAAATACATAAAATAAATGGAATAAATGAGATTGTATTAGTTGCAGGATGCCATGTTCTTTATTCATCATATGAAAAAAGTTATTTATATATTAAATGTATTCAAATATTCTTAGAAGAATTAGGTTATAATGTTTCTACAAGATTGGGTAAAAACCCTGACGAAGACTTTATATTTATGTCAAACGCTAAATATTTTTTACCATCTGGTGGTGGGTTCTCTAATATAGTTAAAAACATGGTCATAAAAAATAAAAATGTTATTTTATAAAAATGATTTTAAAATATGTATTTTAAAATTAAAATAAAATATGCCTCCTAAACCTAAATATGTTAAAAAAGACCATATAGAACATATCCTTACCCGTGCAGATATGTATATTGGTTCTATTAGAAACAGAAAAATGCAAGATTATGTTGCACTCGAAGTTGAAAACGGAGAATATAGAATTATTAAAGATGATATTGACATAAATCCTGGATTACTCCGTATTTTTGTTGAAGCATTATCAAATGCAATTGATAATGTAAAAAGAAGTGAAACAACCGCTACAAAATGTACTAAAATTAAAGTAAATATTGATAAAGATACAGGAGAAACAATTATATGGAATGACGGTCAAGTCGTTCCTATTGAATTAAATGACGAAGGTGATTATAATCATACAATGATTTTTGGTCAACTTATGACATCTTCAAATTACGATGATGATGAAGAACGACTTGTTTCTGGAAGAAATGGAATTGGTATTAAAGCAACAAATATTTATTCAAAGAGTTTTCAAGTTAGAGGATTTGATCCAGAAGTTGGTAAAATTTTTGAACAGACTTGGAAAAATAATATGCGTGATATTTCTAAACCTAAACTTACTTCTCATAAAGCAAAACATGGATTTACTGAGATAAAATATGTGCCAGATTTTGAAAGATTTGGTATGAAATTTTATACAGATGATACAATTAATTTATATAGAAAATATGTATGTGATGCAGCAATGCTTACAAAAATAAGTGTATATTTTAATGAAAATCTTATTCCTGTAAAAAATCTTACAGATTATAGTAAATTATATAATGAAGAGAAAACATCTGAAGTTTCGGTTATTAAAACAGATACTGCAGATGTAGTAATCACCCCAAGTAATGGTGATTATGAAGCTATATCATTTGTAAATGGTGTATATACTTTTGATGGTGGAAAACATGTAGATTCTTGGAGCGAATCTATTTTTAGACCACTTGTTCAAAAATTCAATAAACCCAAAAAACCTCAAATAAATATTACTGACATTAAAAAGTTTTTTAGAATTTTTTTAAATGTTTCAGTTGTAAATCCTGAGTTTTCAAGTCAGAGTAAAACTTGTTTAGTTTCACCTGAAGTATCATCTAATGTTCCTGTTAAAAATATCAATGCTATCATGAAATGGAATTTTGTTGAACAAATTGAAGATATTATTCGGGGTAAAGAATTTTTAGCTTTGAAGAAAACTGAAAAGAAAACCCGAGGATTTAAGAAAATTGAAGGTCTTGATCATGCAAACAATGCAGGGACTAAACTCTCTAAAGATTGTACTCTTATATTGACTGAAGGTTTATCTGCAAAAACATATGCAGTTACTGGAATTCAAGAAGGGTGGAATGGATTTAAAGGTCGTGATTTCTTCGGTGTATTTGGACTTCGGGGAAAAGTTCTAAATACAAGAAATGCTGTTATATCAGCTATAGCAAAAAATAAAGAAATCACTGATGTTATTCAAGCTCTCGGTGTTAGATATGGAGTAGATTATAAAGATGATAAAAATTTTGAAACTTTAAATTATGGAAGGCTTATGATTTTAGCTGATGCTGATTGTTTTACACATGACACTCCAGTAGTTATAAGAAAAAATAATATAATTGATATTATATCTATGGAAAGATTAGGTGATAAAGAATGGATTGATAATACAAATATATGTGTTAATACAGAAGTGTGGAGTGATAATGGTTGGACTAAAATAGAAGGTTTAAGACGTCTTTATACAGCAAAAAAGATTATTCAGATTAATACTCATTGTGGAATGATAAGATGCACAGAGGATCACAAAATGCTTTTAGAAGATGATCAAGAAATTTTAGCAAAGGATATTAAAATAGGAGATAAACTGATGAGAATAAAAACATTTTCTAATTCTAACACGTGTTCATCGTCAATTAATATAAATGATGCATTTAACCTAGGTTTGAATTTTTCAAATGATCAAATAGTTGATATTGATATATTAAACAGTTCAATTGAAATCAAACAATCATTTTTTGATGGTATTATGAATAATAATAATTTAAAATTAACTGATTATGATGAAATAACTATTATTGGTCAATTAGGAGCTCAAGGACTGTGTTATATAGCAAGTTTATTAGGTTATAATATAAATATAATAGAAAAAATTAACAATACAAATGTATTTATACTTAATATTAGTTCATATAATAAGTATAATAAGAATATAGTTTACGATATTAAAGAAGTTGAATATAAAGATAAATATGTATATGATTTACAAACTGAAAATCATCATTTAAATGCAGGTGTTGGTGGAATTGTTGTTCATAACTGTGATGGTATCCATATAAAAGGACTTATCCTTAATTTTATACATTCATTATTTCCAAGTCTTTTAGAAAGAGATCAACCATTTGTCGTTAGTATGCAAACTCCAATTGTAAAAGTTTTTTTAAAGACGAAAAGTATCTTATTTTACGATGAAAGGAAATTTAAAGAATATTCTAAAACAAATTCTGATAAAAAACTAACTGTTAAATACTACAAGGGTCTTGGTACATCTTCTGATGCTGAAGTATTAGAAACATTTGGAAAAAGAGTTGTTGAATTATTAAATGATAAAGATGCTCTTGTTAATATGAACAAAGTTTTCCACAAATCACATGCTGATGATAGAAAAGTTTGGATAGGTAATTATAACCCAAATGCAGATTTAGGTATTGAAATCGATGAATCTCCTATTACCCAAGTAAATATCACAGATTTCATCGATAAGGAGATGATTAAATTTAGTATAGCAGATTGTGCAAGAAGTATTCCAAATATGATGGATGGTTTTAAAGAATCGCATCGTAAAACTTTACACGCATGCTTCCTTAAAAAATTAAATTATGGCGGACAGACTTTAAAAGTTGCACAATTAGCAGGATTTGTCGCCGAAAAGACAAATTATCATCATGGAGAACAAAATCTCTTTGATACTATCACAAAAATGGCACATGATTTTCCTGGAAGCAATAACATTCCACTATTATTTAGAGATGGTCAATTTGGTAGTAGAAATTCATTGGGAAAAGATGCTGCTAATGCTCGTTATATCTTTACAAAATTAGATATTCTAACACGTCTTATTTTCAGACCTGAAGATGATTGTTTACTTGAGAGAGTTGTAGATGATGGAGATATTGTAGAACCTAAATTTTATGTTCCAATTATTCCAATGGTATTAGTAAATGGTATAATAGCTGGGATTGGGACCGGGTTTTCTTGTAATCTTCCATCATACAATCCATTAGATATAATTGAATGTATTAAAATATGGTTAAAAAATAGAACGGTATTTGAACAAAGTGATACAGAAAATCTTACAAAAATAAGTTTGCTTCCAGAATTAAAACCTTGGTATCGTGGTTTTGAAGGAAGGATTGAGAAAGATTCAGATAAAAAATATACAACTTATGGAAGAATTATATCTGAAGGACAAGGTAAAGATAAAGTATTGGTTGATGAATTACCAATTAGTATGAGTATTGATAAGTTTAAAGAGTTTTTAGAAGAACAACTTGAGACAAAAAATATTAAATCTATGAAAAATTATTCAACTCCAACAAAGGTTAATTTCGTAATTACAGAGAATAATGACGGTATTAAATGTAATGAAGAAAATTTAAAACTAAAATCTTATATATATACTTCAAATATGGTATTATTTACAGAAAAAGAACAACTTAATAAATTTGATACAATTGACGATATTATTGAGTCATTTTGCTTGGTAAGATATGAATATTATATTAAGAGAAAAGAATATATTTTGAAAGATCTAAATAAAGAATTAAAAACATCTGAAAATAAAGCAAGATTTTTGAAAGAAGTTATGAATGATGAGTTAGTAATTTTCAAACGAGATGAAGCTGATATTTCAACTGAAATGGAAAAGAAAAATTATGATAAAGAAGATGATTCATTTGATTATTTATTGAGATTACAAGTTCGTAGTTTTACAACACAAAAAATTAAAGATTTGGAAACAGAGATTAATAATATAAAGAAACAAATAAAAAATATACAGACTACATCAGAAAAACAAATGTGGATTAACGATCTTGATACTTTTACTAAAGCCTATAATATTTGGCTAAAATCAATAGATAAAACAGAAAAGACAACAAAATCTAAAAAATAAAATAAATCTATTCATATTATAAAATATATAATATGAATCAAGATAAAAAAGAAGTAAAAGAAGAATTTTGTAGTTCATGTGTAGCAGGAGCAGTTGCTGTGTTAGGAACAGCAACTGCTGGAGCTGGAGCAAGTTCTAAGAAATTACATAAGACAACAAAGAAAATTTTAATATGGGTTGGAATATTGAGTTTTATTTTTTCTATAGCAATTGCTATTTATATGTGGAAAAAAAATTGTCAAGAATGTAAATAAATTTTATATTGTTTAAAATAAAAAATGAGTTCTTGTGCAAATACATCATCTTTTGATTTACAAGGATGTTTTGAAAATTGCTCTCAACCTTATTCACAATCAGCTATAACCGATTGTTGTACACAAAAAAGAGCAAATTCTGATCCAGATTCATATCAAGAATTCTGCGTTTCTACTCCATCAGCTTCAGGATGGCCTAATGATGAAATACAAGCATTACAAATTGAAGTAGAAAGAACTATAGATGATAGTTCTATAGAAAGATGTGTAATGAGTACTTTTATAAAAAAATATACATATAATGATATAGATTCTAAATTACAATCTGTTATTGATTCTTGTAAAAAAGCTCCTCAGCCAGCTCCTCAACCTAAATGGTCTCAATCTGATATGACTGTTTTACAGCAATTTACACAAAAATTAAACGTAAATAACACACAATCTCAATGTTTAATGGATAATATTTCAAATAATACATGCACTGATTGTACATCTCATGAAACTTGTGATTCATCTAATAAATGTGTATGCAATACATGGTGGACTGGAGACGATTGTGATAAATTAAGTGGGTTATCAATAGGTCTTATTGTAGGTGGAGTATTATTACTAGTAATAATACTTGCAATTATTATTTGGTGTATTAGAAAAAATAATTAATTATTTTATATTGTTTAAAATAAAAATGACGTCAACTTGTAAACCATACAGCCAGTTTGACACTCAACCAACCAACTGTGACAGCAAATATTTAGGTCACGGTGCTGATGATGATGACGATGATATATCAAGTGTTTATGCAAGATGTATGTTAGCAAATGAACATCCAGGATGCCAAGATAGTTGTGTTCAGGGAGATTGTACTAAAGTAAAACAATGTGCTGGATATCAACCAAGAGGAGACTGTACTCAATATCAAATGAGATTTAGAACAACAGATAATTCTAATAACAAACCAACATGCAAAAATCCTTTAAAAACAGGAGATAATTGTGATAAGTTAAGTGGATTATCAATCGGACTTATTGTAGTTGGAAGTATTTTAGCATTATTATTATTATATTTTATGATTACTTATAAACCTACCCCAACCAATTTTGCAGAAATTGGAAAATACCATACAAAAATGTATGGTCGTCATTGAATTTAACATAGAGGGCAATTTATTAGCATTTTTTTAGTTTCTTCAATGTATTTTATAATACTTTTATCTTTTTTCCAATGTATATCATTTGGATTTTCCATATATTCTTCTTCCATATCTGAAGAATATGGAAAAATAGGCTCGTATATTTTTCTTGACTCATTCCAATATTTTGAAAAACATTTAATACAACTGTAATGATCACAATTTGGATGAGAAATACACATTGTGTCGTTAGTTAAACATACAGGACACAGTGTGAAATCAAATAATAATATAGTAGTCTTACAATTTTTAAACATTATATTACATTTTGTGCAAATCGGCTCTGCCGGTCTTATTAGACAAATCGGCTCTAGATAAATAGTACTACCGCATAATAAAAAATTAGCACATTTTTTAGACATTTTTATATATTAATTTTTAATATATAAAATCAATTATATTTTTTTAAAACCCAAGATCTGCATCTTCTACCATAAACTTGATAAAATTATCTTCATTTTGTTTATCTGATAATCCAGACTCTCTGCGAGCTTCCATATACTTATCAAAATACTTCTTTTTGTAATCGTCACTTTGTGCATCTAATTCATTAAGTTCGGAAGTTGTCTTAATAATAATTTCCTTCATTTCATCAAGCTTCTTCTTCGTCTCAATATATGTCCAACTAATTTGAGCCTTTTTGACTTTAAGAGTTGTATATAATTCGTATGGATCATCACCATCTTTATCTGTAGTATCACTTAACAACATCTTTTCTCGATCTTTGATTTCATCAGCAACTCTTTGCTCCTCATCTTTCTTATTCTTGATATTGTTTGAAATAGAATCTGTAGTATTTTTACGAATATCAACCTCTGAAACTTCTGCAACAAACTTTGGGTTATTTGTTAGAGGAAATGGTCTTCCTACATAACCATGGTATATTTGATGATAAGAATCTACATTTCGAATAATATATTCTGCTCTCTCATTTGCTTCAATCTCTGTTGCAAAATTTCCTCTTAACTTTGCAAACCCATAAATTCCTTGTTCATTTGGAGTAGCTCCTTTTGCCGGAACCCAAGAAATTAATCCAATAGTTTGAAGAGATAATAAAGGATCTGCATATCTTCTTTCTAATTTTGGAAACTTGTCTACAAATGATGTGTTATTTAATGAATTCATTGCAGACTGAACTTCTGTCTCTGAAAGCTGAGCTGATCCTTGATCACCCTTAAATTTATTTACAGGATCTCTATCGGTTGGAGCAGTTAGTGTGTTTTCTTTTTCCCATTCAGGATGTTCGCGTGTTGTCATTTTTTATTATTAATTTGTTTCTTTAAAAAGGATTTATATTTTTAAAATAAAAATATAAATTTAATTTTTATAAACTTTGGTATATTTTATTACATTATAAGTAGATTCATAAGAAATTATACTAAACTTATAACTTCCGACAATAGATATAGAATTCAATGTTTTTTGTGTAATATAAAATACTTTATGAGTTGGCATATAATCTTGATACAAATCTTTTGCATATTTCCACATAATCTTTTCTGCATCAGCACGATTATATGTATAAGTAATTGGATCATCATCGATACTAATTAAATATACGAATCCTTTATTTTGATTAGTATCTGTATTTTCATCTTGCTGTTCCTCTTCCTCTTCCTCTTCGTCCTCTTCGTCCTCTTGCTCTTCTTCGTCCTCTTCCTCGTCCTCTTGCTCTTCTTCGTCCTCTTCGTCCTCTTCGTCTTTCTCCTGGTCCTCTTCATCTTCGTCCTCTTCATCTTCGTCCTCTTGTGTTTCCTCTTCATCTTCTTCCTCCTTATTTACTAATATAACACTAGTAGATATTTTTTTAGCTTCTTGCTTTGAAATATTAGTAGATATTTGTTGTATTGTAGTTTCTGGTAAATTTATATTTTTATCATCATCTAAATTTTCGTAAAGTTCTGACATTTTTATAATATATGTTTAAGTTTTAAATCATGTTTTAAAATATTTTTAAATATTAAATTAAAAAAAATGATTATAAAAATAATATTATTGACTAATACAAAATGAGTTCATCCATTGTAAAAATACTTAAATTAAACTACGCCGACGGGTTATATCATACACATGTTTCTATGGTTCAACCAAAAGGTAAATTTTATTTATCCCGAGAAAAGTTAGAAGATTTTTGGGAAATTTATTGTGATTCTATACATAATAGTACTGACACTATTGCAGGAGTTGCTGAAAAACCTCAAGAGTGTTTACCTGTTTTGGTTGATATAGATATAAAATTAAAAGAGACGGATGACTTGATTATAAATAGAGATAATAAAATTTATACAGAAGAACATGTTCAAAGTGTTATACAAGTGTATCAAAATATATTGAGAAATATTGTTGATAATTGCACTGATGATAATTTATTGTGTGTTCTAATGGAGAAAAAAATATATAGAATTAATGTAGGTGAAACTACATATGTAAAAAATGGATTTCATTTGCATTTTCCAAATTTATTTTTAAATAAAAGTGTACAAGAAGTTCATTTAATTCCAAGAGTAATAAACGCAATTAATGATATGAATATTTTTAGTGATATAGGAATAGAAAATTCTGGATCTTTAGTTGATAAGAATTGCTGTACTGTTCCATGGTTATTATATGGAAGTAGAAAGAGCGAAGATATGGAACCTTATATATTTAGTCAAGTATATAACCATGAATGTATAAAAATAAGTCTAAAAAAGGCTTTTTCAAATTATCAAATATTTGATATGAAAGAAAAAGTAATAAGTATGACAGCCAGAGATCCGTTATCATCTATTAATACAAATATAACGTATTATTTTCCTCGTATTTTTAGTATTCTACCATTTGGTAGAAATGAAAAGGAGTTAAAACATGGAATAATTTCTCCATTAAAGGAACGAATTAAGAAAGAGAGAAAAAATAGAGATAACACCGGTTTTGAAACATCAACGATCATTGAAAAATTAAATACTGCTAAAAAATTACTACCAATGTTATCAGATTTCAGAGCTCATGATTATGGTGATTGGATAAAGACAGGATGGATTTTATTTAATGAATGTAATGGTTGTAACGATGCAATGGATTTATGGTTAGAATTTTCATCAAAGAGTGATAAGTATGATGAACAGAATTGTATAGATATATGGGACAAAATGACAAAACGAGACGATTGTGCGTCTTTAGGAACATTAAGATGGTGGGCAGAACATGACAATCCAGTTTTATATAGACAATTTAAATTAGAAAAACAAGAAGAATTAGCAAAAGATGCTATAAATGGATCTCATAATGATATAGCAAAAATGTTGTATGAAGAGTATGGCACTCATTTTAAGTGCGCAAGTATATCAGGAAAAATTTGGTATCAATTTGTAAATCATAAATGGGAATTAATTGACGATGGCGTTTTTTTAAGAGAAAAAATATCTGATGAAATTCTTGAAAAATTTGCTAATATTGGAAAAGATGCATATGCAAAAAGTGTTAATCCAGCAGATAAGTCGGAAGGGACAATGTACCAAGCTCGTTCAAAACAAATTCAAAAGCTAGTCCAGAATTTGAAATCAGCACCTTATAAAAATAACATTATGAGAGAAGCAGTTGAAGTATTTTATGATAGAAATTTTAGAAAAAAACTTGATACTAATGCATACTTAATAGCATTTAAAAATGGTGTATATGATTTGAAGGATAATAAATTTAGAAATGGTATTCCAGATGATTATTTATCAAAATGTTTACCAATTAATTACAAAGAGTTTGATGAAGGAGATGAAAAAGTACATGATGTATATTCATTTTTAGAAAAAATATTTCCAGACAAATCTGTAAGAACATATTTTATGGATATGTCATCTGATGTATTCGTCGGAGGAAATCATCAAAAGGTAGTGCTTTTTTGGACAGGTGAAGGAGACAATGGAAAATCCGTAACTCAAGGTATATTTGAAAAAATGATGGGTGATCTTGCAATAAAATTTAGTACTACTCTAATTACTGGAAAAAAGACATCAACTGGAAGTGCTAATCCTGAACTTGCAAGAGCAGGAGGTGGTGTAAGATGGGCTGTATTAGAAGAACCAGATGGAGATGAACAAATTAATATTGGTACTCTCAAGTCTTTATCTGGAAATGATAGTTATTGGGCAAGAGATTTATTTGAAAAAGGTTCTGATGCAAAAGAGATTTGCCCCTTGTTCAAATTGATTTTTATTTGTAACCGTCTCCCAAAAATGAAGTATAGTGATAAGGCTACATGGAATCGTATTAGAGTAATTCCGTTTGAGTCTACTTTTTGCAGACCTGATGATCCTGCTCCAGAAACATACGAAGAACAAGTTCTTCAAAAGAGATTTCCAATGGATAAAGAATTTAGTAAGAAAATACCTGAAATGTTGGAAGCATTTGCATGGGTTCTTCTTGAACATAGAAAGAAAATAAGCATACGCATTGAACCAGAAAAAGTTAGAATGGCAACAGCAGAATATAGAAAACAGAATGATATTTATAGACAATTTGTTGATGAATGCATTGTTGAAGAAAAGAAGAAGGCTATTAGTCTTGTTGATATTTATACAAATTTCAAAGAATGGTTCAAAGATTCTTTACCTCATAATACAGTTCCTATTAAAAATGAAGTAAAAGAATATTTTTCAAAACTATGGGGTGATCCTGATCCTGGAATTAAATGGACAGGATATCGGTTAAGGACAATGCAGGATGATATAGCTTCAGGTGAAATTGTAATTCTTGATGAAGATGATTTAGTTGATTACGGAGAAGGTGGACGAAGTTTACCACCTATGTAATTTTTATAATTTTTATATATATTTATATAAAAATAAATATGGGTGTCTCAAAATCTCGACAAATTGATTTACCTGTATATGATTCTACTAATTATGACATTGAATTAAAAAGTAATATTAATGATTTATTGATAATATTATATTTTTCTAAAAAATACAAAAATACATGTATTGTTATTTCAGAAGAAAAAATAATAGAATTAATAAACCAACATAAACATTATGATAATGTTATGGATTATTACAGAGATATACTTAGAGTAAGACCAGATATATTTGATATATTCAAAACATGTGAAAAAAGATTTATTTTTATACCAATAATAGTTTATGAAAATTCAGGACTTGAATCACATGCTAATATATTAATTTATGATACTAAAACAAAAGAATTAGAAAGATTTGAACCACATGGTAATAAATTTCGTGGTAAAAAGGACTATGCTGATTGGAATAAACTTGATTTTGAAATAGAATATGTATTTTTAAACAATGACATTGAAATAAAAAAATATTATAAACCTTTAGACTTTTGCCCAAGATTAGGTTTTCAGTCATTAGAAAGAGGTGATGTTATTGAGAGTGATCCAGCAGGTTTTTGTAAAACATGGATTATTTGGTATCTTGAGTTGCGATTAAAAAATCCTGATATTTCTAGGGAAAAGGTAATATCAGGATCTATACAGAAAATAAAACAAGATCCAGCAGGATTTAAATCTTTTATTAGAAATTATTCTAAATTTATTAGAGATATTTTTTCTAAAGAATTTCCTGAAAAAAATATAATGCTTTTTGATATAATATATAATATTGAAAATACTAAAGTTCTTATGATAAGGACAATAGATCAAATTATTCCAGAAAATATAGGAAAACTTGTAAATTTAAAATTTCTTATGATAGAATATAACCATAATATTATATATTTACCAAATTCTATAGGAAATCTTAAAAATTTGACTCAACTTGTTATATCATATAATAAAAATCTATTAGAATTACCTGACTCTATAGGAAATCTTACAAATTTGACTAGACTTCTTATAACATATAATAGAAATCTAAAAACACTTCCAGAAAGTATAGGAAATCTCGAAAATTTGACTGAATTTGACCTAGATGAAAATCAGCTTACATCACTTCCAGATTCTATAGGAAATATTAAAGAATTAAAAAGATTAAATCTATGTGAAAATCAGCTTACATCACTTCCAGAAAGTATAGGAAATCTTGAAAATTTAAAATTTCTTAATATATACAATAATCCAATATCTGATCCAGAATTACAAGGTAATGGAATAGATATAATAAATATTATGAAAAAAAGATATCAAAATCTGATACATATATAAATACTTTTTACATTCAAAAATATAAGAATCTTATATTTTTATAACTTATTATAAGAAAGTTTACTTTGAATTAAATATAAAAATGAAAAAAAATTAAATATTATAATAACATTTTAAATATGGAATCAGATGTCAAGGAAATAGATAGCGTTGTTTTTGGTATATTATCGGCAGAAGATATACTAAAAATGTCAGTAGTAAAAATTAATACCACAAAACTTTCTGGAACTGGATCTGTCTATGATGATAGATTAGGCGGAAATCTTGAAAGCGGTAAATTATGTCCAACTTGTGGTCAAACTGCTAAGGACTGTGTAGGGCATTTTGGACACGTGGAGTTAAATGTTTGGATAATACATCCATTATATTATAAAGTATTAGTTTCATTTTTGAAATGTTTTTGTATAAAGTGTTATAATTTGTTAGTTTTGAAAGAGCAAATTGAGTTATATGGTTTAGGTAAGACAAAGGGTGAGCAAAGATTTAGAAAAATTATAAATATATTGGAAAAGATAGATATTTGCTGTCATTGTTCTAACCCTCAACCAAAGTTTACACATTCCATTTCTGATAATACAATTTCAATGGTTTATAATCAAAAAAATGATCAAAATGTGGTGATCCCTTTAGCAGTTGAAGAAATAAAAAAAATTTTAGATAATGTTTCAAACGAAAACGTAGAATTGTTAGGATTTAATCCAACAAGAATACATCCAAAAAATTTAATACTTTCAATAATTCCTGTATTACCTCCATCATCAAGGCCATTTGTTATGGCTGATGGAAATATTTGCGATGATGATTTAACAAATCAGTACACCGAGATAATTAAAGCAAATAATCATTTAGAGGATTTAGATCCAAACGATACAAAATATCAAAAATTTTTACAAGCTATTAAATTTAGATTGTTAACCCTTTATAATAATTCCCAAGGTCGTTCTAAACATACAACAAGTGGTCGTCCTATTAAAGGTATTAAAGAACGATTGACAGGTAAAGATGGGTTGATTAGAAATAATTTGATGGGTAAACGATGTGAACAAACGGGTAGAACAGTTATTGGTCCTGATCCAACATTAAGAATGGGACAACTTGCGTTGCCACCGGAGATGGCAAGTAATTTGACATTTCCTGAAAGTATTACTCCATTTAATATAGAAAAAATGAGTGAATTAGTTAATAATGGGAAAGCTAATTTTGTTATAAGAGACAAAGAAGGAAAAAAGACAAGAATAAATTTACATTATGCTTTGTATTCAAAGGGAACAGAATTATTATATGGCGATGTTATATTAAGAAATGAAAAAGAAATGAAGATAGGACAAAAATTGTGTAGAAATTTTGAATTAAAATCAGGTGATATTATTAAAAGAAATGGTAATATTCTTGATAATATAACATATCCTAAAAAGAAAAAATTTATTTTACAAATTGGAGACATAGTTGAAAGACACCTTAGAGACGGGGATACTCTGTTACTCAATAGACAACCGACTTTTTTCATGTATTAAGGTCGCAACAGATGACTGCTATTAAGGTTGGCTGAAATACCTTGATAGATAAACAGTGTAATTCAGTCCGTAGATATAATCATCTAGTCAGGTATTTAAATACTTGGCGAGACTCCTCAATTGCGGGGAAGTCCTTAGAGCTCAAACTACTTCTTTTGAATTGGAAACGGTTCAAAATACTCAAGGGTAATGTCCGTGAGAATAGTAAAAACGTTTGAGATTGGATAATCCGCATCGTACTCCTACGGGCTTATGTGACACGGCTTAAAAACCGATATGCCTAATAGCAATTTATTGCTGGAGAGCGTTCAACGACTGCATTGTTGATTTACATCAACAACAACGGGAGTCGGTCCGAGGGGAAGTCACACCCCCAATGAAGGCTTAAGGTATAGTCTAGTCCTTTGTCGAAAGACGAGGTAAATCGTTACACAGCGGGTCGATGATGGCCAAAGAAATTATAATTAGACCAGGAAAAACAATAAGAATGAATTTAAGCTGTACGAAGAGCTTTAATGCTGATAAAATTGTCAGAAACAGGAGGGCTTAAAAGGCTGCTACCTCCTAGTGAAATATTTTTAATATTTCGCAAGACACCTTGACGCGGGAAACCCCTGAAGTTTCAACTACCACCTTTTAAGACGAAAGACTTTTAAGGGAACACGGTTAATAGCCGTATCCAATGGTAAAAATGTTGAAAATTGGGCAATCCGCGGACTTACTTCCTAAACTCAAACCTAGAAGAGTATGGAAGGGTTCCAACGACTGAACGGGTGTCGGTCTGATGGGTGCTATACCCAAATGAAGGCTTAAGATACAGTCTAGTCCCACTTGAAAGAGTGCTAAAGGTTAGTCCCTTTGGGAGCAATGATGTATAGAGGAAATTCTATACATAGTTTGGTATAAACGTTTGATAAATAACTCTGTCAAAAACAGGAGGACTTAAAAGGTTTCAACCTCCTAGTTAAATGATTTGTTAAAGCAATTTAAATAAAAAGATTCAAATATATAAATATGAAACCGTCAAAACGAAATGAACTATCAAACAAGATATTAGACACTCCAACCGACAGATATTGTGAAATTTATAAAATAACTAACTTAACTACTTCTAAAGAATATATTGGACAAGCAGTTTCACATATCTTAAATAATAATAAATATAGACCACATGGACACCAAGGAAGATTTAGACAACACATATCAGAAGCTTTTTCAATAAAGAAGAATCAATGTCATTATTTAAACAACGCCATAAGAAAATATGGCGTTGAAGATTTTGATGTTGAGTTAGTTGAGTATTGTGATATTGATGATGTGAATGAAAAAGAAACATATTATATTAAAAAGTTTAATACATTATATCCTAATGGATTTAATTTGAAAAATGGGGGTGGTAATGTATTTACACATAGTGATGAAAGTAAAAAACGAGTGTCCAATGGTGTTATAAATTATTTTAAAAATAAAAAATTTGAACGATTCAAAAATATAAAAAAAATTGATGATAATATTGAAAAATATATAAAACCTTTGAATCGGGATAAAATACAATATGGTTGGTATGTATATATAGATAGAATAAAAGCGGATTTTGGTGGAACACATATATCATTAGAATCTAGTAAAAATAATGCTGTTGAGTTTATTTTAGAACTCAAAAATCGTTTAGCGAAATACCTTGAAGCGGGAAACCCCTTAGAGCCCTAACTACCACCTTTTATGAGAAATTATAGAAGGGAACACGGTTAATAGCCGTATCCAATGGTAATAATGTTAGGGATTGGGCAATCCGCAGTGAGACTACCTAAATCCGCTATGATAGGATATGGTAGCCCTTCAACGACTGAACGGGTATTGGTGAATAATGAAGATCTAATCAATCCGAATTTGCTTAAGATACAGTCTGACCCCTAATGAAAGTTAGGGGACTCATCGGGAGATGAGATTGATGTGAGTCTCAAACAGGCGGCTGCCTAAATCTAATGATTTAGGATAAACAGTGATACCGCCTAGTCGATATAAATATATCGGCAAGATAACCCAATTGCGGGAAGTCCCTTATCGAGCTTTGCTCGCGACTATCAAGTCGAAGCCTATAATACTACTTATACATTAGAAATGGTGTATAATACCCGGGGTAATGACCTAGGGCATAGTAAAAACTTATAGGATTGGGTAATCCGCATCGAATTCCTAAGTCTCAAATATGACAGAGATATGGAGAGCGTTCAACGACTTGTGCGAAAACTTTTGCACTTTAACGGTTATCGGTCTGAAGGGTCGTCATACCCTAATGAAGGCTTAAGGTATAGTCTAGCCCCTTGTGAAAACAAGGGTATTTAACGGAACATACACGCACCCCAGTCATTTGAGTCTAGGGCAGAATTAGAGTTGCTTTCTGCGACTAAAAATTATATAATATCTCCACAGGCAAGTAAGCCAAATATTTCAATCGTACAGGATTCATTATTAGGAGCTTATTTGATGACGAAGGGTGAAGTTAAGATAGATAAGGGTAGATTTTTTGATATATGTATGAGGGGAATTAATGTTGATGGTAGTAATTGGACTACAAAGTATATTTTAGAAAAGATAGAGTTGATTACAAAGATTTTTAAAGAGAAGGGAAAAAAGACAACACCGTTTATAGGTAAGAGTATTTTTTCTTTATTATTACCGAACGATTTCATATATAATAAGAAGAATGATGCTGATAAAAACGAGCCAATTGTAAAGATTTATAGGGGAATCTTGTTAGAAGGCGCTATGAATAAATCTAATCTTGGAGCATCTCATAATTCTATTATTCAAGTTTTAAATAAAGAGTATGGGCCAGATATTGCATCTACATTTGTAGATAATGTTCAATTTGTTACAAATGGCTTTTTAGAAATAATGGGATTTAGTGTAGGAATAGAAGATTGTATTGCAACAAAGGATGATGAAATAGAAGATGTGATAGAAAAATGTTTTATTGAAGCAAAAGAAGTAGAAGAAAATACTCATCACGCTGGTATAAGAGAGATGAGAATTAGTGCTGCGTTGAGCAAAGCAAAGGATATTGGATTACGTATTGCAAAAGAAGCATTGGATCCAAATAATAATTTCGTGTCAACAGTTACGTCAGGGAGTAAAGGAGACTTTTTTAATATTGCACAAGTAACTGGTTTACTTGGTCAGCAAAATTTAACAGGAAAAAGAATTGAAATGATGTTAAATCAAGGAAAAAGATCGTTGCCACATTATCCTTTTGAAGGATTAACAAAAGAAATGGAATATGAAAGTAGAGGATTTGTTAAACATTCATTTATTCATGGATTAAATCCTCAAGAATTTTATTTTCATGCAATGTCTGGAAGAGAGGGCGTGACTGATACTGCAATGGGAACCAGTAAATCTGGTTATATTCAGCGTCGTATTGTTAAGTGTTTAGAAGATATGCAAATTCAATATGATGGAACTGTAAGAAATGCTTCAGGTTTTATATATCAATGTTCTTATGGGTATGATGGTATGGATACAAAACATACTGTAAAAGTAAAAGATGATATTGAAATATGCGATATATCAAGAATTGTTGATAGATTAAATATGGAGGTTGACATTGAAGAAGAATCAAAGAGTGATAATAAACTAGAAGAAGTAGTCGAAGAACCAACTAATAAAAAGGAAGTAGTAGAAGAGCCAAAGAAAAAGTCAAAGAAGGATAAGAAATCTGAGGAAAAACAAAAAGAGGTAGTAGAAGAGCCAAAGAAAAAGTCAAAGAAGGATAAGAAATCTGAGGAAAAACAAAAAGAGGTAGTAGAAGAACCAAAGAAAAAGTCAAAGAATGATAAGAAATCTGAGGAAAAACAAGAAGTAGTCGAAGAACCAAAGAAGGATAAGAAACCTAAGGAAAAAAAAGAAGAAGTAGAAGAGCCAAAGAAAAAGTCAAAGAAGGAGAAGAAACCTAAGGAAAAAAAAGAAGAAGTAGTAGAAGAGCCAAAGAAAAAGTCAAAGAAGGAGAAGAAATCTGAGGAAAAACAAGAAGAAGTAGTAGAGCCAAAGAAAAAGTCAAAGAAGGATAAGAAAAAAGAAGAGTAGTAGAAGAACCAAATAAGAAGAAATAGATAAATATATTTTTTTGTAATATAAGTATATATTACAAATTTAGTGTGAAAAGTAAATATAAACGATGTATAAGACTTGACCGAGGATATTATAGATGAAATCATCTGGTCTTGGTTGAAGCATGTTTTCATAGACAACATTTGGGCAATTTTTAATATCACCGGTTGTATTTTTTCTGGTAAAAAATTGCATTAAATACCAAATAACTCCTAAAATAAATATAAGTATATGATCGTATATTGTTATGGGTTTTAGAATAATACAGTATAAAAAGAATACTAAAACATGAGATACATTCCATATGCAGAATTTTAGAGTTAAAAATGAGTGATTTAGTTTATCAATGCATTCTTTGCTTTCATCGGGATTATTGTTAGTTAACTTTACAGAATAAAATTGTATGATAAACAATACTATTATTTGTAAAATGATTATAAAAAGTAATAGTTTATTGTTCATATTTTATTATAATTATTATTTAAAATAATTTTATTCTCGTTCTGTAAGGACAACTACTATAACAGTAATAGGTAATATTATAGGTAGGAATATTAATCCTAATACTAATAATGCAATACAAAGATTGTATGTTTTATCTTGTAATTTAGTTTTATTTTTGATTAACAAAACTAAAGCAGATATCCACAAAATTAATTGGATAATAATTCCAATAATACAAATTATCATGATTTCTTTTCCAAGCCCTTTATAATTATCTGTCTCGTCTGAATCTTTATAATGTTCAATATTTTGATTGTATTGTTTAATTAAACCAAAAATACTATATTTGTCCATTTTTTATTTATATAAATAAAAAATAAAAAAAAATTAATCTGATTCATATACTTCTTCGACGTCATCATCTAAATCAAGTTCTTCTTCATCATCATCTTCAGCTCCATCATCTTCAATGACTATTTCTTCTTCTTTATCATCTTTATCAATATCGGATATATTATCTTCATCAACTGTTTCCTCTTGAGTTTGTGAAGGATGAGATAATTTTTTCGAAGTAATATTAGATGGTAATTGAAATTTGAACTTATATTTCTTACATTGTTCTATGTCTTCTTGTGTAAGAGTATCAATTTTACCATTAGTATTTTGGGTACCAATAGCGTTTTGATTGTTTTTATCAAAAACAATACGAGTTTCAAAGTGTTCATAGTTTCCAAATTTGTTTTTTCTAATTTGAATTGTTTCAAGGGTAGTTTGTATTTTTTCAGATATAGATTTAGGTTTTTCTACGACAACTTTATTTTTGTTTTCAAGAAGTCTGTCAATTATTTCTGGTTTAGTTCCAGTATGTTTAATTTTCTTTTCCTTACATATATCAACTAACTCATTTTTTGTTAGTTTTTGTAGTCTATCTTTGTCAAGATTAGAAGAATAAGTTTTTGGTTTGACTTCAGATTTAGATTCTGAATCTGTATTTTTATTATTCCATATATGTTGTAGTTCAGTTTTATCAATGTTATATTTATCTGAAATCTTTGAAATATAAGAGCCAATTATCGTATCTATAGCATTAATAAGAGCAATATTAAAAGACATATTTTTATTTTTTTTGTATATTTTACTATTTAAATATCATTTTTAATTTTAAAGTTATTTTTGTTGTCTTAAATATTCAAGATATCTCCCAACAAAATTTAACCCATTATTTGATGGTCCTACTCCAAGAATTTCATCTTGTTTGTCTTCGAATATTATAGATGCAGTTCGTGTTGACTTTAGTAATTTTGTTAATTCTTTATCCGATATGAATTTTTCATTCATTGCTATTATACAATTTCTTTCTGTATATAATTTTTTATCTGCAATATAAGCATTTGTATAATCAGATGATATTTCTTGAATACTTTTAAATGTATTTAGAGGCGTTAATATTTTTGTATAAGCTTGTTCGATTGTTTTGACTGATAATATCATTTTATAGTATAATAATGTTATAACATAATGAGTAATTGATTTATATACTAAACCATCTATTATTATATCAGAGTCCAAATCTGGTGAAAATCCCTTTATAATATCTTGTTTTGTTTGTGTTCCAGATAAATATGTTAACAATAGATCACCTTCTATACCAACTATAATAGGGTCTGAATAAGGTTGGATTTTTGTTAAAATTGGTCTTTTATGTTTACGAATTTCTACCGGTGATTGTGATTTTTCCTTTTCTTCCTTTCTTTGTTGTATATATCTGTTTAGTTCTTTTTCATATATCCTAATAGCTTTTTCTTTGGGAATATTTTCTTTTATTATTGCGAATTCGTGTAATCTTTCATCTGATTGATCGTATACTTTATTTTTAGTCAATATTATATATATTTCTATATTTTGTTGTATATCTGATTGTAGTTTTTTGTTTAATTTTATAATTTTTTCTTTTATTTCCTCATCAGATATCTCATTTAATTCTTCGTATGTATCAGTATAAAATAATTTATCGGGGATTTCTATATTTAACATATGTAATACTTCTTTTACTTTTTTAGGGTCACCTTTCATGCTCTTTATTAACTCAAGTTTATCAACTAACTCTTGTCTTTTATTTGCATTTTTTGTGGTTTCTAATAACTTCTTAATTTCACGTCTTTTATCTTTTATTAATTCATTAAAGTCAAATTTGTTGTCAAAGTTTGGATTATATATATCAGTTACTCTAATTTCATCGTTTATATCTTTAAAAATTAATGATTTTAGTATAGATAACTCGTTTTCCAGTTCTTCTTTAGAGAGTTGATCTTCTAATTTTAGCAATTCGTTATATTCTGCAAGATTATTATTTGTTAAAAGTTCTTTGATTTCACTTATTCTATTTTTTATTTCTTCTATAAAATCTTGTAGTTTATTATTACTTATTATTTGTGTTAATGTTGCTATGTTATTAATTTTTTTATATAATGGGGCTTCAGAGTCTAAAGGTATTGTCTGTAGTATTAAACTATCAAGTTTATTTTTTATATTTTCTAATTTATATTTCTTTAATTGAGCTAAATTATAATCATCTTTCAAAGGATCTTGTATGTATATTTTTTCAAATACAATTTGTTCTGCTTTTTCTACATCTACAATATCTGGAATATCAGGTAGTTTTTTTTCATTGTGTATAATATTGTCTATTTTTTCAGACAAATCTTTTGGTAAAAGATTTTCTTTGTATGAAAGATAAATAGTATCTAAAATATCTTTTTCATCATGTTGTGACAGTTGTTCTCTTGTTTCAAGTATGGCTTTAAGTGTTTGATTTTCATCAAGATCTGCATATTTCGATTGTACAAGATATCTTATATACAAGTTTAATACTATTACTCTTTTTTCCATGTATATTTCTTGTCTATATTTTCTATATTCAGTTTTTTTAATATAATTAATAACATTATCTATTGTAGTAAGATTTAGATTATATATTGTTGTTATAGCAATATCAGAATTAGTATCGATATTTCTTATATTAAAATTGTCCTTTCTATATTCAGAAGGTATAATATTAGGATCCGAAACAAAATCTTCGAAATCTTTACCTAAAAATTGGTCGATATTTTTATGTTTATATAATTGATTTTTTAAAAAACTATATGCAATGTATATTTTATATAGTTTTTCTTCTTCTGATTTCTTAGAAAGAATATTTTTTATTCTATATCTTAAACTTTCAAGAACAGTCCCTATTATATTTTTACCTACATTTTTATTAGAGCCTATTAGTGTATTCTCAGATCTATATACCAATTTTTTATCTCCAGCTTGTATTAATTTAGCTGATAGTTCTGGATTTTTTTCTAAAAGAGATTTATATCCGTTGAAATAACCTTCAAAGAGAGTATCGGATATAGTTTTATCATACATTTTTTTGTATATATCATAAACTTTGCTTGTTTTTTTAACATTTTTTACTTGTTCTTTGTATAATTTATTTTTTAATAGATTAGTATATATATAATTTTGTGGAGATCTCCAAATTTCACCTTCTATTAATAGGGTGTTTACTTGTAAATTACTCAGTGGTCCAAATTTATCAGCTTTTGGATCATAAATATTTATAGTATGTGCCATTTTTTATTTATATAATGATAATTTTTTAATTAGATTTAAATAAAAAACTTTCTTATTTAAATACAATATTTATTCTAATAAAATGAGCGGATTACTATTTCTTACAACAGATGATTTCAACATTGCTAAAGGTACTAAAGGCAATATTTTAGCTACACAAATTCCTGGCTTCTCTTTAATATTATTTTACTCAACGCAATGTGTTTATTGTCATACTCTTATTCCAATATTTAAACGATTACCTGGAACAATAGGAGGATGTCAGTTTGGAATGTTAAACGTAAGTACCAATAAAGAGTGTGTATTAAAGAGCAGAGATACTATTGCTCCTATAACATATGTTCCTTATATAATATTATATGTAAATGGTAAGCCATTTATGAAATATAGTGGGCCGCATGATGAAGCCGAAATAAAAAGATTTGTACATGAAGTAGCAAATAATATTCAAAGTAAGCAGAAATTTTCAGCAGATAAGGTAAAAGAAAGTCCAGGTAATGGTATACCTCAGTATACTATAGGGCATCCGTTATACGGTGATGATAAGAGATGCTATTTAGAATTTGATACAGCATATGTAAAATAAAAAATAAATTTGTAATTTAAATGTAAATTATAAATAATATAAAATGTGTGATAATGTAGAATTAATTTCTAGAATAAAGTTTATTTCAAAAATTAAACAGGGGGATAAAATAAATACAAGAGGATTTTTTATTCAAAATGATAGTTTTCTTTCAAAATTAAGCAGGTCATTTTTATATCAAGATAGTCGTCTGAATACAATTAATTTTATTTCAGAAACATTATTACAAGTGTTTCATCTATTAAAATTATATGTATCGACAGATAAGTTATCTGATATTTCTATGTGTATAAATGTTATAGAAGATATTGGTAATATGAAAAAAGGCATTGTAAACTTACAAAATACTTATCAAGATGATGCTATTACTGTAAGCAAACTTGAGACATTCGTTCAAGAAATTGATAGTAAATTGCTTGAATTTAAAAATAATAATTCGGCTAAAATAAAGTCAAGTCAATTAGATCCTGTTATAATACATACAGTTCCAATTGAAGTGCATGATATAAAAGAAGATGAAGAATCTAAAATAGATACTCAAATTAAAAATGAAACTAAAATACATAATTCAAAAGTAGTTAATAAATCATTGCTTACTGTAAGGAAGTAATGTCAAATATATTTGATGTATTTTATCAATTTGTAAAATTTAATGATTATTTTTGTATGTATGATACTATTTTAGAAATTGTTATGTGTAAATCAAATCATAAGATTATTTGTGATAAAATTAAGACGATTTCTGTACCAAATTTTTATTTGGTTACACTTTATATAAATATAAAACAAAATGATATGAAGAAATGTAGCAATACTATAAAAGATCTTGTAAAAGATTCAATGATCGATATAAAGTTGAAAAAAGATTTAATATGTATAATTGGATTTATTGAGATCAATAAAAATATATAAATCATATTTATATATTTAAACTTATGATATAAATGACATGGATAGCAAGTTTTGATATAGGTAAAAAGAATTTTGCCTTTTATATAGAAGAGGTTAATGAAGAACAATTAAAACAACTTAAAATAATGCCAAAAACTTCAAGATACAATACAGATGGAACATGCGTTGATGATTTTAATAAAATAATGACTGATGTTTACAAGAATGGTAAGACTGTCTTACATATAAATGAAGATTTGACTAAAAATTGCTCAAAAGATAAGTATTTAGACACAGAAGTATTTTATAATATGGTAGAACATTTAGACAAGTTTGCTGAATATTGGGACAAATGTAGTTCATTTATAATTGAAATGCAGATGAGCTTTGGAAAAAATAGGAATCCAATGGCTGTAAAATTAGGACAACATTGTTATAGTTATTTTGTGATAAAGTATGGTAAGAGTAAGAAAACTATAGAATTTCCTGCTTATTATAAAACACAAGTTTTAGGAGCACCAAAGAAAATATTAGACAAGAAAGGAAATCTTGTAAAAATGTCAAAGCCTGAGAGAAAAAAGTGGGCAGTTAAACAAGCTTCAATAATTTTACAAGAAAGAGGAGAAAGTGACGTAATAGATAACATAAAGACAAAAGCAAAAAAAGATGATTTGTCTGATGTTATATGTCAACTCCAGGCATATAAATTTTTATGTAGAGATGGAGTTTATTCAGACTTGTGATTACAATAATCATCTACTGTGGGTATAGAAGGGTTATATATTCCAGCTTCTATTGCTTTATTAAGAACATTATCAAAAATTTCTTGAAATTCTTCATTATGTCCAATACTGGTATTTAAAACATGAGCGTATTCGTGCAATAATACGTATAATAACATATTCTTATTGTAATATTGGTTGTTTTCATCTCTAATACATAAATATACCTTTTCTTTATTTATAGTGTATGATTTTCCTTCACTCTCATATATTTTTATATCTTTAATATCAGGGAAAATTACAGATAAAGTATCTTTTAGCTGTTTTATCATTGGATCAGTTTGTTGGTATTTTTCTTTGCAATAATGAGCCAAAAAACTAAAAAATAGGTACAATAAAATACAAAAAATAATAATAATCATAACTATATTAGATTTTTTAAGAGTTCTTGAGAACATATTTATATTAATAAATTATTATTAAAAAAATAAAATGATATTTTTAATTATTATACTATTAATTAAAAACATGAGTAAATTTCCTTTGTATGATAGTTTATATAAAGAAGCCGAAGATAAAGACATAAGTAGCCCTCACAGAAAATTTTTTTTAAGTAAAATAGATGGTTTGGATCAAGATGGTTATGAGTTAATTTATGTATTGATTAAGATATATTATTTGAAAAATAATGATGATAGTGGTATTGTATTACCTTATAATGGAAAATATGTAAATAAAACAGATATAAGTTTTGATTTTAATACTTTTCCAAATAAACTGAAGAATATGTTATACAAATTTTTACAAGCTCACATAAAGAAAATGGATGATGATAAAAGTAAATTTAAATGAATTAATAATTATATTAAATAACTTTTTAATATAATGTCCGAAATATTACCAGTAAATAAATCAGTTACTTTTTACACACCATTAAAAAAAATTGTAAGAACTGGAACAATTGGGGAAGGATCGTGTTTAGTTCACTCAATTCTAAGGGCAACAGATAAGCAATATATAAAATTAAGTATTGGAGAAAAGATGGAATATGTTAAAAATATAAGGAAAAATTTTGGAAAAATAACAAAGGTTGAATGGGAGACTATGAGTAATGGATTAGTCTCACTCATTTCTTACCAAGAAAACTTTTTACTATTATTAAACACATTTTATATTATTGTGAAGGATTATCGTAGATTTAACAATAATATAAAAAATATCTATATAAAAAACATAGTTGATAAACTATTAAGTAATAAAGCACATATAGATCCTTATAAATATATAATAGATAATATAAGTATAGATACATTTGAAAAGACACTTTTACCTGAATCTTATAAAAAAGCTGAAAATAAACCAATATTGTATACTAAATTAGAAATTATTAATCAAAGTTTAATTTATTTTGATAAATCAGATTATGAAGATGATCTTAGAGAAATGTTATTAGTTATATCAGATCAAGCAGAAACATTGGCATATGATAATTATATAAATAAAGTATCAAATAAGAGATCTTTTATGGATACAACTAATATAGAGATATTATCTAATAGATTTGATAGAGATATATATTTTATTGATGGTAATACAAGAATACCTTATAGAGGACTTGGACAAGAGAATATAAAAAATAGAAAGTCTATTATTGTGATATGGGTAAATAAAATTCACTACGAGATAGCGGGAATATTATTAGATGATAATAAAATCGAGAGAGAGTTTGAGCCAACTCATCCACTTATTGTAAAAATTAAAACTTTTTTGTATAATCCTTGGTTAATAGCTCAAACATATCCAGATTTGATAAAATATTTACCAAAAGAATTAAAAATCTAAATATAAAATATTGTTAATAACAAAAATGGATGAATTTGATATTATAAATTTTTTTCCCAAATATCCAAATATTGATAAATTGCCAGATAAAATACTTAATCCAACCCATTCTAAATTTTATCAAAGTATTTATAATAAAAAGGAATTTTATGATAAAAAATTAAGTAGAATAGAAGTTGTCCCGAATGAAGGTTCAGGACAACTTATGAATCATCAAGAAATAATTTCAAGATTTATGTCTTCTCATACTCCATATTCTGGGTTACTTCTTATACACGAGATGGGTACCGGTAAAAGTTGTTCTGCGTTTGCAGTTACAGAAAAAATACGTAAAGAAACCTGGGTTGACGCAAGTCAAGAAGAATTAACTACTACTAATATAGTTCTAAAAAAAGAGTTGGCTAAGAATCGTATAGAATCGGCTATATTCAAAGGAGTTCTTGTGTTTGCAAGAGGTGAGAATTTAATAAATAATCTTATAAAAGAACTTACTGAAAAGTGCACAGATGGTAAATATTTACCAACAGAATGGGATACCAGTAGAGAACGTGATATAAGAATAAAGAAGAAGATATCAAGTTATTATAAATTCTTTACGTTTGAGAGATTTGCTAAAGATTTATCTGTTCAAAGCGATGATTATATTTTAAGTAACTATTCTAATAGAATTATCATAATAGATGAAGTCCATAATTTAAGATTGCAACCAAAGAAAAAATTAGTAAAATCGGATTATGTAAATATTTATAAACAATTTTGGAGACTCTTACATAAAACATATGGTTGCAAGATACTTTTACTATCAGGAACACCAATGAAAGATCAGTCTGAAGAAATAGCTGGAATAATGAATTTATTACTCCCAGAAGATAAACAATTACCTGTTAAAAAACCTTTTCAAGAAGAATATTTAGTAGAAAGAAGTAAAAATAACAATAAAATTTTTACAGTTAATGATGATAAAAAGGAAGAATTAAAGAAAATATTCAAAGGGTATGTATCATATCTTAGATCAATGGTTTCATCTGTTAAAAAAGAATTTATTGGAAAACAATTAGGTGATTTAGAACATTTTATTGTAGATCAAGATAATATGAGCGAACATCAGACAAAATATTATAAAGAAGCTCTATCTAAAGATATAAAAGAAAATGGTGATGATCTCTCAAAAACTGGTGTTTATAGTAGTTCAAGACAGGCAAGTTTATTTGTGTTTCCAGATGGAAGTTATGGTTCAGTTGGATTTAAAAAATATATGCCTGAAGTTAAAAAAGCAAGTGGACATAAAGTAAGAAGTTTAGAGAAAAAATTTGATAATGAAATACGAGGAACAGACATAGAAAAATTAGATATTATTAAAAAATATTCTAGTAAATATGCTAAAACCATTAAAAATATACTTGATAATAAAGATAAATGTACATTTATTTATTGCGAATTTGTAGAAGGAAGCGGTATTATACTCCTATCTGAATTACTAAAGAAATTTGGCTATTCAGAAGCAAAAGGAGATGATATACAAGATGGAGTTATAAAACCACGATTTGCTGTTATATCAAATATAACGTCTTCATATAAACAAACAGCAAATATAGTAAATGAATTTAATAAACCAAGAAATTATAAAGGAGAATATATACAAGTAATTATAGGCAGTCGTGTAATAGGCGAAGGTATATCGTTAAAAAATGTAAGAAATATAAACATCCTTACTCCTCATTGGAACTATTCGGAAACTGATCAAGCAATAGCTCGTGGTATAAGAGCTGGATCTCACAAGATTCTCATAGAAAAAGGACTTAATCCAATAGTAGAAATTTTTCAAAGAGTATCTATCCCAAATGATAACTCGTTATCAATTGATTTGTTCATGTATGAAAAATCTGAAGCAAAAGATATAAGCATAAAAAGTATGGAAAGATTGCTAAAAGAATCAGCGTTTGATTGTCAGCTAAATTATGATAGGAATATATCTATATATGAGAACATGAGAGAATGTGAATATATGAATTGTGATTATAAATGTCAAGGTATTAAAGATCCTCATAGAATAAATGAAGATTTATCAACATATAATTTATATTATATAGACAAAGTAAGAGATGAAATTATTGAAAAAATTAAACTAATTTTTAAAGATGTTTTCACAATTGAATTATCTGATATACAAAATATTTTACCAGAATATACATTATTTGAGATAATAACTGCCTTAAAAACTGTAATAAACGAAAGTTATATTATTAAAAATAAATATGGTTTTACAAGTTATATTCGAGAGAATAATAATATATACTTTTTAATTGATAGTTTATCAGCAAAATCTAATATTTTCTCTGAATACTATATAAAATATCCTTGTATTAAAGTTGAAACTGATTTTTCTGATATGTTACAAGTATTAACACGAAAATCTTTCCCAACCATATTAAATACCTTGATAGATATCGACAACGTCGAAAATTTTGAAGAATTATTTTTTAGTTTAAATATAGAAATTCAAGAAATATTTCTAGAAGCAGCTATTTTAGCAAAAAAGACTGGTATTGAAAAAAATATTAACTTGCAAAATAATATTTTAACTGCTATGAAACCTTATATAATATCAATTGAGAATTTCTATATTTCTACTGTATTAAACTCAGAATCCTTACATAGATGTTTTAATAATGACAACAATGAATGGTCTAATTGCCCGGATGATATATTAAAAAAGCTCAAAGAAATTGAAAAAACAAAACAACAAGAAGTCGTTGAAAATGAGTATGGATACTCAGGCCTTTTAAATCCAACTACAAAGGCTTTCTGTATCAGAGACTTAGCTTCAATAAATGAGACTGATCCAAGAAATAGAAGTCCAGGTAAGGTATGTAGTTCGTGGACTATACCAAATTTATTAAAAATTCTTGTAACATTAAAATTAAAAATTCCAAATGACTTTGAAATTGATAAAAAAAATGTATCTGGAATGACTGCAGATGATTTATTCAAAATAATTAAAAAGGCTGGTTCTGCAAGAGAGTTGTATTCAAGTATTGACAAAGCAGATGAAAATAAAATTGAGGAGTATAAATACATATTATATTGGTCAAAAAAAATGAAAAAAGAAGGTATGTGTAAAAATATAGAAAAGTTTTTATCAGAAAATAATTTAGTTATAACTGATACTACATGTGGAGCTACTAAAAAGAAAAGAAAAGAAGATGAATAATAGTATTATAATAAAAAAATGAATTTTTTTTAAATAATTATTTTAAATATTTAAAATATGGACGCTAATATTAAGAACATCGATTCAATCGTAGTTGAATTCATCAAAAATATAGCAGAAAAATATGACATTGATATCAAAGATCTTGAAAACATGTGGAAAGAAAAATCAAAGGAGATTAAGAAGTCGAAAAAAGCCGAAGCCGAGACAAAAATTACAGGAAAATGTGAATATGTTTTTGTTAAAGGAGATAAAAAGGGTACTATTTGTTTATCAAAAACTAAGGATGGAAATCTTTGTTCTAAACACAAGGGTAAAGCTTCAAGTGATGTAAAGAAAAAGTCTCCTAAAAAAGCAGGACCTCTACAACCAGTAGTAACAAAAAATATTATTCTTAGACGGAATAAAGATATTGGAAATAAACTTTGGCATCCTGAAACACGACTTGTATTTAAATCTACACGTGATAAAATCGTAATTGGAAAAGCAAATGACGTGAATGAAATTATTCAATTAAATGATGATGATATCGAAGTATGTAAGAGTATGGGTTTTGCATTTGATAAAAATGGATCATCATTAACTACAGACGATGATGCTTCTCATAAAAAACCCAAAGAAAAAGTTATTAAACCTGTTATTAAAGAAAAAGTTATTAAACCTGTTATTAAAGAAACACCTATAAAGAAACCCGATATTTCTACTGCATTAAGTATGGTTAGAAAGAATAAAAAGTCTGATGAATCAGATCACGAATCCATCTTGGAATCTGAAGATAGCGATTAATATAAATGTATTTTTATTTTATACTTAAAAGAGTATAAAATATTTTTATTAATTATTTTTGTATATAATAAATAAAATGACTGATTATGACAATATTTATAAAAAACTGAGCACAAATGTTAATGTATTATCTGGACAAAAAGTATCTTCATACATGACTAATTCTGATGAATCTTTTAAAGATAAAATAATTAATAAATTAAAAAATCCTATCATATACGGAGCTATAATAGTATTAGTTATAAGTATATTTCTAGTCGTTTTAAAACCATCTTTCCTAACATCAAAAGACGCACAGTCTGGAGTTGAAAAAGTAAACTATGGTTATATGATAGCCACTATTTTATGTATTTCATTTTGCCTAATAACTTGTGTATATTTTGTATTAAAAAGATTTTAACTATTTTTCATAATATAAAAATTATTAATAAAATAAAATACTACTACCAAAAGTATTGCCTTTACTAATAGTAAAATATACATAGATCCTGTATATGATGAAGGAATTACTCGTTTTATAAGATCATCAACCTGTGGTATTGAGAATATTATAAATAACACACCTATAATTAATGCAGTTTTTAACTCATCTAAAATCCTATACATACCATTCTTATTCTGTTTGAATAGATTATTTACTATCTTAATTTCATTATGAGAAGGTACGGTGTGATCTGTTGGTAATTCGTCAATAATATCGGCATTTTGTTGATATGACATTTTTTCTTAAGTAAATATATTATTTTAAGTTATATTTAAAAATATCATTACTTATAAAAAATGACATTAAGTATAGCAAAATTAGAAAAATTATTCGATTCATCTGGATGTTTTCCTGTTAAATACTATACGATAGGAGGAATATGTGTTTACATAGAACTCAAATCAAAATCTTTTCCAGATAGTTTTATGATATATGTCCCGTCTAAATACGAAATTGAGATAACAATAGGAAAAAATGTATACAAAATACAAGAAATTGATATAAATCAAGAAAATCAAGAAAATCAAGATATTTTAGACAATAATTATGCAGAATTAGATATATTATTAAGCTATAGTAATAATAAAACGGAAGATTTAAGTAAAAAATTAGAAGAACCATATAATAAAAACATAGTATTAGACAATTTTTCGTCTGACTATAAAGATGAAATAAAAGAACTGTATAATCAGCTTAATAGATTAAAAAATTGTATAAAAAATATCAACTATAATATTGGTATTCTTTATAAAAATTATATAGCAACTATAAGACATGAAGAAGTTGAAATATACTTTATAAAAAGTTATAAAGGAGAAGATAAAAGAAAATTTGTAGTAGTCGCTGACCTTGAATTGTTTTATACAAAAACCCACAATATTTATATTGACATTGAAAAAATAAGATCTGGTATATATAGTGTTTTAAATAAAAACGACAGACGTCATGAAAAAATGATCAGAAAGATGATAGAACAACAAACAAATTGGGATTTGTTAATAAAAAATGCTAATGATAAAAAGAAATACTATGAATTTCATATAGAAAACTTTGAAAAAATATTTCAAGATATAGTTTCATCTGAAAAACATAAGATTAATCAACTTAATGAAGTTGATGAAAAATATATATTAAAACAAGGATTACAGTCAGATATAGAAAAATCTCATTTAAAAAATAAACTTGAAAACGAGTTAAATGAAATTCTTATAACAAAGAAAGAAATTATGAAAAATCTTGTAAATTTGAGAAATGATTTAGAAAATATAATATTATCAAAAGATAAGATATTATTTGATAATATTATTATGTTAAATTCTCTAACAAAAAATATAGAAAATTTATCAAAAATTTAGTATTTTCTTTCTTTAATATAAAAACACATGTATCTTATAAAAAACGGTGAAAAAGTTAAGATCTCTTCCATAGAAAACTATAACGATAGTCACACATCTAAAAATAACTGGTTATTATACAGTTTACTCATTATTCTTTTTATAGCTATATTAGCAGGAACATTTTACTTAGTAAATAAACATTATAAATCTAAACTCGCCTTAAGGCTAGTTTAAATGATTTTAAATTTATTTTAAATTTATTTTAAAATTTAAAAATTAATTAATACTGTTGTCCACAAGCTTTTTGTGAGTAAACAGAACAACCATTATTCCAGTTAGGATACGCTCTTGTTAAATTTTGATACCCATTGCATCCTGGTCTTACACCTGGACCCGCAGTAAGCGAATCGTAACCGGGTATTCCTCCAAAACTTGGTATCAGTAAGATAGAGTCTTTTCCTGGATTTGATCCAACTACGGCATCATTTACTGGTTTTGTATTATTATAGTTAGCTATATTTGCATACATGCAACCATTGCTAACATTCTGTGTATTCATTTTATTTTGTATAAAGATTTTATTTATAAAATTAAATAAAATTAAAAATTTAATAATATTTGTTTCCACCACATGGTACATTCTTATATGTAGTGCAGTTTCCGCTTGTCTTTGTAAAATCAGAGTAAGCATTTGTAATGCCAGTATATCCATTGCAGCTTCCTGTTCCTACTAATGTGTTGTAGCTTGGAGCACTATAGTCAGGAACTGTCTGGACAGCCATTGAAGGCACTTGAGCAGAGAGAACTGGTCCTTGTACTATTCTAGACTGAACTCCATTTACTACGCTATCATTATTATATGTTTTAAGTGTAGCGTATGTGCACATTGATGATCCGTTATTCATGTTTTTATTTCACTAAAGATTTTTAATTTAAATTTTTTTTTGATTCTTTTTTTGCAATAAAATCTACAATTTCATTATATTTATTTCCATTATGTGCTTTTACCCAAATCCATTGTATATTTTTATCACTCACACATGAATCCAATCTTTTCCATAAATCAACATTCTTCACATCTTTCCAATTATTAACCCTCCACTTTTTTATCCACTCAGTAATACCCTTTATAACATATAAACTATCACTATATATAACATACTTTGTATACTTACAAAAAAAATCCAACGCCTCTATAACAGCTGTTAATTCCATCCTATTATTAGTACTACTTTTACTACCTCCAGAAAGCTCCCATATTTTCTTTGAATCACTCAGTATCCCTATACAAGCCCATCCACTTGCTCCATTTGGTTTTAAACAAGAACCATCCGTATATATTTGGATTGCTTCCATCTTTGTATATTATAAAATATTTTAAAGTTATTTAATAATTCATTTTTTTAAAAAAATGAATTTTAATTTTATATATTCTTTTTATTTTAACAATTATGGATGATGATACTCACATATGGAATATAATCAAAGATCACTTTGATAAAAAAGGTTCCTCTTATATTCAGATAGAATCTTACAATGATTTTATATCAAGAGGTATTCAAGAAATTATAGACAAAGAACCATTCTTTGAAATCCCCCAAAAAGGCCGTAATTATAAAATAGAATTCAGCGATCCTTACTTCTCAAAACCTTCTATCATAGAAGAAGACAGAAAACTAAGACAAATTTTCCCCAATGAAGCAAGAAACAGAGATCTTTCTTATGATTCTGCTCTACACATTGATATAACAGAAACTATTGTAGAAGAAGGATGCGAACCAGAAGTTAATATTTATCACCGTGTAAATATCGCAAGAGTTCCTGTTATGTTACAATCATCTCTTTGCAATCTAAATAATAAAACCCCTCAAGAACGCATAGATGCCGGTGAATGTGAAAACGACCCCGGTGGTTATTTTGTAATCAGAGGGAAAGAACGAGCTATTGTAGCACAACAACGATGTAATTATAACCAAGTATACGTATATCTTCAAAAAATTTCGGCTGGAAAAGCCGCCGTTAAAACTAAATTCAAATACATAGCAGAAATTAGGAGTATGTCTGAAGAAACTGGTCACTCTGTTCTTGTTCAAGCAAAAATAGGTATTGATGAGAAAACAATTGTTTTCTCTCTACCATACATTACTCAATCTATTCCCATCGGAATCCTATTCAAATCACTTGGTTTTACTACAAAAGACGAAATTCAAAATTTAATTGGATTATACGGCAAAGAAGCAGACAAGTATATCAATTATATTGACAGAGATTCTTTCGGTATTTCATCTCAAGATGAAGCATTGGAATACATTGGAAAATTTGCAATGCATATTATTTCAAAAGATAAAAGAAAATCATACGCCTGGCAAGTAGTTGAAACAGAATTATTTCCTCATCTTGGAATTACTGCAAGTATTAAAGAAAAAGCTGTATACTGCGGGCATATGGTGAATAAACTATTAAGCACTCAAATTGGGCTTAGAAAAGACGATGACAGAGATAATGTCTCTAATAAAAGAGTAGAAATGGTCGGCACCCTTATGACTGAATTATTCAAAATGCTTTTCAAACGGTTCTTAAAAACCGCTCAAGTTCAATTAGAAAAAAGTGTAGATTTACTCCTAACATTCTCAAGAATTAATATAATTACTGCAGGATTTAAACACGTCTTTGCAACAGGAAACTGGGGTATTCAAAAAAATACTTACGTAAGAACCGGTGTCTCTCAAGTATTAAGCCGCATGACCTGGGGTGCTACAATTTCTCATCTAAGACGTATTGTCATTCCTATCGGTAAAGAAGGTAAAAATGCAAAAATTCGACAAATTCATCCTTCTCAATACGGGTTCCAGTGCCCGACAGAATGCTTTGATCCAAACACTCCTATTTTATTATGGAATGGTTCTATTAAATTAGCAAAAGATATCATTGTTGGTGATAAATTGATTGAAGACAATGGAAATTCTACAGAAGTTAGAACTACATGTTCTGGTCATACATTAATGTATGAAGTTCAACAACTTTCAGAAAATTGTGTCAATTATACAGTAACAAGCAATCATATATTAACTCTAAAAATAAAAAAACATAAAAAGATTAGAACTCATCGAGGAAAATATGAATTAATGTGGTTTGATAAAGTTAATCTTTGCTATAGATATAAAGACTTTTATAAAATTGAACAAGCAGAAGAATTTAAAAATAATATTGAAGACGATATTTTAGATATTACTATTGAAAAGTATCTTAAATTATCTGATAATATTAAAAAGAATTTATATGGATTTAAATGTGATCGTATAAATTGGCCAAAAAAAGATGTAAAATTAGATCCCTATATATTAGGAATGTGGCTAGGAGATGGAATGAAAACTGGTTATGCATTTGCAAGTGCTGACGAAGAATTAATAGAATATTGGAAAAAATGGGGTGAAAATAATGACGCTACTATAACACATGGAGTTCGTTATGCATATGGAATAAGTTCTACCATTAATAATTCTGGTAAAAGAACAGAAAAAGCTCCTCTTAAAAAGTTACTTGAAGAATACAATCTTATTCATAATAAACATATACCTATTGATTATATAGTAAATGACAGAGATACTCGTTTAAAATTGTTAGCAGGATTAATAGATACAGATGGTTCTGTAAGAGATAATGGTCATGAAATTAGAATATGTCAGGGTCCTAGAAATTTTCGTATTATTGAAGATACTTTAAAACTCGCAAGATCTCTTGGATTTTCATGTCATGTAAATGATGGAAATAGTTCATGGACTCATAATGGTGAGAAAAAATATGGACATTATAAAGAATTAAGAATAACTGGCGAATTCTTATATGAGATTCCAACTATATTACCAAGAAAAAAGCTAATTCCTTTTAATAATGAAAAATCAAGATCCAGATGTTCTGCTTTTTTACAAACTCCAATTATAGTTGTAAAGAAAGATATTGCTCCATTTGTAGGATGGCAACTATACGGAAATGGTAGATTTTTACTTGATGATTTTACAGTCGTTCATAATACCCCTGAAGGGCAATCCTCTGGTATCGTAACGAACTTTGCAAATTTAGCAACTGTCTCTAAAAGGGTATCAACAATTAGAGTAAGAAATATTCTCAATAAAAATAAGAATATAATTCACATTAAAGATTTTGATTTAGAAAAAAGAAAGTCCGGTGGATATATCAAAGTATTCTTAAACGGAATAATCTTAGGTTTTGTAGAAGAGTCTGAACATATATTAAATGACATCAAAAAATACAAAATCAATAAATTACTTGACAATTCAATCTCTGCTTCTTACGACTCAATCGACGAAGAAATAAGAATATATGCAGATGAAGGCCGTTTAATGAGACCTCTATTTAATGTAGACAAAATCAACTCTAAACTTGTATTAAAGAAAACAGATGAACCAGACTGGGATGCTCTGGTAAATAAAGATGTTATAACTTATATTGATAGCAACGAATCTGAAAATTCTGTTATAGCAATGTATCCTTCCGACTTGGAAAAAGAACATAAATACGACTACTGTGAAATTCATCCAAGCATGATGATCGGTGTTATGGCTTCAATTATTCCATTTCCTGAACATTCTCCTGCTCCAAGAAATTGCTTTCAATCTTCAATGGGCAAGCAAGCTCTTGGAATGTTCGCACTTAATCATCAAATTAGAACAGATACCATAGTTCACGTATTAGAATATTCACAAAAACCTATCGTAAGCACAAAACCAGCAGAATATTTAAAATTTAGCGATATGCCTTCAGGTGTAAATTGTATTGTAGCCATTATGTGTCTTTCTGGGTTTAACTATTAGACCCTGTCGAAACAAAATTTCGGCAAGTCATCGTTATGGATGGCAACGTATTCAAATTGCGGGGAAGTCCAAAAAAATCAAAATGAATTTGATTAACATCTCTATATAAAATAAACAAAATGATAATTACATGCAAAGAATGCAAAAAAGAAGTTGAAGTTATAAATAAAAGATTTAAATTATGTCCAACGTGTTCCAAAAATAAACAATTACAAAGATGTCGTGATTATAAAAGTAAAAATAAGGATAGTATTAAAAAATATAATAAAGAATACAAAAAAGAAAATAATGAAGCTATATCCTTATATAATACAAAATATAATACTGAGAACAGATATAAGATTCAGACAAGACAGACTATTCAACATAAAGAACGAAGACAAACAGACCCAGCTTATAAAATGTCTATAGTATTGAGAAATAGATTTAGAAAATTTTATAAAGGAATTACAGTAAGTAGTAGTTTTATTGATTTAATAGGCTGCGTTTATCAAAATTATTTAAAATGGATAGAGTTTAGTTTTGATTCTAATATGTCATGGGAAAACCATGGAGATGTATGGCATATTGATCACGTTCTTTTGTGTTATTTGTTTAATCATGAAGATGAAAATGATAGAAAAATCTGTTTTAATTGGAAAAATACACGACCTTTATTAACAAAAAAAAATTTAGCAAGTAAAAAAATTGAATCAAAGGACATATTAAATCATGAAATAAAATTGCATTTTTTTGAAAAAAATAATAGAGATGGTTATAATCATATTAATTTTGATTTTACTTATTTAACTACTAAGTTATTAGAGAAATCTAATAATGGCTCTAGCTAACCACTAGAGGGATAGTAAAAAGGTTAAATATACTAAGGATAATCCGCATCCAAGCTCCTAAGTTAGAATTCTTAATTGAATATACTATAATATGGAGAAGGTTCAACGACTAGATGGATACGGGCATGAGAAATCTGGTAAATTTCAATGATTGCTCAAGATATAGTCTGTCCCACCCGAGAGGGTGTTTAAGATTAGATAATATATTCCCATAACTAGATACAAATAGTGTATATTATCGAGACTTGAATAAAAATATTCAATATATATTTTAGGATCAAACGTAATCAAGAAGACAGTGTAATGGTAAATAAAGAGGCTGTAGAAAGAGGGATGTTTAGAACTGTTTCTTATAAAACTCTTGTTGAAGAAGAAAAGAAAAAGGGAACATATAGTTTTGAAAGTATTGAATTGCCAGAACAAGAGGTTCGTAAACGTGGTTATAATTATAATCTTTTGGATTCAGATGGAATCGTAGAAGTTGGACTATCTGTTATAAAAGGTGATATTATTATCGGTAAAATTATAACAAAAAATACAAAAAATGGCGATGAAGAAAGAAAAGATGCAAGCGTTTCCATAAAAAATGGAGAAGACGGTGTGGTTGATAGAGTATTAGTGTCAACAACCCCCGACGGATATAAAATGGTAAAAGTTGTTATTAGAAAAATAAAAATCCCTGAAATTGGTGATAAATTCGCATGCTACAAAGATGACCATGAAGTTCTAACTGAAAATGGTTGGAAATATGTTGATAAAATTTCTTTAAAAGATAAAATCGCTTGCTTAATTGACGGTAAAAAACTTGAGTATCATAATCCAACTGAAATTCAGTCTTATGATTATAAAGGACCAATGTATAATGTTGAAAGCGACAAGATTAATTTATGTGTTACTCCAAATCATAGAATGTATACTGGAAATTGCCATCGCCAATCATATAATATTCAAACCGCCGATCAAATTTACGGTAAAATGAGAAGCTATAAAAACAATATTGATGAATGGAATCCTGAAAATTGCCTAAAAACATTTACTCTACCTGCATATGAAGATCTACCAGCTCTTGAGCTTGATTTAGAAGCATGGTGTTTATTCTTTGGTATTTGGATAGCCGAAGGATCCTGCTCTATATCTTATCTTAAAACAGGAGGAATATGTACTAGAAAAGTTAATATTGCAGCCAATAAAGAACGAGTTAGAAATCAATTAGAAAAATGCATGAAAAAATTGGGATTAAAATGGAATATGCATATGTCAAGGGGTGAATTAGTCTCTTGGTATTGCTCAGACTTAAGATTAATCTATTATCTTAGACCGTTAAGTGTTGGTGCTATTAACAAATCACTACCTGAATGGTGTTTTAATTTAGATATGCATCATTCACGAAAATTGATTGAGGGAATGGTTTTAGGCGATGGATGCTATATGAAAGGCACAACTACTGAAAGATATTATACGTCAAGTATTAAACTACGCGATGATTTCCAAAGACTGTGTTTACATGCAGGATGGGGATGCAATTATTACCTTAAAACTGAAAAGGGAACAAAAAGTATGTGTCTGGGAAAAGAAATAGAAACCAATGCAGATTATTGGACAATAACTATTTGCAAAACACAAACAAATCCTTTAGTTAATAAATATATTAAAACTGGAAAACAATTAGATTATTGGGAAGACTTTGATGGTAAAGTATATTGCTGCACTGTCCCTACTAAAGATGGAATTATTTATGTTAGAAGAAATGGAAAGAGCGTATGGGCTGGAAACAGTAGATCGGCTCAGAAGGGCACGACTGGGCGGATTATTTCACAAATTGATATGCCATTTGATAAACATGGAATAACTCCTGATATTGTCGTAAATGCTCATGCATTACCAAGTTAATTCGGCTTGAGGATTTAGGTAACTAAATCCTAGTCTGTCAATGATAGGTCATTTTATGACTAGTCATATCATTGACAAGGCGAGACGTCCAAACTGCGGGAACATCTCGAGAAACTTAACTACCGCAGTATAAGAGAAATCTTGTATGTAGCAGATGGAGTAACTTCCATTAGATGGTAAAAACGTTAAGTTAGAGACAATCCGCAACCAAGCTCCTAAATCCGTTATGTTCGCTATGCGAACCGGCTTATAACCGTATGTTCGTATAGCGAACCGGTTTATAACCGTTGGTAAGGATATGGAGAAGGCTCAGAGACTGGATGGAGGTCGGTGGAAAATGATGGTCTAACCAACCTGATTCTGCTTAAAGTATAGTCCGGCCCACCCGAAAGGGCTATGAGTGTAGTTCCTGACTAGAACGAACTCATGTGAGGGAAATACCGAGAATGACAATAAATCAATTAATGGAGTGTTTATTAGGTAAGAGTTGTGCAATGTTGGGAGAATATGGCGATTGCACACCATTTGGTGATAATAGTATAGACGTTATTGATAAATTATGTGATAAGCTAGGAAAAACCGGTCACGAAAGACACGGATGGGAAACTCTTACTAATGGAATGACAGGTGAAAGAATTCCCGCAAAAATATTCATGGGTCCTACTTATTATCAAAGACTCAAGCATATGGTGGGCGACAAATTACATTGCTGTGACTTACTTCTCACAGAAGTTCTTACTAAAAATGGTTGGAAGAAAGGAGATAAACTTACAATGAATGACTATATTGCTACACTAAAAAATAGAGTTCTTGTATATGAGAAACCAATAGATATAATGTTATATCCTGATCACGAAGGCTCTATGTATTATATAAAAAATCAGTCAATAGATTTAGCAGTAACTGGAAATCATAGAATGTGGGTTTCAAAACCATTTGGACGAAAACGAGTATGGTTACCTTATGATTTTGCAAGAGCTGATGAAATTGTTGGAAAACATATGAAGTATAAAAAAGATGCAGAATGGGAAAATGAAGATTATCAATTTATATTGGAAAGTGTTGTCAAAAAATACACACCAACAGTTGATATTGTTATATCAGAAAAAATAGTAGATATGGACTCTTGGCTTATGTTTTTTGGAATATGGTATGCCGAAGGGTGGACTTCTGGAAGTAAAACATCTGGGCGAATTCAAATATCTGTTAATAAACAACGTGTAAAAGATAACTTGTATCCAGCACTTGAAAAGTTAGGCTATGCGTATAAAGTTACAAATGAAAAACTTACTATTTATGATTATCAATTATATACATATATACATTTATTAAGCGTTGGTGCTCCTAATAAAGAACTTCCAGATTGGGTATTTGAAATAAGCAAACGACAAGTTCGTATTTTAATAAGAGGAATGTTATTAGGTGATGGTTCTTCAAGTAATTCAGGTTGTGAATTTTATTATACATCTTCTGTAAAATTAGCCAACCAATTTCAGCAATTATGTTTGCATGCCGGATGGGCTGGAACAATTTCAAATCACATAAAAGCTGGATCAAATCTAATAAAAATACATGGAAGAGAAGTTGTCAATAATCATGATATATTAAGAATAAGCGTTATAACAACAAAATTAAATCCTTCAGTAAATCATGGTCATACAAAAAATCAAAAAATACAAGAAGAACATTTTGTAGAAAATGAAAAATGTCCTGTTTTTTGCTTACAAGTACCATCTGAAGTATTTTACATAAGAAGAAATGGAAAAGCATGTTGGACAGGAAATAGTAGGGCTACGGGGCCTGTCACGATGCTTACGAGACAACCACTTAATTTTTGGGTGGTAAAAGGCGACTTTAAAAGAGTTTATCGCCTAGTCGTTTGGCTATTTTAGCAAACGGCAAAACATCTTGTTGCGGGAACACCCTTAGAGTCTTATCTACCACCTTTATTTGGAAACATTTAAAGGGAACACGGTTAATAGCCGTATCCAATGGTAATAATGATAAGAATTGGGCAATCCGCAGGCTTACTTCCTAATGATAAGTCTGATTCAAATCAGACCGGCAGTGCCGAAAATAACTATATCAATGGAAGGGTTTCAACGACTGAACGGATGTTGGTCTGAGGGGCGTTATCCCCAATGAAGGCTTAAGATACAGTCTAGCCCATTGTGAAAGCAATGGTATAAGCGAGAAGGGAGGTCGAGAGATGGTCAAGCTGGCCATAAAGCAAATTTAAAATTTATTGTAGTTTTTATAACTTGGAAAACACAACTACAATAATAATAAAAATTTGCTAGTCCTGTTATAGAGGGCAACACATCCAAATTGCGGGGACTTCCTAAAGATTTTAATACTAAACTAGTGGAGAAATTCATTGGTGGCTTCAGGTAACTCCTGAAGGTATAGTAAAAAGTTAAAATATATATGGAAAATTCGCAGCGAACTGCCTAAATCCGTCAAGGTAGGATATGGTGGACGTTCAACGACTCGACGCATGTGGGCTTGAGAAAAACTAACCATTTTTCAGTGAAAGTCTAAGATAGAGTCTAAGCCCACTCGAGAGAGTGATATATACAAGCTTTATTTGTTCTATAACAAACAAATACAGTGAATATATAGATGTAATGATCTTGAGAAGAAATACTCAAGTGAACTGGTATAACTGGGTAAACATTTGCCACAGTGGAGAAAAATTTACAATATATTAAAAATTCGTCAGTAAATGAAAACTCTGCTAGTCTGTAGTATAACAGGCAACATGTCCAAATTGCGGGAAAATCTGGTAAAGTCTTTAGTACCAAATTGTTAGAGAAATCTAATAATGGCTCTTGTTAATCACTAGAGGTAAGGTAAAAATCTAAAGAATACAGACAATCCGCAGGCAAGTTCCTAAATTCCAAATGTCATGGAATATGGAAAAGCTTCAACGACTAAATGAACATGGGCGTGAAGGATTGACAATCCTCATGATCGCTTAAAATATAGTCTAAACCCATCCGAGAGGATGCTACTTTAGAAGTTTTGTATTCTTATACTAATGAATACATTATAGAATTAGTAGATGAAATGATCTTGAGAGTAAATGCTTAAGTGATCTGGTATAATTGTTACGTTTCGGGGAAATGGAAAGAGATGCAATGATTGTGCATGGAAATGCGAGATTTTTGAAAGAGAGATTGTATGATATGTCAGATCCGTATAGTATGAATGTATGTAATAAGTGTGGAATGATTGTAACATGTGAGAAAGAATGTAAAGGTTGTAAATCTGATGAAATTTCAAATGTAATCATACCTTATGCTTCAAAGCTGTTAATGCAAGAGTTGATGGCTTGTGGAATTAAAGTAGAGATTAGACCAACAAAATAAAAAAGATAAAAAATAAATTAAAAATATAATTTATATATAGAATATATATAAATATGACAGATTATGATTATGAAAAAAAGTTTGAAAAAACTCCAAAAATTGAACTTGAACAACCTAGATCTATCAGGGTTGTAAGTGCTCCTAAAAACTGTATAAAAATTGACGGTAAATACTTCGCTGTAGACATTAAAGATAAAGAAGAAATAATTTATCAAAATATAAGAATCTATAAAAATAATCATATAAAAGATATTGAAAATGGTGTGTATACTTGGATTTTAACACAATCACTCTCCGAGTCTGGAAAATGTGATGGTCCTTTTAATTTGTATTTTAATAAAGTATTAACTCCAATTGAAGTAGGAACTTTACATTCAAATCTTATTTCAAGAATAGACGATATATGCTCAATTAGATTAGCAGGCGAATTTAAGAAAACTGATAATAAATTCGAATATAATTTTTTGTCTGGAACTTATATGGCAGGAAATATTAGTGATGAATATATAGACGAAATAAAAGTAGCTTTTGTAGATTATGTAGGAAATCATCTTTCAACAGGAATAATTAATAAGTTTACATACTCAAATTTATCTACATTAATAACTGAAGAAAATTTTGGTTTAAGTTTAATTATATCAGATTTAAAATTTCTATATGATTTAGGAATTCGCATTGTTTATTTTGAAAATGCAAAAGACTGTAGGCAATATGATAATTATAGTCTAGAATTAGTAAAATATGAAATGAAACTTGAATCGTATAATAAAAATCCTAAATATTATCCAGAACCAATAAATCCAATAAAACCACGAGGTATTGACTTTAAAAATTTAATAAAATAATAAATTATAATAGACTTCGTTTTATTATAATTTTATACATCAAGTCTTTTACACGCATTTGTCATATAGAACAAATGAGCCATAAGATGATGTTCTTGTCTATATCTTTCTAAACATTCTCTTAATTTTACATTTTCAGCGTCATTTTGTATATTTTCTTTTCTCATAAGATGAGCTGTTAAATATATAACAGCATCTAAAAGTTCTTGTTCCATCATTTCAAGCCAAGAATCTTCTTCTGTTCCAAAATTAATTGTATTATCAGAAACTTTTATACTATGTCCATATCTTTTTATACCAAGATCTAATCTTTTATCAATATCTTCTAATATTTTTTGTTCCATTTTATTAAAAACATTTTGTTTATAAATCAAAAATTACAAAAATCTATAAAACTCCCCAAAAAGGTTTAGGTGGTGGAGCCATAAATACATCAGTTCCGGGTCTTGGTCCTGGACGAGGTCTTGGTGCTGGTCCTGGGACTGGTTTAGGATAAGGATTAGCGCATGTCGAATTAGGCCCAGCTAAAAATGTATATAAACTTCCACATTTATCGTTGGCTTTTGAAGTAGCAGTTCCGCAGTATTCATTATAAACAGATTGTCTTGCGTTAGTATAAGAATTAAAATCTTTTATGTTATAAAGTTGGTTTCTTGCAGTGCAATCCTTATATATATCCTTATCTCCAGATGTTTCATCTGGACGATAATCTCTAAAACATCTTGCACATGTTAAATCCATATCCATATTTCCAAATGTATTTTTATTTGGATTATTAAAGAAATCTGAACAATCTTTATTGCAATTGTCATATACTACACCACCTGGAGCAGAGCCACAATATTGGCGATACCCGTCAGGATCACGTCTAGACATGTCTGGATTACAGCATTGTGTGCGTGCTGGTTCAGATCCGTTTGGACAATTTGAAAAACAATCTGCTACATCAAATGGTTTATATGGATTCGTTGGACTCCAAGGTGGTTGATATGGATTATTTGGACCATAAGGTGGTGTATTAATTGGATTCTTATAAAAAGGAGTACAAGAACTATCAACCATTTGTCTGGGAGCTTGTTGACCATACGATGATGTTTGACAATATTGATTATATCCGTCAGGATCACGTTTAGACATGTCTGGATTACAGCATTGTGTGCGTGCTGGTTCAGATCCGTTTGGACAATCTGAAAAACAATCTTCCATATCAAATGGTTTATATGGATTCGTTGGACTCCAAGGTGGTTGATATGGATTATTTGGACCATAAGGTGGTGTATTAATTGGATTCTTATAAAAAGGAGTACAAGAAGTCATTTATTTTATTATATAAAAATATAAAAAAATAAATGATTTTTTATTTTATTTTTATTTTTTTTATTAAATTATGGATATGCCAATTAGATGTTTTAGTTGCAATAAAGTCTTAGCTAATAAGATTGAAACCTACAAGGATTATATTAAATCAGGAGTAGATGCAAAAACAGCTCTTGATAATATTGGCGCTGTAAGATATTGTTGTAGGAGAATGTTTCTTGGTTATGTTGAATGTTCTGAAAAAATGATTCAATATCAAAAATAAAAAATAAAATTATTTATAAATATATATTTTTATAAATAAACTATGACAGATTATTATAATTATCCTAAATCATCATGTGTTTGTTACGATACAAAAAATAATTTTCCAAAAGAAACAGGCTATGCAACAAATTTGTCAGTAAGAAGAGAAAACAATCAACAATCTGTTCCAGGTGATTATTACGACGTAAATAATACAAGAGTATTCAGAGTATCCCAAGAACCACATCCAAGAAATGGTATTATTGTAGAAAATCCACAAGTATATACTTCATCTCCAGGATTTAGACCTTATAAACCTAGTAATCCTTATCCAGTAGAATGTTCAAAAGCTGTATATGACCCATTAGATCCCAGATTGTTGAATGCAATGACAGCTCAAATTATACCTCTTGACAGAGCACCGATGGAATCAACTGTTAGATTAGATGATGTATATAATGAGAAACTTCGTGGATATGGTCAAAACTATACGGATTATAAAAGTGTATCTGCCGGTCAGATACAATATTATATTGATAAGTCAATAGAAGATCCTTATTTTACACCTGTTTTTGAAATAAGTAGTAATGTAAAAGGTGAAGTTTATCAAGATCCAATGAACGCTATGAAACCAGCGTATTTTCGCCAACCATTAACTTCATCAAATCCTTTACAAAATAATATGAGAGGGTTTTCAGGATTAACTTCTATTAACGACAGTACAAGATTTAGAGAAGATATAACAGGAGGAACTAAATATGCAGGTGGTTTAATGGCCAGAATGAATAGAGAAAAATACTCTTCAAGATGGACAAATAATTTTGATTGATTAAGATTTTAATTTAAAATTTAAATTAAAACATTCAATTTTCTACTGTAAGATTTGCCAATTCCGCTCGAAACTTTGAACTATCATCATCTATCACTGCTATTTCATCCATCTTTTTTGTAAGAAAATTAAAACAAGCATCTTTATCAACTTTTTTAAACTCTGTAGACTCATTTGTTTCTTCCATTCTTTTTAATACCATTTCTCCTGATACTTTCTTTACATCCTTTGCAAGCTTCTTTGTTAACTTACTCGCTCTTACATCCTTTTTAACTTCTCCATCTGAATTGATATGCTTAAATATTTGTCTTGCTGGATCTGTGCATATATAACCTAATTTTCCATCTTTATCCTTAAGTATATTATCTACCGCAAAACGTGCAACACCAGCTTGTCCATCATAAAAATGTTCTTTAGTAAACTTTTCCTGTATCATTTTAGTTATATGTTCTTGACTTAAGTCAATAGGTGAAAGAAATAGATTGGTTTGATTTGTAGGTTTTTCTATAGCTTTTGTAGCCATTCTTTCTATTTTGTTTTGAAGTTCTTTGATTTGTTCTTTGTATTCACTAATTTGTTCTTTGTATTCACTAATTTGTTCTTTGTATTTTTCTATATTAATGATTTCTGTTTTTAATATTTGATTTTCATCTTCTTTTTGTTTGAGTATTTTTTCATATCTAGGTATACAAATCTGAAAATGAATGTTTAGATTTTGTTTACTTGATAGAATTTTATTGCAGTATTTACAATCAAATATAACAATTTCTTTAGTAAATGTTTCAGTTCTATTCTGAATACAATATTTAGCAGTTCTAAGATGGTTTTTCAATGATGATTTTGTATTAAATGTAGTTTTACAAAATTCACAAGATGACATATTTATATAACAAAATTTAAATATTTAAATCATTTATGAAAATTTAACGTTTGACGTTAAATTTTTAATATTTAACATTAAAAATTTAACGTCAAATATTAAGAAAATCATTTTTTTATGAAAATTTAACGTTTAACATTAAATTTTCATAATTTTTTAAATAATGTTATATTTTTCAAGCCAAATTTTCTTGTGTAATTTAACCAGACCTTTTTCCATTAAAAAATTAACCTTATTTCAGTTTACAATTTTTTTATTTTACCTTTTCCAAAATTTTTTTTGTCAACACACACAAAAAATGTGTGTGTGTTGATGATTTTAAAAATTTATTTTTCCTAAAAAAGATATATTAATTATTTATTTGAAATAAATGACTCAACTTATTTCATATTTTTTCATAAAAAACTTGAGTCATTTATGTTTTTTCCATATTTTTAAAAAGTCAAAAGTTTAATGATAAAATTATAAAGTAATTTCAGTTTATAATTTTCTAAAAAGTTAAGATGTTGATAATTAATCTATAAATCTACCATTTTAAAAAGATAGCAAGATGATCACTTCCAAGAGGGGAAGTTTTAAGTCCTGAATTCTTAATAACTCCGCATTCTTTGACTTTATCATACATATTTTTATCAACTATAAAATAGTCAAGTCTCATACCTTTATTTGCAATTCTTGTTTTACTATTGAAAAACCATGTATATTCAGTTTCTTGTTGTTTTTTGAATTTTCTATAAGCATCAGAAAAGCCTGATTCCAATACTTCTTTAAAATCGTCGATTTCTTCTCTTAAACATCCAGCAATTGTAGAGCTATTATATTTTGATCGAGTATAACAGGTGTCGGAATGTGTATATGCTATATTTAAATCACCAAGCCATATAATATTCTTTGATAGTAACTTTAAAGATTCAAGGTATTTTTTTATTGATATATTCCATATGTTAATTCTATATTCAAAATTACTACCAGAGTTTGGAACATATGTATTAATGATGATAAATTCAGAATATTCAGCAATGATAATACGGCCTTCGGTGTCATTAAGATCTGGAATATCATATACAACTTTTTCAGGTTTTTCTTTTGACCATAGAGAAGTTCCGGAGTATCTATTACCGCTTCTTGCGTCAAGACCTTTGCTTGAATTCCAAAATTGATGATATTCTGGGAATTTAAATAATGATTCTGCATTTTTACTATCACATCTAGTTTCTTGAAAGCATAAAATATCGGGATTATATTCAGATATAATTTCGCCAAGATTAGTTTCGGGCTTTATTGAAGTATATTTAGCGTTTTTGTTTGAAATATGTTTTCCTCCGACAATGTTAGATCTAATACCATTAACATTCCAGCTAATTATAGTAGGCATAATATTTATTAAAATAATTTGTACTTTTAATAAATATTCAATTTATTTTTTCCAATCTTGAAACTGTTGTTTTTTTGTTCCATCGTAAGTATAAGCGTGATTATTATCCAGCATTAGTTTATTCATACTTTTATCAAAATTACCAATATCTTGCTTATTTGTATATATAGTTATTAATAATCGTCCATATTTATCCCAATCACCGCAATATATCCACACTTGTTTATTATGGATATGGTCTGATAGGAATTTTTTTGCATCATAACCGCAATTTTTTTCTTCTAAATCTTTAGTTCTTATTTCAGCGCAATCTATACCGTATAATCTACATTTTTTCTTATAAAACTTTGAATTAAATGGTAATATAACTGTGATTGTATCACCATCATAAACGTCAACGACTTTACATAGTAAAGTTTCTTTATCAAGAGATAACCACGGAGTATTTTCAGCGGTCATATAAGATATATTTCTGGAATTATTTAAAAACTTTGCAAAACCGTAGCAATTACCCATTTTTATATATAATATATTATATATAATTTATCATTTTTTATTTTTGTATTTTTCTAACAACGATTGTGACTGGAATTATATTACATTCACATAAGGCTCTTTCAGCAGTTCCAAGTTTTATACTAGTTTTCCAAAATTGTGTCCGTAATTTACGATATGTATTTACGATATCTTTAACTTGTCTATTTTTTGTTTTTGTTTTTCTATAAGTGCTAATATTTTTTTTAGAAAGAATATGAGCTTTATTCGCTTTATCGTATTTTTCCATAGCTTTTACAATATAATCTGGAACTTGATTTTTTTTAATATGTTGTTTTATAAGTCTAATTCGTTGTTGTTTATTACAAACAAAATCACCAGGCCCTGCCTCTCTACATAATGGGCAAGTACTGTTGTAATTTCTAAACCATTGAATAATACAATCGTTATGAAAGGAGTGATTACATTCTGGAATTGTATAAGAAGTATTTTGTGTTATTTCATCATGACATATTGAGCATATTTGAGAAGCCATTTTTAAAATAAATATATATTTTAAAAAATTATCATTTTTATATTTTAAAAAATTAATTTATTGTGCGCATTGTCGGCCTGGTAAATATGATGAACAACCATAATTTGGACTTATACATCCATCAATTATATTCATACAGCACCCGGGACCATACCATCCATGTTTACATTCGCATATATTATCACTATTACAAGTTCCGTTAGGAGTACAAGGATGTTGAGGATTGCCATTACACATAAATGCTGTATTCTTTTCAGCACAATCTTTTCCAGTCCATCCATATACACAAACACACTTTCCACTTGTACAAGTTCCATGCCCAGAACATGTATTATTAACACAAAAATCTGCAATTTCACAGTTAAGTCCACTATATAGTGGATCGCATACACATGTTTTAGTACTTTGATTTGGAGTTCCATGATCATTACAAAATGATCGTGGTATAAAATTATAATTATTTGGATTATTTGGATCATAATTTGCAACATCTGATGGTAAATCTCTCGAACAATCACATTGAGTGCCAATAATTCCCGAAACTTCACATTTATATCCTGCCGCTGTATCAGATGTACAATATCCTGGTCCAACATTATAATGACATTGATCATCATTATTACACTGAACCATTGGTGTTGCACACCAACTTCGAGCAGTAGCATCTAAAATTCTACAGTTATGACTTCCTTTAAATGGATCTCTACTAAATGATCTAGCACTTGATCCATACCCACAATCACTATCTCCCATACATTGTGGCGCTAAAGGATCTGGATTATCACAAGTACATTGACCAGCTCCTGCATTTACACACAAATCATCATTAACTCCTGGTACAGATGATACACATGAAGATCCATTTGGACCAAGTTTACATTCTGAATCCATTCTACATGTTCTAAGAGCTGGATTTTTACATTCTGAATATGATAATCCAGCATTATATTTACAATATAAGGCGCCTCCTGTATCACTTACAGCCCCTCCTCCTATAACATGACAATCATCTGAAAATCTACATTGAGGAGTAGTTGTACTATAACAGGCTGTTTCAACTCCAATACATGTTGTATCATCATACCCAGCTGGATCTGTATAACATACTCCACATGCTCCCTGACCTGCTCCTGAATCTATTTGGCAATGACATTGATTGTCATTTGTCGTATTAATTGCCTTCATTCCATATATATCAAGTTCATTTCTATTCCATGCAATAATAAGAGAAGAAAAATTAAAAGCACATATATTATCTCCAATTATAATATTATATGCACCATTTGTAGGAGGTAATAATACAGGTCCGCCATCAGTATGATTATAAGGAGGGGGTAAAATATTAGTTATATAAAAAGGTGTATGACTCATTGATAATGGTAATAGTCCATTCGGTCCAGCAATGTCAGATGGATTTATTAAAGAATTTATAATAGTTTTAACAAAATCACCTGATGGAAATCCACATCCAATACCTTGCAGTACATTTAATACTGGTAGAATCGGAACAGAAGAAGGATCTGTAGGATCTAAAGGTGATACTAAACAGCTTGTGTATGATGTTGTTTGTAAACCAGTAAGAACCTCTTTGGGGTCATTTGATGCGTGTGTTGGTGTGTTTGGTGATGATTCTATTGATACAATATTAACAGTTCTATTTCTTATAAATGGATATAATACCTGATATTTGTCTATAAAAAGATTATTCTGTGTATCAACAAGTTTGTTTTCAAATAATACAAAAATTCTTCCTTTTTGTTGAATTAGGTTAGAATATGTCGAATTTACTGGTATATTATTTGGATATAATAAATCACCAAATGTATTTTTTAAATAATCTAAAAACAACGTCTGTATTTTTAACCTATTTGTTTCTTCAACATTCCATGCATTTGTAACATATGAAAAATTAGTAACATCTTGAAAATCGAAGATTAATATTTCATTAAATGGTGTTGTAAACGAGTTAATCCATTGTTTTATATCATCAAATAATTTTGTAACACTATTTTGGGTAAATAATGTGTGGATAAATTTTAAAGATGATAAATCTAATCCTGATAAAACTTTACCCTCTTTTGTATCAACTCCTATCCTAAAATCAAAATATCTGATTCCATTATTTAATTGTGTTGTTATATCATCATTCTGAGCTCTACCCCAAAGTGCAATTGTTCCTTTCATTATTTTGGTTAAACTATCTATATTAGATGGAGTTGCAACATTTAGAATAGCTCCTATAATACTAATATCAGTTATATAATTTATTAGATCAGTTTGATTCCAATTTTTTGGATCAAGTTGGGGGTATTTTAAAAACCCCCATGATGGAATTTCAGTATCATAATCCAAATAATGATATAATTCATTTCCTAATGTAGCATTAAATGCGGGTATTCCAATAATTCCTATACCAGGAATTAGTGCTAGTGTACTTAATAATGCTATTATAGCATCCAATTTTCCTATAAAACCTGCAAAAGCTGCTCCTCCAGTTTTTGGTATTAAAATATCATAAGTTGCTGTATCATGACTTCCAGGTATTTTAATCTGATTAAATGGAATATTACCAATTATATCAGAACTGTACCCCATCCATTTTGATGATATACTAATCGGATAAATACTATCTTTACTTACGCAAAAAGCATGGTACCCATTATCACAATTATCTTTTCTACAAGGACCAGAAACTATAGTGTTAATTGCTGGTGTATAACATGTGCCAATCATAACAGAATTATTAGAAGTACAATCTTCTGGTTTTGGATTACATGTTGGCGCAGTACCAATACGTGTTGCATTAACAAGTGTATATTTTTCTTTAGTATTTTTATATAAATAATAGATTGAAATACAAACAAGTATTAAAATTATAATAAGTAAAATCTTATTCATTTATAATATTATTTTATTATAATATTATAATAAAAAATTTTATTTTATTGAAATCTTCTTGTCATTTTATTTAATATTCACATAATTCTTAAAATATATTTTTATATTTTTATATTTTTCCGCCCATCATTCTCTGATTAGATGTGGACATAGGGAACATTCTACGTTGCCACATTTCTGAATTACGTTTTCTAAGTGCTGAAAACATGAGATTTTCTCTAAATTCTCCAGAGTTTTTAAACCAGGCATCTTGTGCTAATTCTCTGATATTTGCAGTTAAGTCGTTTCCGTCTTGTTGACTCATAGGGCCATAAGAGTCTCCAAATGATGTAAAATCTATTTTGTTTCTTGTGATATAATTAGGCATTCTGATAGCGTTTATATCATCATAGGCGAATCTTGGCTGACCTAATTGCTTATCAATATAAGAGCGATAACTTGTTCCGTAGCCACTAAAACGAGGATCATATACGTTTGATTCATTAATTTGTTGTATAGGTTCTGGTTCTTCAAGTGGTTCTATTATACGTGGATCATGTTGTATGTATGTGATTCCGTCCTTATTTTGTTCATATGTAGTTGGCTCCAATTGTTGTGTGAATGAAATACCCATGTTAGAATTAATAGGTTCATTTACTTGATTTACAGTGTAAATTCCTGGTTCTATTATTTGTGTAAATAAGTTTTTATTATATTGAGCCATTCTTGAGTCTTCTTGGCAATTGCTTGCATTATAATTTGAAGGAAGATTTGACGTAAAAATTTGTTTAGGGTTATAGCTGCATGATGTATTAACTTGTCCTATGTTTTCGGCAAGAACTGTGTTTTGTCTGAGTTTTACGGTATTTTGGTTTTTAAAGGGAAAGTAAATTTCTTGTTGGGTTTTGTTCGTGGAAGAATATTCTTCTTGTTGTGGGTGCCAAGAGTTTCCTCCGTATGTTGGGGTTTTATAATCAACTTTGTTGTCGTTTTTGTAGAAGTTTTCTTTTATTTTTGGTTTGCATGAAGTTGTTACTTCGTATCCAGATTGGTATACGTCTTGTTCAGTTTTTAAGTTTACATGGGAGTGTGTAATAAGATTATTTGCTCTCCAGTAATCTAAGTCATGAGAAGGGGGTATTATAATAGGAGCTATTTTTGTTTTGGGATTGGCAGGTCCTACTAATTTTTGGTTAAGGGAAAGAGTGGTTTTATCAAATGGTTCTAATGATATAGGATCGTTGCAGTAAAAGTATGCATAATCATCTACAACTTTAGGTAATTTTTGTTGTGATGTTTGTGTTATTTTTGGGGATTCAGAGAAAGATTTGTGAGGAAAATTATGAAATCCTTCTTTTATTTGTTGCATGTTATCTTTTTGTATATAGTAAAGAATAATTATAAATAGTAAAGAAAGTGATAAAAGTAAAAAACTGTATTTAAAATTTAATAACGATAAAAATAAAAAAATTATTAATACTAGTCGTGTAATTGTATTCATTCTTTCTGATAATGACATATTTTGATTAGGAATTAGTCTAAAATCAGAAAATAAATTTGAACAATTTTCCAACCAGAATTTATTACAGTTCATTTAATTTTATATATATGCAGATTTTAAAAATGAAATTAAAACATCAAATTAAATATAAATAAAAAATGCCAAAATCTAAAAAAACTACTGAATATCCTTTTGTATTAGTTGGTATAAATACAGAAAAAATAGATATAAAATATAACTTATCTAATACTGAAAAAGTAATTCCTATGAATACTACAAGGATTATAGATCTGGAAGCTGAAGTTCCAGAAATCATATCATTTCTTGATGAAACAAAAAAGATACATAAATGTCAAATATCAATGATTGATTTCAATTCTGGCAAAAATGTATCTAAATTACAATATAATTGTTATTGGTGTAGGAATCCATTTACTACTGCACCAATTGGATGTCCTATTAAATATATATCAAGTCAAGCGGTTAAGCAATATTTTTCGGAGATTAGTAGAGATAAGTATATTATAAAAGAGAATATTAATTTAGATAGGAAAAATATTATAGATGGCGATAAGAGAATTGATATTGAAGAAAAGGAGTATTATGAAACAGATGGCGTATTTTGTTCATTTAATTGCTGTTGTGCTTATATAAAAGATAATAAACACAATTTATTATATTATCATTCGGAAGTATTATTGACTGAGATATATAATCAAATTTTTGGTAATGATATTAAAAAAATAGATCAAGCTCCTCATTGGAGATTGATTGATAAATATGGCGGGCATCTTACTATAGAAGATTTTCGTGAAAGTTTTAATAAAATAGAGTACGAATCGCATGGAATATCGAGAACTTTTAAGAAAAACTTATTTAAATCGATAGGTATGCTATATGAAGAACATATTAAATTGTAGATTTGATTTATATTTTTTGATTTAAAAATAATAAAATAAATATAAATTATATTTATTTTATAATAAATATGTCATTTGGTGTAAGATATGCACCTACTATAAATGAACAATCATATACTTATACTTATAATTTAATAACTTCATTATCTCTTCCAGTATCTGGAACAGGTGGAGTGGCACCTGTTCCAGTATCTGGAACAGGTGGAGTGGCACCTGCGACGGGTTTTTCACTACATGAATTACATATCGATGCTCCACAGTATACTTATCAAATCGATAATACTCAAACAGGTTATGCTTATACAATTGATTTTGATGAAAATTATACTCAAAAATTAAAAAGTATTATAATTAATAAAAATAGCACAATTAATACTAACGATATTAGTTGTACTTTAAATAATCCAGTAGGTATCCAACAAATCTATACTATTGGAAAATCTATACAATCAACATGGGTTGCTGTTGGATATGGTACAAATACTATTGCTTATTCAACAGATAATGGTGGAACATGGAATGGTCTCGGAACAACTATTTTTGGTACTTGCGGATTTGGAGTTTGTTGGAATGGAGAACTTTGGGTTGCGGTTGGAACTTCACCTGGTTCTATAGCTTATTCTAATAATGGCATAAATTGGACTCCTGTAGATTCATCCTCAAGTCCTCTTGTGACTGGAGTTGGAGTTGCTTGGAATGGAAATATGTTTGTTGCAGTTGGAAGTGGAAGTGTTAATACAATAGCAACTTCAACAGATGGAACAGTTTGGACAGGAGTTGGTAAACGTATTTTTTCAACGGTTGGTAATGGAGTTGCTTGGAATGGAGAACTTTGGGTTGCAGTAGGACAAGGTCAAGATAATACTATAGCATATTCATCTAATGGAACAACTTGGACTGGTCTTGGAACAAATATTTTCGATGTTTCTGGTAATGGCGTTGCTTGGAATGGACAAATGTGGATTGCTGTTGGTCAAGCATCAAGTAATAATATATTTTATTCAAATAATGGAACAGTTTGGACACCAGTTGGAACAAGTATATTTTCAGGAGGAGTTGGTATAGGGGTTGCTTGGAATGGTGAAATATGGGTTGCTGTAGGAGAAGCAAGTAATACTATAGCATGGTCAAATAATGGATTAGATTGGTTTGGGCTTGGTAATACTATATTCAGTGATTCAGGAAATGGAGTATCTTGGAATGGAAATGTATTTATTGCTGTAGGTCAAGGTACTAATACTATAGCTACTTCTAGAGATGGTAAATTATGGAGCCCAGTTGTTGATAGCTCCGCAATATTTTCTTCGATGGGTCGTGGAGTTGCTTGGAATTCAGCAAGGGATATTAATATAGTTATAGAAGACGGGCGTAGGAGATCGTCTACAATTACTCCTAATGAAACAATTACATTATATAAAGGTGATAAATTAGATATATTTTCACCAGCTTATTATAATTCAGGTTATAATTATGCAACAATTAATATTAATACAAGTTTTGATTGATTTTTGATTGATTTATAATTTAATTTAATTTTAAAAATAAAATTAAATATATAATAAATAAGTAAATATGTCATTTGGTGTAAGATATTCACCAACTATTAATAAACAAAGTTTTATTGCGAGTGAAACTACGGGAAAGTTTGGTAGATTGAATTCTGGTTTTACAACTGGCACTAAATATGCTCCTTCCATTTCAGAACAATCGTATATTATGAATATGATTCAAGAATATGGAGGAGGTGGAGGAAGTACTGGGAGTACAGGAAATACAGGAAGTACTGGGAGTACAGGAAGTACAGGAAGTACTGGGAGTACAGGAAATACAGGAAGTACTGGAAGTACTGGAAGTACAGGAAATACAGGAAGTACTGGGAGTACAGGAAATACAGGAAGTACTGGGAGTACAGGAAGTACAGGAAGTACTGGGAGTACAGGAAGTACTGGGAGTACAGGAAGTACTGGGAGTACTGGGAGTACTGGGAGTACAGGAAGTACTGCTATTCAAGGTATAAATATTGTAAATCAAGAAGTATTAGGGTTTACAGTAAAAGTTGATAATATACCTAATGTTTCATCAACTATAAAAACAAGTGATGTTTTATCTGAAATTAATGGGCCTGTATCGAATTCAAGTGTCTATACATTTGGAAAATCTACACCAAGTAGAATAGTATCTATAGGAGAACAGTCGACAGGTTCTGGATCTATTTCGTATTCTGACGACAATGGATCAACATGGGAAAACATAGCTCCATATTTATTTGGATTTGGAAAATGTGTTATTTGGACTGGTGAAATTTGGATTGCTGGAATATCTGTAGCTTATAGTGATCAAGCAAAATTTTCTTTAGGATGGTCTTTAAACGGAACAACTTGGTTTCCAAATTGTTCTGAAGATGTTACTCCGTCTAATCCTATTTTTTCTCAATATTGCAATGGATTAGTTTCTGTAAAATATCCAAATTTTAATATATTTTATGCAGTAGGAACTGGAAATGATAACACACTAGCGATATCTTATGATGGAATAATTTGGACTGGAATTGGGAAATCTATATTTTCAGTATCTGGTAATGGTATTGCTTTCAATGGAAATACAACAGTTGCTGTTGGAAGTGGTACTAATACTATAGCATATGCAACTGTGGAGAATGAACTTACTGGAATAATTGGAACAACTCCATTTTCAGTATCTGGTAATGGAGTTGCTTGGAATGGAAATATGTGGGTTGCTGTTGGAAGTGGTACTAATACTATAGCTACTTCAATAGATGGAGCAATATGGTCTGGTGCTGATACTACAACAAATATTTTTGACGGAGGTGCTGGATTAACAGTTGTCTGGAATGGCAAAATATGGGTAGCCGGAGGGAATGGATCAATTACACTAGCTTATTCTGAAGATGGTATAAACTGGACCGGTATTAGTAATACAATATTTACTGGAAGTTCTTCTAGATGTAGATCTATTACATGGTGTGCCACTTCATCTAAGTTTATTGCAGTTGGAACTTGGACAGATACAACTAATCAATTAGTCCCAAAACCTTTTGGTATAGCAACTTCTCTAGATGGAAAAATATGGATTCCAAATTATGTTGCAACTTTTAATTGTTATGGTGTTGCTTCTAATAGTTCTAGAGAAAATACAATAACGATTCCAAGTAATTTAAATATTGCTGTAGGTCAAGGTACTAATACTATAGCTTATTCTCGAGATGGTGAGAGCTGGAATGGTATTGCAAATCCAAGACCAGCTCTATTTAGGAATGCTTATTCTGTTGTATTTAATGGAAAAATATGGGTAGTAGGAGGTGAAGGTAATAATACTATAGCTTATTCTCGAGATGGTAGAACCTGGACAGGTATTTCTAATGGTAGTATTAATAATCCTTTTAAAGATGGATCATGTTACGGTTTAGCTTGGAATGGAAAAAGATTTGTTGGAGTTGGTTATAATGATCTTATAACAACATATACTATAGCAACTTCTGAAGATGGAATATGCTGGACAGGTGTTGAAAATAGTACAAATATTTTTTCAGAATATGGTTTTGCAGTAGCTTGGAATGGAAAAAGATTTGTTGCAGTTGGAAGTGGAAGTGTTAATACAATAGCTTATTCTGAAGATGGAAAACTATGGACAGTAGTTACACATAGTACAAATATTTTTTCACAAGCTGGTATTGCAGTAGCTTGGAATGGTCAAATGTGGGTTGCTGTTGGAGCAGGACCTGGTACTAATACAATAGCTTATTCTGAAGATGGTATAATCTGGACTGGTCTGGGTTATAGTATATTCGGTCTAGGACATGGAGTTGCTTGGAATGGTGAAGTCTGGGTTGCAGTTGGAGCAGGAGCTAATACTATAGCTTATTCTGAAGATGGAACAATATGGACAGCTCTCCCTAATAGTAGTGCGATTATTACTATTGGTTATGGAATTTCTTGGACAGGAAATAGATTTGTTGCTGTTGGAGAAAGTAGTTCAGGTAAATCAATAGTATGGTCAAAAGATGGTATAAATAATTGGACCATAGTGAGCAATAGCTCAACTATATTTACTACAGGATATGGAGTTGCTTGGTCTGGTTTAAAAAATAGTGTTTCTATTAAACAACCAATTGTTATGGGAGGAATAGGACATAATAATCATCTTGTATATTCTGAAGATGGAATAAATTGGGTAGGAAATGGAAATACAGGCTCGAGTATATTTGGAACAGGAGGAGGTTGTATGTCTATATGTTGGAATGGAAATATTTGGATTGCTGGAGGAGGAGGCCCAAATGCTATTAATACTATGGCATATTCTTATGATGGAAAAGTATGGACTGGTATTGGAAATTCAATATTTTCTCAAACTTCATTGATAGAGAGTTCATGTTTATCTATATCCTGGAATGGAAGTATGTTTGTAGCGGGAGGAGGTACTATCAGTCAGGATGGATATTCTATTGTTTGGTCAAATGATGGAAAATCTTGGACAGGTGTTGCAGATAGCCTTGTGAATATTCAAGTAGCTAGAACAATATCTTGGAATGGAAAAATGTGGATTGCTGGCGGATTTACTACAGGATCTCAACTTGGTAAAATAGCAACATCTATAGATGGAAAAACATGGATATATTATGATATAACATCATCTGTTTTTATTATTAATAGTATCGCTTGGAATGGATTATTATGGGTTGCGGTTGGAGAAGATGGAGATAATAGTATAGCTTGGTCAGATAATGGAACAACTTGGACTGGTGTTGATAGCACACAAAAATTTTTTAGTGATGGAGGATCTAGTGTTGCATGGAATGGAAGTAGATTTGTAGCAGTAGGATCTGGATCTAATAAAGTTGCTTGGTCAGATGATGGTAAAATCTGGACAGGACTTGGTACAAGTTTTTTTGGTGGGATTAATAGTCCAAGTGTTGTTTCTTGGGTAGGAACTAAATGGATGATAGGATCAAGAGATGCCTATGGGTATTATTCTTCAATTGATGGAATAAATTGGAATGAAATACCCATTAGTAATTTTGATACTATACCACCAACCCTTTTATTATCTGGAGTATTTGCTATTACGAGTAATAGTTTGGTAGGACCTGTTGTTGTGGATAGTCAAATTGTGATAAATCCATCAGAAAGTTTAGATGTAGTTTCAGATACATATTATAATACTGGATATACAAATATGAGTATGAGTATTGGATCTACAAATTTATAAAAAATATTTTAATAAATTAATTTATTAAAATCTAAAAATCAATCGTATTTTTCAACATGACCTTTTATAAATCCGGACTTTCCGCTACTTATTCTAATGTGTCCACCAAGTTTATCAATATTATATTTTGAATTTAATTTTATAATATTTTCTACCGATTCGTTAACTTCGGATTTTATATCTTCAAATGTTCTTGGATCGGTTAATTCTAAATTCTTAAAATCTTTATGATATTTCATGTATATACTTTTGTATTCTTTTGTAGTTTTATCATAATCCCATATTTGTAATTTTGAACTTATATCATCATATGTAGTTATCCATCTTGTTTCTTCACATGTTAAAAATAAGTGTTCTTCAGGTGAATTTATATATCTTATAAGGATAGTTACGTGATTATTATTAAAATGTGGAAAGCTGGGAATAATTTTCTTATATATTTTCCAAGCATTAGTAGATTTTGAGTTAAATATATATTTATCTAACTTGTATTTATTATTGAAATCTTTAATATCAGTTTCTTTAATAAATCTGATATTAGAAACTTCCCTGTAAATATTAGAATTTTTTAGATCGATAAGTGTTAGGATGTCTGAGTATTGTTGATCATTTATATCAAGTAAAAATGTATTTGTATATCTATCACTTCCTATATATTTTAGTAAATTTTTTGACGGAATTGTCCATCCAGTTTCTTCGAATATTTCTCGTGAGCAAGCATTTTTTAATTGAGATTCTTGTATTTGTTTTTTATAAGGATTAATTATAATTTTTATATAATCCTTATTAAGATTTTAAATATAGAATTAAAAATGAAAAATATTTTTAATTCCGAAAAATATAATTATTATGAATATGATAGAAGATATTGAGGAAATGGGTAATATTTCTACGATTTCCGAGAAATCGGATAAAAGAGGGGCTATTACCAAGTTTATTCCAGAGGATAATCCAATTCTTATGAATTTTGTTATAGATTTAGAGAAAAATGTTGAAGATACATTTAAGAGTAATTTTACAAGGCTAACAAGAAAATATTCTATTCTTCCTAGTAAGAGAAATATGAGTATGATGTATCAATATCTTGTAAAAAACGATATTATTGAGAAAAATAAACAATTTGAATCTTATATTGTAAAGAAACCATCAAAATCTTGGTCAGGTGTCATAGTTATTACCATAGTAATGCGACCAGACCAATTTAGTTGTCCCGAAAACTGTAGTTATTGTCCAAATCAAACAAAGAAAAATGGAGCATTAGTTGATATGCCTAGGAGTTATCTTGATTCAGAACCTGCTGTAAAAAGAGCAGTTCAACATAATTTTGATACAAGTGCTCAGTTTTTTTCTCGAGTGAAAACTCTTGAAGAGAATGGACATACAATAGATAAAGCAGAGATAATTCTTGAAGGAGGAACTTTCTCAAGTTATTCAAGAAAATATCAAGTAGAATTAATGAGAGATATTTATTATTCAGCAAATACTTATTTTGATGAAGGAGAAAAGAGAGATAGATTGTCTTTAGAAGAAGAAATCACCATTAATGAATCAGCAAAATTAAAGATTATTGGGATTACTATTGAAACAAGACCGGATCATATTAATAAGGGCGAGTTGAAAAGATTAAGAACTTATGGTGTTACAAGAATTCAGCTTGGAGTCCAATCTATTTATGACGATGTTCTTGACGGTGTTAATAGAAATCATAAAGTACAACATAGTATTAAAGCTATTAAGGACTGTAAGGATTGTGGTTTTAAAGTTGATATACATGTAATGCCTGATTTACCTGGAACTACATTTGAGAAGGATATGTATATGGTAGAACATATATTAACATCTCAAGATTTTATGGCAGATTATATTAAGTGGTATCCTTGTCTTGATGTAGATTTTACTGAAATAAGAGAATGGAAGAAATCTGGTAAGTGGGTTCCTTGGGCTGATTCTGATAATGGTGAGAAAATATTACAACTTGGGTTAAAGATTAAGGAATTTTCAAAGGAGTATATAAGATATAATCGTATTCAGAGAGATTTTCCTGAAGAACATGGTAATGTAGTTGGATATTCTTCTAGTAATATAAAATCTAACTTTAGGCAGATGCTTCAGAACGAGATGAAACGTAGAGGATTGGAATGTAAATGCATTAGGTGTAGAGAAGTAAAGGATCGTGTAACGGATAGTGAGTTAAAGAATGCTTGTATAAAGGTAGAATCGTATAAATCAAGCGGGGGTGTTGACTATTTTATTAGTTATAATAGTACTGATAATAAACTTTTGTATGGGTTTGTAAGATTAAGAGTTTTGTATGGGGAAAATAATTATTTTCCGGAGTTGACGGGGTGTGCATTGATTAGGGAGTTGCATGTATATGGATCTTTAAAAGCTGTATATGATAAGAGTAGTAAAAATACAGTTCAACATTATGGATTTGGAAAAAAATTGATTGAGAAAGCAGAAAATATAGCAAAGTCGTTTGGATACAAGAAAGTTGCTATTATATCTGGTGTAGGTGTTAGAAATTATTATAGAAATCTTGGGTATAGTTTACAAGGAAATGGCCAGTATATGATAAAAGAGTTGGTATATATCAATAAACGTTCTTATGAGATTTTAAATAATATCTTGTACAAATATACTGACAAAATATGTTCAGTTATTTATATAGTAAGTTTAATATATACTTTATATTTTATGATTATTGATAAGTATTAAGAATAAGTTTGTCGATATGTCTAAAGACCGACAAAGTCGATAATTTAATTTCTTAAAAATAAAATGAATTTTTAAGAAAAGATATGAAGATATAACATTATTATGTCTAAACGTAAACTTACTGAATTAGAGATTGATGATATTCTCAGTTTTATAGTTCCAAATAAAGGAATACCTATAGCATCAGCAATGTCTGAAGTAAATATTAATAAAAAAAAATTAAAAGCACAATTATTATCTCAAGAAATATATCCAAGCCAGATTACTAAATTAAAAGAAGTAATAGAAAAAATGTATCATAAATCAAGAGCAGAACCTGGAACTTCAGTAGGAATTTTATGCGCTCAGAGTATTGGCGAACGTCAAACACAGCTGACGCTTAACAGCGTTGATTGGACTGAAAATATTTTATATATAAAAGATAATAAAACTGTTGTTGAACCAATAGGCCAAATGATAGATATTCTATTAGAAAAAGAACCTGAAAAAATTACTCACATTCCAGAAAATAGAACAGAATATCTTCCACTTGATCCGGAGACTGGATACTACATACCTTCATGTGATGAAAATGGTGATGTTGATTGGTATAAAATAGAAGCTGTTACAAGACATTTACCCGTTGGTAAATTAGTCCAAGTTAAAACCAAATCTGGACGAAGTGTTATTGCTACACAGTCAAAATCTTTCCTTGTATGGGACGGAAAACAATTCCAATCAACTCTAGGATCCGACATTAAAGTTGGTGATATCGTTCCAGTCACTAAAGATTTACCAAGATTTAAAAATATTCAAACACATTTTGATATGGATTCCATCTTTCCGAAAGATAAATATCTTTATACAACAGAAATAATTAAAGCACGTGAATACAAACTTTCAGGTGAAAGGACGTGGTGGATGAATCATAATGGAACTGATTTTATATTACCTTATAATAGATCTGACACTTGTTTTGGAAAACGCAGTGAATATTTGATGAAATGTCCTCCTGGTCTTATATATATCCACACTTCCGGCTCATTTGTATCTCATATTCCAGATAAAATTCCACTTGATAACAATTTTGGATTTCTTGTTGGTATATATTTAGCAGAAGGATTAAGCACATTAACTTTTGTTGGTATTAGTAATCGAGATCCAATTATAAGAAAAAGGGTAACAGACTGGTGTGATCTTTATGGGATAACTTATCACACCGTTACAACTGAATCAAAAAATGTTGAAAGAGGAACCAGCGTAGATTTAAAATTACATTCGACACTTTTGGCTCGTATGTTTAAAATTATTTGCGAAACTGGCTCATCTAATAAATTTGTTCCACATTTTGCTTATACAGCTCCAAAAGAATTTATGAAAGGTTTAATTGATGGATATTTTAGCGGCGATGGATCTGTTAATAGATCAGACGGGTCTGTTGTGGCATCCTCAGTGTCAAAAACTCTTATTTTGGGTATATCATTCATTTTATCTTATTTTGATATTCACGGGAGAATATCAGGAAGACAACAAAAAAAGAATAACATTGGTAGTAAAAATATTAAATACGCATACATTTTAAGAATTAGTAATAAAAACGCTCAGCAATTTGCTAAAGAGATTACTTTAACAGAATCAAATAAACAAGACAGACTTACTAATATAACATTGGCTAGAACTTATCGTTATGATTATGGAAGATCACAAGAAAACTTTCCTATAAGAGATGTACATTTTGATAGCATATCTTCAGTTGATTTTGTTGATGGAACAACAGAATACGTTTATGATCTAACCGTAGAAACTACAAGAAATTTTCAACTGTTCAACGGGTTAAATTGTATGGACACTTTTCATCAAGCAGGATTGACTAACAAAGCAGTCGTTTCAGGAGTGCCCCGATTTTCGGAGTTGTTGAATGCGACAAGAAATCCAAAGAGTGTGAGTTGTTATGTGTATTTTAATAAGAGTAATTCAAGTATTACTGAATTGAGAAATCTTATAGGAAGTAGTATAGTAGAAATTACATTTGCAAATATAGCATTATCAATAGATCCGATAGAGAATAAATCAGATGAAATATGGTATGATGCGTATAAGATATTACATAATGATCGTTTCGCAACGCATCGGCACTGTATTTCTATAAAGTTAAATATGAAGCTTATATTTGAATATAAAATTAATATGCAAACGATAGTTGATAGGATAGAGACTGAATATGGTGATTTAATGTGTGTATATTCTCCGATGAATATAGGACAGTTTGATATATTTGTGGATGTTAATGATATAAAACTTCCAGAAGATCGTGTATTATATATTGATCATGAAAATGCTAAGATGATATATTTAGAGGAGGTAGTAATTCCATTGATTACTAATATGACTTTATGTGGGATTCGAGGAATTGATAATATATTTTATTTACAGGATTCAAAGAGTAAGGACAATTCTTGGATGATTGAAACAGAGGGAGGATCTTTGTTGAAACTTTTAGCACATCCTTATATTAATAAGGAACAGACATATACTAATGATATATGGAATATTTATGAGGTATTGGGGATAGAAGCGGCTGCTCAATTTTTGATTGAGGAATTTATGAATATTATGGAGGATATTAGCATAAAGCATGCACAACTTTTGGTTGAATGGATGACGTTTAACGGTAGTATAAATTCAATTTCACGGTATGCAATGAGAACAGAAGATGTAGGTCCTATTTCAAGATCTTCTTTTGAGGAATCTTTTGATAACTTTATTAAAGCTGGTGTTTATGGCCTTGAAGAAAGTACAAAAGGTGTATCGGCGTCAATTATTTGTGGAAAACTTGCTGGAATGGGTACAGGATTGTGTAAACTTAAAATGGATATAACTAAGTTACCAAAAGCACCTTCTTTATTTAAAACGGATCATATCGTCGAAAAGACATACGAGAATAAATCTGAGAGTAAATATGAGAATAAATCTGAGAGTAAATCCGAGAGTAAATCCGAGAGTAAATCAAAAAAGTTTGAAATGCCAAAGAAAAAAGAATTTATTAAAATATAGGTTTAAAGAATTATAGATTTAGTATTAGAATGCACACAGCAATTTTTATATGATACAAATAAATGCATTCTGTAAAAAAGATTTTAAATTATAATATTCAAAATCTAAACAAATAGCTTCAGTAAATAAAAATATGTCATTTACTGAAGTAAAAAATTCTGATATTATAGGAAGTGATTGTTGTCGTTTTCCTAATAAATCAGTTGAAGAATTAAAAGAAATATGTAATTCTATTCAAGAGGCAGTTGGATTTAATGATCTTGGGTTTATAAAAACATCTGCTGGTTGTTTAACATCTGTTCAAAATGTAAATTTTTATGTTAATGAAGAAAAATATAAGAAACATCTTGATAGAAAAATCAAAATTGCCCAAAATATTATAAAAAGAGATATAACTTTTGTAAGTACAACTTGTAAAAGATTAAATCTGTTTATAAAGACTATGGATTCATTCTTACATTTTTGCCAAGATATTCATATAATTGATAATTGGTTATGCATTGATGATAATTCTTCCGAGTCTGATATAAGAATTATGAAAGAAAAGTATCCATTTTTTGAGTTTATTCTTAAAACTCCAGATCAAAGAGGTCATGCAAAAAGTCTTAATATAATGTTAAATCAAGTAAAAACTAGACATATTCTTTTATTAGAAGACGATTGGTTATCTTCGAAAACATTTTATATAGAACCTTATATTGATTTTTTAAAAGAAAATTCTTATGATCAAATCTTGTTTAAAACATTTTTGGACAAGTTTCATCCACAAATAAAAATTATTAATAATACATCTGTATTTGAATATAAATATTCTCCATTTCATCCAGGTAAAAATAAGCTTGAAAAAAACTATAGAAATAGTTATGACATATATGAAGAAGAATTTGAAGTATATAAAAAATATCCAGATCCAAGAGAGAAAGGTTTTTATTATCCAGGATTTAGTTTAAATCCTGGAATATTCGTGTTAGATAAAATAAGAGAAAATAACTTTACTTTTAAAGAAGATAAATCGTATAATGATTCAACAGAATTATATTTTTCATTTCAATGTTTAGATAAAAATATGAAAATTGCATTTTCACATATTGATATTCATCATATAGGTCATGGAAACAGTGCATATGTACTTAATGATACGAAACGTTCTTATGATTATGTATAAATTATGTATAAATTATTTATTATAAAAATATTTTTTATAATAAAACTAATGGGTAAAAAGTTGTCTAAGAGAAAATCTAAGAGAAAAATCTCTAAAACAAAATCTAAAGAAGATTATTTAAATAAAATAATAGTTGTAAATGATAATGATTATGTTATAGAAAAGAAAATGGGTTCTGGATCATATGGTTCTGTCTTTTTGGTAAATAGAAATAAGAAAAAATATGTTATAAAAATTATAATATTAAGACCGCATGAATATAATAAAGAAAATGTAGAGAAAAATATATTAAAACACCTACAAAATAACTGTAGTAAGTATTTTTTATGTATAGTTGATTCTGATATGAAAGATAATACGGTATATATTGTTACAAAGTATATACCTGGTTATATAGAACTTGGAGATTTATTAAAAAATTACAAAATTAATATTGATTATAAGATTAAAATAGCTCAAGATTTATTAAAAGGATTAAAAGATATGCATAATATTGGTATAATTCATAGAGATATAAAACTAGCTAATATATTAGTAAAACTTCCATATCATAAAATACAAGATGGATCATATATCAAATATATAGATTATGGTTTTAGCTGTTTAAGCCCTGATGAAAATATAAATAATATTTTTACAGAAAGCTGTTATAACAGAACAGTTGGAACTCTTGAATATTTTTCACCAGAATTAGCAGAAAATTGGTTATATTTGACTGATAAACATGATAAATTTACCTTTAGAAAATTACACTTTGATGAATGGAAAAAATGTGATTTATGGGCGTTAGGTATATTATTGTATATGTTATTTATTATGAAATCTCCTTATAAATTGCAAAATATGAATGATGACCAAATATTACAGCAGATATTAACTACAACAATATTTGAAACTCCAATGCCGTTTTTATATGTTAATAAGTTTGTTAAATTAGCTAAACCTATTAGAAATATAATTAATAATTTATTACAAATAAAACCAAAAGATAGAAATATAGAAATATAGTTTAAAAATAAATACTTTATTTTTAAATGATCGATTATAATACACCCTATTGTATAGATGGGTGTTTTTCATGTGAAACATATAAAGAACATATTGATATGAAATTAAAAGAAGACTTATTATCAACAAATGATATATTACGTAATATGAAAAGTGATTTAAAAAAACATATTATGTCTAATACATCTAATCATACTATAAACTGTATGCTTAGATCTATGTCAAATTTAAATAGGGTAGAAACCGGTATAAAATTAAAGTCAAACTTATAAAATATAATTTTTATTCAAATATTGATGTATCTATATTAAAAGCATAAAAATATAAGAATGATCTCATTCTTATTTTATAGTCAATTAATTTTTTATCAAAAACTTTAAAATCTTTTAGCCACTTTATAACAGTTTCTCCTTTTATTATATATAGTTTTTCTATATTTAATTTTGGCTTACATATCATTATTTCTCCATTTAATCTATTAATTTTATCTGAAAAATAGCCATCCATATGTAAATAATTACACAAAAAATAAGAAAAAATATAGTCCTGAAACATCATAGAATTTCTATTTAATATTCCATCTTTTATTGGGAATATTAATTCAACTACTTTTTTAACAACAGGATAATCATGTTTTAATCTTTCAATGTTATCTTTATTTATGAAAAGTAGATTAAGAGGTTCGGTTGTAGTGTATCTATATATTTCACATCTAAAATTACTTCTAGGATTATCTTCTTTAATACCATATAATCTTAAAGAATATCTTACTGCTTCGTTTATATTTGGTGTAAGCCAAATAATACCTGTTTTATTTTCCTTTGTATAATTTCCTTTTATAGGTTTATTTTTAAAAACTCCTCTATATAATAATGTATTTTCAGGTAAAGTATATACCATATTTTTATAAGAGTCTACATTAAATTGTTCAAATGATATTTTATCAAGTATTTTTGATTTATATAAATTGTCAAGACGTAATATTAAATTTAAATCATCATATTCATTTATATCTGTTTTCTCGTTTTCCCATGATATTATCTCTTTAAATTCCGGAGTTTGTTTTAAATAGTCTCTTGATTTTAAAAATATCGATGGATTATCACATTTTAATTTAAACTCAGTTATTTCCTTGTCGTAACTTTCATCTGGTATTGGTTTGACCGGTTCTAATTGAAGTATACAATCTCGTTGTGTATTATAAAAAATATCTAATATACCAGTTTTAGGTTCTAATAATCGTTCTCTCATTTTATCATCGTTAAAAAGGTTTAGTAAAAATATAGAATTTTCTATAGGATTTTTACTAATTTTTTCAACAATTTTTTTATTTGATAATTTCTCTAAATTCATATTTTTAATTATAAAAATGATTATATTTTTTTAGATTATAAAATACATAAATATGGAAAATAGTATTGATTTAATTATTGGACCAATGTATTCGGCAAAGACAACAGAACTAATTAGACGGTTAACTATATATGCTAATCTGGGTTTAAAAGTATTATATATAAACTCTGGTTTTGATGATCGTCAAACTAAAGATGGAGAGTTTTTTTCTACACATAATCCTACATTACAATTTACAAGTCTGGATGATGCTAAAATAGCATCTGTAAAGACACAGCGACTTGGAGATATATTTTCAAACGCATGTTTGTTTGATATTATAGGTATCGACGAAGCTCAATTATTTGTTGATTTGAAAAGCTTTACACTTTGTTTGGTAGAAAGATATAATAAGAAAGTTATTATTGCAGGACTTAATGGAGATTTTAAAAGAGAACCTTTCGGGGATATATTAAATATGATACCATTCTGTGATAATATTACCAAACTTAACCCATATTGTCAATTGTGTAGCCAAAAATTCCCAAAGGTATTAAAACAGGCTCCTTTTACTAAGAGATTATCATCATCTTTAGAAACAATTGTTATAGGAGGAAAGGGAACGTATATTCCTGTATGCAGGGATTGTTTCTTAAATTAATAATTTAAGGATTAGAAAAATAATTAAAAATAATTATTTTTTCTTCTGGTATATAATAAATAAAATGTTAAACAACAAATTCTTTATCACTATTGTTTGTTTATTACTTACAGTTTTTGCATTTGTAAATGCGAATAGTAACCCAACTAAAGAAGGTTTTTTGACAGGGTTTTCAATGGGAAAAACTTTTAATAGAATATCTACAACTGGAACTAATACAAGACCAGCACAATCTGTAATGAATCAAACTGCAGCCTCTTTATCTTCAGCACAAGCGAGAGCCAATCTTGCTCAACAAGCATCTACTACATATGGAGTTAGAAAGGGAGATATGTATCAAGTTCCACCAAGTTTCCAAGCATCATTATCTCCTCGTATGTATGCTGGAAGCTACGGAGCTAATATTAATTATGATATTCCTTCAATGAAAAACTTAGCTGTTCCTGCTGATCCTCTTACATTTGCAAACATGTCTAGAGAAAATTTCCAAGGTTGCAAAGCTGGTGTTGGTAGAGGAAATGGTTCTCTTGCTTCAACAAAGACAATTCCTCCTCCCGGATATACAGCATCTAACTATTCCGATCTTCAAAACGCTTTATCTGGACAAACAGCAACATCTGAACTTCCAGTAGGAAATATGGAAACAGTAAATGCACAGGGTTTAGCAGACCAAGTATTTACAGTAAATACTTTAATGTTTTCTCCACAAAAAACAAGATTACGCCAACAGTCTGACTATATTAGAGGAGATTTACCCATTGTACCAGATTCGTGTAAAACAAAATGGTTCAATGTTTCTGTAAATCCTGCATTGGATCTTAATATTGGTGCAATGAATATAATGGCAGGACGTAATGAGGCGACAACATTATTCAATGAAACAGTTACAGCTCTCAATGGTGGATTATCAAATGATGTTTATGCGAGTGTTAACATGGCTTCCCAAAAGGATACAGCAACTCTTGGGGCTTCTAGAGGAATTAGCGTCACAGCGTTCCCTTAAACAACGTATTCTTCATTAATTTGATGTAATTTATTAATATCATTCATCGTTAATGATTTTTTTGATTTTATTAATATTGCTTTATTAATAACATCTTGAGTTTTAGTTTCTATTTCTGCTTTTATAATATCATAAATTTTTATCTTATCTTTCGGTTTTAAAATAATCCCACAATCTTTTAATAAATTTTCCATAATATTATCTGGAATATCCATATTTATAAAAATAAATTATTTTTATAAATGCCAAATCTTTTTGAAAATCATATACAACGAGTTTTTAAAAATGTCTTAAATCAAACATATACAAGTATTCCTATATATGGAAATAGTATCGTATCTTTTACTAAAACACAACTAAGTAATGCTCTCAACATTATCTGTCTAAAAATAATAAAAATAAGCATAGAATTATCTAAATACAAGTTAAGAAAAAAAATTAATGAAGATGACATTACTAATGCAGTATCTCTTGTATTTCCAGGCGAATTATTAAAGAATTTTATTAGATTTAATGTAAATATAAATTCTTCTAAATATTTTATATTTCCACTAAACTCGATGAAAAAAATAATAAAATTTAACACAGATGATATGATTTTGTCTAAAAAATGTCCAAATATATTATCCGTAGCTTTAGAATACATTTGTGCTGAAATATTAACTATATCAATAGTTGAAGCTCATTTTGGTAAAAAAGCAAGAATAAATACACTTCATTTGGAATCAGCAATAAGAAAAGATAAAGAAATAGGTAGCATCTTTAAAAATATAACTTTTAGTACTAATTCATTTACAATTCCCAAAGAAATATTTAAACAATTTATAAATAAAATGTATACAGACTTCAACATATCTAAAAATGTATTATTAAATATCCAGTCTTATATTGAACAGTATATAAAAAATATAATAAAATCAGCAAAATTACTTTATACACACTCAGGTCGTGATTTTCTAAAAGCGAGAGACTTGAATTTTGTCTTAAAAAATATTATGTGCAAAGAACATAATGAAAACTCTTTAATTATAATCTAAAAATATATAATTATTATAAAAAATGGCAGAATCTAAATATGCTACTCTAATGGAAACAAACGAATCTGAAATGGAAAGCTGGTATTACTTTATTAAATATGACGGCAATGAAGAAAATTTGAAAAATCTTCAAACTCAACTTGAAAAAGTAAAATTTAAGACTATAGATGAATTAAGTGCTTTTGATTTAGAACTTCAATATCTAGTCTCAGCACAAACAGCAAAAGATATGACAAAAATTGATATGAATGCTTTTTCTTTTCACAGAAAGTTTGACGGAAAACTTAAAGCAATTGATTTTGCATTTACAGATACTGATAAAAACATTAAAAAAATTAAGAAATGTAATGATGTATTAGGATATGGTTCAATAGACGAATTCATATCAGATGAAGATATAGATCCAGAAGATCTTAGAAATCCAGATGATGAATCTACAGAATCGGATTCCGACGAAGAGTCAGACGAAGAGTCAGACGAAGAGTCAGACGAAGAGTCAGACGAAGAGTCAGACGAAGAGTCAGATGAAGAGTCAGATGAAGAGTCGGATGAAGAGTCAGATGAAGAGTCTAAACAAGAATTAAAAAAAATAGGGAACATTCCGGAAGCTTTAATTAAATCTGAACTACCAAAATGGGCTAAAGCGAGAAAGAAGAAGACAAGTACAAGTACAAGTTTAAAGAAAGAAGACAACTAAGAGTTTAAAGAAAATTTACATAATACTTGGTAATTTTACAGGAATTCCACCAAACTCTCCAATATCCCATTCTTGATCACCGACACTCATTACTATATTAAACCCTGAATCACGTGCGTGTTTTCTTGCACTTGTTTTATAAAAATAAGGATCTTCTGAATATATAGGTCTAAAATATATTGAATAAAAACCTTTTATTTTACATGTATTTAATAGACCCATTGTTTCTTTTACTACAAAATCAACACCTCCTCTTGCAGTAATTATAATAGGTTTTACGCCTAATTTTTTTGCAGTATTATATAAATCTACAATAGGTTCTATACAATCTCCAATAAATAAACCATAACTATTATTTGTAGCACATATTAATGTGTCATCTATGTCAAATATTATAGCAGGATTCTTAATATTTTTTAAATTTAATTTATATAACATTTCTTTTGATTTTTCAGAAATTTTTTTTACATGTTGCAAGTAATTCATATATTAAACTTCTATTTATTATATTTAATTTTAAAATAAAATTAAAATTTATAACCATTTTTCATTAATTCATTTATAATATATTCCTCTATATCTTTCACCTTCACTGTATATGGTACTTCTATCAACAATATCCCTTCATTCTTACAAAACTGACTCTTTAAAACATCTCTATACTTTTGATTCATAAATGCCTCATGATTTTTATGAAAATATGGTATGTACTTATAGTGTTGAGCTCCATTATACTCAACACCTAATTTTAAATCACTATTATAACAATCTATCTCTAGATTTATATTATTATTTCCAAAAGATGTCACAGGATTTCTCAAAAAATCTGGTCGTATTTTATTAAATGGACGCCTAAATATTTTTTCCAATACTCTTCTACACTCTGTTTCTCCTGATGAATCTTTCCTTTCCTTTTTAGAATGATTCACATTAGTATCAAAACTTCTATAATAACTTGTAGACCACGTCCCTCTTTCTCGTTTACACCATCTTATAAGTGCGTATATTATTAAGAATAAAATACATGAACATAATACTATCTCAAATGCATAAGAATTCCATAGTTCTTTTATTTTTTCTATTATATCCATTTATTATATATACAGTTTTACATATTTTAATTTCATTTTTATAAAAATGAAATTAACTTATAAAAAATTATAAAAAAATAAATGGATATTCAAATTATACCAGAAAATGATGGCGGATATTCAATTATTATTTATATAGAAGACTTTTTAGAAAAAAATACATATAAAACTTATCTAGATCATATTAATACAATTAATGACTGGAAATCAGGCGACAGAGATGGACATGTTATTAATAGATTACAAAAATGGTATCACATAGACAAACAACCATTTTCACAAAACTGGAGATATGAATGGCCAAGATGGTCCCCTCATACATACGATGAATGGATTTATAACATTCAAAACAATGTCCAAACAAAAATACAAGATATCAAACAAAATCTAAGCGATCATCATAAACAATATTTAAATAACACATTCAACAGCGCTTTATTTAATTACTATAGAAACGGTGAAGATGCTATTGGAAGACATAGAGATGATATTTTAGTTTTAGGTGAAAATAACACAATAGCATGTGTTTCTTTTGGAACACCAAGATTATTTGAGATAAAAAGAGTTATTTATAACCCAGATAATTTAAAAAGTCTTAAACTGAATAACATACAACAACACATGAATAAGGATATAATACTCAAACCTAATTCTTTATTAATAATGAGTGGTTCTTTTCAAAAGTATTTTTCGCATGAAATACCAAAATCTACAGAATTTACAGGGCAAAGACAAAGTATAACACTAAGACATGTATAATTTCAAATTATGTAAATCTATAGGATTATTACGAGCATTTACTGCTTTTGTACATGCAAGTTTTCCTATATCTACTAATTCTGGCATTTTATTCTTCAAAAATAAACATATTATACTAATTAAATTCCACCTCGAATAATCATAAAATTCATTATTAACAAGGGTTGATTCTAATTCATTTGGCTTTTCTAAATAAAACGCCCTCTTTACATAAGGTGCTGCTCTTTCAAAACAATTATTATCGATACTTGTTTTAAACATATACACAAATGCGTCTATAGGTGGACTTGGGTGTGCTATAGCCATTTCTAAATACTTGTATATAATATCAACTGATTTTTTACACATCATCCCACAAAATCCTATTCTAACAAGTGTAAATTTTTCATCTATATTAGATAATATATCATCTTTTGTCTCTAATGATAATAAATTATATCTAAAACCATTTTCAAAATCCTGCTTGCACATATAACTTTGAGCCAAAAAATAATAATTTCTCTTTGAAACTTTTGCTTTTAATAATTTCTCTATATCAGAATCATATCTTGTTATACTCGAGCCTCCATTTTTAACTCTATCCTGATAAAGATTAAATAAGTTTGATAAATTTAAATTCAAATCAACATTTAAAAATTTCTCATGAACTGGATAACTCAAATCATACCTGCAGTTACTATTATTTCTTATAAATCTTAAATCGTTATGTTCTGATATCTGATTAGATCTCTCTAACCATACTTGTTTAACAACACCAAATTTTATATTTTTCGGTATTTTTTCTATTATATCTAATAAACTCTTCTTTGATTTATCACATCTAAATTCATCCCCAGCATCCATCAACAATAAAAATTTAACTCGAACTTTCTCTGCAAATTCTATAGCTTCATTTCTACTCTCTGGAAACGATATAAAGTTACCCTGTTTTAAATGCAAAACAAAGTTATTGTCATTACAAACCTTCTTTATTATATTTATAGTATTATCTGTACTACCAGTATCAAAAACTATCACATTCTTTATATATTTTGATATAGATTCTATAGATTTTTGTATACTATTTTCCTCATTTTTTACCATAAACAAAACTCCCAATAAATTATCACTCATTTATTATTTAATACTCCATATTTAAATTATATTTTATAATTTAAATTAAATCATTTAGGATCACCAAATCAGGCTTCCTCTTCATAATCAAGATTAGCAGTCAAATCAGGGATATCAGCACAAATCTCGCTCTGTAGATCATCAGAATCATAATCAACAATACCATTACAACCGATGTAAATCAAATTTTTCTCAAGTATTTGATAAAAAAGCTCATACCTAAGAATACAAAATACTTTATTGCCATATAATTTAATATCATCTTTCAAAATCATACGATGCTCATTCGTAAAAAGGAATGAACTAGTATACAAAAAAGGACTCAACTTCTCTCGCAACTCGAGAGGAGTCATCCCATCTTCATAATGTCTAACTAACTTGTGATAATAATGATTATTTTCACCAGTCTTGCTGTTATTAAAAACAAATACAATTCTTCCCATATTATACTAAAAATAATATTTTTAAAATTAAAAATCGTTTTTATTTTTTAATAAACAAATGCAGTAGAATATATTTTTTGATGAACTGTATCACAATTACTTAATTTGTATTCACATATACTTTTATCAGGATCTATATAGGTCATACCTATATACAATGGAATACAAAAATCAATCATTTTTTTTGTCTTAAAAACTATAGATGTATATAATACATTACATTTTTCATTGATTGAAAGTTCATTTTCAACTACAATAATCTTTCCATCAATAGTTTTGACATAAATAGTAGGCATATTTCTAATATAATAGACTTTATTTTAGAAATTCAATTTTAAAAATAAAAATATAGATTATAAATAAAGTAAATATGAAGATTATAAATCTTTTCCTTAACTCTATAATATTTATGATGTCATTTACATCAGTTTTCTCTGAACCTAGAGCGGACTTTTCAAATTTTATTACAAAATACAACAAAAACTACGACTCTATTGAATACGAACATAGATTTAACGTATTTAATCACAATTTAGAACTAATCAACACCCACAATACCCAAAATCACTCTTGGAAAATGGAAGTAAATAATTTTGCTGATATATCTATTGATGAATTCGATGGGTTATACAAAACATACAAATCACGTAAATCTGACGATAATATTCCCAGAATAAATTTTACATACTCTTTAGAATCTCTTCCTGATAATTTTGACTGGACCGCTTTAGGCGCCGTAACACCAGTAAAAAATCAACAGCAATGCGGAAGTTGCTGGGCTTTTTCTACTACAGGTTCTACAGAAGGCGCTTGGTTTCTTAAAAATCATAAACTATTATCTCTTTCTGAACAACAACTGGTAGATTGCTCAAAACCTCAAGGGAATGAAGGTTGTTCTGGTGGTTTAATGGACCAAGGTTTTAAATATATCGAACAAAATGGAATATGTTTAGAGAATGATTATCCTTACACTGCAGCAGATGGAACATGTAAAAAGAGTTGTAAAAGTGTAGTTAAAATATCCTCATTTGTAGATGTTCCAGAAAATAATGAAATAGCATTACAAAATGCCCTTCATTTAACTCCTGTGTCCGTAGCTGTAGAAGCAGATCAATGGCAATTTTACTCTTCTGGTGTGTTAACTACAACTTGTGGAACAAACTTAGATCATGGAGTATTATTAGTTGGATGGGGCGTAGATAGTAATAATGTAGCGTTCTGGAAAGTAAAAAATTCTTGGGGAACTGAATGGGGAGATGAAGGATATATATTACTTCAACGCGGAGTATCTTCGTCTGGACAATGCGGTATTGCCATGCAACCAAGTTATCCAGTAGTTTAAAAATATTATTAGAAATATTTCTAATAATATTTAATTATTCTTTGTAATCATATTACTATTTTACTTAACAAGCTTCCAACCAAATACACCATTTGCATTTTCTACAGATTTGTAAGATAATCCATCATTTCCTTTCATAACTTTTCCTTGGCAACCAGCTGCATTTGCCGGGAATGGAGGAGATGGTCTGGATCTATATTTTTTACGCTCCGACTCATTTTTACCATACATAGCCAAATTTATACATTCAGCTTTAGATTTACGTGGCTTACGGGATGTCTTCTTTGACTTACGTGATGTCTTCTTTGACTTACGTGACACCTTTCGTGATGTTTTGCGTGATTTACGGGACGCCTTACGTGATGTTTTGCGTGATTTGCGGGACGCCTTACGTGATGTTTTGCGTGATTTACGGGACGCCTTTCTTGATTTACGGGACGCCTTCTTTGACTTACGAGACGCCTTCTTTGACTTACGAGACGCCTTTCTTGATTTACGGGACGCCTTCTTTGACTTACGAGACGCCTTACGAGACGCCTTCTTTGACTTACGAGACGCCTTTCTTGATTTACGGGACGCCTTCTTTGACTTACGAGACGCCTTACGTGACGCCTTCTTTGACTTACGAGACGCCTTACGTGACGCCTTCTTGGACTTACGGGACGCTTTACGTGACGCCTTAGTCTTAAATGCGAATGAAGATTCGCATCCACATGATGACATTTTTATTTAATTAAATAGATTTTTTATTTTTTTTAATAAATGAGTATTAAAAAAAATAATTACGTTTCTAATAAAAATCTTTATGAAAAAATAAAAAAAATTGCAAAAACTAAATTCAAAAAATGGCCATCTGCTTATGCAAGTAGTTGGTTAGTAAAAGAATATAAAAGACAAGGTGGAAAATATACGTCTAAAAAATCAGAGAAATCTGGTTTATCAAGATGGCATGCCGAAGAATGGATTGATGTATGTAAACTTCCAAAGATAGTACCATGTGGTAGAGAAAATTTGAAAAGAACAACTTGGAAGAAAAAATATCCATATTGTCGGCCAAAAAAGCGTATAACATCAAAAACTCCTAAAACAGTTAAAGAATTATCTAAATATGAAATCAAAAAAAGATGCTCTATCAAGAGAAAATCTCCAATGAAAAGATTATTAATGAAATCTAAGAGAAAATCTAGAAAACTTTCTTATAGAAGAAAGTCTTTAAAATCTAAGAGGAAATCTAAGAGGAAATCTAAGAGGAAATCTAATAAGAAATCGCAACATTAAATGTGTTTTTATCAAAAATTTTATTTCTAATTTCTATTTGGTCTTCAAGATCTTTAAAAACCGAGTCATAATTTGGTAGTGTTATATTAATTTCATTTTTGTATGTTATAACAGACTTATAGTTATAATATTTGTTCATTTCAATAGGCATTATTAATGTGCATAAACAATTTAATGCAAGTGGAATAGAACCAGAAATTTTATCCACAATTTTATTAGCAATATCAGTAATAAATATATAATCAGATTCTTTTAGTATTTGTATTAGATCTATTGTTGATATACTATTATAAAATTTAAAGTTTTTATATAGCTTAAAACTTACATCTAAAAATGTATCTAAATTTCTATCTATAAAAATATAATTATAGTCCTCAAAATTTTTAATCATATTTATATGTTTTTTGGTAAAATATCGTGCATTATTTCCAATAATTACTATATTTTTAGTTGAAATTCTCCTTTTTGTCTCTACATCTATTATTTTATATACCTGTGAACAATAATCTAAATATGGTCTATCTACGAAATATCTAACACCAATATGTGTATTTATTTGAGGTCTTCTATTTATATTAGCATGATCTATACATATGACTTTATTATTTATCCAAGAATTTTTAAACACAAAATCATCGTCTGTTAATAATAATATTTTACTATATTGATTGTTAGGTTGATATGCTGATAATTTTTTTAAAGTAAAAGATTTGGTTGGAAATGTTAATAAATAAAATTTTAACCATTCCATATTATTGGTAGTTTCAGTATAAATATCTAATTCAATATTTTTATAAAGGCAGTAATCTATAACATAACCAAACATCTCATAATGAAATGGAAATCCGTTAAAAATAGCTATTTTATTAGGTTTTAATATTTTAGAAGATCTAACCCAACAAATAAAATTTTCTAGTCTCTTTATCTCATTATTATAAATTATTTCTATTTCTTTGTTACCATTTTTATTCTGGAATAGTATATTGTTAGTTGAAATATCTTTAACATATTCTGTAGTTTCTTCAAACTTTAAAAAATAAACATTATCGCATTTACCTTCTTTACCTATAAATGAATTATATTCAGGTAAATTTAGATATGTATTCATAGCTCTTCCCAAAACACCAGGACCTCTAAAATTTAACTTTGAATCTGGAATTATATTATTATCTATCTGATAAATTATAATATCTATGCAATATTTTAATATTTTAGACTTAGGAACTGAAGCTATGAATCCATTTGATAAATTGTGCGTTCCTTCCATTACATTTCTATTAAAATCAATTGGACATATAAAATCTATTCCTTTATGTAAAAAATCATCTAGATTACCAATACATATTGTATCAACATCTATATATACACCACCATTTATGTAAAGAACACAATATCTCCACAAGTCAGCTTTATAAGCGCCAGGTAAAATTCTACAATAAACATCATATATTTTTTTACTAAAATTATTTTTTATGAAATTTTGTCTATCTTTTGCGTCATATAAAAGGTATTTATATGTTGGATTTTTTTCTTTCCAAGTATTTATCAAGTTTCTCATTTCTATACCTATTTTTTCTTCAGAAACCTCCCATGTTTGAAAAATGTTTTTTGGTATATTACTCATTTTTAGATTTTTATATTATATTCTTTAGAATATAATATAAAAATCTAAATCAATCTAAAAAGTATGTGAAAAGTTCCAGCCAAGTTCTGCAAAAAGACCAATACATATATCGTCATGAAAAGATTTTCTATCAATTGTCTTTAGAATATTAAAGTCTTCTTTTTTACAGGGAAATTTATGTCGATTAAGAAATTGGTATAATACATATTGAGTATTAATGAAATTTTTTCTATCAATTTTTCTATCACATTTGTATCTTTTATCATAAAGATCAGTTAATGTATCAAAATCATCTAACAATTTATCTTCGATATGAGACAAATCTGGAGGCTTTATTCCGGTCAAATTATAATGTATAAGATTCACATTTTCATAATGCTTTGTGTATTGCAATTCTTTTAAAAACATTAATACATTATCTTTTGTTATTTTTGAGAATCTTTCTTGGCCTAGTCCATCTTGTAGTAAGTGATGTCTTTCAAATTCTCTTGTTAAATCTTCATATACTTTTTTATCAATTGTGCTATTTTGTTTTCCTTGATATTGATTAATACAATCTCTAAAATGAACTTTTCTATCATATGTGTATTTTGCTGATATATTAACACGTTCTGTATCTTTATAACTCATTGTATATAAAAATAAGTCTATTTGATTTCCACATTCAACGCATACGTATATATAATTATCTACAATATCAAAGTGTTTTTTATTACCACAATTAGTACATTCTAATTTTATTTGAGAATTAGATGATATAATATTTTTGCATATTAAGCTATATTTATTTGCTATTTCTAAGTATTTTTGAGTAATTTCGGTTTTTTTATCGGATTCATCGGGATCTATTTTTTTGCCCATAAAATTAAGTTTAATTGGAGTTTTTAATATATTTTTGTATTCTTCTAAAAAAGAAGCTGTTTCTGCAATATAAAATGATTCAGTTGTTCTGTTTTTTAAATCTTTTATTTTTCCAGATAAGTTTTCATGCGATTCTAATAAATTATCTTTTATTCGTTTTGATAAATTATCTAAAATAAGAATCTTATTTATATTATTTAATTTTTGTATATATTCTTGTAATTTCTCATTTTCTTCTCTAAAATTACTCTTAATCTCTTCATCTATACTTATAATGTTTTGTTCATTAGCACTTTTTTGAATATGTTTTGACATATTTTTATTATAGTATTTAAAACTTTCTTTTAAATGTCTAAAAAAATAAGAAAAAAAAAAATTTATTTATCTTGCTTTATATAAAATAAAATGTCATCTTCTATTTGCACATCTAATGTTACATCCGGTTTTATCGATTTAGCGACATTCGACGAAATTGAGAAGTATATGTACGGCGGTCCAGACGCAACTGCCTACTTTGTCCGCGAGACACGCAAGGCCACATGGTTCACCCAAGTTCCAGTATGCCTTTCACGTGCCAGTGGATCCCCCGAATTCGGCCAAGAATGCTCGTTCAGTATATCCCGTGCCGGTGATTACTTACTTGAAACATGGCTCCGCCTCCAAACACCCGTGATTACAGCTGCTACTTTTGTAACTACAACTGGAAATGGTACCATCGCTTGGACACCTAACTTTATGCACAATCTTATTAAGGAATGCGCTATCACATTCAATGATTTAGTTGCTGCTCGTTTTGACAACTACCATCTTGATTTCTGGTCTGCTTTCACAGTTCCAGCTGGAAAGCGAAATGGATACAACAATATGATTGGATCATTCCCAGATATGACTAACTTTTCACAATCAAAGCCATCATTCACACTCAACTTACCACTCCCCTTATTCTATACACGTGACAGTGGAGTTGCTCTTCCAACAGCTGCTCTCCCATACAACGACATGCGTATTCAATTCAGCTTCCGTGACTGGACTGAGTTATTACTCACAACAAATGGAACAATTATTAGCAACGCAACTACAACCACCCTTGCTTCTGGATACAACATGGGTCTTGGAAGCAAGACAAATGTTTGGGCCAACTACGCAATTGTTTCCAACGATGAGCGTAAACGCATGGCTTGCGCCCCAAGAGATATTCTCATTGAACAAGTACAAACTGCCCCAAGATCAACATTAAAGACAGACTCATCAGCTGGCGCCCAACAAGTTGATATCCGTTTCTCACATGCTATCAAAGTATTATTCTTCTCTGCTCGCAACAAGGCGATTACAAATTACTGGTCAAATTACACAACCACTACACCATCTGTTAGCTGGACTGCACCAACTGGTACTGTACCTGCTGTTGGAATAATTGTTGAATTCAATACTAACGGCGATCAACCACTTGACCCAATCAAGTCTACATCTCTTATCTACGAGAATACACAACGTCTTAACGACATGGGATCTGATTACTACTCTTTAGTCAACCCATACTACCACGCTCCCGTAATCCCTGATGTAACTGGATTCCACATGTACTCATACTCATTGGACTTCATCTGCTTAGATCCTATGGGATCAACCAATTACGGCAAGCTTACAAACGTGTCAATCAACCCTACACCATCACAGGCAGCTGTTGAGGCTACATACCCAGTAGGACAAGGCGAAGTAGTAACACCTTTCGAGTTCATTGTTACAGCGGTTAATAACAACATTATCCGCATCAGCGGAGGCGCATTGGGCTTCCCAGTTCTCTGAAAATTTGGCTTATTTGTATATACTCTTATACTCTATTTTTTATACCTTTGAATAGTATAAAAAATTCTAATTATTTTTTAAAAGTTTCATTTTTAGTTCCATATTTTCCAGTCTTAAGTTAATGTTTTCTCGTTCTAATAATTCTAACTGAAACTTTAGATCATTCTCTTTTAATAAATTTCTAATCGTATCTATAAAATTTTGGAGAGTATCTTTTGGTTTAAAAATTTCAAGCTGTTTATTAAACACAACGCGATAAAATGATAGTAATTCATGTAATCTCTTTTCTATAGTTCTACTAGATATTTTAAATATTTTAAATATTTTTATCATTCTAAACATTTCAAATTCACTTTCACAAGATTCGTGTTTACTTATCCTATTCTCAATTCTACCATCTGAATAGCCAATTTTTACTAAACCATTTCCAATATAAGCAAGATACAAACAGATTACATTTGTATATAAAGATATATCTAATTTCATCTCTAAAATTTCAGCTTCTATATCAATTTCTGATAGATTAATTATTTTCTTAACAGGTCTCTGTAGCTTGACTTCACCTGTTATAATTAATTCTCTTATATATCTACTAACTTGTAAAGCAAATGATGGTGATATCCACTGTGCTAATTGAACTGCTAAGTCAGGATGAATCCAAGATCCTCTTTCTTCATTTATTCCAGTCATTTTTGTGTCAATTAATAGGTCTGCCGGGATCCCGGCAGACCTATTTAACTCATTTATTAGATCTTTAGTTGATTCAAGACTATTCCAATGATTAAATCTTTTCTTTCCAGCTTTACATAATTGTGTTGCATTGACATACCCATCTTTTCTAAAAGGAACTATAAATTTTGACCCATCTTTTAATACAAGATCGTATGATATATCTTTATTTTTTGACACAACTTTATCATCAACTTTATGATCTTTAATTAGTTGTATAAGTCGAGTTTTAGTAATCTTTTTATTATAATTTGTTAGACCAAGATCTTTTGATATATCTTTTAGATCTTTAATTGTTAGTTTTTCATAATCAGTTTTATCTTTTGGAATTATTGTTGGATTTTGATTTAATAAATTAACAAGTTCATCTTTATTTTTTATATGAGCATTTTTAAGATTTCGTTCTTTAAGTAATCTTCTTATTTCT
>Ga0209086_10000071_pt1 | contig 93052 bp, 72 predicted proteins | sample M_130207_XF_Meta_FD_187312 | JGI IMG/M metagenome (GOLD analysis project Ga0209086, IMG submission 187312) | Freshwater microbial communities from Lake Montjoie, Canada to study carbon cycling - M_130207_XF_MetaG (SPAdes) (version 2) | ecosystem: Environmental > Aquatic > Freshwater > Lake... | reverse complement strand
GAGAATCGGCTCACAGAGGTCCCTGGTCCGACGGTTTCGTGAATCGATCAGGGGAACTCGGGGTGGGCGGAGCTCATGTTTGGGTTTGGGCGGGAAACGACGGCACCGCCGTCGCGGCGGTGGAAATGTGGAAATTGCGCCTTATTGCGATTTCCACGGCCCGCCATTTCCACGGTCGACCTCGGGACCAAGTACGCTTACTCGCCCCTCGCTGGCGAATTTTGACCGGCGATTCTACCCACGGCAAACAGCGAAGAACCTTTTTTAGTGGGCAACTTCCGGGGCCGGTGGCGTCGGCAGAGCACAAGGATTATTTGTCGGCATGTTGTCGAAGTGAGTAATGGTGACCCGAACTTAGACATTGTTGAATGGGATACAACAGGAGACACGGTGACGGTAGCGTGTTACATTCTGGAATAGATGTGATTTAAAAACCTCTCGGCTATCCCGCTCGTGAGTTCAGCACAGGTTGTGGCGGCTTCTTCCGGGCTTCGACACCAGGCCCCGTCGCTGTTGGGTGTGGGTAATGCCGCGAAGCGCGAAGCGACGGCGATCGACGATTAGAGGTGCTGAGTTGGATGACGCGGCGCATCGATCCGGGCCATCTGGTTTGAGTTTGAACGGCCCTGAACGGTGAAGGGCACGCCTGCAGGTAAGGCGGGAGCCGACCGTGGACGTCGAGGACCGTTCCGCGGAATGAGGTGAGCGGGAGAGATCGCGCTCCATTACAACAACCAAAAGTTGTTGCACGGATTGGCTCAGCAAAACGATGATGTGTGAGGTGGTTCGCTGCCGCAGATGGTCCGAGTCGAGTCATGAGGCTAGGGCGGGCGCGCCAGCGGGAAGCCGTCGGGGACATTTCATGGGGAGAGGCGCCGACCCAACGGAGGCACTTCTTGGCCACCAGCACCATCTGATTCCGCCGAGTCATTTGAAGGGAGAGGGGCGGATAGAATCAACATGTTTGTTCGTATTCCCGCAGGGCGGCAGGGGTAGAACAGACCGATGGATGAGGCGTCGGGGGGGGAGCTTCGGTGCTTGATGGTGGGCTATACTGCTTTCAAGATGCAACAGAAAATGGTTCCGGCTTCGGTGGACGTATTTGATGCGGTGGTGGTGGGGAGTGGGGCAACGGGGGGATGGGCAGCGAAGCGCCTGACGGAGGCGGGGCTGCGGGTGGCGATGGTGGAGGCGGGGGCGAAGGTTTCGGCGAAGGAGTTCACCGAGCATAACCGGCCGGCGGATTATCCGTTTTTGGGGATGTCGCCGAAGGTGATGGAAGATCGGCCGATTCAGGGGCAGTGTTACGCGTGCCGGGAGGGGAACCATAAGTGGTTCGTCAGCGACAAAGAGAACCCGTATGTGCAGGATAAGCCGTTTAACTGGATCCGGATGCGGGTACTGGGCGGACGGAGTTTGAGTTGGGGGCGGCAATCGTACCGGATGTCGCCGTTGGATTTGACGGGGAAGAGTCATGATGGGTATGGGGATGACTGGCCGGTTACTTACGAGGAGCTGGTTCCTTATTACGAGTTAGTGGAGAAGTATGTGGGGATATCGGGGACGGCGGAAGGATTATCGAATTTGCCGGATGGGATTTTCCAGCCGGGGATGGAAATGACTTGTGGGGAGACGATTCTGAAAGACGCTGTGAAGAAGAACTTCGGGCGGGCGGTGACGATTGGCCGGACGGCGATTTTGACGAAGCCGCATAATGGGCGCCAGGCTTGCCATTACTGTGGGCCTTGCGAGCAGGGGTGTTCGACGTTTTCGTATTTTTCGAGTCCTTTTACGACGGTGGCGGATGCGCAGAAGACGGGACGGTTGACGTTGTTGACGGATGCGGTGGCGGCGAAGGTGTTGACGAAGAATGGAAAGGCGGATCGGTTGATGTATATCGACCGGGAGAGTCGGCAGGTGCGGGAGGTGCGGGCGAAGGTGTTTGTGTTGTGCGCATCGACGCTGGAGTCGACGCGGTTGCTGATGAATTCGGGGATTTGCGGGGATAATGACGCGTTGGGGCGGAATTTGATGGACCACATTTATCAGGGTGGGGCGGCGGGGACGATGCCGCAGATTGAGGCGAAGCCGTGGGCGGGTCCGCCGCGGCGGCCGAATGGGATTTATATTCCGCGGTTTCGGAATATCAAAGAGCGGGAGACGAAGGGGTTCATACGGGGGTACGGCTATCAGGGGGGGAGTGCGCCGGCGTTTGACATGGGGGCACCGGGGTTTGGGAAGGAGTATAAAGACGCGGTGCGGAAGGGGAAATGGGGGATCAGTATCAATTTGTGGGGGGAGTGTTTGGCGCGGCCCGAGAACCAGGTTTCGATTGATCCGAACCGGGTGGATGCGTGGGGGATACCGGTATTGAAGATTAGTGCGGAGTGGGGGGAGAACGAGAAGAAGTTGTGGCAGGATGGGCGGGAGCAGGCGGCGGAGATGTTAGAGGCGGCAGGGGCGGTGGGCGTGAAGCAGACAGGGACTTACTCGATACCAGGATTCTGTATTCATGAGACGGGGACGGCGCGGATGGGGACAGATAGTAAGAAGAGTGTGTTGAATAAGTGGTGTCAGGCACATGAGGTGGATAACGTGTTTGTGACGGATGGTGCGGCGTGGGTGAGTTCGGGGTGTCAGAATCCGACGTTGACGATGATGGCGTTGACCGTGCGGGCTTGTGACTATATTGTGCGGGAGATGGGGAAGGCATGAGAAAGATTTCGGCGGACAAGTTTGCGTTCGGATGTCATCGATTTGGGTTTGGCCCGGCACCGGGGGGCGGGGCGGTGGATGTGGAGCGGCATGTTGTGCCGATGGTGAAGGCGGCGCTGGGGTTGGGCATTCGGACGTTTGATTCGGCGGTGTTGTATCGGGCAACATGGCAGTTGGGGCGGGCGCTGGAGATCTTGGGGGTGAAAGCGGAGGAGGTGCGGTTTCAGACGAAGTGTTTGCGGTATTTGGGGATGGCGGGGGAGGGGGTGAAGGAGCATCAGCCGGAGGCGTTGTTGACAGGGATACCGGCGCGTTACCTAGGGTTGACGGATCGGTGGGACACGTCGGAGCGGGGGGTGGAGCAGCAGATTTGTCGGGAGCGGATTGAGCTGGGGGGTGGGAATTTGCATGGGGTGGCGCTGCATGATCCGCCGGATATGGAGAAGCAGGTGGGTTTGGATTGGGCGCGGGATATACGGCCGGCGGTGGATTGTTTGCGGCGGGCGAAGGGTTTGGGGTTGGTCGAGCGGATTGGGTTGGGGATTAAGGAACCGGAGTTTGTGCACCGGTTTGTGAGGGAGGAGCCGGGGGTATTGGATTATGCGGGGGTGACGTTTTGCCCGGCAATATTGGGGCAGATGATGGGGGTTATCGAGGCGGCGCGGGCGGGGAAGTTTACGGTGACGTTGATGGGGATCAACTATGGACAGGCGTTTACGTTGACGGAAAATCCGGCGGGGGCGGCGCCGTTTTTGTATAACTACGAGGTGGCTACGGGGGCGGAGCGAGAGCTGATGGCGCGGTTTTATAAGGCATGTGGGTCGACGCCGTTGTTGCATTTGGCGGCGGCGGTGGCGGGGTTGTTAGTGATGAATTTCCCGGAGGTGGTGACGCAGGTGGTGACGTCGACGATGACGCCGGGGCGGTTAGTGGAGACGGTACGGTTGGTGAGGGAGGCGGAGGTTCCGGCGATGGTTTGGCGGGAGTTGAAGGAGATGGAGTTGATTCCGCGAGAGTTTCCGATCAGTTAACAGAAGGGTGACTCAGGCTGACGTTTCAGACGACTAAAGAGACGTGACAAGATTCGCTTTTGTCGTTTCGTATGCTCGTTGTGTACTCTCACCATTTTGGTGACTCTCGCTCGGTCTTCGCGGCAACGAGTGGGCCATGGTTGGGGGGATGAATTCGGCGGTAATTCCCGAGGATACGGTGCGGGAGTTTGTTACCGCGGGGGTGGAGGCAAACGGCTCCATGAGTACCGGGCATAGCGAACAACCTGAAGGGCAGAAAGCGGCAGGCTGGTCGTGAAGCGCGAGGTGACCGCGGAGGGGTTACGGCCGATGCGAGAAGAGGCACCGGCGGCGGAGGGGTCCAATGAGAAGGAACCGTGCCGCGAGCTGGAGGCCACCGTCAGCGTCGCGGCGGTCCGTTAATCGGCTCCGGATAGTTCGCTGGTGGAGCAGTTTCCAGCAAAGAGCAGATAGTAGTCGCCGAGGTCGGGGCCGAAAAGGCGGAACGCGTCGATGAAGGGTCGGCGGCGGACGACCCTTTCGGCGTGGCCATGGGGGCGGCGGCCGAGCGTGGCGAAGGAGTGGAAGGTGCGGACGGGTTCGCCTGGCAGATGCCTCCATGATGTCGAGGAAATCGTCGCGGTGGTACTACGAGGTCGGGGAATCCCTGATCAGGTTGGTTGGATTTCCGTGCGGCTAGCCATTTTAGCGGCAAAGTGTCGATACCCATTTCTATGATTCGAGTGTCGCGGGCATGGAGGACGGGCAGAGGCCGGGGGCGAGGGCGCCAGCGTCGATTAGAGCATGGTCGAGCAGGAGGTGAACGAAGATGGGGGAAAGGGGCGGAGCACCAACTTGATTTGGCCGATGGTGCGTCGAGAGTCGGAGACGATGACTTGTAACGTTAGGGTGCTGAGGAGAAGGCAGGGCGTAGCGGAATGGCTCGGTTTCAGGCGCTTTATGCACTTGTTACAAGAATCCGTCGAAACGAAACGTGAAATGGCGATATTCTACAAAAGACAGGTAACCACCATGAAACCAAAAACTGCGCTCCGCCTCAGGCTGCTATTTCTGACGCTCTCTTCGGTGGGGTTGCTACCGGGGCAGGCTGCCCTACCGGACGGCATCCAGAAGTTTTCGACCGTGGAAGGAATCACCGAGTATCGGCTCACGAACGGAATGCGGTTGCTGCTGTTCCCGGATGCTTCCAGCCCAAAACTGACAGTGAACATCACCTACCTTGTCGGCTCGAAGCATGAAAACTATGGGGAAACCGGCATGGCTCATTTGCTGGAGCACATGGTGTTCAAGCCGACCAAGAACCGCGGCAATATCATCAAAGAAATGACTGACCATGGTGCGCAGTTCAACGGCACTACTTGGCTGGATCGTACGAACTACTACGAAACCGTGAACGCTTCGGATGAAAACCTGCAATGGGCGATTGAATTGGAAGCCGATCGGATGGTGAACGCGCTGATCGCCAAAAGTGATTTGGACAAGGAAATGACCGTGGTTCGCAATGAGTTTGAAGCGGGGGAGAACAGCCCGATGCGGGTTCTGATGCAGCGGACCCAAGCGGCGGCGTATGAGTGGCACAACTACGGCAAGACGACGATCGGGTCGCGCGCAGATATCGAAAATGTGCCAATTGAACGTTTGCAGGGGTTTTATCGGAAGTACTACCAGCCCGACAACGCGGTGCTGGTGATTGCCGGGAAATTCGACGCCACGAAAGCGTTGAGCCTAGTAGCGAAGAACTTTGGGGCGATTGCCCGCCCCGAACGGAAGCTGGACAAGATTTGGACGACCGAACCTACGCAGGACGGAGAGCGAACGGTGACGGTGCGGCGGGTCGGCGATGTGCAGATGTTGCTGGCGGCCTACCATATTCCGTCCGGAATCCATCCCGATTCCGAGGCGCTGGAAGTGTTGTCGAGCGTGTTGAGCAACAACCCGTCCGGACGGTTGTACAAGGGGATGGTGGAGAGCAAGAAGGCAGCGGGAGTTTTTGGATTCGGACTGCAAGGGGCGGATGCGGGACTGCTGATGTTCGGATCGCAGTTGCGCAAAGATCAGTCATTGGCGGAAGCCAAGAGCGCGATGTTCGCCACGCTCGAAGGGGTGGTGAAAGAGCCACCGAGCAAGGAAGAAGTGGACCGGGCCAAGGCGAACCTCAGCAAACAGATCGAGCTGATGATGACGAATTCCCAGCAGATCGCGATCTCGTTGAGTGAGCTTGCCTCAATGGCGGATTGGCGCATGTTGTTTGTTTCGCGCGACCGATTGCAGAAGGTAACTCCGGAAGATGTGCAACGGGTTGCCAAGGCTTATCTGAAAGATGACAACCGGACCGTCGGGTCGTTCATTCCAGTAGACAAGCCGGACCGCTCCGAAATCCCCCCGCCGCCAGATTTTACTGACTTAGTGACTAACTACAAAGGCCGGGCGGCGATGGCCGAAGGGGAGGTGTTCGACCCGAGTCCGGTGAACATCGATAGCCGCACCAAGCGCGCGACGCTGCCGAACGGCATGAAGCTTGTGATGATGCCGAAGAAGAATCGGGGCAATACCGTTTATGGCCGGATCACGCTGCGTGTGGGCGATGAGAAGTCCCTGTTTGGCCTGAGTGAATCGGCTAGCTTGGCTTGGTCGATGCTGATGCGCGGAACGAAGAACAAGACGCGGCAACAGATTCAGGATGAAGCGGACAAGTTGAAGTTAAGGCTGAATATAGGCGGGTCGGCTGCCACTGGCGCGGCCAATGTGGAGACGACGCGCGAGAATCTGGCGGGAGCGCTGAGCTTGGCGGTGGAGGTGTTGCGACAGCCCAGTTTTGAGGAGCGAGAGTTCGACACGCTGAAGCAATCGATTCTGGCCAGTTATGAGGCGAATCTGCGCGAGCCCCAAGCGTTGGCCGGATTGATGCTGGCTAGGCATTTACGTCCCTATCCGAAGGGCGACATCCGCGCGGTGCAGACTTTCGAAGAGAGTATTGACGCGATGAAGGCGGCCAAGCTGGACGAGGTAAAGGCGTTCTACAGCCAGTTCTTTGGGGGCACCAGCAGTGGCGTAATCACGCTCGTCGGCGACTTTGACCCGGCAGTAGTGGAGACTCAGTTGCGTGGGCTGCTGGGGGATTGGAAGTCGCCGAAGGGCTATATTCGGACAACCTCTCCTTATCGAAAAGTTGAGGCGGTCAACCGGACGATCAATACCCCCGATAAAGCGAACGCCATGTTTATGGCAGGCATGAACATTGCTCTGACCGATGAAGATCCGGGCTATCCCGCGATCTCCCTCGCCAATTACCTGTTTGGGCAAAACGCTGATTCGCGCTTGTTTAACCGTTTGCGCCAGAAAGAAGGCTGGAGCTACGGAGCTGGCTCCAGCCTTGGTGCCGGCACGAAAGAGACCGGCGGTTCGATGCAGGTGTTCGCCATTCTGGCTCCGGAGAATCTGACCAAGCTGGAGAATGGGGTGAAGGAAGAGTTCAGCAAGATTCTCACCGAAGGGTTTTCAGCGGAGGAAGTCAGTAAGGGCAAGAAATCCTGGCTACAATCGCAGCAGGTACAGAGGACTCAGGATCAGTCGTTGTTGGGGATGTTGTCCGGCTTTGAGTTTTATGGACGCCGGATGGACTGGGCAGCGCAGATGGAGACGAAGGTAGCAGCTTTGACCGCCGAGGAAGTGAACGGTGCCGTGAAGAAATACATTGATATGAATGCGCTGAGTATTTTCAAAGCGGGAGATATGAAGAAAGCCGGGTTACAGCCATAGAGGCTGGCCCGGTGATGGCTAACGCTTCTTGCGGGTTAGCTTCTTCGCGAGGAATTCCTGAAATAAATTGCCAACGGCATTGAACCCGAGGCCGATCGCCGAACTGCGGAGAATCACGCCGCTGCTGTCGCGGGCGGAGGCGGGAAAAAAGTATCGGGTCACGAAGCCATTGCCAAAGCGCCCTGCCAAGTTCGAGTAGCAAAATTGGAACTTCTTATTATCGCCGCGGCATACGACAGTTCTGCTGATGGCCCACCAGGCGCGTGAGCTATTGGTGCCGGTTCCCTTGACGAAATAACGGGGGTCTTGCTTGGCCAGCGCTGTGACGACGACCTTCTGGAACAGGAGGCTGGTTCCGAAACTTACGAAACCGGCTCCGTAACGTTTGGCATAGCCTTGGGAACCTTGCCCGAAGCCCTTGTTCGTGTTTTGGGCTTGGCCGATACCGGCGATTACTCCGTTGATCACAAACGTTGACGGAGCAAGCCAGAACTTGGCGGTGAGTTCGAGCTTTTGTTTGGCGTTAAGAGGGGCGGCTTCGCGATCATAGACGGCGAAGAAGTTGGGCACGAAGCCGAGGAGGCGCTGTTGTGTGGCGGTCTTGATCTGTTCCTGGGCGATTTCCGCCTGTGTCTGCGTGACGTTGATCTGATCGGAGACCCGATCAATGGCTAACGCCGTGGTGGGAAGCAGGAGTGCTTGGCCGGGTGATAGTTCTCCGGTAAGTGCTTTCAAGGCGAAGCCGTTGGCGATAAAGGTGAGGCGGTAGGGACCGGGCGGGACGTTTTGGAGGGAGAAATCGCCTGACGCGCTGGATTGCACTTCCTGGTCCGGAGCGCGCCCGTCGAGAGTCAGCTTGATCTGAGCGACGGCCACCGAGGCTCCGCTCGAGTCGACTACGGTTCCACTGATAGTTCCGGGCTGCGCAAATACCGCGGGCACCATGGCTAGCACCGCAAACGATAGAAAACGATGGACGGTCAGGTTCAGAAGGATAGATGACAGCATGTCGATGAAGCAGATGCCCAAGGGTTGCGTCGCGACTTACAAAAAGCGGTGACGCAACCGCTGATCCGCCACTAGGCAAGTAATGACTTTACTACTTGGCCGTCCACGTCAGTAAGCCGATAGTCACGGCCACTGTAGCGGTAAGTTAATTTCGTGTGGTCGAGACCCATCAGGTGGAGGATCGTCGCTTGTAAATCGTGGACGTGGACCTTGTTTTCCACGGCCTTGTAACCGAATTCGTCCGTCGCTCCGTAGGCGAAGCCGCCCTTGGCTCCTCCACCGGCTAACAGCGTCGTGAAGCCGTGAACGTTATGGTCACGCCCGTTTCCGACGCGCTCGAGCCCGCTGTTCTGAATCATCGGCGTCCGGCCGAATTCGCTTCCGATCACCACCAGCGTGTCTTCGAACATGCCGCGGAGCTTCAAATCTTCGAGCAATGCCGCGATGGGGCCGTCGGCAGCGTTGGCAAGTTTGGAGTGGATGCGGATGTCGTCGTGGCTGTCCCAGGGCTGGAAATTGCCGAAGTAGACCTGAACCATGCGGACGCCCTTTTCGGCCATTCTTAGTGCCATCAGGCAGCCTCGGCCAAACTCGTGGTCTCCGTAACGGGCGCGCACCTTCTCGGGCTCCCGTGTGATGTCGAAGATCTCCGGGGCCTCGGTCTGCATGCGATAGGCAACCTCCATCGCGGCGATGCTGGCCTCCATCTGCGGTTCGTGACCCAACTGGTGGAGATAACCCTGGTTGAGGCGGTCGAGTAACGCTAGCTGCCGCTCCTGCTCACTGGATGTTAACTTGGCGTTGCGGATGTTCTGGAGGATCTTCTCTGGTCCGCTCTCCTTCGTGAGTAAGTGGGTCCCTTGATACGTTGCGGGAAGAAACGCCGAGTCCCATAACTGAGGGCCGAGGACGGGGTAGCCGGGGCAGAGGACGACGAAGCCGGGGAGATTTTTGTTTTCGGTGCCTAAGCCGTAAGTCAGCCACGACCCCATCGACGGGCGGCCGGGGAGGTTGTGACCACAGTTCATCATCAACAGCGACGGGCCGTGGTTTCCGTTGTCGGAATACATTGAACGGATCACGCAGAGGTCATCGGCGCGTCGCGCCAGCTTCGGAAAGATCTCGCTGATCTCGAGGCCGCTCTGGCCGTGCTTGGAGAACTTGAAGGGCGACTTCATCAGGTTGCCGGCGGCGCGGTCGGTCTTCAGCTTAGGGCCGGGCATGGGTTCGCCGTCGCGCTGGTCGAGGACTGGCTTCGGGTCAAACGTGTCGACGTGGGACATTCCTCCGTTGAGGAACAGAAAGATCACCCGCTTGGCTTTCGGCGCGAAGTGGGGGCCGGCGGCTGCAGTTTCGGCCAGGCCGAGGAGGCCAAGGCTGCCGCCGATACCGCGCAATACGTCTCGTCTCAACATGGCTTAGTTCACCGCCGTGAATTCGCTGGAGGCGAGTAACACTTGCGCGTACTGGGCCCAGGAGCTGCTCTGTTTCAGGAAAGCCAAGCCCATCTCGGTCTCGTCCGGGCGCGGCGCGCGCAGATAGAGACGCTCATAGGCTTGGCGGATTTTTTCGCGGCCGTCACCTTGCAACCGCTCGGCAAAAGCCTCGGCCTGTTTGGCGACGAAAGAGTTGTTGAGGAAGTAGAGGCGTTGCAGCGGGCCGAGGGTCACCGTACGTTTCTCGGTGGGGTTATTGGGGTTAGGGAAGTCGAAGAGGGTGAGGCTGGGGTCTGGCTTGGTGCGGCCGACGTAGCCGTAGAGGGTGCGGCGGTGGAAATCGTCGGTAAGCGGCTGGGCGGGTCCGCCTGGGGTAAGGTCAAGACTACCGGCGGCGGCCAGGATCGCGTCGCGCAGGGATTCGGCGTCGAGGCGGGGGACGAAGTTCGCGCGCCACAGGAGCTTATTCTCGGGGTCCTTCTGGGCGTTGGTTTCCGAGGAGGTCCCGCTGAGTTGATAGGCGCTCGTGAGCAGAATGCGGCGGTGAAGACGCTTCAGCGACCAGCCGTCGCCGACGAACTCGGCGGCGAGGGCGTCGAGGAGGGCGGGATGCGTCGGCCGCTCGCCGAGTTGGCCGAAGTTGGAGGCGCTGCGGACGATGCCGGAGCCGAAGTGGCCCTGCCAGACACGGTTCACGATGACCCGGGCGGCCAGCGGGTGGTTCACGATGGCTTCGGCGAGTTCGAGGCGGCCGCTTCCTTTCGAGAATGGTGTGGGTTTGGAGTCGGAAAGGGCGTGGAGGAAATGCCGGGGAACCTCTTCGCCGAGGTTCTGGTCGTCGCCGCGGATGGCCACTTTTGCGTTGCCCGGTTTGTCGGTATCGGAGATGGTGTGGAGAAAGGGGTACTGCGGGGGCAGGGTCTCCTTGAGATGCTTGAGGTCTTGCCGAAGGCGGTCATGTTCAGCCTTCCAGGCGGGTGCGAGCCAGCGGTCGAGGTCGTTTTCGCCGAAGTAGTAGATACCGCCTCTGAAGTCGAGGAAATCCTTTTTATAGGGGTCCGAGGCGAGGTCTCGCCAGAGGTAGTATTCGAGGATCGGGAGCGACTCGAGGTTGGTCCACTGGCGGGTGGATTCGTCGCGGAGGCCTTTGATGCCGCCGAGTTTCACGTAGTTACGTTCTTCCATGCCGCGGCGGTCGGCGAAGATACGGGTGACGAGCGCCTGGAAGGCGGCGGGGTCCTGCAAAGGGTCGAAGGGATGGTCTTTGAGGGGGCCGGCGAGGTAAGCTTTCCAGCGGTTGAAGATCTCTGGGTCCAGGCCCTCCGGAGATTTGGCGTTGAGGTACTTTTCGGTTTGGCGGGAGAGGATTTCGGAGAGGTCGGCGGACTGAAGTTGGACGAAGCGTTCGAGGGAAAACTTGGCGTCGTCGATGCGTTTTTGGTGGTCCTTAAAGGCTTTGACGGCGGCTTCTTCGGCGAGGGGGACTTCGTGAGATTTGCTGCTTTTGAAGACGCCGAGGAGGGAGTAGTAATCCTTGGTGGGGATGGGGTCGTATTTATGATCGTGGCATTGCGCGCAGGCGACGGTGAGGCCGAGGAACGTGCGGGTGGAGACGTCGAGTTGATCGTTGGCGTTGATGCCGAGGGCTTGGAAGCCGAGGGCGGGGAGAAGGCTGGCGTTGTTGGGGAGTTGGTCGGCGGCGAGTTGGGCGCGGACGAATTTGGGATAAGGGAGATCCGTATTGAGGGCGTTGACGACCCAGTCGCGGTAGCGGAAGGCGTTGGGGTAGGGGGTGTCGGAGCTGGCGCCGAGTTGGCCGTCGGCGTAGCGGGCGAGGTCGAGCCAGTGGCGGGCCCAGCGTTCGCCGTATTGGGGGCCAGCCAGGAGGCGGTCGACGACGGTGGCGAAGGCTTGGGGGGACGTATCCGCGACGAAGGCGGCCAGTTGTTCGGGCGTCGGGGGGAGGCCGGTGAGGTCAATCGTAACGCGACGGAGGAGAGTGCGTTTGTCGGCGGGGATGTTGGGGGTGAGGCCGGCCTGTTTACGGGCCGTTTCGAGGTGGTGATCGATCTCGACCGGGGCGGGCTTCGGGAGCGCGGCGAAAGCCCAGAAGGTGGGCATGGCGGCGCCGTCGGTGATCCAACGGGCGAAGTCGGCGACTTGATCCGCGGGTAGTTTGCCAGCCGGCGGCATTTTCAGGCGCTCGTGGGTGCGGGCGACGGCCTGATAGAGCAGGCTGGCTTCGGGCTTGCCGGGGACGACGGCGGCGCTGGCCAGCTTAGCGATGGGATGGCAACCTTGGCAATTTTTAATGAAAAGCGGGCGGATGCGTTGTTCGAAGAATTCCAGTTGCTCGGGCGTTCCGCCAGCGAATGCAGCAACGGGGAGGAGCGCGAAGAGGGCGACGGGAAGACGCGTCATCATCACGGAATACTATATCCTATTTGAAATGATTTCAACCCTGCGCGTGTTACCATCGAACGTGCTCGCCAGAGTTTTAGGTGTTATTCCGGCGCGCCTGGCCTCTACTCGGTTTCCAGGGAAACCACTTGTCCCTATAAACGGAAAGCCGATGTTGCAACACGTGTTTGAACGGGCCTGCCTTTGCCGGACGCTCGATCGGGTGATTGTGGCGACCGACGATAAGCGAATTGCTGAAGTGGCGCGGGGATTTGGCGCGGTGGTGCAGATGACGTCGGCCTCACACCTGTCCGGCACAGATCGTGTGGCCGAGGTATCGGGAAGCCATGAGCACGAGATTGTCGTGAATATTCAGGGTGATGAGCCGATGATCGATCCGTCGGCGATCGACCTGGCGGTGCAGGGGCTGAAAGAGCACCCGAAGGCGCTGATGGCCACCTTGAAGCGGTCGATCGGCCGACTGGACGAAATCACGAATCCGAATGTCGTTAAAGTTGTCACGGACGGGGAGGGGATGGCTATCTACTTTTCCCGAAGCCCCATCCCGTATAGCCGGGGCGGAGCGGTGACCTACTACAAGCATATTGGGTTGTACGTTTACCAGCGTGAATTCCTGCTCGCCTACTCCACCCTGCCGGTGGGGCCACTGGAGCAGGCCGAACGGCTGGAACAGTTGCGCGCCCTCGAGAATGGTTTTGCCATTCACGTTTCAGAAACGCAGTACGAATCCCTCGGGGTGGATACCCCGGAAGACCTATCTCGGGTGCAGGCCCATTGGGGTTCGCTTTCTTAATTCGTTTTTTGCTATGGCCAAATATATATTCGTGACGGGTGGAGTGGTGAGTTCGTTGGGCAAGGGGATCGCGGCTTCGTCGATCGGCTGTTTGCTCGAAAGTCGTGGGCTTCGTGTCACGCTGCAGAAGTTCGATCCGTATCTTAACGTGGACCCGGGAACGATGAGCCCGTTTCAGCACGGGGAAGTGTTTGTAACCGACGACGGGGCGGAGACGGACCTGGACTTGGGCCACTACGAGCGGTTTACCCATGCTCCGCTGACCCAGGCGAACAACCTGACGTCGGGCCGGATTTACGAGACGATTATCAGCCGGGAGCGGCGGGGCGATTATCTGGGCCAGACGGTGCAGGTCATTCCCCATGTGACCAACGAGATCAAGGCCGGGATTGAGCGCGTTTCGCATGACGTGGATGTCGTGATTGTGGAGATTGGCGGGACGGTGGGCGATATTGAGTCCCTGCCGTTTTTGGAAGCGATTCGCCAGGTTCGGCACGAAAAGGGCCGGGATAATACGATTTTTGTGCATGTAAGTTTGGTGCCGTGGATTGCGGCGGCACATGAGCTGAAGACCAAGCCGACCCAACATAGCGTGAAAGAGCTGCGGGCGATTGGCGTGCAGCCGGACATCCTGATTTGCCGGAGCGAGCGGCCGTTGAACGCGGATTTGAAAGAGAAAATTGCCCTGTTCTGCGACGTGGAGGCGCGGGCAGTGATCAGCGCGGCGGATGCCAAGACGATCTACGAAGTGCCGTTGACGTTTGCCGAGCAGGGCGTCGACGAGATTATTCTGCGCCAGTTTCGGATGGATTCTCCGGCGCGGGACTTATCAAAATGGACCGAGATGCTGGACCGGATGCTCCACACCGTGGACGAGGTGCATATTGGGCTGGTGGGCAAATATGTGGAGTACGAGGACAGCTATAAGAGCCTGAAAGAGGCGCTGCTGCACGGTGGGTTGGCGGGTCGGTTGAAGGTCATCATCCACTGGATTGAGGCCGAAAACTTGCACTGGCCGGAGTGCGCGGAGACGCTGCGGCACTTTGATGGGATTCTGGTGCCGGGCGGGTTTGGCAAGCGTGGCGTGAACGGGATGTTGAATGCGATTCGGTATGCGCGGGAGCACAAGGTGCCGTACTTTGGGATTTGCCTGGGCATGCAGACGATGGTGATTGAGTTTGCGCGGAACGTATGCGGGATGCCCCAGGCGGATTCGACCGAGTTTGATCCGTCGACGCCGCATCGGGTGATTTTCAAGTTGCGGGAGTTGACGGGGGTGGACGAACTCGGCGGGACGATGCGGCTGGGAGCTTATCCGTGTGAGTTGGCCAAAGGGAGCTTTGCGCGGGAGGCTTATGGGGCGGAGTTAGTGAGCGAGCGTCATCGGCACCGTTTTGAGTTCAACCGCGAATTCGAGAAAGTTTTAGCTGAAGGCGGGTTGCAGTTGACCGGGCAGACGCCGGACGGGGTTTACGTGGAGATCTGCGAGATCAAGGACCATCCGTGGTATTTGGGTTGCCAGTTCCATCCGGAGTTGAAGTCGAAGCCGCTCGAGCCGCATCCGTTGTTCACTTCGTTTGTAAGTGCCTCTTATGAAGAGCACTTGCGGCGGATTGGGCGGAGTGCGGAGCTGATGCATGCCCAATAGCCTGGAGCTGATTGCCGGCCCGTGCGTGATTGAGAGTGAAGAGCACCTGTTTTTTCTGGCGGAAAGCATTCAGGCCGTGGCCGGCGATTTCGTCTTCAAGGCTTCGTTCGACAAAGCGAACCGGTCGAGCGTGCACTCGTATCGGGGGCCTGGGTTGATCGAAGGACTGCGGATGCTACGGCAGGTGAAGAACCGGGGCTTTCGGATCATGACCGACGTGCATGAGCCGAGCCAAGTGGCCTATGCCGCCGAGGTTTGCGACATCATTCAGATTCCCGCGTTTTTATGTCGGCAGACGGATCTGCTGCTGGAAGCAGGCCGCTCCGGGCGCGTCGTCAATATCAAGAAGGGCCAGTTCGTTTCGCCCTGGGATATTCGTTTGGCGGCGGACAAAGTGGCATCGACGGGGAACAACAACATCCTTCTTACCGAACGGGGGACGTCGTTTGGGTATAACAATCTAGTCGTGGATATGCGGAGCTTAGTGATTTTACGGAGCTTTGGTTGGCCGGTGATTTTTGACGCGACGCATAGCGTGCAGTTGCCGGGGGCGGCGGGGAATGGGAGCGGCGGACAACCGGAGTTCATTGAGCCGTTGGCGCGGGCGGCGGCGGCGATCGGGGTGGACGGGATTTTCGTGGAAGTCCACGAAGCACCAGACCGGGCGCTGTCCGATGGGGCGAACGCGTTGCCGCTCGACCAGTTGGACGGGTTCTGGAAGCGGTTGCAAGAGGTGGACGGGGTGACGCGGCGGCACTTGAGACCGCTCGACTAGAGCAGTTCGCGGATCATGACATTGCGGAAGCGCTGCTTGCCGCCCGGGATCCAGCGGTTCCCGCCGTGGACTTGGACGGCGATCATGCCGGTAGGGGAGCCATGGTTGGCGGTATCAATGAAATTAGTGATTTGAATACCGTTGAGCCACACCTGAATGTGGGGAACGTCGCCTTCGATGCGGGCACGGAGATGGTTCCAATCGTTACGGCGATACCATTCAGACCAGTTGGGGACGAAGGTCTTGACGTCTTTGAGGCGCTCGCCGTAGACGCCGCCGATGGCACCGCCGTCGAGGTAGTCGAGAAGGATTTGGTAGGCTTCGCCCTTCTCGTTGGCGCGGAGAAAAAGGCCGCCGTCGCAGCCGTAGGTGGGGTTGATTTCGAGGGTAATTTCGAAGTTTTTGTACACCTTATCGGTGAGGACAATGCCGCCGTGACCGGGACGGTCTTGGGCACCGGTTAGCGAGTCGCCTTCGACACGCCAAGCCGCGGTTTGGCCGTGGTGGTTGACTTGGCTGATGTGCCAGCCGGTGAGGTCCTTGCCATTGAAGATGGCCTTGAAGGCGGATGGGCCAGCGAGGAGTTCGAACCGGTGGGGGACAGGCTGAGCGAGTTGGCGCTGCTGGGCGATGATTTCGGCTTCGACCGAGTCCATGACCTCGAGGCTTTTCGAGAGATTGGTGAGCCCTTCTTTTTCTAGGGGAACTTGGTACGTGCGCCAGCGGGCTTGATGGAGCCCGGTGTGGCGAAGGGTGAGGGCATGGACCTGAGCGGCCTGGGCGGACATCGGCGTGGGCAGGGTGGCAAGGTTAACGCCAACGGCCCATTCGGCGGCCGACCGGGTGACGACTTCGCTGCCATCAATGTGGAGTGTATGGGGACCGGGAGCGAGGCCGGAGACTTTGAGGATCTCCTGGTTGAATCGTTCAATGAAATCCGAGGACTTGACCGCGAGCGCCATGACGGGATCGGAAGTATCGATCGGCATGGGGAGGGCACGGTCTCTTTGCGTCCAGGTGACGCCGTTGGCGAAGGCGAGAATTTCCGTGGCGGTGTTTTCGGTTTTGACGAAGCGCCGGGAGGGCACGTCGATGGAGACGGTGCTGACGACGCTCGGGGCGTTCCAATCGGCGAGGAGGCCGCCGGCCATGATGAGATGTCCGGCGGCGCCGGGGTGGACGCGGTCCGGGATGATCTTTGTCGCGAGGGTCGAGTCGGTGGCCTTGGCTTTGGCGAGCATGGCGGTGACGGGGCGGTTGAGGTCGGCGAGGGTGAGTTTTTCGGCTTGGGCGAGCGTCGCGAGGAAGTCGGAGTAGCGGAGCAGGACGGCGTTGTAGCCGCCGGGGAAGCGGGGTTCCTGGGTGACGTCGTCGTAGGGAGAGGGTTGGATGGCGGTGATGCGGGCGTTGGGGAGGTTGGTTTTGAGCTGCTTGATGATGTTGCGATAGCCGTTCGAGTAGATATCGAAAATCTGTTGATCGAACGCGCGAACGCGGCCGTCGTTCATGCCGAGCATGATGGTGACGACGGTGGGCTGGTAGGGGAAGACGTCGCGATCGAGGCGCTGGGCAATGCCGCCACCGGCACCGCCGGTGACCCTGTCGCCACCCCAGCCGGAATGGGTGAACGCAATTTTCCGATCGGGGAAACGGGTGAGGACGAAAGTTTCCGTGAAGGTGGTGTAGAGGCGCTGGTCGGTGATGGAGTCGCCAAAGAACACGACGCGATCACCGTTTTTGAGATGGAAGTCTTGAGCGAGGAGGGGGGGCAGGAAGAGGAGGGAGGTGAGTAGGGAGCGCACTGCGCTATCTTATCTCACCTCCTTGCAGGGAGGGTTAGCGGGAGACGGTGCGGGCACCGATGCCGGAGGCGACATACCCGGGGGCGATTTCCTGGTAGTAAAACCCATTGCCGCCGCCAACCACAAAAATGTTCATTTCATAGTCGACGCCGTCGACCTTATAAACGGCCGCGGCGTAGCAAATATCGCCCAACGCGTAGACCCCGCCGGTGAAGGACCTGCGCTCCGCGGTTCCAGCCCCAACGAAGCTATAGGTTCCGGTCACCCCGCCACTTCCATTGAAGGTGAGAAGGCCAATTTCAGCGAAGGAACGACCTTTGCCGTCGACCGCAATCGTGCCGTTGCCCTGATAACCGTATGCCCCACTCAGCGAAGAGTTGCTGCACGTGCCTTGGTTGTCAATCTTGGAACCGTTGCCAGACAACGTGGCATCGCCAGCCCGAATGACGAGAGCGAAGCTGTTACCGCTGTCGGTAACGACGAGGTCAAAATCGGTAGCGGCAGCGCCGGTGCCGGTCTTGCCGACGGCGGTACAGTCCTCGAGAACCTGGATCACACCGGTGTACTCACTCACTTCTGCCTTGCCGCCAGTCGTGAAAATCGAGACGCCGGTGTACCCCCCCGCGCCGTTGAACTGGATGCGCCCAATCTGAGAGGCGGTAACGAGCCGGTTGTCGGCGTTGGTGATGGTGCCGTCGATGGTGTAGCCGTATGCGCCAACGAGCGAAGTGGCAGAGCATTGGGCGAAGCAAGCGGCGGCGAAGAAGAGAAAAGTCGAAGAGAGTTTACCGATAGACATAATTCCAGCATATCGGGGTTTTTTAAAAAGATTCAGACGATTTGTAGATTTTATGGATGAGGTCGACGATTTTTCTGCCATCCTCGGCGGGGGATATAAAGGGGCGGTCCTCGGCGATGGCGGCGAGGAAGTCCTGGACTTGAAGCCCGTGGTAGTGAGAGATGGGGTCGGCGGGGGCGGCATACGTGGGAGCGGATTCGCCCGGAATGGTCCAAAGATCATTGTAGGCAGGCTCAAGGATAGACCCGGTCATGCCGGCGATAAAGGTGGCACCGCCGTCGGTTTGGGCGCCGACCGAGTAACCGTTCGAGCCGTGAATGTGGATTTTCGTGTGGATGCCCGGGTTCTGCGACAAGCTGCAAACGATGTTGCCGAGGCCGCCGTTCGTGAAACGGATATTGGCGATGGCGGTATCTTCGACCTCGATGTAAGGATGGTTCAAATTGCTGGCGATGCCGGAGACGGAGAGGATCGGGCCCATCAGCCACTGAAGAATGTCGAGGTGGTGGGGCGCCTGATTAATCAGGACGCCGCCGCCTTCGGTGGACCATTTGCCGCGCCAAGGGTCCGAACGGTAGTACGCCTCATCGCGCCAGGAGAACATGGCGACCGTGCCGAGAATCGGCGTGCCGATCTTGCCCTGGTCGATGGCGGCTTTCATGGCGAGGACCGGTTCAAAAAAACGCCGCTGGCTGACCACGCCGAGGCGGGCACCGGAGCGAGCGGCGGCTTCGAGCATGCGGTCGCAATCTTCGACCGTGGCCGCAAGCGGCTTTTCGACGAGAACGTGGATCCCGCGTTCGAGGGCGGCCACCGCGGGTGCGGCGTGGAGCGGATGCGGCGTGCAGACGACGACCGCTTCCACGCCGGCGGCGAGCATCGACGGGACGTCGGTGAAGGCGGTGGCCCCATATTGGGCGGCGAAGGCCGCGGCGCGGGCGCCGTCGTTATCGCAGACGGCGGAGAACTGGCTGAGCGCGGAAAGGGCCGCGGCGTGAAGATGGCCGACCTTGCCGCAGCCGATAAGGGCAGTTTTCATTACGGGCGCTCCGGGAAGTATTGGGCGCTCATGCGGCGCAAGAACGCCAGCGAGGCGACCATCTCGTCCATCCCGTTCATCCCATCTTCCAGGCTGATCCAGCCCGAATATTGATGCGCGGCGAGGATGCGGAAGATTTCGTGATAGTCGTTCAGACCTTCGCCGGTGACGCCGTGGCGGAGCGACGGGGAGTAGCCCAGGGTGCCGTCGGATTGGCGGAGGTCATCGAGAGAGGCACCGGGGACGAGGTAGCGGTCTGAGGCGTGCATCGAGACCACGCGGGGGGCGACGAGTTCCAGGAGTTCGATCGGGTCGTCGCCGGCGACGAGGGCATTGGAGGGATCGTACTGAACGCCGAAATTGTCGGTGTCGGGGATCATTTCAAGAAGCTCCAGGAAGACGTCTTTCTTTTGGGCGAATTCGGGGTACCGCCAGAAGCCATCTTTGTAGTGGTTTTCCAGGCCGAGGACGATATCGTACTCGCGGGCGACGGGCAGGAGGGCTTCGATGCATTCGACGACGCAGTGCAGGCCGTGCTCGCGGGTGACTTCGGGGTAGCGCTGGCCGCTTAGAACGCGGCAAACGGCGCCGGGTCCGCCGAGGCGGCGAGTGACGGCGATCAAGGCGGCATGGTGGTCAACGGCGCGACGGCGGGCGGAGGGGTCCGGGTTCGTGAAGTCCGGCGAGCAGCAAAGCATGGGCATGGAGAAGCCAGCCGAGGAGATGGCGTCGCCGACCGAGTCGAGGTAGGCGGGTTCGAGAGAGGTGAAGAAGCCTTCGTACATTTCGAGGCCGTCAGCGTCGAGGGGGCGGGCCATCGTGATCCAGTCGAAGACGGACATGGAGCGGTCGCCCGCAATGGCGTCAAGATAGCACTTGGGGAAGGCGGAGAGGCGAATAGGCATGTTGCTACAATTGGGTTAGATTATGCGACTTTTGCTGCTGGTTTTGGGTTTGGCCGCGATGGCAATGGGCCAGGACGATGATATCGTGTGGCTGGACAATTATGCCGAGGCGGTGAAAATGGCGAAGGCGACAGGCAAGCCGATCTTCCTGGAATTCCGGTGCGAGCCTTGAACGAACGGTAGGGTTTTTGACGCACAGGTTGTGCTGTCACCGAAAGATTCACCGTTGGGCAAGCTGTTGCGGCAGTACGTGTGCGTGCGGATCACGCGCATGGATACGATCGATATCGGCCTGTTTGAGCACGATCGAAACAACACGCTCTACTTCTATTTACTGAACGCCGACGAGCAGATTTATATGCGCTACGGGGGCCGGGATGCGACCTCGCCGGACGCGTATTTGAACCTGGAAAGTTTGACGCTGGCCGCGGCAAAGGGGCTGGAGTTGCACGCGAAGCGGCCGCCCGTGACGGCCCGGCCGAAGCCGGACTTCCCCAAAAATTACTCGCTGCTCGTCGAACGGACTTTTGCGCGGAACCAGTGCGTCGAGTGCCATCTGATCGGAGACTACCAGAATCTGCATCGGCAACAGGACGGGACGTTGGACAAGATTCAGCACCTGTTCCGCTCGCCGGATTTGAAGACGATCGGCGTTAACCTTGATGTGCCGAAGGGCTTGGTGGTGAAGGAAGCGACCGGGGTAGCCGCGGAAGCGGGCATGAAGCCGGGGGATCGCCTTGCGCAGTGGGAAGGCAATACGGTGTGGACGTTTGCGGACGTGCAGCATCGCTACAACGAGACGCCGCGGACGGCGATGCAGGCGAAGTTGACGGTGGAGCGCGGCGGGGCGATGGTCCCGCTGACGATTGCTCTGCCGGTGCGGTGGTGGCTGACGGATACGAAGTTTCGGCAGTCGAGTGTGGAGCCGCGCTTCTTCTTCGACGACCGGCCCTTGACGCCAGAGGAAAGAAAGGCGATGGGGCTGCCGGCAGAGGGGTTTGCGAGCATGGTGAAGTACGTGTCGAGCACGGCCAAGACGATGGAACTGCACGGGCTGGAAGTGGGGGACGTGATTACGGCGGTGGACGGAAAGCGCGTGGATAGCCATGCGCATACGGCGACCCTGTATCTGGTATTGCGGAAGGCTCCGGGGGATGGGGCGACGTTGGAAGTGATGCGGGGCGGCAAGAAGATCGAGATGACGTTGAAGACGATGCAGATGAGTTTTCGGAAATGAAGATACTGGGATTGTTGTTGATGGCGGCAGGTTGGGGAGCACCGGTGGAGGTGCGGGTGGACGACGAGGTTTGCGCGACTTACGAAGCGAAGTTGGCGGGGGAGGAGCTCGTCGTGCGAGTGAAACTGGGGAAGGGATGGCACACGTTCGCGATGGACAACGCGCTGCGGGCGGCGGAGGCGTTGAAGGGCAAGAAGGCGTTGGGGATGGACCAGCCGACGCGCGTGACCGTAGGCGAGGGACTGACCCTGGCGGGGCCCTGGAAGCAGACGGCACCTACCGATTTCTCGAAGCCGGAGCTGCGGATTTTCACCTGGGGATACGAGGGGGAGGCGATGTTCGTGGTACCCGTGAAGCGAACGGGGGAAGTGAGGAAGATCGGATTGAAGGCGCAGGCATGTACGGCTTCGATCTGTAAGAACATCGACGTTAAGGTAGAGGTCGCGGCTGGGCCAGCGGAGAGCTGGCCCAGGTTGGAAGCAGTTCGACTACCAAACTAGCCGAGCGCCGAGTTGCACCCGCCGCCCCGGGTCGGCCGACGAGATCACTCCAAAGCCAGGTCCACCTAGCGTCGAGCCCGGGTTGCCCAGATTCGGGTGATTCATCAGGTTAAAGAACTCGCCGCGGAGCTGCAACTTGCGCCGTTCGCCCATCGGGAAATTCTTCAGCAGCGAGATGTCCAGGTTTACCTTGCCAGCCGAGCGAACAATGCCAACTCCGCCCGTGCCATTGCGGAACGCCGCCGGCTGGGCAAACGCCGCCGTGTTGAACCATCGGCCCGGCGTCCGCTGGTCGCCCGGCAGATCGGGCACCCCCACGACATCTGCCCGCAGCGCTCCGGCCGAGAAGTTGTTGCGCGTATCCACCTGCGTCGTCACCGTGAACGGCGCTCCCGCCTGCAGCAGCGCGTTCACCCCCAGGTTCCAATCGCCCACCACCCAGCGCAGCGGCGAGTTGCCCTTCAGAAACCGTCGGCCCTGCCCGAACGGGATCTCGTACACACTCGCGAAAGTCAACCGATGCGGCACGTCGTTGCCGCTGTAGCCGTAGTCGAGTCGACGGTTGTAGAAATCCGAATACGGCCCGGCATCGTTGCCGACTTGGCTGCCGCCCTCGCTCGTGTTGTTCAGGAACTTCGACCATGTGTATGTGCCGAGGAAGTTGAACCCGCTGGCGAAGCGCTTCTCAAATCGCGTCGAGAGCGCGTGATAGCTCGAATCGCCGAGGCTGGGCAGCAGCAGCGTAACGCCGCTGAACTGGGGGAACGGCCGAGAAGCCTGGTTCGTGCGGCCGGCCGCGGCCTGTTCGAGCGGGATCTGATTCAACGTCAAATTCGAACTCGGCAACTTATGAGAGATGTTGCTCAGGTACGTCGCTTCGAGCAAGATGCCGCCCGTGAGCACGTGCTGGATGCCGAAGTTGAACTGATGCGAGTAGCCCGTTCGACGGGTCGGCTCAAAGTAAGTCACCGCCGTGTTCGGTGCCTGCCCGACGCGAACCGAGCCGAAGCTATCGTTCAGCACCGGCGCCGTCGCACTCAACGTGCCCGGCCCCTGACTCAGGACGAACGGATGCGTAATGCCCTGGTCGGGCGAGACGAGCGAAGCCTGCTTCTCGAAGCCGAGGCTGGCGCTGGCCGGGGCACCGGCGTCGAACGGGTGCGCGAAATAAGCGCCGTAGCCGCCCCGGATGACGGTGGCATCGCGGCCGAGAACCTTATAAGCGAAGCCGGCCCGAGGGCCGAAGTTGTTCTTGTCGGTCGAATAGGGCGATGTAGGAAAACTGTTAACACCCATGAATTTCACGACGCCGGGGGTGCCGCTGACGGGGTTAATCTGCGTCGGATCAAAGCCGTTCATGCGGTTGTTGACGTCGATGATCGGGGTATCGGTCTCCCAACGGACGCCGAAGTTAAAAGTCAGGTCACGGCTGATCTTCCAATCGTCCTGCACGAACCAGGATAGGTAGGTGCTGCGGCGGTCGAGGACCTCCGTCTCGCGGACCGTGTAGTTCGTCATCAGGCCGAGCAGCATCGACGCATAGCCATTGCCGGAAGCCGCGGTGCCCGGTTGACCGGTCGAAAGAGGACCAAACGTGAAGGCCCCGGACGCGCTCGGCCGGTTCGTTTCGTAGTTCATGCTCAGCCGATACTCGAAGCCGAATTTCAGGTTGTGGCGATTGCGCACGACCGAGAAATTGTCGATGATCTGGTGTTGTTGAATCGGGAACTGACGGCGTTCCTGGGCCGCGTTGCCGAGGGCCGTGTAGCCGGTGGCGTTGAGCGTCGGAAAGGCACCGGCCGGCAGATTCGCGATGCCGATCTTCTTGCCCCAATCTTCGCCCAGCCCCTTCGATTGCGCCCAATTGATGCGATTGCCGTAGGTGTAACGGGCTTCGTTCAGGATAGTCGGGGTGATGATTTTGTTGTAGGAGAGGTAAGTATAGTTTTGGTGGCGCTCGGTGTCCGAAATGGTTTCCGCCGCGGCGATCGGGAAGACGGTGGTGTTGAAGTTGTTGTCGGAGTTGTATAGATAACGGAAGGTGAGCTTGTCGTTGGTCGTAATGTTGTGGTCGACCTTGGCCGTGTAGTTGTTGCGGGGGAATTGGGTGACGTAGTTGGCACGGAAATTATTCGCTCCAGTCGCGTTGTCCGGGGGGCGATTGGGGGCGGGGTAGTAGCTGGCCAGGGCGAGAGCCGCGGCGTCAATCCGGCTGCGGGGAATCACGTTGCCGGGGAACTGGGTGCGGCGATTGGCCCCGTTGACGATGGCCGTCGTGGCGGGGTCGAAGATGGGGTTCGAGTTGGCGCTGAAGTCGCCGATGCGCTGGCCGACGTTCGGGACCGTGAGGGTACGGGCGAAGCCCTCGTTGCGCCGACTTCCTTCATACGCAAAGAAGAAAAACGTTTTGTCCTTGCCGTTATAGAGCTTCGGAATCGCGATGGGGCCGCCGACCGTGCCACCGAAGACGTTGTAGCGGAGCGGCGCCCGAACCTTAACCCCGGCGGCGTTGACGGGGGCGAAGTAGTTGGCGGCGTCGAGCTTTTCGTTCCGGAAGTATTCGAACAGGGTCCCCTGCAGTTTGTTGGTGCCGGATTTGGTCGTCGCGATGATGACCCCGCCGGCGCTGCCGCCGTATTCGGCCGAGTAAGAGTTGGCTAGGATCTTGACCTCGGCGACGGTTTCCACCGGCGGATCGAGATCGACCTGCCCGATGCCGAGGCGCATATTCTGAGCCGTGCCGCCGTCGATGAAGAAGTTCTGCGATTGTGTCCGGCCGCCGGCCAGGGAGAAGTTGGGCTTGCCGCCGGAGTCGTAGTTGACGAAGACGGCCGCACCGGTCAAGCCGACGATGTTCATGCTGCGGCGATCGCCAATCGGCATATCTTCAATCGTTTTCGATTCGACGAGTTGGCTGACGTCGGACGACCGGGTATCGATCGACGAGGCGGAAGTGGAAACGTTGATCGACTCCGTGACCGCGCCGATCTCCAGCGTCAGGTTGAGTTCAAGGCTCTGGCTGGTGGTGAGAGTGAGATTGGTACGAACCAGCTTTTTAAAGCCCGGCTTTTCGACCGTGAGGGTGTAGGCGCCAATCGGCAGCGCGCGGAGGGCGTAGAGGCCGGAATCGTTCGTGGTAACGGTGGTCGTGGAACCGTTGGCGAGACCCCGGGCGGTGACTTGGGCACCGACGATGATCGCACCTTGCGAGTCCGCCACGAGACCGGAGATATTAGCTTGCGAAGATTGGGCGACGGCCAGACGGGCCACGGCCAGGACGAGGGCCACTGAAGCGAGTTTCATGTGGCCCAATCCTATCAAAAAACCGAGCTAGGAGTAGATGCCGGGTGCCTCGTGGCCAAGCGCGGTGACGTATTCGACGTACGTGCCGGGATAGACCCGCGGCACGCGTTCGGTGCCCGATTCGCCGCCAAGTTCCAGCACCCGCGTGCCCAGGCCGCGCAGGAACGTCCGGTCGTGCGAAACGAAGATCATCGTGCCTTCGAAGTCCTTCAGTGCTTCCACCAGCATCTCCTTCGTCGCCAAGTCCAGATGGTTCGTCGGCTCGTCCAGCACCAGGAAATTCGGTGGATTGAAGAGCATGCGGGCCATCGCGAGCCGAGACTTTTCGCCGCCCGATAGCGCCCGGATGCGCTTATCGACATCATCGCCGGAGAACTGAAACGCTCCCGCCAAGCTCCGCAGCGAACCGATGCTGTCCATCGGAAAATCGTTCTGCAACTGCTCGAAGATGGTGAGTTCAGGGTTCAGAATGTCGAGCGACTGCTGAGCGAAGTAGCCCATGTTGAGGCTCGCACCCAGGCGCACGGTGCCGGAGTCGGGGTCGCTGGCGCCCGCGATCATTTTCAGCAACGTCGTCTTGCCGGCCCCGTTCCGGCCCATCACGGCCCAGCGCTCGCCGCGGCGAATCGTCAGGCTCAGCCCGTCGTAGATCACCCGCGGCCCATAGGCCTTGTGCAGATCCTCAATCACCGCGACCTGGTCCCCTGACCGGGATGGCGTACGGAATTCGAACCGGACGACTTGCCGCTTCTTCGGCAGTTCGATCTTGTCGATTTTGTCGAGCGCCTTGATGCGGCTCTGCACTTGCGCGGCCTTGGCGGCGTGCGTCTTGAACCGCTCAATGAACCGCTGCTCTTTCGCCAGCATGGCCTGTTGCCGGCCAAACGCGGCCTGCTGATTCGTCTCGCGGATCGCCCGTTCCTTCTCGTAGAAGTCGTAGTTGCCGGAGTAAGTGATGATTTCGCCCGAGTCGATTTCGGCGATCTTCGTTACGAGGCGATTCATGAACTCGCGGTCGTGAGAGGTCATCAGCAGCGAGCCCTGGTAAGCGCGAAGGAACGATTCGAGCCAGATGATCGATTCCAGATCGAGATGGTTCGTCGGTTCGTCCATCAGCAGAACGTCAGGGCGCCCGAGCAGCACCCGGGCCAGCGCGACGCGCATCTTCCAACCGCCCGACAGCGCGCCAACGTCCCCATCAATCTGATCGTCCTTGAAGCTCAGGCCATGCAGCACCTCGCGAGCCTGGGCTTCGAGCGTATAGCCGTTCAGGTGTTCGTACTCTTCCTGCACCTCGCCAAACCGCTCCAGGATCTTGTCCATCTCGTCAAAGCGGGCGGGGTCTTCGAGAGCCTGCTGCAAGGCTTCGAGTTCATGATGGAGGTCACCGACCCGACCCGAACCGGCAATGGCTTCATCAAGAACGGAGCGCCCCTTCATCTCGTCGACGTCCTGGCGGAAGTAGCCGATCGTGAGCTTCTTCGGGACGGTGACGTCGCCTTCGTCCGGCAACTCTTCGTTGACGATCATGCGGAACAGGGTGGTCTTGCCGGCGCCATTGGGGCCGACGAGTCCTACCTTGTCGCCCGGATTGAGCTGGAAATTGGCGTCGACAAAGATTAGCTGCTTGCCGTACTGTTTGTTGAGGTTGGAAAACGCGATCATCCGAACTTCCAAACTAGCAGAGTTAGGGGGCCAGGCGGCTGAGAAGTTCGCGCGCTTGCGTGTTTCCGGGGTGAAATCGCAGCAAACGGAGCAACGTAGTTCGGGCGGCGGCGACGTCGCCGCGCTGCGATTGTGCCATAGCGAGATTCAGGCCGGGGCCGGGTAGGCCGGGATAGCGGGTGAAGACGTCCTGCCAGCGGGCGAGCGCGGCGGCGACCTGGCCGTTCTGGAACTCGTAGATGGCGAGGTTGGCCGCCGCGGTGGGTTCGCTCGGGTTCAGCTTCAGGGCGCGTCGATAGAGGGCCGCGGCTTCCGGCCCGCGCTTGGCGCGGTCGTAGAGTTGGCCGAGTTGGGTTAGCACGGCGGCGTCCTTGGGTTCGATCTTTTCGAGCGCCGCGATCGTGGGGCGCGCCAGAGCAACCTCGCGGGCGGGCGCCGGGCCCGGCCAGAACAGACGAAACGGCTTCGGCTGCGGCTTCGCCCCAATGCGGTGATTCGTAAAGGCGACGTGCGCATCGGCGCTCTCGGTCTTCGGCATGTGGCACGCGGCGCACTGCGGGCCGCGGCCGCACTTGTCCGGCGTATGGCAAGTCTGGCACGCGTTGGGCTTCAAGCCGCCGTGCGGATCGTGGCAGGTAACGCACCAGAGCTTGTCGCCCGCGCCTTGCTTGCAGGCGCTCTCGGCGAGCTGCTCGACGTGGTCGGTCGCGTTGTTCTTTGACGACTCGACGAAGATCGAAACAAAGTCGCCGAGCCTGTCGCCGGGGCGATAGTCGTAGGGGTTCTTAGCGGCTCGGGTGACCTTGGCGGCGCCGGTGAGGTGGCACTGTTCGCAGACATTGTCGCGGCGTTCGGGCGTGAGTTTCGCCGGGTTGATCGCGTGCGCCTCGGCCGGGCCGTGGCAGCGTTCGCAGCCGATGCCGGGTTCGGCGAACGGCGGATTCGGATACTGATTCTGGGTTCCTTTCACGAGTCGGACGCCCGTCGCGTGGCACTGCAGACAAGGCTCTTCGACAGGGCGATACGTTTGGGCATCCGGAAACCCGGGAGAGAGTCCGAACGAGTTGGTCTTGGCAAAGAACGACCGCGGCGTCTGGACGAGAAACCGGTCGATAAATGCTATATAGCTTTTTCCGATGGAGCCAGAGCCGAGCGAGTCCGCGGTGCTGGCGCGAGCCATGCCGGTTTGGGCGTAGCGCTTCACGATGTCGGCATGACAGGGGCCACAAACAGCGCTGCCCGGGTCCGCGAAGACCCGGGCAGCGAGGAGGTAGAGAAACAGCCTACGCACTTAGAACGTAAAGCGGAGGGCGATTTCGATGTTGCGCGGTCCGAGCTGTTGGCCAGTGTACTGCCCGAAGAACGGATTCGTGATGTTGGTGATCAAGCCGCCGATGCCGGCCCAGTTGAACGCGTTCAAGAACGTACCGCGCAATTGGATATTCCGCTTTTCGTCGAATTTGAAAAACTTCTGGATACTCGCATCGAACGTGACCTGGTGACGGTTCCGGATGTTCGGAAGCACCGGGCCGAGGTTGCCGAGCCGGGCGACCACGTTCTGGCCGCCGGGCTGGACAGGCGGGTTGGCGAAGGCGGCGCGATTGAGGTAGGCGGTACCGCCCGCGATGCCCCGGAAGTTAATGCCGGCATCCGGGTTCAGAACGATGTCGCCACCGATATAGTCCGGACGGATGGAGTTGCCGGTAGGCAAATTGAGGCCACCAGTCTGGATGCCAATCACGTTTCCGCTGCGCCAGTTCTGGATACCGCTCAACTGCCAGCCGCCGATCAGTTTATCCACGATGCCCCGGGTTTTGATCAACTTGTCCGGCCCCATCGGGAGTTCATAGATCCAGCTCAGCTTGGCCACATGCGGGAAGTGATAATTGGTGACCGACCGATCGAGCTTACGGTTGAATACGTCCGCGACGCCCTCGGATTCGATCGCGTCATCGCCGAGCCCGATCGCTTTCGACCAAGTATAGGCACCGAGGATCGCCAAACCCTTTGTGAAGTGGCGAGTAACCTGCACCTGCATGGAGTTGTAGGTGGACTTGCCCATGTTGGGAAAGATGTCATTGATGCCCGTGAATTGGGGAAAGGGCCGGAGGGCCTGGAGGTTGGTTCCGATAAAGCCGGGGAACGGGGCCGGAATCGGACTCGAAGCGTTCCAGGGACGGGGTAGAATGTCACCGTACTGTTGGGTGACCGAGAACGGCAGGTTGTTGGGCTGCGAGAATCCGCGGGTAATCAAGCGGGTTCCGGTGTTGCCGACGTAATTGATTTCAACCACCGTCTGCGCCGGCAGCTGATATTGAAAACCGAAGTTCCAATTCTGGACATAAGGCAGACGGTTACCGCTGGGGTTGTACCAGTCAATTCCCTGACCGTTCGCCAGAGTCGACAACTTGTTCGGCAGAGTACCGACGAAATCTGGATAACGATCCGAAATATTCCCAAGCGGTGCCTCAGCGAAGGGAATCTGGCGTGTGTTCGCGTTCACGACCAGGTTGCCGTTATAGCCTAGCGTGCCGCCGAAGCCAAAACCGTTTGAGATCGCCGGGGTATTGTTGATCCCGTAGCCGCCGCGCAGGACCAATTTGTTGGTCATCGCATAGGCAAAGCCGAACTTAGGCGAAATCTGCTTGTAGTAGTTGTTCTGGAAGCCCAGCTGATTACGGTCATCAGAGAAGGCTAGAGCGCCAGGTCGGTTGCCTGCACCGGGGTTGGGGAGAGCAAAATCGATCCCGGACATGCGCCCGGCCACTTCGATGAGGCCCCCGACCATCTCCCAACGGACGCCGATGTTGAGGGTCAGCTTGCGAGAAAGTTTCCAATCGTCCTGGAAGTAGAAGCCGGCGGTGCGCCAGCGGTGCCCGAAGTTGGCAGCGGCGATTCCACGGCTGGTGGAAGCGTAAGTGCCCAGCAGGAAGCTAGCGAAGCTGTGGCCTGTGTCGTTGAGGAAGCCAGGCATGGCGGTCTGGGCGGGGGAGAAGTTGAAGTCGCCCGAGCCCGACTTGTTGCGAGTGTTGTAGTAGTAGCGGCGATTTTCAAATCCGAACTTGTAATTGTGCTTGCCGGATACTTTGGTGAAGTCGACTTGGCCGATCGTGGACCCGTTGAAGGAGCCGCCGCGGTTGCCCGACCCGAGTCGGCCACCGGCACCGATGCCTCCGCCCTGGAACGGAAGGCCAGAGAAGTTCAGCACGGGGAAGTGTACGCCAGGGACGTTCTGGAGCCCAATCTTCGCAGGCCAATCTTGATCGACAAAAACGCTTTCGTTGTTATTGCCGAAGCGGTTGTAGCCCAGGTTGGCACGACCGAGGAGCGTTGGCGTCAAGGTGAAGTCATAGGACAGACGCACCATGGTGCCGGGCGTGTCCTGGTTCTGATACACGTTGGTGGGCGCTCCGGGAGGCGCCCCCCAACGGGGGTTGCCGGAGTTGAAACGCTTGCGGAAATTGCGGTTGACCATGCCGGACAGGCGGTGGTTCGAGTTGATGTTGTGGTCGCCTTTAAAGGTCAACATGCGCTCCTGGAACTCCGGACAGCAAGTGCCAATGGCAGGCATGTTGTTGATCATCGAATTGAACAATGGTTTGTCGATGGTGGCGACGTCGATGATCTTCTGTGATACGGGGCTGAATCGGGCCTTCGGGACGATGTTGCCCGGGAAGACGTCGCGAACCCAGGCACCATTGGGTGCTTGGCGGGCGGTGGAGGGATCATAGATCGCGCCGCCAACAACCGGGCGGCCGACGGCATCGGTTCCGCGATTGGTTCCCGAAATAGCGTTACCGGTGAACGCGGAGTTCAAAATGCGGCTGAAATCGCCCTGCTGGAATTCCGGCATCGGGAGAGTGGCAAAGCCCGTCTGGTTGAAGTCCTTCTGTGTCGTTCGCTCCATATTGTGGAAGAAGAAGGTTTTGTTTTTGCCGTTGTAGATCTTCGGGATCATCACGGGGCCGCCGATCGAGTAGCCGTAGTTGTGCTGCTTGAAGGGCTGACGCTTAATTCCGGAAGCATTCGAATTGAAGCTATTGGCGCGGAGGGCGTCGTTCTGGCCGTAGTAATAAGCCGATCCGTGCAGTTCGTTGGTGCCTGATTTCGTCGCAAAATTGGCGACCGAAGTTTGGCCACCGGAGTACTGCGCCGAGACAGTGCCGGTCTGTAGCTTGAACTCAGAGATGGATTCAGCCGAAGGGCTGAACTCGCTATTCGCCCCGCCGGCTAGGTCCATTCGGCCGATCGAGATGCCGTCGATCAGAATCTCGTGCGAGTAGTTCTGGCCACCGTTGATCGACCCTTGCCAAGTACCACCGGTGGTGCCGGGCAACGACGTGAAGATAAACTGCTGAATCTGCCGTCGGCCGCCGGATACGGCGATGGGCCAATCGTCAAACTCTTTCTTCGAAACGTAAGAACCGATCTCGGCGGTGCCGGTCTCAAGCAACGGCGTCTCGGCGGAAACCGTCACCGATTCGGTCAAATTCCCAACTTCCAGCGTAAAGTCGATAGTCAGCGTTTGCGCCACCGACAACACAATGTTCTGACGAACCGAAGTTTTGAAGCCCGGCGCAGATACTGTGATCCGATAAGTACCCGGCGAAAGCGAAGGCATCCGGAAAACGCCGGCGGCGGTCGCGGCGGTAGGCGAATCAACGCCCGTCGCCATGTTGTAAACCTTGACCGAGGCACCAGCAACGGCGGCACCGGACGGATCGAGAATGGAACCGTTAAAGGTTCCGCGTTCCGCCTGGCCGAAGCAAACAGCGGTGGTTAATAAAGCGCTCAAGAGTACGCGATGGTACATAAAGGACCTCCTGGGATTTCAAAGAGCTTATCATGAACGGTCCTTTAGCAACAGGGTGTATCGTACTCGTTATGGGTCTTATTCGTCTCGCCGCGCTGTCCGCGCTATTGCTCCTGCCTGCCTTCTGCCAAAGCAAACGGCCGATCGCCTTTTCCGATTTCGATGGTTGGAAGTCAATTCAAAGTCAAGAATTGTCGCGCGATGGCAAGTACGTCGCTTACGCGCTGATGCCCCAGGTCGGCGACGGCGAAGTGGTGCTGCGAGAGTTAGCCAGCGGCCGCCAAATCCGTGTACCCATCGGCACCATGCCCCCGCGCATCGAGGATGGCGAAGGCGGCGAAGAACGGACGCCCGCCCCCCGCGGCCCCCGCGTCGATTTCAGCGGCGATGGCCGCTACCTGTTCATCGGAACCTTCCCGCCCAAGGCCACACCGAAAGAGAAAACCGGTCTTGCCATCGTGGAAGTCGGCACCGGAAAAATTACCCGCATCGACGACGTCCAGACCTTTGCCTTCCCCGAAGACGTCGCCAACGCCGTAGCCTACCGCCGCACCGGCAAGGGCCCCAGCGAACTCGTCGTCCGCCCCCTGCCCGAAGGCGCCGAACGCAAGTTCGCCGACGTGAACGAATTCTCCTTCACTCGCGACGGCAAGGTCGTCGCCCTCGCCACCAAGGAAGCCGTCATGGTCATCGACGGCGAGTTGAAAACGTTGACCACCGTCAAAGCACCCTATGCGAAATTGACCTGGGATATGGCCCAGAATCAACTCGCCTTCGTCTCGAAGAAAGGCCTCTTTGGCTGGAAGCGCGGCGACGCGACCGCCACCGAGTGGGCCAAGGTCGGAACCAGCGATCGGGCGAACGTGCAGTTCTCCCGCGATGGCGCGCGCATCTTCTTCGGCACCACCACCGAGCGCCCCGCCCGCAAGGAAGCCGCCCCATCCGAAGAGAAGGCGGTCTTCGACCTCTGGCACTATCAGGACGACCGCGTCCAAACCATCCAAAAAGTCCGCGCCACCCAGGACCGCAACCGCAGCTACCGAGCCGTTTTTCACATCGCCGAAAACAAGCTCGTGCAGTTGGGTTCCGCTGAAGTACCCGAGGTAACCCCCAGCGACGACGGCCTGGTGGCCACCGCCGTCGACGATCTCCAGTACCGCAAGAACAACGATTGGGACGACCGCTTCAGCGACTTCTGGGTCGTCGATACCGTAACCGGCGAACGGCGCATGCTCGCCCGGAAGACGACCGGCGCACCCATCCTTTCGCCCGACGGCAAGTCCGCCGTCTATTTCTCCAAGGGCGATTGGTGGGGCGTGATGCTGGCTAAAATGACGTCGACCAACCTGACCGACCATCTGAAAGTGAAATTCGCGAGCGAACTCCACGATTCGCCCGGCGGGGCAGGGAACTACGGCAACAGCGGATGGACGAAGGATAGCCGTTACTTCTTAGCCAACGACCGCTTCGACGTTTGGGCGCTCACCCCCGACGCCGCCACCGCCAAGAACGTCACCGAAGGCCTCGGCCGCAAAGAAAAACTCCAGTTCCGCATCGTCCGGCTCCGCGCCGATCCCCGCGACCGCGGCGTCGACCCCGCCGAGTCCCTCCTCCTCCGCGCCGAAAACGAAGTCACCCGCGAAACCGGCTTCTACCGCGATTCGCTCGCCGGCGACGCCCTCCCCCAAAAGCTGATGATGGGGCCGAAAAACTTCCGCGCCCCCACCAAAGCCCGCAACGCCGACGTGCTCCTCACCGCCGCCACCACCTTCTCCGAATCCCCCGATCTGCTCATCACCAACTCGACATTTTCCAAAACCGAAAAGATCACGAACGCCAATCCGCAACAGGAAACCCTAGCCTGGGGCAAGGCCGAAATGATGAGCTTCACGAACCTGAACGGCGTGCCGCTCCAAGGCGTCCTGATCAAGCCACCGGACTTCGATCCCGCGAAAAAATATCCGCTGATGGTCTACATCTACGAGCGCCTTTCGCAAACCCTCCACACCTTTACCGACCCCGCCCCCAGCCACCGGATGAACCCCACGCTCTACGCCTCCAACGGCTACGTCGTGCTCATGCCGGACATCGCCTACACCGTCGGCTACCCCGGCCAAAGCGGCATGAACGCCGTCCTGCCTGCCGTGCAGAAGATCGTCGACCAGGGCTACATCGATGAAAAGCGCATCGGCATTCAGGGCCACTCCTGGGGCGGGTACCAGATCGCCTACATGGTCACCAAAACGAACCGCTTCCGCGCCGCCGCCCCCGGCGCGCTCGTCGGCAATATGTTCTCGGCCTACTCCGGCATCCGCTACGGCACCGGCATCCCGCGGCAGTTCCAATACGAGCGGACCCAAAGCCGCATCGGCGGCAGCATCTGGCAATATCCCCTCCGTTTCCTCGAAAACTCGCCTGTCTTCGAAGCCGACCGCGTCGAAACACCCATCCTGATGCTACACAACGATGGCGACGACGCCGTGCCCTGGACCCAGGGTATCGAGTTCTTCCTCGCCCTCCGCCGCATGAACAAAGAAGCCTATTTCTTCAACTACAACGGCGAGCCCCACGGCATCCGCAAGCGAGCCAATCAGAAGGATTATTCCGCACGGATGTTCCAGTTCTTCGGTCACTATCTGAAGGGCGACCCGAAACCGGAGTGGATGGAAAAAGGCATCCCGTACCTTGAAAGAGACGACCCGAAGAACCAAGCGGGCTCTCTACAATAGAAGCTGGCATGAACCATCACGATCATCAACGCCGCACCGTCCGCGTCAAGCGCGTCGACGAAGTCAATTCGCTCGACGAAATGTTTCGGCACTGTCTACCAGCCTTCGGCGGAGCCTACCTTCGCCGCATCTATGAGATCCTCGATCGCGCGATCGGCCTCGGTTGCCCGATGACCCTCGCCATCGCCGGGCCCATCACCGTCTCCGGCCAGCATCAAACCTGGCTCATCCCGCTGCTCGAAACCGGCTGGGTCGCTTACCTCTCGACCACCGACGCCGTCTGCTACCACGACGGCCACCGCTCCCTCGACGGCCGCAAAGACCCCGTCTTCGAAGTGCCCATCTTCGGCGACGACGGCGCCCTCCGCGACGAGAAAACGATCCGCGTCACCGACATGGCCTTCGACGAAGACGTCCTCATGGACCAGGACCGTTTTCTCACCGCCCTTCTCAGCCATCCCGATTTCCAAAAGCGCATGACCGGCACCGAGATGCGCAACAAACTCGGCAAGTGGTACCAAGCCATTGAAGAACGCAACGGCGTCGAACAGGGTCTGCTCGCCAAGTGCCACGAAATGGCCATCCCCGTCTTTGTCGGCGCGCCCGGTGACGGCAGCGTCTTCTTGAACTCTATGAAGCTGTGGGCCATGCGCGAAAGCGGCATTATCCCTGAATACGGCTTCGATCTCGACATTCACGCCGAAGTCTTCGAGGCCTGCGCCTACCATCGTTGGGGCCTCTTCGACAACGAAGCGAAATCGCTCGCCACCTTCATGCTCGGCGGCGGAGTGCCGAAAAATTACAACCTCCAGCCGGAGCCAGCCCTCGGTCAGATCCTTGGCCTGCCCGACGTCCGCGGCTACGCCTTTGACGTCCAGATCACGACCGCCCCCGTCACCGACGGATCCCTTTCCAGTTGCCCCCCCGCCGAAGCCGTCACCTGGGGCAAAGTCGATCGCGATACTTATCTGCAATCGACCGAGAGCATGCAGGGCGACTATTCCGCCGTTGTCCCGTTCCTCATCAAAGCGCTGCTCGACCGGCGGAAAAAATTCGAACTCCTAAAAGAAGAACTCGGCGAAGCCACCCTCTTCGAACGTCACCCAGAGGCCAAAGGCTATCTCCGCCCTCGCGCCGGCTATCGACTCTTCGAGCACCGCGAGCCCCTCGTCGAAAAGCTCCGCGAAGCCGTCCGCGACAACGCCGAATGGCTGAAAGAGACGCTCAACTATCCTTTGGCGGTGCCCGGGAAATGAGACAACCGGTCCACGTCTTCTACGCCGGGGCGCATCTGTTCCGGCCCGACATCGTCGAGAAAGTCAGCGGCGTCGCGCTGCGCGCTCTGGCGAGTTTCGAAACACCCTATCGCGAACAGGTGGAAGCGAAGCTGCGCGCCGAGCCGATAGAAGACTACCGGATCGATTTCGAGGACGGCTATGGTGATCGCCGACCCGACCAGCAAGAAGCCGACGCTTATCGTTGTGGCAAGATTCTGGCGGCCGGCGTGGGGCTGCCTTGCGTCGGCATTCGCATCAAACGAGGTGGCATCCAAACGCTCCGCACCTTCCTCGACAGTCTTGGAACCGTCCCCCCGAACTTCCGCATCACCGTCCCGAAGGCGGAGAATCCCGAGGAGGTGGCGATGGTGGCGGCCGAATGTCCGGGGGCCCACATCGAAGCGTTGATCGAAACCGCCCCGATCCTCCGTCGCCTCCACGAAGTCCAGGCCGATAGCCTCCACCTCGGCCCCTACGACCTCATGGCTTCGCTCGGCATCCCTGCGGCGTTTCAAAGCCTGAACCATTCCACCTGCACGATGGTGCGCATGCAGATGCTCGCCACCGGCAAGACCGTCGTCGATGGCCCCACCAAGACGCTCCCCGTCGGCGACAATCCCCAACTCGGCTGGCAACGCCATCGCGAGGATATCGGGCGGTCGCTCAGCGAAGGCTACTACCAAAGCTGGGACATCCATCCCGCCCAACTCGTCTCGCGTTATGCCACCTTGATCGAGTTCTACATGCAACATCTGCCCGCCGTCCGCGAACGCCTCGCTAACTTCGACGGCACCGCCACCCGACTTGGCACCCAGTTCGACGACGCCGCCACCATGCGCGGCCTCCGCGCCTTCGCCGAACGGGCCGCTTACTTGGTATCCCGGTAGGTCAGCGGCGGCTTCGCATTTTTCGGCAGCCGCGATTCGTACGTAAAACCCGCCCGCCTCTTGTCGAACGCCGCCCGCACCGCCGTAAGCTGCGTGGGATCGGCATACAAATCCATCGCCGTCAGCGCCAACACTTTGGCCGCCAACACCATCCCCTTTCGGCCAATACTCATCCCCGTACAGGCGGTGGATTGCCACGAATGCAGTGGAATCCCCGGGGCGACGCTGGCCACGCTAAGCTCCGACGTCGGAACCGTCCACGACACATCCGCCGCATCCGTCGAAGCCGATCCGCTGCCCCCCGCGATCGGCTGAATCTGCGCTTCGCTGCCCATGGGAAGCTCGGGGTCAGTGAATAGCGTTTTCCGCAACGTGCTCGCAAACTCGGTCTCCTCGGCCCCATACTGAATCCCCCCCAGCACTCGAAGATGCCGATCGTACATCGCCGCCAGCGCATCATTCGGTAGCATGTTGTAAACTGCCGAAAGGATCTCCACTTCGCTCTTCGTCTCCGTCCCCAAGGCCGCCCCCGCCGCCGCTTTCTCAATCCGTTGCCACACGTTATCGAGCACCTTCATGGACGAGTGCCGCGCATAGACATAAACCTCCGCGAAGTCGGGCACAATGTTCGGTGCCACCCCTCCGGCGGTGATGATGTAGTGCACCCGCGTGTCCTGCGGAATATGCTCCCGCATCAGATCCAACGCATGGTTGAACAGCATCACGGCATCCAGCGCGGACCGGCCCTGCTCCGGACTCGCCGCCGCATGCGCCGCGACCCCCCGAAAGCGAACCTTCGCCGTGATGTTCGCCAGCGTCGTGCTGACGTTCCCCTGGTTGCGATCGCTCGGATGCCACGCCAGCACCGCGTCGACGTCTTTAAAGGCCCCCGCCCGAATCATGTAAACCTTGCCCCCGCCGCCCTCTTCCGCCGGCGTCCCAAATACCTTCAGCGTCCCCGCAAAACCCTGCTCCTTCAGCGCGACGGCCGCCAACACGGTGCCAGCGCCCAGCAGGTTGTGCCCGCAGCCATGGCCCGGCGCATTGGCCACCCGCGGGTCGCGCTTCGGCACGTCATTCTGCGATAAGCCCGGCAGCGCGTCGTACTCCGCCATCAATCCGATCACCGGCTTCCCCGACCCATACGTCGCCACGAACGCCGTCGGGATCCCCGCCACGCCCGTCTCCACCGCAAATCCAGCCGCCTTTAACTCCGCCTGTAGCAGCGCCGAACTCTTGTGCTCCTTGTACCCAACTTCCGCCAACTCCCAGATCTGGCGCGAAAGCCCGCCAAAGTGCTCCGCGTGCGCATCGACCTTGGTAGTGACTTGGCCATGAAGTACCGGAAGAAGGAGACAAAAAAGAATCCGCATTGTGATAGAACAACACAATCTCGCCTGGCATTACAAGCCATTCTTGCTAGTGCTATCTTGTTGATTCTACCTTCGGCCAGTACGTCCGATGATGCCTAAAAACGGCGTGTTTTCAGCGCGTTCTAGCAGAAGTCCGGCAAAAGACAATTTAGGTCAGATCACGCATCTACCCTTTGGGCTCGGTTCGTCCATACACTGGATCGAACTCAGGCAGCAGATGAGCGTAAATATCAAACGGGTGGTCAACGGATTTTCTTTGTCTTGGCGGTTGTCTGGGCTTTGTGCGTCGTGGGCTTCTATTTTGAAGGGAGAAATCGAGAGGTTCAACTCTGGCAGCGTGAACGTGAATACTGCGTGGACTCTAGCAGAAAAGGAGCGAGTGAAGGAGGGCAGAAAAAGACGGTCGAGGGATGCAACGCCGAATTTGACGAGCAGATTGCAGAAGCGTACTCATCGACCTACTCGTTGCCTCATTTAGCTCTCCTGCTTTTGGCTGCTTCAGTGCCTCCATTGTTGTTATACGCATTTATCGTGGCGAGTGTCTTCGTCACTAAATGGGTCATTAGGGGTTTCGAAAATTAGAGAGCACTTGACCGGACATCTCGATGCGCTTTGTCGAACAGGCATTATTCGCGGCAGGAAGAAGCAACTAACGCCCCCGCGAGTTGCCAGTGGGTCGCGGCTCCACACGGGCAAGGTCGTTAACGCCGGATGTACAACTCCGGCGCGATGATTCGATGAAGCGATTCCTACGCCTCGGGAGAACGAAATGGCCCTCGTGAAGGCGCTGAAGGAAGGCTCGATCGCCGGCGCCGGGCAGAAGGTCGTGAATAAGGCAGCCGGCTACTAACCCAACCCGTCGTCCGCTAGCGAAGCCCATCCCGCGTCGCCCGCATCGCCTGCGCCAACAAATAAACGTCCGCCGAATAGTACAACCGATCAACCCCCATCTCCCGCCACCGGTCCGCCGCCTCCCCGCTATTCGCAAACGCGCTCACCGCAATCCCCGCCGCATGCGCCGCATGGATCACCCGCTGCCCCGCCCCTAAAACATCGGCATGCATCACGTCCCCCGGCCGCCCCAACGCCTGCGATAAATCGTACGGCCCAATGAACAACTCGTCCACCCCCGCCAGCCCCGCAATCGCGTCCACTTCCGCCAGCGCCCCCGCCGTCTCAATCTGTATCACCACCCGCACCGGACGCCGCAAATACTCCTCCATCGGCAACAACGAATACCGCGCCGCCCGCACGAACCCATTCAGTCCCCGACGCCCCGCCGGATGAAACCGGCTCGCCGCCACCACCCCGGCCGCCTCCGCCGCACTCTGAATCTGCGGCACCAAAACCCCATCCGCCCCCGCGTCCAACGCGCTCTGAATCAGCTCATTCCGCACCGCCGCCACCCGCACAATTGTCGGCACCCGCGCCGCCCGCAACAGATCCGGCAACTGCGCCGACCCAATCGGTCCATGCTCGGTATCGATCACCACAAAATCCCACCCCGCCAAGCTCGCCATCTCGACGACGTCAGCGCATGGAATCTCCAAAAATATCCCAACCGGAATGCTCATTTCGCCTTCTTCGCCGGCCGCTTCCGCGGCGCAAAATGCCCCGCAATATGCCGCTGCAACTCCCGATAAATCTGGTCGGCCGGCTTCGCCGCATCCACCGTCACAAATCCGTACCGCACCGACATCCGATCCAACGCCCGAATCACCCGCGCCTGGTACCGCACGAAGCTCTCATACATGTCCGGGCCGAACCGCATATCCATGCCGCTCTCCCAAAAATCAAACTGCCCCCGGCCCATCACCGTCCGCGAAATCAGCGTCGGCACCTCCGCCCGCAGGTAGTAAACCGCATGAGGAACCAACGCAAACCCCGCCACTTTTTCGAGCCACAAGCAATCCTCCCCCCGAGCAATCCCCCGCGCCATCAGCGAAAAAATGTACCGATCCGTGATCACCACAAACCCCGCCCGCAGCGCCGGAATAATCTCGTTCTCCAGCCGATCCGCAAAGTCCGTCGCATAGAACAGCGTCATCGTTACCGGACCCAGCGTATGCCCCTCTTTCGCCTGCGCGATGCCCTTGCTCGCGAGCGCACTTCTCCCCATGCCCGTATCGAGCACCGCATGGCCCTGCTGCTCCAACCAAACCTTCAGCCGCGCCACCTGCGTACTCCGCCCCACCGCGTCCGGCCCCTCCACCACGATCAACTTCCCCTGCAACTCCCCCACGTCCACCCCCGGCAGCGGTTCACTATAGAACTGTAGCGGTTGCTTCGAAAGCATGTGTCGTCCCCTCCTGATTCAAAATCTGTCCACTTGCCACTGCGTCTCCCAGCCGTTCCATCACGATCCGCCGCATCTGCGCCTGCTGCTCTTCAATCGACCCCGAAGCGTCAATAATGTGAAAGCCCATTTCCTCGGCCATCGCATCGTACTGCTCCAGAATCCGGCCTTGAAAAATCCGAAACGATTCTTCCTCCCGCTTCGCCAAGTTCAAGTCCATCCCGGCCTCATAATACTTAATCGAATCCCGACCGCCCAGAATACGACCCAGCGCCACCTCCAGCGGTACCCGAAAGTAGAACGCTAAATTCGGCTGAATCGCAAACCGATACAGGTTTCGAACCCATCGCGGCGAAACCCCCCGCACCACATCGCGAGCAAACGCCGTATACGCAAACCGATCCGCGCAAACAATCGCCCCCGCCTTCAACAACGGAATGATGTACCGCTCCTGCCGATCCGCAAAGTCTGTCGCATGGATCAAGCTAAACGTCGTCGGCGTAAACATCATCTTCTTCTTCCCCCGCCGCGTCGTATCGCTCACGAGCGGAGAAGAGTTCCATTCGCTAAACGCCACCGCCAAGCCCTGCGAACGAAGCCACTGCGCCAGCAACGCCAATTGCGTCGACTTCCCGGAACCATCGATCCCCTCGACGATTATTAACTTGCCTTTGAAACGATTCGGAGTGAGTTGAGTCATCGAAATTTCGCTTCGCTAAGTATAGCGGGCCGCGCCGTCGAACTATCATGGAGGAACAGAATGCCTCGCTACGCCGCCGTCGATATCGGCAGTAACTCCACCCGTCTCGCCGTCGCCGAAGTCAACCCCGGCGAGCCTTGGAAGATGCTCGGCACCGACCGCGAAGTCACCCGCCTCGGCACCAGCGTCTTCACGGAAGGTGCCATCTCCAAGCCCGCGATGGATCTGCTGATCCGAACTCTCTCCCGCTTCGCCGCCACCTACCACCGCCTCGGCGCGACCAGCGTCCGCGTCGTCGCCACCAGCGCCGTCCGCGACGCCCGCAATCAGGAAAATTTCATCTACCGCGCCAGCCAAACGATCGGCGCGCCCGTCGAAATCATCTCTGGCCTCGAAGAAGCCCGTCTCATCCACGCCGGCGTCCAGGCTAGTTGGCCCCATCCGGACGGCCGCCTTATGATCATCGACATCGGCGGAGGCAGCGCCGAGGTCATCGTTTCCGCTGACGGTAAGCTCGAAAACGCCATCTCTCGGCCCCTTGGCGCAGTTCGCTTGAAAGAGATGTTCCTCCTCAACGACCCACCCACCCTCGAACAGCTCGAGCGCATGCACGCCTTCATTAATGAGAAACTCGCCGCCACCTTAAAACGAACCGGTCGCGGACCCTTCGATCGCGTCATCGCCACCTCCTCCACCGCCGCCGCCGTTCTCAGCGTCCTCAATAAAATCCCCCGGAAGGATCGCGACCTCGCCGACCGCCTTCGCGCCTCCACCGCCGACATCGGCGAACTCGTAAACTTCCTCGCCAAAAGCACCCTCGCCGAACGCCGCAAGGTCCCCGGCATCGGCCCCCAACGCGCCGAAATCATCGTCGCCGGCATCAGCGTTCTCCATCGCATCCTCCGCGCCTACGGCCAAACCGAACTCTTTTACTCCATTGCCGGTGTCCGCGACGGCATCATCGCCGACCTCGCTGAACGCCGCAGCGGCAGCGACCTCTCCCGCCTCAGCAAGGAACAGCGCCAAGTCGTCGAAGCCATGGCCCGCCGCTTCGGCGTCGACGTCAAACACGCCCGCCAAACCGCCCATCTCGCCAATACCCTGTTCGTCAGTCTCCTCCCCCTCCACCAACTCCCTGCCGCCGCCGGCAAACTCCTCGAAGCCGCAGCCTACCTCAGCGACTCCGGCCACTACGTCAGCGACATGGCCCACCACAAGCACAGCTTCTACCTCGTCGCCAACAGCGATCTCCCCGCCTTCACCACCGAAGAACGACTCACCATCGCCCTCCTCTGCCGCTTCCATCGCAAGTCCATGCCCCAAGCCCGTCACGCCTTCTTCCAGGACGTCACCGCCAGCGTGAAAAAACTCGTCCTCTGGCTCGTGCCCATCCTCCGACTCGCCGACGGCCTCGACCGCAGCCACGACCAACGCGTCGAATCCGCCAAGGTCGAAATCACCGATAAGGTCGTCACCATCCTTCTCGAAAGCGAAATCGACATGGACCTCGAGCTCTGGGCCGGCGAACGAGTCGCCGAAGTCTTTCAGCAAATTTACGGTCGCCAGTTGGCGCTGCGCCAAGCTTCGTAGTAAACTGGGTTTCTCTACTACTGGGAGATCGTTCAACGGTAGGACAACAGACTCTGACTCTGTTTATTGGGGTTCGAATCCCTATCTCCCAGCCATTTTTTGCCCGCATTCGGGTAACATCGCGTGAGCAAAAAACGTTAATCTGGTAGTGGTGTCACCGATTCGTTTATCCGCCCTCGTAGGCTTGCTGGCAACAGCTCCCCTTTTCGGCCAAGAGCCCTCTTTTGACCACACGGTTCGTTCCTTGCTGGCCAAGTCCTGCGTCAGTTGCCACAATGAGCGGTCGGCCGCCGGCGGCCTGAACATCGCCCCCTTCCAGGACCCGGCCTCCCTCGGCTCCAATCGCGACGATTGGGAACGCATCATCCAAAAAGTGCGCACCGGCGAAATGCCCCCCAAAGGCATGCCCCGCCCCGGCCAAGCCCAGGTCGAGGCGCTCCTGGCCTTCGTCGCTACGGAATTTGAACGCGCCGACAAACTCGTCAAACCCGACCCCGGCCGCGTCACCGCCCGCCGTCTCAACCGCAACGAGTACACCAACACCATCCGCGACCTTCTCGGCGTTGAGTTCCGCGCCGAACGTGACTTCCCCACCGACGACTCCGGCTACGGCTTCGACAACATCGGCGACGTCCTCACCATCTCCCCCATTCTGATGGAGAAATACCTCAACGCCGCCGAACGCATCGCCGCTCGCGCCATCGGCGCCGACCCCCTCCCCAAACCCGTCGAAAAGCTCTATCACAACCGCGATAAAACCATCCGCCGCGTCGACCGCAGCTCGATCGAAGCCTCCCACCGCGTCGATTTCGAAGGCGAATACACCATCCGCTTCGGCCTCCCCGGCGAACGCGCCGCCGACGCCCCGCCCGTCAAACTCGGCCTCTGGATGGACGGTAAGCTCCTCCAAACCTTGATGGCCGAAACCAAGCCCTCCAAGCTCGTCTATTTCAACCCCTACTCCGAAGAGGAGATGCGCCTCTCCCTCCCCGAAGGCGATCACGTCTTCCGCGTCGGCTTCATCGACGACGAATTCGTCAAAACCCTCAACGACAAAGAAGCTTACAGCAACAAGAAGAACAAGTTCCTCGAATCGATTCTCTTCATCGGCCCGTTCGCCGAAAAGACCGAACGCCCCAGCCGCAAAAAACTGCTCACCTGCGATCCGAACTCCGGCCCCGCTTGCCTCGAAACCATCCTCTCGAGCCTCGCCCGCCGGGCGTATCGCCGCCCCGTCACCAAAGCGGAAGTCGCCAGCCTCACCCGTTTCGTCGGCCTCGCCAAGCAGGAAGGCCTCTCCACCGAACAAGGCCTCCAACTCGCCATTCAAGCCGTCCTGGTCTCCCCCCACTTCCTCTTCCGCGTCGAACGCGACTCCGACCCCGCCCAACCCCGCCCCGTCACCGACCTCGAACTCGCCTCCCGCCTCAGCTACTTCCTCTGGAGCTCCATGCCGGATGAAGAACTTTTAGCGCTAGCCGAGGCCAAAAAACTCCGCCTCGTCGTCGCCGCCCAAGTCAAGCGCATGCTCGCCGACCCCAAGTCCGCCGCCTTCGCCGACAACTTCGCCGGCCAGTGGCTCGAAATTCGCAATCTCGATTCCGTCAAGCCCGACCCCGTCAAGTTCCCCGCCTGGAACGTCGAACTCCGCGACGCCATGAAGGCCGAAACCCGCCTCTTCTTCCAGGGCATGCTCACCGGAAACCGCCCCATGGCCGAATTCCTCGACGCTAAGTACAGCTTCCTCAACGAGACCCTCGCCAAACACTACGGTATCGAAGGCATCACCGGCCCGGATTTCCGCCGTGTCGAACTCGCAAATCCTCAGCGCGGCGGCATCTTGAGCCAAGCCAGCGTTCTCACGGTTTCGAGCTATCCCACCCGCACCTCCCCCGTCATCCGCGGCAAGTACATCCTCCAGAACATCCTCGGTGCCCCGCCCCCCGCCCCGCCCCCGGACGTCCCCGCCCTCGACGAAGAAAAAATGGCCACCGCCGGCTCCCTTCGCCAGCAGATGGAAAAGCATCGGACCAACGCCACTTGCGCCTCCTGCCACAGCCGCATGGACGTCCTCGGCTTCGGCCTTGAAAACTACGACGGCATCGGCCAATGGCGCTCCAAAGACGGCAAATTCGACCTCGACACCTCCGGCATCATGCCCAACGGCAAGTCGTTCCAGAACCCCGCCGAAATGCGCGTCGTTCTCCAAGCCGAGCTCCCCGATTTTGCCCGCTGCATCACCGAAAAAATGTTGACCTACGCCCTCGGCCGTGGTCTTGAACGATATGATCGTAGAGCCATCGAATCGATCACGAAAAAATTAGCACCCGCCAACTACCCGTTTCAGGCGCTGGTGCAGGAAATTGTCCAAAGCCTCCCGTTCTCCATGCGGCGTGGCGAAACACCCCGGCCCGACTCCAAATCCAGTAAACAGGTAGCTACCCGATGACGTTCACTCGCAAAGCGCTCCCCCGTCGTACCTTCCTCCGCGGTCTAGGCGCCGCCATCGCCATCCCCGCTATGGACGCCATGGCCCCCGCCCTCGCCTCCAGCCAACTACCGGGTAAACCCCCTGTTCGGATGGCGTTCGTCTACGTCCCCAACGGCATCGTCGACCACAAGCATTGGAATATTCCCGAAGGCGCCATCGGCGAACTCCCCCGCATCTTGAAGCCGCTCGAACCCTTCAAGAACGACATGCTCCACTTGGGCAACCTCACCCACAACGGCGGTCGCGCCCTCCTCGACGGCGCCGGCGACCATGGCCGTTGCTGCGGCGGCTACCTCAGTGGCATCCACCCCCGCAAAACCGCCGTCGATATCCAATCCGGCATCTCCTGCGACCAGATCGTCGCCAATAAAATCGGTTCCCAGACCCGCTTCCCCTCTCTTGAAATCGGCCTCGAAGACGGCCGCCAAGCCGGCGACTGCGACTCCGGCTACTCCTGCGCCTACACCAACAACCTCTCCTGGCGCAGCGAAACCCAGCCGATGCCGCCCATCCTCAACCCCCGCGCCCTTTTCGAACGCCTCTTCGGCACGGGCCAGGTTCTCAGCCCCGAAGCCCGCGCCCGCCAAGGTAAGTTCCGCCGCAGCATCCTCGATTTCGTCACCGACGATACCCGTAAACTCCAGTCCGACCTCGGCCCCACCGACCGCCGCAAGCTCGACGAATACCTCTCCTCCATCCGCGCCATCGAAAAACAGCTCGAAAAAGCGGAAAGCGATACCGCCCAAATCAACCCCGGCATGGATAAGCCCTATGGCATCCCCGCCGACTTCGCCGAGCACTTCAAACTGATGACCGACATGGCCACCGTCGCCTTCCAAGGCGACATTACCCGCGTCCTCACCTTCCTCGTCACCCGCGAAGGCACCTCCCGCTCCTATCGCGAAATCGGCATCTCCGACGGCCACCACCCCCTTACACACCACATGTTCAATCCGGCGTCCATCGAGAAGGTCGCCCAGATCAACACCTATCACGTCAAGCAGTTCGCCGGCTGGCTCGAAAAGCTGAAAGCGTCCAAGGAAGGCGATTCCAACGTCCTCGATAACTCGATGATCGTTTATGGTGCCGGCCTCTCCGATGGCAATCGCCACAATCACGAGGACCTCCCCACCATCATGATCGGCAAGGGCGGCAACTCGTTCAAAACCGGCCGCCGCATCATCTACCGCAAGGAAACGCCGATGTCGAACATGTTCCTCACGATGATGGATCGCATGGGCGTACCGGTCGAGAACTTCGGCGAATCCACCGGTCGCCTCGACGGCCTCCAACTGAGCTAGGCATGCAAGCAATCGGAATGGCCAAGCCCCCCGTCGGGGTCATCTTCGACGCCGATCTGGGCAACTCCATCGACGCGCCGCTCGCCCTCGCCCTGCTCTACGGACTCGATGGAAAAAACGAGGCACGCGTCGTCTCCACCAGCGTCAGCAAGCACTGCCTCGCCTCGGCCGCCCTCGCCGAAGTCATCGCCCGTTTCTACGCCGGCACGGTCAACGCCGATTTCGGCTCCGCCAGCCGGTCTCTGCCCGTAGGCATGTCCATCGCCGGCAAATCCCCCGAGACTACGCCCTTCCTGGACGCTGTCCTTGACCGCAAGAACGCCGAAGGCAAGCCTGTCTACAACCACGGCATTCTCCAACTGAACGACACCGCCGACGTCCTCGCCGTCATCCGCAACGCATTCACTTCGCAGCAGGATCAGAACTGCGTCGCCGTCCTCGCCGGTCCCGCCACCAACTTCGCCGGCGTCCTCTCCCTCCCCGGAGCCAAGGCCCTCATCGCTCAGAAGGTTCGCGCCCTCGTCTGGGCCCCCGGCCGCCTCGGCCTCGACCCCGCCGCCGCCCAAAAACTCCTCGCCGAATGGCCCGCGCCCATCGTCGTCGTCTCGCCCGAACTCGCTGACGCCATCCGCTTCCCCGCCGCCGCCTTCGACTCCCAGTTCAACTGGACCGAAACCCATCCCGTCGTCGACGCCTACCGCGCCGCCGCCCCCATGCCTTACGACGCACCCACCGGCGCTCTCGCCGCCATTCTCTACGCCGCCAAGCCCGAAGGTTTATTCACGCTCTCCCCCGCCGGCACGTTCTCCTTGGCCAGCCAAAACACGCTTGGATTCAAGCCCGGCTCCGGCACCCATCATCTCCTCCAACTTGACCCCGCCCAGCAATCCAAAGTCCTCGAGACCTATCTCGCCCTCGCCAGCGCCAAGCCCGTAGTCCGCCAACCCCGCCGCCGCCGAAGCGACGTCGTAAAACCGGATGCCGCCAAAACGGATGCCGTAAAACCCGCCGAACCCCCGAAACCCTAATCCCGTAAGTTCCACCACTGCTCCGGCACCTCCTCCCTCTCGTCCTCGGCGGCACCAGCCCCCTCCTCCGTCAGCCCGGCCCCGGCGCTCTCTACTTCCCCCAACCGAAAAGACCGGGTCCACTCGGCCGCCCCAAGCCCGTCGTCCTCGTAGGTCCTAATCCCGCTCGTAAACCAACAAATTCCGAAACCTCTTCCCCGCCGCCCCGTTCCCCCGAGCGTCAATCGTCAGCCGCTTCCCGTCCGGCGATACCGTCCGCGTCGCCCTCACCGTCACCACCCCATCTTTCTGAAACACCTGATCCACCCGGTCCGCGCTCTTCCAATGCAGTGCCACCGTGTTATAAAGCGTCCCCCCCACAAACGGGTACGGCTTGCCATCGTACTTCGCCGTAAACTCCGTATGGAACGCCTTGCCGCCTGCGCTTACCCCGTCGTGCAGAAACCGCACCCCGTCCCCCTCTTTCACCCACTGCCGCCGCGACTCTCGCGGCGCTGGCCCCGACTCGTAAGTCGAAGCCCCCGCCACAAATCGCCATTTCCCCATCCCCCGATCCTCCCGGGTCTTCGCCCCCAGCACTCCCGCATTCAGTAGCCAAATTCTTCGAGTCATCGACTCACAGTCTACTGCACGCTCCGTTCCAGCGTAACCGGCGCCTTCGGAGCCACCGGAGGCACCGGCGGTATCGGCATCTCCGCCGGCTTCGGCGCTTCACTGCTTTCAAACCGTTCGCCCGACTTCCGAACCCGAATCGTTCCCCGGTTCGTCTCCAGAGCCAACATCGGTCCCCCCCCCACATTCCCGCTCAGCGTCGCCCCCCGCTGCTCACTCTTCACTTGCAGCGGGCTGCCGAAGTCGTTCTCGATATCGCCTTTCCGCGTCTTCGCCGAAATCTCAAACTTCGCCGCCAGCGGCAGAACCAACTCAATCTCACCCGCGTTCGTCTTGGCGTTCATCTTGCCCACCGCCGTCCGCACCGGGCGTAACGTAATGTCCCCCCCATCCACGTCCAGCGAAACCGACTCCGTGAAATCCGTCAACTCGACATCCTTTGATTTCGCTCGCAACACCACCGGACCAGTCAACTGGTTCCCCGTCATCGTCCCTCCGGAAATCCGCAGCACCCCCGCCACTTTTTCCACGCGAAGGTTCGTCGACGCACTTTCAAACCGCAACTGCCTGGCGATCTGCCGAAATGAGATATCGCCGGAATAGGCCCCATTCACCGTCACCGTTCCACTCACGTTCTCAATTTCAACGTCCTGCCCCCGACCCTTCACTTCCACGTTACCCTTCGCATTCACCACCCGAATCACGTCGCTCCTCCGCAAATCAGCCCGGACGTTGCCGCCGACATTGTTCAACCGAATCCCGGCGTTCTCACTCGTCACCTCCACGTCTCCGCCGATATTCTCGATATCCAAATCGCCATACCGGCTCTTCGATTCCACCCGCGCCCCCCGCGGCACCGTAATCTCCAAGTCCGCCTTCAACTGCGGCCCCGAACCCACCCGCTCCAGATTCGTCCGGATCATAAGAATCTCCCCCTGCTGCACAATCTCAAACGGCGAGTTCTGATCGTCCTGGTCCGCGTCCGCCCGATTCAGAGACCGAATCGTCTTCGTCCCCGTCACCTTGACCTCTTCCCCGTCCGTCCCAATAACCCGCGAATTGCCCCGCGCGTTCTCAATCAAAATGCGCGGCGCCTTCCCGGCTTTCATCGTTCCCGCTACGGGATAGTCATACGCCTCCCCCATAATCTCCCAAGCCCCCAGCGAAAACCGGTTGCTCCACATGCCCCGCTGCGTCACACCCCAAAACACGCTCGAACCAATCAAGCAGATGAAGATGATCATCACCCACTCCCCGCCCGTCATCCCGGCCTTCGAGGTCAATTGCCCGTTCTGGTTCGCAATTACTACCTCCACAAGCCGCAGAAAACCCCACGCGATGATCCCATACGGCCAATAAGCGCTCACTAAATCCAGCAGTTGAATACCGGGCAAGAAGTTCCGCAGCAGGAACAACGTACCGATTACGATCAAAACAATCGGGCCGACAATCGACGGGCGTCGCATGGCTTAGTTCCCCCCTTGTATCGGGTTGCCGAATGCCGAACTCGACGGCGGAGGAGGCGGAGGAGGCGGAGGAACCGATACGGTGACCCGCTCCAAAAGTTTCAAAATGCCCGCCACCACCAACAGCAACGGCCACGATTGACGAAAGCCGTAGCCGCCGTTATGGTCCAGCGCGAACAACACCCCCACCGTGATCAAAAGAATCGGACCCCGAATTGCCCCATAAAGATTACTGTTCACGACGCACCTCCTCCTGCACGGGCTCGACCGGCGCCTGCATCCGCACATAAAGCAGATAAACCCCCGCTCCAATCAACCCCAACGGCCAGAACCGCACAATCTGCGCAATCCGAATCAAATCAAAATTGTTCAGCAGGAAAACCAAGCCCAGACCAATCAAAACCAACGGACCCACCGGAATCCCACCCTTCCCCGCCTGCGTCGAAACTAACCCGGAAAACTCGTCCACCACCTCCCCCTTCTGTCGCCGCTGCGCCGTATGGTAGGCCTCAAACGCTTGGTACATTATCCAAGCCGGAATCAGAAGCCCAAATAGCACGTGCAATTCGCCCACGTTGTCGGAGTTGGCTAGCGTGATCAGCATCCCAAACACCACCACATGGACGAAACCCTTGGCGTACTGCGCGTTATAAATCGCACCCACGCCTGGCAACAGACCTAAAATAAAAGCCAACCCAGGAGAAATACCTGCACCTACGCTGCTCACCGTTGGCGGCGGCACCGTCGGTGGGGACGTCCACGGAGAACTCGGCATCTCCGTCGCCGGCACATGCTCCGCACAGTAAACCGTACCCGCCATTAATCGCAGTTCGGTCCCCAATAGTTGCTTCCCGCAGATGCGGCAAAACGCTCGACTCTCCGGTGCGGCGTTCGTTTGATTTACGTTTTCTTCCATGGTCATGTCCCCCGAACTCTATTTATTACAATGGCTTGCGGTCATCACTAGGTACGGAAAGCTTCTCTGCGTCGTTCCGTATTTTTTGCTGCCGATCGAACTCTTCTTGCTCGGACCATTCCTGCAAACGGCTCTGAATCTCAAATACCAACCGAATGTTATCGTAGTACTTCACCGCCCGGTTCCAAGCCCGATTCGCCTGATCGTCCACACTGACCCAGATCTTCATCGGGTCCAAATCCGACGGCTTCAACTGCCGCACCGGCACCTTAAACACCTGCGCCAACATCGAAAGTGATAGAACGGTCATCGCCATCCCCATCGCCATCCGCGGTGCCAACACCGGACCAAGCCACCGCCCCAACGCTGCCACCAAACCCGCTTTCGCCTTACCCACCGCCGTCTGCCGTGCCGGTAAATCAAACAAAATTGCCGTAATCAGCTCTTGCGGCGGCTCCACCACCGCCGCCCGACTCAGGAAGGCCACCGCACCCAGCACATCCGCCGCATATTCCCGGCATCCCCCACACTCCGCCCGATGCCCCTCAAACGATGCCTCCGCCCCGCCCCGCAATTGCCCATCGGCGGCGTCGCAAAGCAATACCTCAAATTCAGCACAACTCAGTTTCATACTAAGGCCACCTGATACTTCCGCAGCAATCGAGCCAGCTCCGCCCGTCCCCGGTTCAGCCGCGACTTCACCGTCCCCTCGGGCACGTTCAAAACCTCGGCAATTTCCCGATAATCCAACTCTTCCAAATCCCGCAATATCACCGTCTCCCGCAACTCCGGCGAAAGCTTCTGCAAAGCAGACTGAATCAACTCGCTCGCCTCCCGACCCGCCAATAACCCGTCCGCCCGCCCCCCAATCCCCCCCGCCCGCTCCTCCAACATCGGCAGCTGCTCTTCAATCGAATCTGTCACCCGCGCCTGCTTGGTCCGACGATAATTATCAATCAGCAGGTTCCGCGTCATCCGCGTCATCCGCGTCAACCACACTAGAAAGGATCCTTCCCCCGCCCGAAACGTGCGCAGCGTCTTGAAAAGACGCATAAAAACATCCTGCGTCAAATCCTGTGCCTCGCTCTCGGTACCGATAAATCGATAGCAAATCGCATACACTCGCCTCGTGTGCGTCTTCACGAGGTCCTCCCACGCCGTCTCATCCCCCGCCAGACAGCGCTCCACCAGTCGAATATCAAGGTCGAAACTTTGCCCCAAGCGATGGTTTCCGCGGAAAGTAGGCGTCAATACCTCTCCGGCCGCCCAAAAACCCAACCGAACTGGTGCGCCCGTCGCCACTTCGCCTTCCCGTTACTCCTTTGGACGGCTCGCTTCTGAGCCGCTCGAAAAGAAGTACGTGGATTTGGCATAATAAGTTCGCTGGAAGTTTTGGTCCCCGAAGGGCCGAACCTTATTGTAACGATTGGTTTCTTGATATCCCTCAACCCTTCCTCCATCCGTCGCTGGGCCCTCGCCCTGGCCGTCCTCCTCGTGCCCGTCCTTGTCTGGCTCTCCTGGCAGCGCCTCGCAACCTTCGACTGGGCCGCCCTCGCCGACGTCTATAACCACATCGACTGGCGCTGGATGATTCCCGGCGCAGCCATCATCATGGCCAGCTACATTAGCCGCGTCCTCCGCTGGCAGGTGATGCTCCGCCCCGTGAATCCCCACTCCTCCTTCCGGCGCGTTCTCGTGGATACCCTCATCGGCTTTACCGCCATCGTCCTCCTCGGTCGCCCCGGAGAACTCGTCCGCCCCTACCTCATCGCCCGCTCGGAAAACGTCTCCGTCTCCTCCCAAATGGCCGCCTGGCTCCTCGAACGCATCTACGATCTCCTCGCCATTCTCCTCCTCTTCGGCTTCGGCCTCGCCACCTTCGATCCCGCGGGCCGCTCCCTCGGCCCCGCCCTCCTCTGGGTCCTCCAAACCGGCGGCGTCCTTATCGCCGTCCTCTGCGGCGCCTGCCTCCTCTTCCTCGTCTTCGCCGGCCTCGGCGGCGACGCTCTCGTCAATCGACTCCGCGAAGCCCTCGCCTTCCTCTCCCCTACCGCCCAATCCAAAATCGGCGTCCTCCTCGAAAGCTTCAGCACCGGCCTCGCCTCCTGCCAGAAACTTTCCAATGTCTCCTTGATCGTCTTCTACACCATCATCGAATGGGCCTCCATCCTCGCCGCCGTCTTCTGCATCTTTCGCTCCTTCCCCCAAACCAACAACTTCTCCTGGCTCGACGTCATCGTCTATCTCGGCTTCGTCTCCTTCGGCAGCATCGTTCAAATCCCCGGCGTCGGCGGCGGGGTTCAAATTGTTACAGTTCTCGTCCTCACGCAACTCTTCGGCGTCCAGACCGCTCCCGCCACCGGGATCGCTATCGCTAGTTGGCTTGCTACATGGGTAGTAGTTCTGCCCTTCGGTATCGCCCTCGCCGCCCGCCAGGGCCTCTCCTGGGGAACGCTAAAGAGCCTCGGTAAGGATCCAAACTGATGAAGTGTCCCTTTTGCGCCCACTCTGAAGACAAGGTCATCGACTCCCGCGAAAGTAAAGAAGGTGACGCCATTCGCCGTCGTCGCCAATGCCTCGCCTGTGAACGTCGCTTCACCACTTACGAAAAAATTGACGAAATTCCCTATATGGTCGTCAAAAAGGACGGCCGGCGCGAGAAATTCGAACGCCAAAAAGTCCTCAACGGGCTCATCAAATCCTGCGAAAAACGACCCATCCCCATCTCTAAACTGGCCGCCATCGTCGACCATATCGAAAGCCGCCTCGCCGATAGCGCCGAACGAGAGCTAGCTACTACTGAAGTAGGAGAGCTTTTAATGGAGGAGCTTCGCCAGCTCGATAAAATCGCCTACGTCCGCTTCGCTTCCGTCTATCGCGACTTCCAGGACGAACAAGCGTTTCTCAGCGAGCTACACAATCTTCTCAGCAAACGAAGATCCGGTCAGTAACGACAACTGCGCCCATACACACAACTGAAACCAAACGCCCTTCCGAGCATCTCTATCTCCATGGAGATGCGTTTTAGGCCTTCGGTGTTGGTTTGGGACGCGTATGCATCACTTTAGCCTTCCAAAGCGTTACAGCCGATGATACAATCAAGATTGGTACTCCTGCTGAGCCGGTCTGCTCCGCCGACCTTTTTCCCCCTCCGACAGTGCAAGGCCAGACCCTCCACGGGAGAGTGAGTCTAGATGGATCACTTCGAAGATCAGTATTCCGCTGACACTACAGAGCCCCTTGGGCTCCCTTTTGATGAAGAAGCAAACTTTTTCCACCCGGAAGAAGTACACGATGGAGACGACTTCCCAGGGCAAGCAGCCCCTGAAGAATCAATTTATACTGATGACCCTGTTCGCGTCTACTTGCGCGAAATGGGTGCTGTACCCCTTTTAACTCGCGAAGGTGAAGTTGAACTCGCCCGTCGCATGGAGCGCGGCAAGCTGCGGATGCTCCGAGCCATCAGCCGTTCGGCCGTCGTGCAGCACCGCGTCGTCGAATTCGCCGAGGCCCTGCGTCGCGAAGAACAGGATATCGATAACTACGTCGACCTCGGCGAAACCGAAGATGGCTCCGCCGTCGAAGCGAAACTGCGCCAAGAAGCCGTCGAAAAGTTCTTCGCAGTAGCCACCCTCTACAAAAAATTGCAGCAGGGTATGGAAAAAGTCGAACAACTTGTCCCCCTCAAAGCCGCCGAACTAAAGGATCCCGTCACCCGCAAGGCACGCCGCAAGATCGTTATGAAGCTGGCTCGGACAAAAGTAGAAACTAGTTTGGCCATCCGCGCCATCCAGTTCTACGCCTCCAAATGGCGCCAGTTCGCTCAGGAAATTGATAAAACCGTCGACGAGATTACCCATCTCGACGCCGAACTCCATCGCCTCGAAGAACGCAAAAATCCGCAATACGCAAACCGCATCCGCGAACTGAAACGCGAAGTAAAAAAACGGGAAGTTGCAGCCGGGGCCTCGCTCACTGATCTTCGTCACACTACCACGGTCATCCGCCATGGCGAAATCGAAGCCGAACGCGCCAAAAAAGATCTCGTCGAAGCTAATCTTCGCCTCGTCGTCTCCGTCGCCAAGAAGTACGTCAATCGCGGTCTTCACCTCCTAGATCTCATTCAGGAAGGCAACATCGGCCTAATGCGCGCCGCCGACAAGTTCGAATACCGCCGCGGATACAAATTCTCCACCTACGCCACTTGGTGGATCCGCCAAGCCATCACCCGCGCCATCGCCGATCAGTCTCGGACCATCCGCATCCCGGTGCACATGAACGAGAGCATGAACAAATTCCTCCGCGCTACCCGCGAGCTGGAAAAAGAACTCGGTCGTGCTCCTACAAATGAAGAAATCAGCCGGCGCATGGACATCCCGGTCGAGAAAGTCCAAAAGCTGAAAACCATCTCCCGCGACCCCGTCTCCCTCGAGACCCCCGTCGGCCGCGACGGCGAATCAGCTCTCGGCGATCTCATCGAAGACCGTTGGGTCGGCTCTCCCGTGGACGCCGTCATCGAAGCCAACGTCCGCGACGAAACCGCTAACATCCTCAAAACCCTATCCCCGAAAGAGGAAAAGGTCATCCGTCTCCGCTTCGGTATCGGCTGCGAGCGCGAACACACCCTCGAAGAGATCGGTCAGGAGTTCGACGTCACCCGCGAACGCATCCGCCAGATCGAAGCCAAGGCCCTCCGCCAACTTCGCTCGCCGGAACGCGCCCGTCACCTCCGCGCCCTCCTCGCCGCTCGGTAATATCTTTCCCGCAAGCCCACAACCGCCGGGATTAAGACCCTCTTAATCCCGGCTTTTCGTTTTATGGTACCCAACTCTACCCTCCTCACACACCTCGATTACACCCTCTGGGCCTCCTCCAAGCTTCTCGACGCGGCCACCCGCCTCACCCCCGACCAGCTCTCCCTCGACCTCAAGGTCTCCCACACCTCCGTCCTCTCCACGCTACAACATATCTACTACGCTGATAGAACTTGGCTCGCCCGACTCACCGGTCAGCAGATCCCCTTCGCCGACCCCGAACCCGGCCCCTCCCTTGTCGCTCTCAAAGAAGCTTGGCCCCCCGTCATCGCCGGCCTCCGCGCCTACGTCGAATCCGCCACGGACCTCGAAACGAACCTCATCGCCACCCGCCTCAACGGCGCTACCTTCACCTGCGCCCGCTGGAAAGTCCTCCTCCACGTCGTCAATCACGCCACCCTTCACCGCGGCCAGGTCATGGCCATGTTCCGCCAACTCAACCAAGTTCCGCCCGCCACCGACCTGTTCTACTTCTACCTCCAGCAAGATGTATGAATATTAACGAACAACAGCTCTACGCCCTAATCGGTGAAGACGGCTTCGCCCGCCTCGTCGCGGCCTTCTACGCCCAAATCCCCGCCGACGACCTCCTCGGCCCCATGTACCCCGCCGACGACCTCCCCGGCGCCGAACTTCGCCTCCGCGATTTTCTCGTCGGCCGCTTCGGCGGACCGCCCCGCTACATCGAACAGCGCGGCCATCCCGCCCTCCGCATGCGCCACGCCCCCTTCGCCGTCACCCCGGCCGCCCGGGACCGCTGGCTCGTCCTCATGCACAACGCCTTCACCGTCGCCCAACTCCCCGAAGAAGCCGAAGCCATCCTCCGCCCCTTCTTCCTCCAAGTCGCCAACCACATGCTCAACCGACCCGAATGACCACGACAAAAGACCCCCGCTACCCCATCGGCCAGTTCTCCTGGCCCGAATCCATCACCCCGGCCGACCGCCGCAAGCTCCTCAACGCCCTCGCCGCCACCCCGGAGCTCCTCCGCGCCACCGTCGAAGGCCTCACCCCCGCCCAACTCGAAACGCCCTACCGCCCCGGTGGCTGGACCATTCGTCAAACCGTCCACCACGTCGCCGACAGCCACCTCCACGCCTACCTCCGCTTCCGCTTCGCTCTCACCGAAGACGCCCCCCTCGTTAAACCCTACGCCGAAGAACTCTGGGCCGAACTCTCCGACGCCGCCACCGCCGAAGTCGATATCTCCCTGCTCCTCCTCACCGCCCTCCACATGCGGTGGGTCCTGCTCCTCGAATCGCTCACCGAAGCTCAGTGGCAACGGACCTTCGTTCACCCGGTCCTCGGCCCCCGCCGCCTCGAAGAAACGCTAGCCCTCTATGCGTGGCACGGAACCCATCACATCGCCCACATCACCAACGCGCCGCTCTAAATCTTCACGTGCGGCGTGCACACCGGCCACGGAGCAAACGAAATTACCCTCGTCTGCCGGTCCACGTAAAGCAGGGTCTCTTTCCCTTGTACCGTCAGGAACTGGATGATCCCGCCGTCACAGCTCTTCACCTTCACCCTAGCTACCGCCCCCGCCGTCGGGCCCCAATCCTCGACGAAACGCGTGTAGCCGTAATCCCGGCACGGCGCCGCTTCTGTACAGCCCCACAAAGCGTGCGCAGCCTTGTAGTCTTTCTTCTCCAACAAAACCACGAATTCGCGAACCCGAGACTCCTCCGCGTAGTTCCGCAAAAAGAACCACCCAGCCAAGCTGGCCACGACCAACCCCAGCGCCGAGTAGACGATTCGTTTGATTAGCCGACCCCGCCTGGCTTCCTGGACACCATAAGTATCGAGATAACTGCCCATCGGATCCCCCCCGGCTAACCCAAAAACTACTTGACCGGGTAAGCCTTGTCGTATTCCACCGTCGCCGTCTTCGTAATCTCGAGCGCGGGCTTAAAGAAAACCGCGTTCGTCACGTCGATCACGACGTCATAACCACCGGCCTCGGAGACCTTCTTCACCACATCTTCCATCCGCTTGGCGCTCCGGCCCAGCACGTCTTGCCGCTCCCGGTCCACGTCGCCCTGCAAGTCTTCTGTCATACGCTGCAACTCCCGCTGCCGCCGTTGACCCTTAATCGTCAACTCCTGCTCGGCCGCCGGCGTCAACTTGCCCGCCATCGTCTGCAACTGCGTCTGAATCGTCTGCAGCTCTTTTTGGATCGCTTCCATCTGATTCTGCCGAGGCTTAAACTTGGCTTCCAAGTCCTTCTGGGCCTTGGTCAGTTCGGCCGTATCCAGTACTGCTTTCTGCAGGTTGATAATGGCCACTTTCATCTGTGCCGAAGCAATCGAAGCACCGGCAAGCAACAGGGCCGGTAACACCAGTGAACGAATCGCGCGAAACACTACCATAAATCTTAATCGAACTCCCTATTAGGAACTATCTGTTAGCCTACCACAGCCAACTATTTCAATACGTTAAACACTCGTCCAGCACGCGCCCCATACTTCCGCTCGGTATCGCCACATCCAGCAGCGTCGCCACCGTCGGAGCAATATCGTTCACCGCCGCCGCTCGATGATAACGGCCCGCCTTCACCCCGGCGCCCATCAAAATCACCGGCACTTGCGCGTCATAGTGAAACGGGGCCCCATGCGTCGTACCCTTCGCCGCGTACATATAGTACGGCTCCGGTATCACCACCAAATCTGGCCCCCGCCCCGCGTAGTAACCGTTCTGCACCCGGCGAGCCACGAAATCCGTAATCGGTATCCCTGCAATCAGCTGGTCTTTGGTGTAGACGCGCGCAATGTGCGGCAACTTCCGAACCGCATCGGCCGCCACTCGTCTCACCTCCGCCGCATCCAACCGCCGCGCCGCCATCAAATCGTAGTTCAAGTACGGAACAGATTGCGACTTCTCATTCGCCAACCACTTGCCCGCCCCATACTTCGCCGACAACGCCGCTTCAATCGCCGTGCCGATGTCTTTATCCTTCAACCGCCCGCCCGGCATCTTCCGCGCCGTATTCACTTCCGGCACCGGAGCCACCCCGTGATCGGCCGTAAACGCCACCAGCACGTTCTTCATCCCGATCTTCCGGTCCAGAAACGCAAAAAGCTTCGCCAGCATCTTGTCCGTTCGCACGCTCATGTCATGCGCATGCGGCGAATCCGGCCCCTCGGCATGGCCCACGTAGTCGTTGCAAGAAAAACTCACCGACAACAGGTCCACCCCGGCATGCGACCCCAACCTCTCGTTCTCAATCGTCTGCTCGGCAAACTCTTCCAGTAGATCGTTTCCAAACGGGCTCGCTTCCATATTCGAATAGAACATGGTGTCCGCCTTGGTCGGCATCTTTTTCAGCAAAACGTCCCCGGCCTTCCACTCCACCCCCAAATACTTCTCGCCTACTTTTTTGCCGTTGAACCCGTCCACCCAACCCGGCATACGCTTCTGATACCACGTGCTCGATACGAAATTCCCCGTTTCGTTGTCGAACCAATACGCCGCGTCCGCCATCCGCCCCACCGGCAAAATCGCGCTCCGATCTTTAAACGAAATCCCGATCGCCCGGCTCTCGCCCTTCGCCGCCATCTTGATCTCATCGCCCACGGTCGAAACCAGCATCCGATGCGGCGACGAAGCCTGCCTCTCCGGCGCGCCCAACGTTTGTAGACTCGGGTCCGAAACGCTCGTCACTTCCTTACTCGTCGCCCGGTCCCACCAGTCGTTCCCCACAATCCCCGACAACGCCGGACTCGCCCCGCTCAAAATCGTCGAATGCCCCACCGCCGTCACCGTGGGCGTATGCTCGTAAAAAGCGTTCGTAAACACGGCCCCCTGCGTCAACAGTCGCGCCAACCCGCCCGAGTACTCTCCGCGAAACCGCGTCAAATAGTCGTAGCGAAACTGGTCCACCGTAATCGCGAGCAGCAGCTTATACTTCGGCCGCGCCACCAGAGCCGGACCCTGACCAAACACACCGGAGGCCAGCGCCCCCGCCATCATCACGAGCTTTCTACGCTGCATTAGTCGACCATCACCGCGCCACTGCCCTGAATCTGATAAATCGTCACCCCGGTCTTCACCGAATCGGGGTTGAACTTCCGATGCTGCTCGTCCGCCTCGTGCCTTGCCCGCGCCACCGCCTGCTCTTTCGTCAGCACCAGCTTCTTCAGCACCCCTTCCGCAATCGCCGTACGACCCACCGAATTCTTCGGAAAAACGATCTCCCCGTCGTTCACCTTCACCCGCATCGCCTTCTCGTCGTCCACCACTTGCATCCAACACCCCATCATCTCGCACACTTCCGTCACTTTCCCCTTCACCTGCACGGTCTTCCCCACATACTGCTCCGGCGAAGCCAGAATCGTCACCACTGGGATCGGCTTATCCAACGTCAATCCCTTCCCTAACTTCTCCGCCGCCATCGCATAGGCAGCCGTCGCTAATGCCGTCGCAAGTATCCGCATAGTCGCCATTATCGCACTCACTGACCCAGTTCGTGGCACACGTTGCACGCCGTCGCCGCCTTCTCACCCTTGTGGCAATCGACGCAAAATTTCATCTTCAGAGCCACTCTCTCAGCCGGATGACAACTCTCGCACTTCGCCGCCTCCTTGTGCCGCACATGGCTGAAATTTACAAAATCCGGCACCACCCGCTTCCGTCCCGCCGTCGGGTACTTCACCTCCGCCATATCCACATGGCATACCCGACACTGCGCCGTCGGCGGCCATCCCGCCGCGGCGGATTGCCGCACCGTCTGGTGGCAAGTCACACAAGGCAACTTCAACCCCGCATGTCTCGAATGCGAAAAATCAGCCCCTAATCCACCGCAAACGCCAACAACGAGTCCGAAAACGTAGCGTTGTACTTGTTGCCGCCACCCGCCGCCACCACCACAAACTGTCGTCCACTTTTTGCCCCCCGATACGTCATCGGGTTGGCATGCGCGCTCGCCGGTATTCGCGTTTCCCATAGCTGCTTCCCATTATCTTTATCGAACGCGCGGAACCGCGCATCATTCGTCGCCCCAATAAACAGAAGTCCCCCCGCCGTCACGAGCGACCCGCCCAGATTCGGAGCCCCCGTCTTCGCCACTCCCCGCTTCGTCAACGCGTCAAACTCCCCCAACACCACCCTCCACCGAAACGTCCCTTCGTCTAAGTTGATCGCCGTCAGGTGTCCCCACGGCGGCTGCTGGCACGAATACAAATTCTCATCCCAAAACCGCGACCCCGAAGTCTTCGCCCCCCGCGTCCGATACGCAACCGTCGACCCCTCCGGCCGCTTCTCCATCTGAAACGTCATCCCCACGTCCATCGAATTCACATACAACGTCCGCGTCTCCGGGTCGAACGACGCCCCGCCCCAATTCGTCCCCCCGTTCGTCCCCGGAAACAGAATCGTCCGTTCCAACCCAATCGGCGTATACAACTCCCCAAACTTCGCCCCAGCAACGATCGCCTCGCAGAACTTCCGGCTCTCTGGAGTCACCGTCGTCAACTCCTCGGGCTTCATTGCTTGCCGAGCAAACGGCGGCGGCTTACTCGGTATCGGCTGCGTCTTCGCCGCCCCCTCCCCCGGCACCTCACTCGCCGGCACCGCCCGCTCCTCCACCGGGAACAGCGGTTTCCCCGTCGCCCGATCCAGCAAAAAAACGAACCCGGTCTTCGTAATCTGCGCCACCGCCGCCACCATCTTCCCGCCGTGCTTCACGGTCACTAGGTTCGGTTGCGCCGGCAAATCGTAGTCCCAAATGTTGTGGTGCACGGTCTGAAAGTGCCACACCCGTTCTCCCGTCGCCGCGTTCAAAGCCACGAGCGAATCCCCAAACAGCCCGTCCCCCTTCCGGTCCGCGCCATACATGTCATAGGCGGGCGAAGTCAGCGGCACAAACACCAGACCCCGCTCCACGTCCACGCTCATCACGCTCCAAGCGTTCACCGCCGCCCGCTCCACGCCCGCTCCGTCGGGCCAGGTCTCGTACCCAAACTCCCCCTTTCGCGGCACTGTGTGAAAGGTCCACAACAGCCGCCCGCTCTTCACCTCGAAGCCCCGTATATCCCCCGCCGGCCCCTGCGGTTCCCCGTCCGCCGTCCACGCCCCGCAAATCACCACGTCCCGGTAAATCGCCGGCGGCGACGTCATCCCGTAGCCCTTGTCCGGATACTTGTCCGCCACCCCCTTCCGCAGATCAATCGACCCGTCCTCCCCAAACCCACCGTCCAGCTTCCCCGTCCGCGCGTCCACTGAATATAGCCGCCCCGCCTGCGTCCCGTACAGAATCCGCCGTGCCTTCCCGTCCGTCCAGTACGAAGCCCCGCGGCTTATGAACAAATTAATAGGCCGCGTTTTGTCGATCTTCGGGTCAAACGCCCAAAGCTCCCGACCCGTCTCCGCGTCCAGCGCCACCAGCCGATTGAACGGCGTCGTTACATACAACACCCCGTCGACATGCAAAGGAGTCGTCTCAAACGCACTCTTCGACGCCAACTCCGTCCCGTCGCTGATCTCCCCCGTCCGATACGTCCAAGCCAACTTCAGCTTCCCGACGTTACCCCGGTTCACCTGCTGCAGCGCCGAATACTTCCGCCCCCCAGCGTCCCCGCCCCACTGCGGCCAGTCCTGCCCCATCAGGGGAAGGACCGCCGCGGCCAACAAAACTACTTGGCGCCAACTTCCCGCGCGATCTTGGCCTTCGCGCCGTCCAGCTTCTTTTGCACCTTCGTGATGTCCACGTTTTCCCGCTCGCTCGGTGCGCTCGCTTCCCATTCCTGAATCGATTTTTGCCACGCTGCGATGGCCTCCTTCATTTTGTTCAGCTTGAAATATACATCGCCCAAGTGATCAAAAATTGTCGAGTCCTTTCCTACCCGCTCCGCAGACTTCTGCAAAGACACGAGCGCCTCGTCATATTTGCCCAACCGATACTGCGCCCAACCCAAGCTGTCCAGGTACGCCCCGTTGTTCGGATCCTGCTCCAGCGCCTTCGCGATCATCTTCTCGCCTTCGGCCACACGCACGTTCCGATCCGCCAGCATGTACCCCAAATAGTTCAGCGCCCCCGGATTGTTCGGGCTAGCGGCGAGCACTTTCCGGAACTCCCGCTCCGCGTCATCGAACTTCTTCTGCTTCTCCAGCATCGCGCCACGGCTGAACCAAACGGTCTCTTTGTCCTCGTTCGATTTTGCCAACGCCTCGGCCGCGTCCAAGCTCTTCGCCATCTCGCCAAAATTCTTCTGCCGGTCATAAAGCTGCGCCAGTTGCAAATGGGTCTCCCGATCCGCCTTGCCGTCCAGCATCTTCTTCAATTCGGCCACCGCTTCGGCGCCACGGCCAACTTCGGAAAGCGACGTCGCTCGCACCAGCCGGATCATCCGGTCATTCGGGTAGCTCTTAAGCGCCTCATCGGCCGCCTCCACCGACTTCTTGTAATCCCGCGCCTGTCGCCACGTATCGATCACCTGCGCCGCGCTCCGCGGTCCTAACTCTTTGTCCAGGTCCGCCATCTCTTTGAACTGCGCCACGGCTTCCACCGGCTGTTCATTGTTCCGGTAAAGCAGCCCCAGCCGCTCCACTAGCATCGCCCGGTTGTTCTTCTCCGCCGCACTTGACCCCCGCGCCGACTCCGCCAGCACCTCTTTCAAACCACCAATCGCCTCTTTCAGCTTTCCCTGTGATTCATTCAGGTTCACTTCGTTATAGCGAACTTCCAAATTTTTCGGGTCAATCTTCTTGGCCTGATTACTCGCTTCCCAAGCTTTTCCGTATTGCCCCTTCTGCCGGTAAATCTGCGACAGCCGAAGATAGCTTAAGCCATCCTTGGCGTCTTCTTTCACCAGCTCTTCGTAAACCTTTAGAGCCTCATCGGCCTTCTCCGCCATCACCAGCGAATTCGCAAAATCGCGCTTGATATCCAAGTTTTCCGGCTGCAACTCCAACGCCTTCCGCAGCGTCTCGCTTGCCATCCCGAAGTCCCGCATCTGCTCGTACGCTTGCGCCAAAGCCGTCAACGTCCGCAAATTTGGACTCTTCTCGGCTACTTTTTTCAAAATCTCCGCCGCCCGCGCCGTATCCCCGACATCGGCCAGCACCAGTGCCAAGCCGCTCAGCGCGTCCACGTTCTCCGGGTCCAGCGCCAACGCCTTCTCATAAGCCTGCTTTGCGTCCACCGAGTTCTGCGCAATCTTATGCAACCGCCCCAGCATCATCCAGCTTTCGGCATCTTCCGCGTCCAGTTCCGTAATCTTGACGTATTGCTCGGTCGCCCGCTTCAACATCTCTTCGTTCAACCCGCGCGTCTGCGGGTCGCCCACCAGCCGCGAAAAAATCCGGCCTAAAATCCGTCGCGACGTCAAATCCCCCGGATTGGCCTTGATCATTGCCTCCGCGTCGGTCACCGCCTCCCGCAACCGCCCCGCCTGAATGTACAGGTCCGACATCTCCTCAGCTAGGAATGTCGCCGTCGGATCTTCCTTCAAAGCAGTCTTGAAAAACTCAATCGCCTTGTTCAGGTACTCCGCCCGGTTCCCGTACGCTTGCGCTAAGTCGGCATATAAATGACCCATCGCATAGTTGTAGTAGGACGCAGACCGGTTGTCGGGCCGCTTGGGTTTCGCCCCAGGCGCACCCTGCCCGTACGTTGCTGCGGCGACCGTTAGCCCGGCCAAGGTTAATGTGAAACTACGAAAAAGACGCATCCTGCCTACTTTCTGCCTCTTAGTATATACCTGAGAAGTATGATTCCTCCGCCACTCCAACGGTTTCGAACTTAAACTGGAATCTTGTCCTCACCCCTCCTCACCGTCATCGGGCCCACCGGTTCCGGCAAAAGCGCCCTCGCCCTCGCCCTCGCGCGCCACTTCGACGGCGAGATCATTAACTGCGACTCCCTCCAACTCTTCCGCGGCTTCGATATCGGCACCGCCAAACTCCCCCTCGCCGAACGCCTCTCTCCCCCCCATCATCTCTTCGATATCTGTAGTGCTGACGAATCCTTCACCGCCGCCGACTTCGCCCGCCACGTCAAAGCCCTTCTCCCGGAAATAACGGCCCGCGGCCGTCTCCCCATCCTCTGCGGAGGCACCGGCTTTTATCTCCGCGCCCTCCTCCGCGGCCTCTCCCCCGGCCCCGCCGCTGACCCCCTTCTCCGCGCCCGCCTCGAACAACGCCCGAACCTCCCCCGCCTCCTCGCTCGCCTTGACCCCGAAGCCGCCCAACGCATCCACCCCAACCACCGCAACCGCATCCTCCGTGCCCTCGAAATCCGTATCCTCTCGGGCCGCCCCTCCTCCGAAATCTTCGCCCAGGGCACCGATCCTCTCACCGGCTATCGCGTCCTCCAACTAGGCCTCGAACCACTCCGCGAAGCGCTGTATGGCGCCCTGAATCGCCGCTCAGTCCGCATTTGGGAAGCCGGACTCCTCGACGAAGCCCGTCATCTGCTCACTCTCTACCCCCCCAGTTGTAAACCCTTCGCCGCCCTCGGCTACAAACAGGCCCTCGACTACCTAGCTGACCGCTCCACCAGACAGGAGGCGATCGCCGACCTCCAGCTCAAAACCCGGCACTACGCCAAGCGCCAACTCACCTGGTTCCGCGCCGAACCCGATATTCACTGGCAACCCGATTTCGGCACTTCGCCTCAAACATTCGAACAATCGGTACTCCTCACGGAACATTTCCTTCGCTCCGTCGTATGGAGTCGTATAGATGGGCATACCGGGTGATGCAACGAGTCAAGCATGCCCGACTAAGTCAGAACGATCAATTCAGGAACCAAGTAATCCCATGAAACAGTTTATTTCCATGTTCGCCTTGGCGACGTCCTTCGCCCTCGCCGGCGCTTCCAGCTTTAATGTCATCCTCTTCCAGTCCTCCATCATCGCGGGCCAGGAACTCAAGCCGGGCGAATACAAAGTCCAGCTCAATGGCGACAAAATGACTATCAAGCGCGGCAAGACGAGCGTAGAAACCTCCGTCAAGTCCGAACAAGTCGAAGCCAAGTTCGCGTCCACCTCCATGCGCTACACGATCGCCGACGGCAAGCTCACCGTCACCGAAATCCGCATCGGCGGCACCAAAACCAAAATCGTCGTCAAGTAGCCATCATCGAGATACAATCAGAGGGATGCAGCGCAGTGTGGTTCTCGTAATCGTCCTGCTCGTGTCCCTCTTCCCTGTCTCTGCCGCTTCCTCCGTCGTCCTTCCTTTTTCGAATCTATCTCAGGATAAGAACCTCGATTGGATCGGCGAAAGCATCGCCGAAATGGTTCATGAGGCGATTTCGAGCCAAGGCCTCCTTGTTCTCGATCGTAACGATCGGGCCCTCGCCTATAAGCGCCTCGGCATCCGTCCCTACGCTCTCCTCACCCGCGCCTCGGTCGTCAAAATCGGCGACGAACTCGACGCCAAACACGTCGTCTACGGGACCTTTGAACTCATTCGCCAACCGCAAGAAGGGGCATCGCTTCTCAAACCGTCCATTCTGATCAAGGCCCGCGTCCTCGATCTCCGCCGTCTCCGCCAAAGCGACGAACTCGTCGAAGAAGGCCCCCTCGACGACCTCGCCCTGCTCCAAAGCCGCCTCTGCTTTCGTACCCTTCGCGAGATCCTCCCCGACGCCCGCCTCGACGAAGCCTCGTTCCTGGCCAAACGCGCTCGCGTCCGGATCGACGCCCTCGAACACTACATCCGCGGCCTCCTCATCGCCGACCCCGCCTCCAAGCATCGCTTCTTCACCCAAGCCGCCCGTATCGACCCCAATTTCTCGCAACCTTGCTTCCAACTCGGCCTCTATCACTGGGAAAAATCCGCCTTCCTCGAAGCCTCCTCCTGGTTCATCCGCGTCCGTCCCACCGACTCCCACTACCGCGAAGCCCACTTCTATCTCGGCATCTGCAAATACCGTCTCGCCGACTACGCCGCCGCCGAACAAGCCTTCCGACTCGTCGCCACCACCGTACCCCTCAACGAGGTCTTCAACAACCTCGGTACCGCGCTCATGCGTCGCAACTCACCCGAAGCGCTGACTAACTTTCTCAAAGCCCTCGACGGCGACGACTCCGATCCCGACTATCACTTCAACGTCGGCTACGCCCTTTGGAAAAATCGTAGCTTCGATGTGGCCGCCGAACGCTTCCGGTCTGTCCTCGACCGCGTTCCCACCGATCGGGAGTCCATCACCATGCTCGGCCGCTGCCTGAAAAAAGAAGGGCCCCGTCCCGGCGACGCCCGCACCGAAGGCCTCGAGCGCATTAAAGAAGATTACGAAGAGTCCGCTTTCCTCCAACTAAAATCTATGATTGAGAAACAATAATTGACGCGACTTTATCTCTTTCTCCCCCTCGCCCTTCTCGCCGCCGACCCGCCCAAACCCGCCCCTTCCAAACGCGCCCCTTCCAAACCCGCTCCCCGCTTGCGCACCGAGGCAATGCGCAACGAAAACGTCGCCGTTTATCTCATCGATACCAACGCCGCCAAAGAAGCCAACATCCGCCTCGGCAACCGCGTGCAAATCATCACCGAAGCCCCCGTCGAAGCCGACTATTTCGCGAGCGAACAGGGCAACCCCGCCAGCCCCTCCGTCTTGCTCGCCGCCCCCGCCAAAATCTCCACCTGGCACGGCGAACTCTACCACCGTCACCAAAACAGCATCTTCAACGCCCGTACTTTCTTCCAGGTCGGCAGCGTCCAGCCCAGCCGCCAGAACTCCCTCGGGGCCCGCGTCACCGGTTCCCTCGGCCCCCTCGGCGCCCTCACCGTGAACGTCGGCGAACGCCTCGTCCGCGGCATGGTCAACGGCAACATCCTCGTCCCTCTCTTCTCGGAGCGGACCCCCCTCACCGCCGACCCCGCCAAGCGCGCCTGGATCAATCGCATCTTCGCCGCCTATCCCACCGCCGCCCCTAACCGCCTCGATTTCGATCCCCGCGCCCTCAATACCAACTCCCCCCAAAGCATCGATGCCACCGACTTCGACGTCCGCCTCGACAAAGTCGTCTCCGCCTTCTACAGCCGCTCCCATCAGCACATCGACGCCTTCCAACTCGTCGCCGGCCAAAACCCCAACACAACCCTCGAAAACCATACCGGCCGCCTCACCTGGCGCAAGGCCCTCTCGCCGACCTTCAATCTTCAAACCGGCATCACGTTTCAAAGAAACGTAGCGCTACTCGTCAGCCCACCCAACGCCGTCGGCCCCCGTGTCCGCTTCGGCTATCAAATCGAAGAACTCGGCCCCGACAGCCTGTTCCCCGTCGACCGCGCCCAAAACAGCTTCCGTTACGGCTTCGGAGCCCAGAAAACGATGGGCCGCCACACCCTCACCTTCGGCGGCGACGCAAGGCGCTTCCAACTTAACGGCATCGAAGCCAATAACCTCCGCGGCTACTACCAGTTCTCCAACAACTTCGGCCGCACCGCCATCGAGAACTTCCGCCTCGGCGATCCCACCAACTACGAAGTCACCCTCGGCAGCGTCTCTCGCGGCTTCCGCCAATGGTCCGGCCAAGCCTATCTCTCGCTCCGCTCCCAGCTCCACTCTCGGCTCCAACTCTACGTCGGCGTCCGCTTCAGTCCCGACGGCTCGCCCTCGGAAGTCAACAACCGCGAGCCCATCCCCTACCCCTGCGACTGCAATAACTTCGCCCCCCGTTTCTCTCTCGCCTGGCGGGCGTCGAGCGCCTGGACCGCCCGCGCTATGTACGCCGTCTCCTTCTCCCCCGTCCCGCCCGTCGCCTACCAGCAGGTGCGCAACAATCCGCCCAATGCCGCCTACATCTTCCTCCAAAATCCAGATCTCCTCAATCCCCTCTCCACCTCCACTCAAATCAAACCTTCCATTCATACGCTCGACCACGGCCTCGTCTCCGCTTACGCCCACCAGTACAGCCTCCGTCTGGAACGGCGCTGGGCCAACACCACAATGCTCCGTTTCGGCTACACCGGGAGCCGATCCTTTAAACTTCCCTACGCCTTCGTCGAGAATCGCGCCATCTTTGTCCCCGGCCTTTCACCCACCACCGGCAACATCGACCTCCGCCGCCCAGACCCCTCCATCAGCGAACTCCGCCGCGTCGTCAACGCCGGCACCGCCTGGTACGACGGAGCCCAGGTTGCCATCGATCTCCCCTCCCGCCGCGGTCTCCTCGTCTCTGCCGTCTATACCTTCGGCAAGGGCCTCGACAACGGTTCGGACTACACCGCCACCGCCGCCAACAAGGACATGCTCAACGCCCGACCCCAGTCCATGTTCAACATGCTGCCTGACCGCAAGGGCCTCAGCAACTTCGATTCGACGCATGCCTTCTCTCTGCAAACCGTCTACGACCTACCCCGCCTCCGCTGGCTGGGCGCCTGGCAACTCAGCGGCGTCGGCACCATGAAAACCGGAACTCCGCTCACTCTCTACATCGGCTCCGATGCGCCCGGCATCGGCAACGTCGATGGCTCCGGCGGCGAGCGCCCCAATATCCTCGATCCCTCCATCCTCGGCAGAACCGTCGGCAACCCCGACACCGCTTCCCAGATCCTGAGCCGCGATCGCTTCGCCTACATCCCCGTCGGCGACGACCGCGGCAACCTCGGCAGAAACACCTTCCGCAAGGGGGGGATCTTCAATTGGAACGCCGCTCTCCAGCGCAATTGGAAGCTGCCGCGGGACGGATCGCTGCAATTTCGTCTCGAATCCTACAACGTTACCAACACCCCCCAGTTCGATGAGCCCCAGCGAAACCTGACGAGTCCCGCCTTTGGCAAAATCACGAACACGCTAAATGACGGTAGGGTCTTCCAATTCGGCCTCCGTTTCCTGATGTAAACAAAAGTCACAAATTTATTGATGGCTTCTTGCCGCCAATTCCGCCTCTCACACTGAAGGAGCCGTGTGCGAGTTTTTCGGTGGTTGCCGCTTAACCGATCTGGCATATAATCATATAACTTCATGCTCGAAGCTTTTGGCCTATCTGACCCCGGTTGTGTCCGGAGTAACAACGAGGACTACTACCTTTTGGCCCCGTCGCTAGGGCTATTTCTCGTCGCTGACGGTATGGGCGGAGCCCAAGCCGGTGAATGTGCGTCGCAACTCGCCGCCGAAACGGTTGGCGAATACGTTTGGCGAATGGGTCGCTCCGATGCGGAACTTCTCCCCACCGCCTTCGCGGAAGCAAACCGGCGCGTCCTCGAAGAAGCTCGCCGCGATAGATCCCTCGACGGCATGGGGACCACCCTCGTCGCCGTTCTCGACGCCGGCCACGAAGTTTACATCGCCAGCGTCGGCGATAGCCGTGCTTACGTCTTTCATGGAAATAAATTAACCCGACTAACGGAAGACCAAACCTGGGTGCAGGAAGTCGGCCGTAAGCTCGGCATTGAAGAGGCGCAGTTGAAGGTTCATCCCATGCGCCACGTCCTCACGATGGCGATCGGCGTCAGCGATCAACTCCGCGTTCACACCTACCGCGTCGAACTCTCGCCCGGCATGCAGATTCTCCTCTGCAGCGACGGATTGCACGGCGTCGTGCCCGACGAACAAATCGAGAGAATATTCCAGACCCAAAACGCACTAGAAGACAAAGGTAAGACTTTGATCGAGATGGCAAAAGCCGCCGGCGGCCCGGACAATGTCACGGCCGTTCTGCTCCGGGTAGTTTCTACCGAACAGGCTCCGCTGGCCCCTGCCGAACTCGTTCCGAGCGAAGCCTCGTAAATATTGCTCTTCTAAAAAATGCAGTTCCCATGGCGTCGCGCTGTGGCAGGCGTGTTGGCGGCCTGCTGCGCAGCCCATTCGACCTCGTTTGGTCAAGAACCGGCTCTGTTGCAGATCCGGATAATCGAAGGAGAAGGAGCCGTTCATACGGTCGGTACCCGCGCCTCCCAGGCGCTGGTGCTGCGCATCACTGACGAAAGCGGTCGCCCGGTTCCCGGCGCGTCCGTCAGTTTCCGCCTCCCCGACGAAGGGCCGAGCGGAACGTTTCAAACTGGGTTGCGAACCGAAGTCGCTTCGGCAGTCGCTGATGGCAAGGTCGCCATCCGTGGAATCCTGTGGAACCGGACGCCCGGACCCATCCAAATCCGGATCACGGCCAACAAAGGCGAGGCCCGCTCGGGGACCGTCTCGGCGCAATATCTCACCGAACCGACCGCGGCGGTCAAACGAACCAGTCAGCCGACGACCACGGCCGTCCTGCCCCAGATTAAGATCGGGCCGTCACGAAGCAAGTGGACGGTTTTGGCCATTCTGATCGGCGGCGCCGCGGCCGGCGGCGTCGCCGCCGCTTCCAACCGCGGAGCCCGGACCTCTCCCGGTGTTCCTCCTTCTGCCCCGCCGACGGCGGTTGCCCTACCGTCGGTCACCATTGGCCCTCCCAGCATCGCGATAGGGAAACCATGAAATACCTCCTGTCTTTATTAACGTTTGCTCTCTTTGCTCAGATCGAAACTCCCCGAATCGGCTTCTGGCGGGACGCCCAGAGCCGCGTCCGCCCCCTCCACGGGGTCGCCGGCAACTTCATTCCGGGCGCTCCCGTCCGGGAAGACGTCGTCGCTTTCGCCTGGTACGGCGACGGCGGTTGGCTTCGTTCCGCTAACGGGATCGAACGGCTCGACGCCTCCGGCGCTACGGTCGCCCGTCTGCCAGACGGCGAAGCCCGCTTCAGCGCCAACAGCGCGTGGTTGACGAATCTTAATATTGCCTATCGATGGGACGGGCGGGCGTTGAAAAACGAACCCGTCGACTCGGCCGAGTTCGCTGTACCCGATGTTGAGGCCGACCGAATTGAGCCGATTGGCCAGGACTGGTGGCACGTCCGTCTCAGAGGCCGGAGCTATGCCCTGCGGACGACCCCCGGGCGAGAAGCCCGTTTCGAAATCCCGGAGGCCGACGATGAAGCTCGCTAGCCTCCTACTCTGCGCTGCTTCCGCTCTGGTCGGTCAAATCCTCGTGGAAACCCCAGCCGGCTTTCAACCCGTCGGGGCCAGCGTCTCGCTCGGGGTCACCAATCCCGGCGATCCGCTCGATACGCGGTTCCGAGGCCCGGCCCAAGCGAACATTCAGATCGGCGGAGCGGGCTTTTCGGCCCGCGATATCCTGCCGAACGGCGACTTCACCGTTCGCTTCTTGCCGACCGCCGACGGCAGCTACAGCGCCAGCCTGACGGTCACCGGGGTGACGATTCTGCTGCGAGCCACCGCGCTTGCCACGGTGGTCGTAACCCAAGCCGGAACCGCGTTAAGCCGAGGGTCGGTGATCGACTTCGGCGTGGTAGAGGCGGGAGTAGCCGTCGAGCAGACGCTACTGCTCGAGAACCGGTCCACTCGAACATTGACCGTCTCTCGGATCGAGACCGGAGCGAAGATCGTGAATGGCCCGGCTCTGCCCTTGAATTTGGCCGCTGGAAGGTCCATTCCGCTTAGCCTGCAGGTGACGCCGGGTTCCGTTGGGTTCCTGGAACTGCCCCTTTCGATCGACGGTCGAGAGTTTACTTTGCGGGTGACAGCGGCTGTCCCACGATTGCCGGCGGCGCGGATTGTGACCGACGCCGAGACGTTGCGGAGTGGGCAGCAGGTCCGGCTCCGGATTGAGTTTGCCGAGCCTGCCCGGGTGGCTGGTGGCGGAACGTTGGAGCTTGCGTTCAGCGGGAACGACCCCGCCGTGCGGCTCAGTACCGGACGGACAGCGATCTTTGATTTGCCCGCCGGGTCACGGGTGGCTCGCTTCGGAGAGGCTGACGACATCATGATGCAGACCGGGACGACCTCGGATACGATCCGACTTTTGGTTCGGGGACCGGGGCTGGAGACCGCCCGCGAGTTCCGCATCGAGCCGCAGCCGGTGGTGGTCGAAGAAGCGAAGGCCACCCGGGAGGGCAGCACCATCGTCGTCGCGATTACTGGTTTCGACAACTCCCGCGGGGCGGCGTCGATGAGCTTTCGGTTTGCCGACCGAGCGGGGAGCCCGCTCGGATCGCCCTTTACGGTCACCCCGGACAACGAATGGAAAAGCTACTTCCAGACGAGCGGCATGGGCGGCGTGTTCCGGCTCCGCGCTGTGTTCCCCGTCGCCGGGGATGTTAGCCTAGTGGGTTCAGTAACTTCCGAAATCGCCAACGCTGTTGGACGAACCGAGATCGGTAAACTGACCATCCCCTAATGACAGTAGCGTTAACGATCGCCGGCTCGGACCCCAGCGGCGGAGCCGGCATCCAAGCCGATTTGAAGACCTTTCACCAGCACCGGATTTACGGCACGGCGGTGATCACCTTGATTACGGTCCAAAATACGGTCGGGGTAACCCGAGTCGATTGCCTGGATCCAGAGCTCGTAAGCCAGCAGATCGAAGCGGTGGTGACCGACCTTCCGGTGGCCGCATTGAAGACCGGAGCGCTGGGCAATGCGGCGATTATTCGGGCCGTCGCCCGAGCCGTTCGAGGGCGCCACGTTGTCGTGGTCGACCCGGTGATGGTCTCCAAGCACGGCGCCTCGCTGCTGGCGGCCGACGCCGTCGCCGCGTTGCTGGCCGATTTGTTTCCGGTGGCGACCCTCGTGACACCGAACTTGCCGGAGGCCGAAGCGCTGACCGGGATGGAGATCCGCGATCGCGCCTCGATGGCCGAAGCAGCCCGACGGATTCCCGCGCGGGCGGTGCTGCTGAAAGGCGGCCACCTCGCCGGGGAGGCCGCCGACCTCCTTTGGTTCGAAGGCGTCGAACGGTGGTACCCCGGGGAGCGCTACAACACGCCGCACACGCACGGAACAGGCTGCACCTACTCGGCGGCCATCACGGCGCTCCTGGCGCACGGCCTTTACCTGCCAGACGCCGTCGGACGGGCCAAGCAGTACATCGCCGGGGCGATTCGAACCAACCCCAGGTTAGGGAGCGGGTCAGGCCCCGTTAATCACTTTCAGGTTGCGGAACTGAGCGGTATCGAAGAATGAGCCAAGGCCAACTTTACCCGATTTAAGGCTGAGATCGATCCCGCGCAGAGCTCCGGTGGTTTGGCCATCGACGTGGACAACGACCTCGCCGGTTTGACCGGACCAGACGAGCTTCACTTTATGCCAATACGTATCGGGTAGGCCGCCGGGGCCTTCGAGCGGGCTGATGCGGACGCGCTCTCCGCCGAAAACGTGGAAGATGCCATTGTGAACGGGTTGTTTGGCTGGGGCGTCGACCGATAGATGGGCGTAGTTAAAATGGGCGTCGTCCTGATAGGCGTAGACGATGATTAACGACCCTTGCAGACGCCGGACTTCCACTTCCACCGTCACCTTTTCGAATGGACCGGCATCCAGAAGCGCAAACTGTTTCGGGCGCCGCGGCGCCGTTTGCGGCCGAGGGACCGTTAGGCCCATAATCCCATCCACCTCTTCCCAATCGGCGGCGATGGGGACCGACCATTTTTGACCAAGTGCCTGGAACTTCTCGTCGGCCCACAGGGTGCCGACCAATAGAAAGGGAATGAGTAGCCGATACATGAATCTGTCTTCTAGGGTAGCGGAACCACAGGCAGGACAAGATGCGACCCGTGAAAGACCGTATTTTTGCCAGCGTGCGGCGCCCGCGCAAATTGGGGGAAATTACTTGAAGTGATATCGACGCGGATCCGATGGCCTGTGAGGAAGACGTTGGCGGTGCCAACGAGGTCGACTTCGCAATCCGGACCGTTACACCGAAGCATTCCTTCGGCTATATTGTAGGCCGCTCCGTCCTCATGCACATCGATCAGCTTCACCATCCAGTGCATGTCCGGGGCGGTAGTCGCCACTTGGAGTTTCATCTTGACGGGGCCGGCGATGGCCAACCGCTTACCGAGAGGGCTGCCGGTGTAGCTAAGGACGTCGGGCCGCTTCTCGAGCGGCCGTTGATCCATGGGGCCGGCGACCGTGGGGGTGCCGCAGCAGTTGTTGCCGCCGAGCGTCGGGACCGGATTGGCGGGGTCGTAGGTGAAGCTATCGCTGGCGGTGGACGCTTTGTCATAGGACAGCGACTTGTTGCGTCCCAGATACATGGAGACGTACTGCGTGCCAGGAATGGGCCAGTCGGCCTCTTTTTTCCAAGAGTTGATGCCCATGTAGAATATCTCGACCGGCGGATCCTTTTCGATTCCATTGGCCTCGCCCTTCAGGTAGTGGGCGAACCAGGGGTCTTCGAACTCGCTAAGCTTGCGGTCCGCGGTGGGACCGAAATCGAGGGCCCCGAACTTGCGACTGGGGCCGTGTCCCCAGGGGCCGATCACCATTTTAGCACCGCGTTTTTTCATCCCGACATAGCCGTTGATCGTGCCGGCCAGGAAAATGTCAAACCAGCCGCCCTGGGTGTGGACAGGGACTTTGATGTCGTTGAAACGGTCTTCGACCGAGGCGACGCGCCAGTAGCTGTCGTACTGGTCGTGAGCGAGCCAGTCGCGATAGTGCGCGATGCCCTGATCAGGGGGATTCAGCAGGATATTCTCGTATTTGAGCTCCGGCGGGACGTAGGTCTCGGTATGCCAGTACTGCGGCTGCATAATGCGATGGGGCATCCGGACAACGCCCCAGCCATAGTTAAAAGAGAGGCGGAACACCCCGCCGAAGTAAGCCCAGTTGTGATAAATGCTCGTGGCGGCGACGGCCGGAAACATGGCCACCAAGTGGGGCGGGGCCAGCGCGCCGGCCAGCCATTGGTTGTTTCCCAAATAGCTCCCACCCTGCGAGCCGACCTTGCCGGTGGACCACGGCTGCCGGGCGGCCCACTCAATCGTGTCGTAGCCGTCGCGCCCTTCGTCGCGGAACGGCTCCCACTTGCCTTCGGATTCGAAGCGGCCGCGGACATCCTGCATAACGACGGCGTAGCCATTCTGAGCAAAGCGGATCAGATTTTGATGGACGCCGTCGCGCTGGACTCCGTACGGGGTTCGGACGACGATGGTGGGATACTTCCCGGGGGCGCTGGGCCGGTAGACGTCAGCGTAGAGTTTGACGCCGTCGCGCATGGGGACAACGACGTGCGGTTCGATCATGATGGCGAGGGCAAGGAGGAGCATTAGAAATTTTCTCCATTAAATCGTATAACTTATTGGCGGTGCGGTTGGCGCCGCGCCAGAATTTCGCGAATGGCGCGCCAAGCGGCCTCGGCAATGACCGACTCTTCGACGAGCGCGTTGTAACCGGGTACATCGTCCGCAATGCGCGGATCGTCGGTTTAGAACAGGATCCGGAGACCCGAATAGAGTACAGGCGGCGGTACGGACCGGATGCCCCCATCGAGGCGATTTTCGCGTTCACCTCCGGTAACAGACACCGCCACGAGCGCGATCAACAACGGGTGCTGCGGCAGGATTTCGAGCAGAAAGCAGCGTCACGCTCCAGCCGCCGGACGTCGTTCGAGCTTGGTTACCACGTCAGCCAGCATCGCTGGAAGACCGGAGTAAAGCAGGCCGAGCGGGAACCAGTCCGCCCGGACGAGGCGAACAATGGGCTTGCGGCTGGGCAGGGATTCGGCGTAGTCAAACGAGTCGCCCCGCCACTCGAGTTCGAGGATGGCGAGCGTGCGACGATCGACGGGCTTGCCGAGGCTGAGGCCCACAAGATAGGGTTGCGTGAAGTCAGGCAAGACCGTCGTTTCGGGTAGCGAGGACCTACCATCTCCTGGTTTTTAGCCAACGGCGCCAATGACGGGATACAGTGTTTGATCAATCATCGACCGGTTGAACATCGGTTCGGCACCCATGGCGAATGCAAACTCGCACTCCTGGGTATAAGCGTCGCCGAGTTCGAGGCGAGCCATTTCGATGAGCAGCCGATTGAGCCAGTCCCAGCGGAACAGATGGACGCTCCGCAAGAGCGCGCCGGACTCGCGCAGCCTTTACCCTGCCATGGGAAGTCGCAGCCTCGGGAAGCGATGGAGGTAGGTCGGGCCCGCGAAGGCCTTTCGGAGGCGGGTGACGCATCACTGGCGGGGTCGCGTTTTGGCGAAGGGCGATAACCAAAAGTTATTGCACGGATTGGGCAAGCAAAACGAGGAAAAGTCGTTGCTGCGCTTTCTCCCACCTCTCTCTGTCAAGCCGACCAACAACCGGGCCGACGGGATGCTACCTCCGGCAGTGATCCCTCGGCAGGTGTCCCACGGCGCAAACAATCAGGCAGACGCGGATGTCTTCGCAACCTTCAGACCTTTCGGCAACTCCTCTCAAAACCGACCGTCGCCCCGGTTCGGTAGCCGGCGGCCGGCCCCTAATCAGTTAGGGCTGCGGGATCGCGGCACCATCGGCTCGTGGGTCGGAGGCCGCGGTATTCACCTTCGTCTTCGCGTTATGCATCACAGCGTTGCCGCGGCCCATCCGAGCGCTATAAGGCTCGGCGATGGTGATCTGGTGACCCCTCGAAGAGAGCTCGCGCAGAGTATCCAGACCGTACCGCGATTCGATCGTAACGTCGCAGCCGGACGCGCGAGATTTGGTGAACCGAGGAGCTTCCAGTGCCGCCTGCAGGTTCATGCCGTGGTCCGCAATGTTCGAAACAAACTGGGCATGGGCCAGCGGTTGGTTAGCCCCACTCATGATGCCGAAGCCGATGTGCCGCTCGTCCTTCTGCATGATCGCGGGGATAATCGTGTGGAACGGGCGCTTGCCGGGAGCAAGAGCGTTGGGCTGAGACGCATCAAAGCTGAAGCCGCCGCCTCGGTTGTGAAGATGGAAGCCCATGCCATCCACCGCCACGCCAGAACCCCAACTGCCGGACACGCTTTGGATCCACGACGCGATATTCCCGTCCCGATCAACGACCGTAAAGTAAGTCGTATCAGCCGAGACCGGCGGAGTCCCGGCTTCAACGGCGCAGTTGGCCCGGTCAGCCTTAATTAGCTTCGCGCGCTGAGCGGCGTAGGGTTTGGCGATCAGGGCCGCGGTGGGGACCTTGGTCACCCGCGTATCGGCAACATACTTCAGGTCCGCATAAGCCAGCTTCATCGCTTCAATCTTCCGATGGAGTTCAGTAGAGCTAAAGGGCGGCGCGGGGTCGAAGTTCTCGAGGATGTTGAGCATGGACAACGCCGCCAAACCTTGCCCGTTCGGGGGCAATTCGTGAACCTGCCAGCCGCGATAGGTGGTGGCGATCGGCGTCACCCATTCGGGTTCGAACTCGGCGAGATCGGGCGGCAAGAGCAGTCCACCCACCTTCTGCGACTTCATCAAAATCGCCGTCGCCACCTCGCCCTTGTAGAACCCATCGGCCCCTTCGGCGGCGATCAGGCGCATGGCTCTGGCAAGGTCGGGATTGCGGTAGATGTCCCCGATCCCTGGTGCCTTCCCGCCGGGGTAAAAAACGCGCGTCCCCTCGGGATCTTTACGGACAAGTTCAGAATCCCACACACGGCCAACCATCTCCTGCATGGGAAAGCCAGACGCGGCAAAGCGGATGGCGGGATCAAAGAGCTTGTTCCATGCGAGTTTGCCATACCGACGGTGCATGGCTTGCCAGCCGCGAACACAGCCGGGAACTGTGACCGAGTGAATGCCCGTAGGCGTCATCTTCGTCAGCCCCTTCGCCCGAAGTGCGGCGATCGTCATCGCGCGCGGGGCCGGACCGCTCGCGTTCAGACCAGTAATCGCGCCGGTCTTGGCGTCGCGGTACATCACAAACAGATCGCCGCCAATGCCGCACATCATCGGCTCCACCACACCGAGCACGGCATTGGCCGTGATGGCCGCATCCACCGCGCTGCCCCCTTGCGCGAGGATCATCGCGCCAGCCTGGGAGGCGAGCACTTGGCTCGTCGAGACGATGCCGCCGCTGGCGATGACCATCGAGCGACCGTGAGAACGGTCGGTCTTTTGCCCGCGGACGAGTGAGGGGCCGAGCGTGAGTAAAGGAAGGAAGCGGCGGCGAAGCATGAGTAACAGGATTACATGATCAGAATAGAAGGCGCTCCGGTCTTTCGTACATATAGTTTTGACCAGTGGCTCCCGGGCTCCGGCGCCGCCCACTAAAGTCGGCGATGATGTCCTCATGACTCGATTCCCGATTTTCTTGGCCCCACTGCTCTTGACGGCGGCTAATTGGCCGCAGGCTGGAGGTCCGAACGGCACGTGGCAAGTGACCGGCTCGGAGCCGCCTGTGAAGTGGAGCGTCGCGCGGAACGAGAACATTGCGTGGCGGGTGCCGTTGCCGAACGCCGGACAAAGCGGAATCGCCGTATGGGGCGATCGACTGTTTCTTACAACCTTCGCGGCAGGAGAGAAAGGGTTCAGCAGCCGAATCACGGGCTTGGCGATGGATGCGAGAACCGGGAAGACTCTGTGGGCCGTCTCGCTCAACGGCGTCGAAAAGAGCCCCATGATGTATGCCTATAGCGACTCGACGACGCCAACCCCATTGACCGATGGGGAGCACGTCTGGTTCTTCAATGCGAGTGGCGAAATGGGCTGCTGGGACTGGCAAGGGCACGAAGTTTGGCGCCGGAAGTTTACTCCGTGGGGCAAGCCGTTTCCGTTCAACAAACAGTTTGAACCGATGATCGTCGGCGACTTGATCTACAACGTGGAGCCGGCCGAGAAGCCGGGGTGGAACTATCTGCGGGCGATCGATAAGCGGACGGGTCGCGTCGTCTGGACCAATGAAGACGGAACGACAGCCTACAACACGCCGCGTCTAGGCAAGACAAAGAACGGCACCATGGCGATTCTCCACGGCCGCGGCGGCTGGCACGATGTACCGGAAGCACCGGCCGGGCTCAGCCTGACCGACGCCATGACCGGTCACAGCCTATGGCAATTTGTCGCCGACACCGGGACCGAACCAGCACCGACCTGGCAGGCGCTTTACGTGATGCATTGGGATGCCCACTTTGCCTACTGGTTTCGGATGAATCCGGAGGAGTCGCACTTAATCATCGATGCTGCGACAGGAAAGCTACTGCGGACCCAGTCGCTTGTGAAGAACGTCGACTACCGGCGTTGGAACCGCGACAAAGGGGCGTATGACCTCCTCGGCAAGGTGAACCTGCGGGAACTTCCGCTGTCCGAAGGAGATGTCATCCGGGTGCAACCGGCTTGGCACGCCAATATCGTCGTGGACGGATTTCACTACTTCCTCGTCAGCTCGGGGCATCGACGGAACCGGAAGCCACCCAAGGGTCGTGCCGGGCCAGCCTATTGCGTAGCGCGGGTAAACGTCGGGAGCGGGAAGGTGGAGTATCTGGAGTTACCCGTAGCTGTCGACGACGCCGGAAAGCGCTTATACGGCGTGGCGCTGCGAACCGAGTCGACCAACGCCGAAGGGGTCGACGTGGCGACCGAGGACCGATCGCGGATGGACGGATGGGAAACACCGGCGTTCTGGGGGAGCCCGGTGGCGATCAATCACAAGATTTTTTTCACAACTTCAATAGGGACGACATACGTGCTCGACGCGCGGGCCAAGGTGCTGGATGAAAGGGCGATTTTGGGAGTGAATGACCTGGGGCCACTCGGAAAGACCTGGAGCCAAAACTCGATCTCCTTCGACGGTAAAAGGATCTACCATCGGACGGCCAAGGAGTTGATTTCGATTGGACGATGAAACGAAGGCGATTCGCCAAGCTCCGCTCGCCCGTAAACAGAGTTTGACGGTGCCGAAGCGGCAACGCTTTGATGGAACTCAGGAGTGCTGGATCGTGACGTTCGGCCGAAAACAAAGCCGGACTTCCTCAGAAAGCCGGTTGCGAGGGAAGAGATCGACGCTCCGGAGGATGGCTTTGAGGAATACGGGTCGATGTCTGAATTACGCGCATGAGGTCTTGATTGGGGTGCGACCGTAATCGCCGTTTGACGGCTACCTGGTAAGTTGTATAAACTCCCGGTGGGTTTCGCATGCGTCTGATTATCGTCCTCCTCTTCGTTTCCTTCGGGCTGGCTTTGGCCCAGAACGACGTGCAGTTCTTCGAGCGGAAGATTCGGCCGGTGCTGGCCGCCCATTGTTGGAGCTGCCATTCGACCAAGGCCAAGATCTCCTTCGCGAGCTTGCGTCTGGATACAAAACCGGACAGCGCCATCGTCGTGCCCGGTCACCCGGAGGCGAGCCGATTATTCCAGGCGCTGCTGTATAAGGGCTCGACGAAGATGCCGCCGACGGGCATGCTGCCCGCCGCGGTGATCGAGGACTTCCGCTCGTGGATCAGCGCCGGGGCGGCCTGGCCAGACGAGGTCCCGCTTGCCGTCGCCGTCGGCGGAACAAAGAAAACGAACCCAGACCATTGGGCGTGGAAACGCTTGCACAGGCCGGCAGTGCCGGCCGTGAAGAACGAGCCATGGGCCCGCGATGAAATGGACCGCTTTGTCCTCGCCCGCTTAGAAGCCAAAGGCCTGGTGCCGGTAGCCGATGCGACTGCGGAGGCTTGGCTGCGCCGTGTCTCGTTGGACCTGACCGGGCTGCCCCCGACGCTCGCCGAGCAGGACGAGTTCCTGCGCGAACGCAGCTACGAGAAAACCGTCGACCGTCTGCTGGCTTCGCCGGGCTTTGGGCAACGCTGGGGACGCCACTGGCTCGACCAGACTTACTACGCCGATAACATCGAGATTGGCCGACGAGTGCCCGCCCGCCACGCGTGGCGCTATCGGGACTATGTGATCGACTCGATCAACCGGGACGTTCCATACCCTCGGTTCATCCTCGAACAGCTGGCTGGCGACCAATTGCCGTGGACCAAGCCGGAGGAGCGGCGGAACAATCTGGTCGCCACAGGGTTTCTGGCCCTGGGGCCATGGCCCCTCGTCAACGCCGATAAAGTGCAGCTGCGGATGGACGTCGTCGACCTGCAGGTGGACATGGTCGGCCGCTCGTTTCTGGGGCTGACGATGGGCTGCTCCCGCTGTCACGATCACAAATTCGACCCGATAACATTGGCCGATTACTACGGGATGGCGGGGATTCTGGCGAGCACCCGGACCCTCACAGGGCGGATGGGTTTGAGCGTCTTCAGTAACATCAACTCCGTGGTGCTCCCTGAACTGCCGGAGGAGTTAGCCAAACGGGCGGAGGAGACGCGCGAATATTGGAGCCGACTGACTGCGGCACGGGAGGAGTTGGCCGCGCTGCGGGCACAGGGAAAGCCGCTCGATAAGGAGATCGCCAAGGCCAATCAGGCGGTAAAGCTGCTCGAGTATCTGCCGGTGGTGCCACCGATAGCCCACGCGGTTCAGGACGCCGACATGCCGACCGATTGCCGCGTGAACGTGCGCGGGAATGCGCACCAACTCAGCAACGAGACCCCGCGCAGTGGCGTGGTCATCGGCGGCCTGGAAGGAAAACTGGACATCGCCGATTTCACGAGCGGACGCAAGGAGTTGGCGGAGTGGATCGGCCGAAAGGAAAACCCGCTGACGGCCCGGGTGATGGTGAACCGCGTTTGGCACCACCTGTTCGGAGCGGGGATTGCGCCGACCATCGACAATCTCGGGACGCGGGGCACGGCCCCGAGCCATCCGGAGCTACTGGACTATCTGGCGACTGAATTTATGGAGGGCGGTTGGTCGCTCAAGAAATTGGTCCGGCGGATCGCGTTGAGCCGCGTTTATCGGCTCGGCGGCGACAGCTTGGCCGCGGGGATGGAAGTGGATCCGGAGAATCGACTGCTGTGGCGCATGAGCCGCAGAAGGCTCGAAGCAGAGACGATTCGGGACGCGATGTTGGTGGTGAGCGGGACAATGCAAGCGAGCGTGGGCGGCCCCGCGCTTCCCTTTGATGTACCGGGAAATGTGAACCTCGCCGAGCCCGAGTTCTTGAACGAAGAGGCGAAGTTGGACCCGGCGACGCGGCTGCGCCGGTCGGTGTATTTGCCGGTACTACGGAAGAGCCAGCTGCCAGAGCTCGATATTTTGAACTTGTTCAACTTTCCGGATGCCAACCAGATCACGGGGCCAAGACAGGCCACGACCATTCCAACGCAATCGTTGTATCTGATGAACGCGCCGTTCGTACAGGAGCAGGCGGCGGCGTTAGCGGAGTCGCTGCTCGCCATGAAGACGACCGACCAAGCACGGGTCCGAGCGTTGGCGCGGCGGGTATATGGGCGGGAACTACGAGCAGGCGAAGGCGAACAGTGGTTAGCCTTTGTGAGAGCCTTCACTCCGGCGGAGGCGTGGAAACGCCTTTGCCATACGCTGCTGATTTCGAACGAATTCTTGTATCGAGGCTGATGATGAATCGACGCGTTCTTTTGCGACAGGCCGCTTGCGGATTTGGGTCCGTAGCGTTGGAAGGGTTGTTGGCGGCGGAGAACTTGCACGTGCGGACGCCCCATCACGCGGCGCGGGCCAAACGGATCATCTTTCTGTTTATGCAGGGCGGGCCGTCGCAGATCGACCTATTCGAATACAAACCGGAGCTCGAGAAGCGGAACGGCCAGCCATTGACGTTCAAGCTGCCGAAGAACTACGAGGCACCGGGAATTCGGGACTCCCGGATTTTTGGGCCGATGGGAAAGTTTGTACGACAGGGGCAGCGCGGGATGTTGCTCTCCGAGATGCTGCCGCATATCGGAGGGGTGGTGGACGATCTGTGCTTTCTGCACGGGATGCACGCTGATAGCGAGGCACATGCCCCGGCGATTCGGCAGTTGCACACCGGGCAGAGCATTCAGGTGCGGCCGTCGATGGGGGCGTGGACGCTGTACGGCCTGGGGACGGAAAACCAGAATCTGCCTGGGTTCGTCACGATTTGCCCCGTGTTGAGCGGGGACGGGGGCACGCCGCAACTGTTCGGCAGCGCGTTCCTGCCGGCGATTTATCAGGGGACGCCGATTGGGAAGTCGGGCGACGCCAAGAACGCGCGGATCGATTATCTGCACGACGCCAGCGTGACGACGGCGGAGCAGCGGAAGCAGTTGGATTTCCTGGCCGATGTGAACCGGCGGCATCTGGAGTCGAGCGGAGCGGAGGCGGAGTTGGAAGGCCGGGCGGCGTCGTTTGAACTCGCCTTCCGAATGCAGATGGAGGCACCAAAGGTGCTCGACCTTTCGACGGAGTCGGCGGCAACGTTGGCGCTCTACGGGATCGGGGACAAGGAGACCGACGACTTTGGGCGGCAGTGCCTGATGGCACGGCGCATGGCCGAAGCCGGCGTACGATTCGTGCAGGCGAGCGACGGCGGTTGGGACCACCATGGGAAGTTACGACAGAATTTGCCGGTGCGGTGCAAGGCGGTCGATAAGCCAATCGCAGGGCTGATCACGGATTTGAAACAGCGAGGTTTGCTCGATGATACGCTCGTGCTGTGGGGCGGCGAGTTTGGGCGAACCCCGTTTGACCAGGATTTGTCGCAAGGCAAAGCGCCGATGTCGGAACGAGGGCGAGAGCACAACCCGCGCGGCTTCACGATGTTTATGGCGGGAGGCGGGGTGAAGCGCGGGATCTCCCACGGCGAGACGGACGAGTTCGGTTGGGAAGCGGTGCAAGGTAAAGTACACATCAACGACCTACACGCCACGATGCTTCATCTCCTCGGTCTCGACCACGAGCGCCTGACCTATCGCTACACGGGACGGGACTTCCGTTTAACGGATGTGGCGGGGCGGGTGGTGCGGGAGATTTTGGCTTGAAACCAACGATTATCACTCGCCGTTCTTTATCGCGACGCAGCGTTTTGCGCGGCGGGGGCATTGCGGTGGCGCTGCCGTTTCTCGATGCCATGACGTCGGCGTTCGCGCAGAAGAGTACAACGCCGCGGCGCATGATTGGCATTTGCAACAACCTTGGATTGCTGGCCGATCACTTCTTTCCGCAGGAGCCTGGGCGCGACTACGCTTTGTCGCCCTGCCTGCAGCCGCTGCAAGTGCATCGCAACGATTTCACGGTGTTCTCCGGCGTTTCGCATCCGAATGTCGACGGCGGCCACCCAGCGGACGTTTGCTTTTTGACGGCGGCACCGCATCCGGGCAGCGGCTCGTTTCGGAATACGATTTCGCTCGATCAGCATATCGCCGAGCAGATTGGCACGTTGACGCGGTTTCCGTCGTTGACGCTATCGGTGAATACGCGCGTGCGCAGCCTGTCGTGGACCGGTACGGGCGTAGCGATTCCGCCGGAAGACAAGGCGGCGGCGGTGTTTCAAGAGTTGTTCTTTCAAGGCAGCCCGGAGCAGGTTGAAGCGCAGATTCACAAGCTGGATACCGGGCGGAGCATTCTCGATACCATCGCTGGGCAGTCGAAGGATTTAGAGCGGGGACTCGGGGCGCGCGATAAGGATCGGCTGGACCAGTACTACACGAGCGTTCGCGATTTGGAGAGTCGGCTGCAAGCGTCGCGCGGTTGGGAACGGAAGCCGAAACCGGTGGTGAAGAGCGCGCCTCCGGTGGACTTGGCGAACCCGGCGGCGTACATGGAAAAAGTGGGTGTGATGTACGACTTGGCCCGGCTGGCGATTGAGACGGATTCCACGCGGTCGATCACGCTGATGCTCGAAGGGGTGAGCACGCCGGTGATGGACATCGCGGATGCGAAGATCACGGACGGCTATCACAACCTTTCGCACCACGGGAAGTCGGAAGAGAAGCGGGGCCAGTTGAAGGTGATCGACCAGTGGCACATGAAGATGCTGGGGCGTCTGCTGGCGAGCTTGAAGGGTGTGCGAGAGGGCGAGGATTCGTTGCTGGATCGAACGATGGTTCTTTACGGTTCCAACTTCGGCGACGCCAACGCGCATACCTGTTTCAACATGCCGATGATCCTGGCGGGCGGGGGGTTCAAGCACGGGCAGCACTTGGCGTTTGACCGGAAGAACAACTACCCGCTGCCGAACTTGTATGTCTCGATGCTGCAGCGGATGGGGATTGAGACGGACCGCTTTGCTTCTTCCACCGGCACGATGCGGGGCTTGGAGCTGGCCTAGATGAAGGCGCGTTTGGCCGTTTGGTGCAGCGTTGCCGCGCTTGCTTGGGGGGATTCGGCGTTCCTGCGGAAGAACTGCGCGATGTGCCATAACAACACGGCGAAGCAGGGCGGCTTGGACTTGACGGGAACGGTGGGCTTTGCGCAGTGGGTGAAAGTTCATGATCGGCTGCAAGCGGGGGAGATGCCGCCGAAGCAGATCACGAAGCGGCCGGACGCGGCGGCGACGAAATTATTTCTCGACGGGCTGTCGGCGGAGTTGCGAACGCTTGAGGGCAAAGACGGGCGGGCGCTGGGTCGGCGACTGAATCGGATGGAGTACGAGAACGCGCTGCGCGATCTGCTGCAGGCTCCGTGGCTACAGATCAAAGGCCAGTTCCCGGAGGACGGCGAGGCGTATCGGTTCAACAAGAGCGGCGAGGCGCTGGACCTTTCGCATGTCCACCTGTCGCGTTACTTGTCGGCGGCGGACTACGCACTGCGGCAGGTGATGAGCGTGCAGGCAACGCAGCCCCCGACGAACACGACCCGCTATTACGCCCGCGACCAGAAAGAGCTGACGAACAAGATAAACCACTCCAACCAGCGGGGCGATCGGCAGGCTTATCCGATTTTGGGTTGGAAGGGGCAGCCGGAAATCTACAGCAAGACGGCCCTATTTTCCGATCCGGCGATGCGCGAACGGGAGGCGATGGCTTGGGTTTCGAGCAACTACGTGACCGGCTTCCGCTATCACTGGGACGGCTTCAAAGCGCCGGTGGCGGGGCGGTACAAGGTGCGGTTTAGTGGTTATTCCATTTGGGTGGCGCCGCTCGCGGGGGATCGGAAGCACCTGCCGGATTTTGAGAATGTGGCGAAGGGACGACGGTACGAGCCGATTACGGTGTATACGCGGAGCGGGGTGATGAACCGGCGGGTGGGCGAGTTTGATTTGACGCCGGAGCCGCAGATTCACGAGGTGGGCGAGGTTTGGCTGCTGAAGGGTGAAACGCTGGTGCCGGACGCTTCGCGCTTGTATCGGTCGCGCCCGAATAACTTCCGCAATCCGTTGATGGAAGCGGATGGCGCGCCGGGTGTAGCGTTCCGTTGGATGGAAGTAGACGGTCCGCTTTACGACGAGACGACGACGGCGGGTTATCGGCTGCTGTTTGGCGATGGGAGCACGAAGCAGGAGGCTGAGCCGCTGCTGCGGAACTTCCTGAAACGGGCATATCGGCGGCCGGTGGTGGAAGCGGACGTGAAGCGATTCCTTGATCTGATTGCAGGACAACAGGCGAAGGGCGTATCGTTCACAGAGGCCATGTTGACCGGTTATACGGCGGTGCTGGCTTCGCCGGTGTTTGTGTTCGTGAGCGCGCCAGCGGGACGGTTGGACGACCATGGGCTGGCGACGCGGCTGGCGTTGTTCCTTTCGAACTCGCTGCCGGACGAGACGTTGCGGGGTCGAGCGGCGCGAGGCGAGTTAAGTCGGCCCGAGGTGTTGCGGGCGGAGACGGAGCGGCTGCTGGGCCAGAGTAGCGCGCGGCGGTTCGTCGACGGCTTTCTGGACTACTGGATTGATCTACGGAAGATTGAAGACTCGACGCCTTCGGCCAGCCTGTACAACGACTACTATCTGGACGATGCTTTGACCGAGGCTTCGGTGGCTGAGAGCCAGCTTTTCTTTGCGGAGATGGTCCGCGGCAATCTGCCGTCCCGGTATGTGGTGAACTCGGATTTCACATTCTTGAACGACCGGTTAGCGGCTCACTACGGCATCCTCGGGGTGACGGGGATTGCGATGCGTCGGGTGCCGATTCCGGCGGATAGTCCGCGGGGCGGGTTTATGACCCATGCCAGCGTCTTGAAGCTGACCGCGAACGGGACGACGACTTCGCCGGTAATGCGGGGCAAGTGGATCATGGAGCGGATGCTGGGCTACGAGATTCCGCCGCCGCCACCGGTGGCGGCCGTGGAGCCGGACATTCGGGGGGCGGTGACGATTCGGCAACAGCTCGATAAGCATCGGGCCGAACGGAGTTGTGCGGCGTGCCACGACAAGATGGATCCGGCGGGGTTTGCGCTGGAGAGCTTCGACATCATGGGTGCTTGGCGGGATCGGTATCGGGCGGTGGACGAGAAGGTGGCGGCGGAGAAGGGCCGGGGCAAGAACGGGCAGCCGTTTGAGTTTCACTACGCGTTGCCGGTGGATTCGAGCGGGGTGCTGCCGGACGGGCGGGCGTTTGGCAACATCCACGACTTCAAGCGATTGCTGCTGGGCGAGGACGAAACGATTGCGCGGAACCTGGCCCGGCAACTGGTGGTATTTGCGACGGGCGCGCCCGTGCGGTTTAGCGACCGGCCGCAGATTGAGCAGATGCTGAGCCGCACCAAGGCGCAGGGGTACGGGGTGCGGAGCTTGATCCACGAAGTGGTGCGGAGCGAGCTGTTTCGGAGTCAGTGAGGCGCAGCGGTCGAGGTCGATCTCGCATTGGGGCGAGCGGAGTTTTGGGTGCGGTAGAACAAGATCGACGCCGCGGGGCTAGCGCAGGAGAGCATGGACATCGCTGGCGCTTGGCGGGATCGGTATCGGGCGAGGGAGTTGCGGGTGGACGGGGTGAAGCTCAGCCGTCGAGGCCGATCATGCGGCCGTCGGCGCCGATATCGAGGGTGAGAGCGGCCGGAGTTTTGCCTAAGCCGGGCATGAGAGACATGGTGCCGGCGACAGCAGTAACGAAGCCGGCGCCGCCTCGAAGGTACGCGTCGCTGACGGTGAACTCGAAGCCCTCCGGCGCTCCGACGAGCTTGGGGTTATCAGAGAAGGAATACTGCGTTTTAGCCATGCAGATGGGCAAGTGGCCGAACCCGGTAGACTGAAGCTGCGCGAGTTTTTTGGCGGCACCGGCGTCGATGGTGACCTTGCCGGCACGGTAGATGCAGGTGGCGACCGTACGAATTTTTTCGGTGAGCTCCATCTCCGGAGGATAGAGAGACACGGCGGCACCGCCGTTGCTGGCGACGACTTTTTCGGCGAGCTCGACGCCACCGGCTCCGCCCTGGCCATAAAGATCGCTGACGGCGCAGGCGACGCCGAGGGTGTCGGTGCAAAAGCCACGCAAGTGGTCCAACTCGGCGTCGGTATCAGCCGGGAAGCGATTGATGGTGACGACGACGGGCACGCCGAACCGGCGGACATTTTCGACGTGGCGGGCGAGGTTTTCCCGGCCATTGGCGGCGACGGCGCGGACGCTGGCGACGATGACGGCGACGTCGGGACGGAGTCCGGAGGCGGGCATGACGATATCGAAGAACTTCTCGGCGCCGAGGTCGGCTGCGAAGCCAGTCTCGTTGACGACATAGTCGGCGAGGCCGAGGGCCATGCGGAGAGAGGCGACGCTGGCGGTGCCATGAGCGATGTTGGCAAAGGGTCCGGCGTGTACGAAGGCGGGTGTGCCGTCAGTGGTCTGCACGAGGTTCGGTTGCAGCGCGTCGGCGAGCAGCATGACGAGGGAACCGGTGATGCCCATGTCGCTGACGCGCGCGGAGCCGATGACGATGTTGCCGATGCGGGTGCGGAGGTCATCGAGCGATTCGGCGAGGGCGAGAATGGCCATCATTTCGCAGGCGGCGGTGATGACGAATTGGGTTTCGCGGGGGCGGCCGTTTAGGCGACCGCCGAGGCCGGTGATGACCGAGCGCAGGGAGCGATCGTTGACGTCGACGGCGCGGGGCCAATCGATGGAGAACGGGTCAACGTTGAGCTGGCCGTGGTGCAGGAAGGAGTCGATGAGGGCGGCGAGGGTATTCTGGGCGGCGGCTACGGCGTGGAAGTCGCCGGTGAAATGGACGTTGATGCGGTCGTGGGGGAGGACCTGCGAGAGTCCGCCGCCGGTGGCACCGCCTTTTTGGCCGAAGACGGGGCCGAGGGAGGGTTGGCGGAGGGTGGCGACGGATTTCTTGCCGATGTGGGCGAGGGCTTGTGTGAGGCCGATGGTGGTGACGGTCTTGCCTTCCCCGTGGACGGTGGGGGTGATGCCGGTGACGAGGACGAGTTTTCCTCGGCGCGGCGGCAAATGATCGAGGAGCGCGAGTTGGACTTTGGCCATGTGGGGCCCGTAGGAATGGAGGAACTCGGCTGGGATTCCCAGCGACTCGGCGACGGCGGTGATCGGCTTCATATGTTTTGATTATCACGCGCACAACGGACTCGCTTCGGCCCGGCGGGAAGGGCGAGTTCCTCGCCCGCTCGAGCCGTGCCTGGGCGGCCTGTGCGCTTCCTGGTCTTTTGATTATCACGCGCACAACGGACTCGCTTCGGCCCGGTGGGAAGGGCGAGTTCCTCGCCCGCTCGAGCCGTGCATGCGCGGCCAGTGCGCTTCCTAGTTTACGAACTCTATGGTGATGACCCACTCCCACTCTTTACCGGGCTGCAGGCGGACCAAGCCTTGTTGGAGCCGGTGGCCGTCCTGGAGTCCGACGATGGGTTCGGGGCAGAAGTAACCCTTTGCAGGATCGCCCCACATGTTGAAGCGGACGACGGGTTCGGCGGGGATTGAGGTGGCGGTGTGGGAGATGCGGACGGCGAGTCCGGCGGGGTCGCGGAGTTCGGTGGACGGGTTCGCGGCGTAGCCGCCGAGGGAGACGGCGACGCGGGCGTCGAAGTCCTTGAGGGCGACCGGTTGGGCGAGGGAGCGAGGTACTTTTTCGCCGGTGGGGGAACCATCCAGTTTCTTGTATTCGAGGGTGGAAGGGGTGCGAAGGGTGAGGGAATCGGGAGGGCTGCCGGGAAGCAGAGGGGTACGGAAGGAGATGTGGTTGCCAACGGCGAAGGGCATGTTGGCGGTATTGGCGGGGGCGGCGGAGGCTTTGAAGCGGATGACGAGTTTTCTGTCGACGGCGCGGTAGTTAGCTTGGAGGGCGAAGCCGTAGGGATAGGTCTGCCGGGTGGTGGCGGTGTCCGAGAGGGTGACGGTGACGGCGTCCTTGGCTTGCTGGGTGGTTTGCCAGGGCATGTCGCGGACGAAGCCATGGAACGGTACGGGTGTCCCTTTGCCGATGGCGGGCCACATCCAATGGGCCCGTCCGGTCCACGCTCCAGAGCCGGCGTCGGAGGAGTAGAGCGTTTCGACCCACTGGCCTTTGTGCTGGACTTTTAAGCTGCAAAGCTCGCCGCCCCTTTCGGGGCAGACGGCAGCTTGCAAGAAGGGCGAGCCGAAGACGAGTTGGGCGAGCAGGAGAAGGGGAGTCATACCCGCTAATCAGATCACATTTGTGTGCTTTCTGGGCAGTTTGGGAAGTAGCGCGGTGAGGAGGCCGATGGCGGGGAGGAAGGCGCATATTTGATAGACGAACTCGATGGAGGTCGAGTCGGCGAGTCGGCCGAGGACAGCGGCACCGATGCCGCCCATGCCGAAGGCGAAGCCGAAGAAGAGGCCGGAGATCATGCCGACGCGACCGGGGACGAGTTCCTGCGCGTAGACGAGAATGGCGGAGAAGGCGGAGGCGATGACGAAGCCGATGATGACGCTGAGGACGCCGGTCCAGAAGAGGTTGGCGTAGGGGAGGGCGAGTGTGAAGGGTAGGACGCCGAGGATGGAGCACCAGATGACGGCGGTTCGACCGACGCGGTCGCCGATGGGCCCGCCGACGAGGGTGCCGACGGCGGCGGCGGCGAGGAAGGCGAACAGGTAGAGCTGCGAGGTTTGGACGGAGACGTGGAAGTGGCTGATGAGGTAGAAGGTGAAGTAGTTGGTGAGGCTGGCCGAGTAGAAGAACTTGGAGAAGATGAGGGCCAGAAGGACAGCGAGGGCGCGGATGACGGTGGCCTTTGGGAGAGGGAGTTCGGTAGAGGCCGCAGCGCGCCGGTGGCCGTGGAGTTGCGCGATCTGTGCTTTGTACCAGCCGCCGACCCAGGTGAGAATGACCATGCCGAGGAGGGCGGCGATGGAGAACCAGGCGGCTCCGCCTTGGCCGATGGGCAGGACAACGAGAGCGACGAGAAGGGGGCCGATGGCGGAGCCGGCGTTGCCGCCGACCTGGAAGAGCGACTGGGCGAGACCGTGTTGGCCTCCGGAGGCGAGGCGGGCGACGCGGGAGGCTTCAGGATGGAAGATGGCGGAGCCGACGCCGATGAGGGCGGAGGCAGTGAGGAGGAGGGGGAAGGTGGGGGCGACGGCGAGGAGGAGGAGTCCGGCGAGGGTGAAGACCATGCCGACGGGGAGGGAGAAGGGCATAGGGCGACGGTCGGTATAGCTGCCGATGAAGGGTTGCAGGAGGGAGGCGAGGACCTGGTAGGTCATGGTGATGAGGCCGATTTGGCTGAAATCGAGATTGAAGGAGCTCTTGAGAATCGGGTACATGGACGGGAGCAGCGACTGCACCATGTCGTTGAGCATGTGGCAGACGCTGACGGCGCTGAGGACTCGGAAGAGGGTCTTTTGTTGTTGGTCGGCCATCGGTGCTTCCAGGATAGCGACGATGGCTGAGGCTCGTGCCGTGGCGGTAAAAACCGCTCCCTCATGGTCGCGGCTCTGTAAGGGAGAATCGGGGCTGATGGTCCAGCGCATTCGAACGAATTCAAGCGGTCGGGGCACTATATCAGACGGTGGTGGGGGAAGACCGGGAGCGGCTCCTTGCGACCGAAGAGACCGGGATGGCTCTTGGCCGCCTGCCAGACGGCGAGGGCGAGAGCGATGACTAAGTCGTCGTGCTCGGACTGGTCGCCGGCGGGCTGGAACTGCTGCAACTCGCGGATGAGTAAGTCCATGCCGGGGGAGGCGGCGTGTAACTTGAGCTTTTCAGATTCGATGGCGACCTTCAGACTGGTGAGTAAGTCGGCCCGGGGGACGCTGGTATAGCCACCTTTCAACTGGTGCGAGACCTGGCCAGCGCTGATACAAATTGGCTTCAGGATGTAATTCGGGATGGGCTGCGCCTGGAGCAGTTCGATGACCGTGTGCCCGTTGCCGGTGGCATCGACGAGGAGAGTGCCCCGCTGCTTGGGCGCATAGCAGGACGGGGCGAAGCGCTGGGCGACGTCGCGGACCCAGCGGGGGATGTGCAGAGTGAGTGAATCGAGGGCCAAGCGGTCGACGTGCCTGACGGTGAGGAAGGGGAGCAAGGGAACGCCTTGGGTGACGTGGTTTTTGGGTCCGTTTTGGAAGGTGAGTTCAACGGCGACGAGGGCGGTGTGGTCCTGTCGTTTGCCGAGGTCGAGGCCGAGATAGATTTCGGACTTTTCGGCGAGACAGGGGCCGGGGGCGAGCGCATCGGGCACGAGCAGGGCCTCGATTTGGGACCGGGAGAGGAACTGCAGACCGCCGGCGAGGAACTGGCAATCGTATTCCTGGGCGTAGAAGGTTTCGCCGTAAGTGCTGCGCTCTCCGGCGAGAAATTCAGGGCTGAGGCGGGGGCAATCCTGGGCGCGGATTTCGAAGCGGGTCCAATGTTTAGCAGGGGCATCGTGCCAGAGGTCATAGAAGCGGCCGTTTTGACCGTTGGGGGTCGAGAGAGCCCAGAGACTGCCATTGGCGGCGGCGAGAATGGGCGACATGGCTTGGAAGGCATTTTCCGAGACCCAGGCGGCTTCATCGACGATGATAAGGGCGGCTTTGGAGTAGCTGCGGAGCGATTCGGGAACGGCTGGTCGGGCGACCAGACGTGAGCCGTTGGGCAGTTTTAGAGAGCGCGGATTGTTGCCATCGCCACGGAGCGGATAGCCGAGAATGGCGGCAAACTGGCGGGCTTTGGCGAGGATTTCGCCGGCTTGGGCTCCGACCGGACCGACGAGCAGGACGAAGGTATGGGGCTGGGAGACGGCTAGATAGAGCGCGCGGATGGCGGCGACGGTGCTTTTACCGACCTGGCGGGAGGACAGGACGATGACGCGGGGATCGGCGCAATCGAGTATTTCGGTTTGCTTGGGGTCCGGATGGAAATCGAGTGCTTGGCGGGCCCAGGCACTGGCCGGGCCAAGACAAGGGGGCGCCGGAAGAGACATTGATGGCGTACCGGGGCTGATTTGCCTTTGTTCCGCCGGTGGGCTGGAAGCGATGTAGACCTGACGAGTTTGTTTTTGCCGCATGTTTTGGTATTACGCCGCCTTGGGGACCTTGGGACGGCCGAACCGGGCCAGGAG
>Ga0209086_10000069_pt1 | contig 93496 bp, 96 predicted proteins | sample M_130207_XF_Meta_FD_187312 | JGI IMG/M metagenome (GOLD analysis project Ga0209086, IMG submission 187312) | Freshwater microbial communities from Lake Montjoie, Canada to study carbon cycling - M_130207_XF_MetaG (SPAdes) (version 2) | ecosystem: Environmental > Aquatic > Freshwater > Lake... | reverse complement strand
AGGTGGAGGTGGTGGTGGTGGTGGTGGTGGTGGAGGTCTTGGTGGAGGAGGTCTTGGTGGTGGAGGAAGAGGAGGTGGAGGAGGAGGTCTTGGTGGAGGAGGAGGTCTTGGTGGTGGAGGTCTTGGTGGTGGAGGTCTTGGTGGTGGAGGTCTTGGTGGAGGAGGAGGTCTTGGTGGTGGAGGAAGAGGAGGTGGAGGAGGAGGTCTTGGTGGTGGTGGAAGAGGTGGTGGAGGAAGAGGTGGTGGAGGAAGAGGTGGTAGAGGGGATCATCATTTTGGTGGTGATGGTGGTTATTATCGAGGTGGGTATGTCTATCCTTATCCTTTTTTCTATCCATATACTCCTCTGTATAATGCGTATGGATACTATGATAATGTGTGTTTTTGCAAAGATAAATGGGCGGTGAATAATGCTCGTCGGGAGGGACGTCCGGTCTATTGTTTTCCTGGAGAACGATGTGGCACATGTTCCAATCGGTGTGCGGATTGTGATATCAATCACAGTGGCATGTGCGACCAATATATGTATTACTAAAGAAAAAATCGTTACTTGATTTGGAGATAGACTCAATTAAATACTGCTAAAATCGATAAAATCATCATCATTGATTGTTGCCGACACGTCAATGGTTGTTACATCGACGGCACCTCCACCTTCCTGAACAGTAATATTATCGGGTATCTCCTTGAGATGTTGGAGATTCTTGACCTCGTCGGGATTGTATTTATGGATAATATCGGCCTTTTCATCCTGATATTCTCGCAGTCCCACGAGGACAATGTCGCCAAGCTGGATCCACACGCGATTGCGCATCTTGCCTCGAATGGTTCCGAGGCGTTGAATGTCATCACAACACGCCAATTCGACATGTCCATTGCCGAGGATTTTCGTCACCTTGGCGTATTCTTGACCGGCGTCACGTAGCACGAGCTCTCGTCGCGATTGTCCAAAATTGCTCGCCTTTCCGCCCTTTTTTTTCTTGCCGCCTCCTTTTGCTGGCATGATTGTGTCTGTTTCTGTCTATAAAAAAAATAAGAGAAAGAAAAATTAAGTGATTGTCTTTTTAATCTTCACAGGACATTGAGGAGAATCATTTTTCAGAACAGGTTCGGTTTTTGGTGTGGGAAGAGAACGAGGGATCATTTTTCGAGGTGGAAGAGGAACGTGGACACGTTCATTCGGAGGAATATAGAATGGATCTTCTTGCTTTTTGGTTGTCTTTGGTGTGGGTAAAGATTCGGGGAGCATCTCATGAGGTGGAAGAGGAATCGTCATAATCGTTTTCTTTTTTTTGGAAGACATCCTTTATCATTCTCCTAGAATAAAAATTTTAACGAAAAATAGGACGGACGTTTTGCTCCCAGTGCTGGTGGAGCAGTTCCTGCGCCTTGATCTCGGTGCCTGGGTATCCCCAAATCTCAACGCGGTAACGGTTGGCCATCGCATCATGGAGGAGAAAAAGGTAGGCGGCGCCGGACAGGGTGGTGATATTCTTGAAATGGACACCTCCCGCACCGATAAAGATCCCCGTCACTCCTTCCGGTAGATATTCCGGTAACCAGATCACCGAGCACACGACATTGGGATTTAATGCAGGTGGTGAATACTGGCGTGGGATGGGGGTCCACCGCATACTTCCATCGGGCATCGAGGTATATCCTGGAATTGTCATCATGATGTAAATCTGTCCATAAAAAGAAAAGAAAAAAAGGATTAGGATGGATTGATTTCTTTCTAAAGAAAGGAAGTGACGACAACCAATTCAATTTATGGAACGATGTCGAGATCGAGATCGAGATGGAGAAAATTTTTACAGATAGGTATAGATAAAAAGGATGATTCCTAAAATCATTCATCAGACGGCGCCTTCCAATCGGGATCGATGGCCGGACACCTGGTCGATGTGCCAGGCCTCGGTATGGAATGTGTTTCATGATTATGAATACCGGATGTGGACAGACGAGGACCTCGAGGCACTGATTCGCGCACGCTATCCGTGGTTCCTAGAGACCTTTCTAGCCTATCCATCACCCATCTTCAGGGCCGATGCGGCACGCTATTTCATCCTTTACGAATATGGCGGGATTTATATCGACATGGACATGGAGGTATTGAGCGACTTTTATCCTCGTTTGTCTGCTCAACGACCTTCGATCGTTGAGAGCCCCTTTCCAAACAATGAAAAAATGCAAAATAGCCTCATGGCTAGTCCTCCACGCCATCCCTTCTGGCTCCATGTCATGCGGGAGATGGCGGCGGTCGCCGATCATTTTCAATCAAGCGTCCTCGATGCCACGGGTCCGAGGATGCTTGATCGAGTGATTGCGGATCATGGCGACATTTTTATCCTGAACAAGATGGAATTCAACCCACCGCCGTTGGATCGTGTTTATCATACTCAACGATGGATGGTTGATCACCCATTCACGCGTCATCATTGTACGGCATCATGGCGCGAATAAACGTTTTTCATTATAACAATAATGAAATGGATTGTCTATCTTATTGGAGGAAAAGATTGAATGAAAAGTCAAACTGGAACTTGCCCCTGGTTTCCATATAGATCGAATCAAACGCGACCGACCAGAAGGAAAGGGTGGTATCGAGGAGTGTCACCGGTGTGCCGTCCACAAAGTGCACTTCGGGGGTCGAGCCGTTAAAGATGGTATTGGGATAGGAGGTGAGGACGCTCCCGGGAAGAAGGACGGAGGGGATCGTGGCATCGACATACTTGGGAGTGATGGCTGAGGCGGGGATGGTGGACGTGGGAAAGGCACCGAGAATGATCACCCCGTCCGCGGGTAATTCATAGATCCATCCGGTGACATGGACGCGGTACGCAGGCTTAGGATGAGGGCCTGTAGTTGGATCGATGTACGTAGCAAGGACTTGAGCCACCGTGCTGGAAAAGTTGATGGGTGTGATAGGGGTGCCGGTGGTCGTATTGACCACCTCTATGTTCAGATTCTGAATCTTGGTCGATGCCTCGACACCGTTCGAGGACTGATTCATGTTGTTCCTGATATCCACAGGAATGGTTTGGATCGGGAGAAAATTCTTATTTCCCGATAATAGATAATCTCCCATTGCTCTCTCTACTATTATATGAGTTTTTTTTTTCTATTTTATTTTTATAATTTTGACACTACCTAACTCAGTCATCGTCCACAAACATATCACCGTCCACATCCTCCTCAAGAACATCCTCGTCTTCTTCCTCGTCCTCTTCAATATCCTCTTCATCGGACCGCGAATGATCTTCCTGGAAAAAAAAGTCTTCTTCCTCCTCCTCCTTTTCTTCGTCGGCCGTCAGCTCGAGCTTGCTTCGTCCCGATTTTTTCACCGCATGAACAATCTCAACGCTTCCTGTATCTACATCGATTGGTTTCGTCGCCACCGCAGTCACCGCAGCCACCACCTTTTTCTTTCGAGAAGGTTTCTTGTTCGTGGTGGTAGTGGTGGAGATGGCAGACGCATCGGTCACATATTTGGCCTTTTCATCGGGCGTCATATTTTTCCACATCGAACTCACCTGTTTGGACACGTCTCCAAACGAAATACCCGAGTTTGCACTCGTAATGATATTTCTCTGAATGGAGAAAAAGACCTGATAATTGGATTTTTTCACATCCTTGGGTTTTTCGCTCGAAAGATTGTTGCTGTTATTCTGATTCCATTTCTCCCATAACGTTCCTTGGGGAATATTCAATTGCAATTCCATCTTATCAAAAAAGGCACGCATATGAGTATCCATCTGTTGAATCCATTCTGATCGCATTGTTTGTATATTTTTTTTGAATGCTATTCAAAAAGAAAACAATTTCAATTTTGTGATGATTCAAAAAAAAAAACTTTTTTTTTTATTATAAAAGAAAAAAGAAAGCTATGTCGTACATTACCACAGAGACCGGCAATGTCATCACCAATCCCAATAATGTATATGCTAGCCTGGATAGTTACAATAAGAATAACATCTTTGGCCCGCCCGTATCGCCCATTGTCCCTTCCATGCACTACATCCAGCTTCCCCAAGAACATGTGAACTATGGATATGACGCACTCTCCCACGATTATAATGGAGTCGGGTACTACACCGTAGAGACCGGCTATGGAAACAAGTGCACCACATTTGATCTCGCCAGGTGTCCTTCCAACAGGACCATGTCATGTGGCGGTGCTCCCGGTAGTGCTCCCGGTGGTGCTCCCGGTGGTGCTCCCGGCGGCGCGCCCGCACCTGCGGGCTGCCCGGTGACCGTGCCCTCGACGAGGGAGGGTTTCCGTCAGACAACGGGAGTTCCCCAGTCCCTCCATAAGATCGTCGGGGACCTGAACATTGATGTCTTTGTGGACGTCAAGAATTGCCCTCACAGCCAGACGATGATGAAGATGCTGGAACAACATGGTCTTATTCATCTCATGACAATTCATCATGTGAACAGCCCCGAGATCCGCAACATGCTCATCCAGAAGGGAGGCACGGGTGTGCCTTTCATGATGTCCAAGACGACGGGATCTCATGTGATCGGCATGCCCCCCGATGTGCACACCATGGTGAAACTCCTCTCCACCAAGCAGACTCACGCCCCCAGCGGTGCCGAGACGTCTCTCCATCCTCAACTGGCCAAGCAACTCAAGGAGTTGGATCTTGTGGTCTACACCACGGATTCGTGCCATTACTGCAAGCTCTACAAGCAATTCATCTACCGCAACGGTCTGCGTCCCTACGTCAAGCTGGTGGACATTAACAACAAGGAGGATACCTCCAACGACGACTTCCTCCGCACCAACCAGCTCTCGGCCTACCCCTTTACCTATTCCAAGGCCATGCGCACCAGCTTCCCCGGTCTTCCCAAGGATGTCAATGAGATCATCGTATTCCTCACCACCCAGAACAATTAATCGATTTCATCATTAATTTTTTTTTTCCAAGACCAAGGATAAGAAACCGATTCTTGCGGCAGCTAAACCTAAGACAAAAACACAATGATCGTTGGTAAAATTGAAATTAGACGATGAGGATGAAATAATGAATAAATATGGATATTGTTACTAACAACTAATCTTATTCTTATTTTACTATTTATTTCATCCAAAGGAAAGGAAATAAATATGAAGTGTTGTGGTATTTGCACAGACCCCTACAACAAGGTGAGGAACGCGGTGGAATGTCCGAGATGCCAGCAATCGGCCTGCACGCGATGTATCAAGACCTACCTGATGAACAATACCATCGAACCCAAGTGCATGGGGTGTCAGTCGGCGTGGGACATGGAGTTTGTGCGCAAGAATTTATCCAAGAGCTTTCTAGATTCCGAGTACAAGAAACATCAGATCTCAGCACTCTTGTCCCAGGCAGAGGGTTCATTGGGAGAGATGCAACGCTTCGTTCCCATCCGGGCGAGGATTGATGTATTGATCGATAAGATCAGATTCGGAAAAGAGCGCATCGAATCCATTCATGACGATCTTGGCGGCCTGGTACAAGAAATGCACATGAAGAAGGACGGCTACGATTGTTTTCGTCGTATGAAGAAAACATCGCCAATGAATGATATGAATACCCGATGGGCAGCGCTCTCCGACGGTCAGAAACAATTTTATCAGTCTATCGCGTATCTCGTGAAGACGCGATTGGAGGATAAGAGAGCCGAGATCCGTCGGATTCGTCTCGCCCTTGATCTCGACCAGAAAGAGAAGCAACGACTTGTAAGCCAGTGGAATTCGGGACAATTGGTGGCGGCAGTACCAGAATCCACCACCGAGAAGGCCGTATTTTTCATGGCCTGTCCTCGCAAGGAATGTCGTGGGCGGGTCTCCTCCGTCTACAAGTGCGGCCTCTGTGAGCATTGGGCCTGTCCGGATTGCCATGTGGACAAGGGCAGGACTCGCAATGGCCCACACGAGTGTCGCAAGGACGATCTGGAAACCGTGCGTATGCTCCAACAGAATACAAAGAATTGTCCCGAGTGCCACGAAGGCATCTTTAAGGAGTACGGTTGTGACCAGATGTGGTGCACACGGTGCCGCACATGCTTCTCATGGAATACTGGCAAGAAGCTCAACGGCACGATCCATAATCCCCATTACTACGAATACCTCTTTCAGAATAGAGGAGACGCGGCACCAGTGCCAAATGATGTCTGCAACGGCTTCCCTGAATACAATCAATTGTTCCTGAAATGGTCGGGATTCGTCAAAAACGATCAGAGGATGATGTCCAATACACACCGTCTCACGAATCATATTCGCTACGTCGAGCTCCCTCGACTCCATGATGCCATCACGAATCACGAAGCACGGAACAGCCGCAAATGGGGCATCGAATATCTTCGAAACAATGTTACTCGCGAGGAATGGGGACAAAAACTCTACCTCGCATACCGCAAGAAGGAGAGGGAACAGAGGATGGTGGATATCCTCGAAATGTTTACAGCAGTATCGTGTACCCTGTATCGCAATTGGTACAATGACGGCATCACCGGACTCGAAATGATCGAGTCGCTCCATAAGCTTGTGCAGTACGTCAACGAGATCATCTCCATCCATAATAAACAGTACGGGACCAAAACCGCGTTCCTCGATCCCCATCTTCGACTGGATCAACATATCCTAGATTATGAATACCGCTAAAAAGAAAGTATTTTCAAATTGCGGAAAAATAGACTGGCATTCTTAGGCTGTTGTTTTGTGCATCTTTTTAGAGAAAAAGTCTGGGCCATAATCAATGATCAGTTCTTCATTCGGCAGGACGTTGCGGATGGTCATGTAAAAGACTTGGTTATTTTTAGGTATCATGCGAAGATTGATTTTGGTTCGCTGGGATTTGGTCTTGGCACCGTTTACATAACGAAGAGGATTATGATTGGGAAAGTCCTTGGCATCCACATAGAGATTGTCGTCAATCTTCCATATGTAGGTGCTATCGTTAACTTTCTTGCGTTCCTCGGCGGTCAGATGCTTTCCGTGAAAAGGACCGAGGATCGTTCCGGCCGGAAGGAGAGTCATCGCAAAGCATCCATTACCGGCACCACGAAGAAGAGAAGGACGAACCTCCACCAGATGTAGATTCTTATTTTTCATTGGATTCTTTTTATAATATATCAAGAGACAAAAAAAAAATTATAGAAACATGACAAGATACGAATGAAGCATGAAATAGGAACGTGCGGGCGCGCTTGTGTATTCTAGATTGAGCCACATCTCGTCATTCCTGAAATCGAACGAGACACGTCCCGGTCGGTGTGGTGTCTTGATAAAGGCCTGTTGAAAGGCTTGAATATCGGTAGGGGAGAGTGTGCAGTGTTTCTTGAGGAGACGGACGATGTGGAGAAGACCCCATTCTTGTCGGAGCCGTTGTGTCGACAGATGGAAGCAGGGTAGAAACGAAAAGATTCGATAACGAATTGAAGAAGGAAGAAGTATCATGATTTGTTTATTGATGCATATGAAATAAATTTATTTTAGTGCAGATGTATCCACTCCCCATTGAAGAAGAGCCTGGCGTTCTTTGTCCGTCTTGTATCCCTTGGCAATATGGCTGCGGAGCTGGCCGAGATGCCGGGAACGAAAGGATTTCCAACGAGCAATTTGTGTGGCATCAAGATCCGGGATGCGTCTGCCCATGTAATATCGACAATACCATTGAAACCATCCACGATTATCGGGTGGAAGGATCCACCCATTTCTCTTCCACACCGAAAGACTCTGACGAGCCTTGACCTTGTAATAATTCAGGGATGGATCGGGAGGGTGTCCGGTCGGCACCATCTTGGCGCGTGTGAACCACGACGCTGGGAATTCATCGCGACAGTCTGTCATATATTTTCCCTCAAACACACCCATCTGAAGGATTCTGGCAGGAGAGAGGGGGCGAAAATCGGGAGGGAGTCTGCCACGAGGCGCATCCAATTGATACGTATATCCACGATCCATCTTGTTGTGAGCGACGACCATTTATCACTGAAAAAAAAGAAGAAAATGAAATTTAGAAAAATATTGGGAATAGAAAAAAGACTTTTTTGCTCATGGTCATTGCAACCCGTTCAAGGATCATTCAAACAGAGAGTGATCCCGACGATACCACGGTTTCGGAGACTGTGACACCTTCCACCAATACTACGAATACGAATACGAATACGAACGAGACGGAAGAGGAGAAAAAACCTGTCCGCAAGATTATAAAACGGGGTGGTGGTCGCAAGTGTATGATTTTCAAAATTGAGACGAAGAATAAAAATAAGAAAAAGCCTACCAAAGCCAGCGATGCGGACGATGAAAAATCCGAGGAAGCAGAAGACGCTGCGGAGGAGGTCGATGAGGAAGACGAGGAGGACGATGAGGAGGACGATGACCAAGAGGAGGAAGAAGAGGAAGAGTTTGACCTCCCACCATCGATCCTTGCGGATCCTGTTCTCACCAAGAAGGCACAAAAAATCGTGGATTACATTGATAAGAAGACGGTGAAATTATCCGACATTGTGTCCAGTTCAATTCGTATGAAGCACAAGGCGGATCTGTTTGAGATGTTTTTTGTGTACGAGGGCGCCATGCCCGGTTCGGAGGAGAGGATGGAGCTCCGAAAGATCTTGTTTCATATGTTTGAGGATTATCGACGCGAGCACGGTCAGTACATGGAGAACCGGGAGGAGATCCGTCGTTTCGAGAAGCAGGAAAAAAAGACTTCCTCGATTCTGAACATGCAGTACGATATCTTGCGTCTGGAGACGAGCGAGGCGAACAAACAGGTCATTTTTTACAAGTACATGGAATTGAGGGAAAAGACGGATCATGACGACGAGTATTACAAGCTCAAGAAATGGATCAAGCACGCTCTGGATCTACCCTTTGATCGGATCAAGGCCTATCCCCATCTTGCGGATGGTGGGACGGCGCTCACGACGCTGTTGCAGAAAATGCGCGTGACCTTGGACAGCGAGCTGTACGGTATGACAAAGGTCAAGGAGCAGATCCTTCTTTTCCTGCATAACAAGCTCATGTTCCCCGAGATGAGAGGTTGCTGCATGGGATTGATCGGACCCCCCGGTGTCGGCAAGACCACGATCGCTCGGTGTCTTGCCAAGATTCTTGATTTTCCCTTTCAGCAGATTTCGTTCGGTGGTGTTCATAACTCGGATTTTCTCAAGGGGTTTGATTACACCTATGTCGGATCGCAGCCTGGCGAGATTGTGCGGTGTTTGATGCGGATGAAGTACAAGAATGGGATTCTGTTCTTTGACGAGTACGAGAAGATTAGCCAGAACAATGACATTGTCTCTTTCTTGCTACATCTCACCGATTTTTCACAGAATAACGAGTACCGCGACAATTATCTGAATGACCTGCTACTGGATCTGTCTTCGATGTGGTTTTTGTACAGTATGAACGAGCTCCCTCAGGACAAGGCTCTGCAGGATCGCATCTTTGTGGTCGAGGTGGAAGGGTACACAATCAAGGAAAAGATTCGTATCCTCATCGATTTCCTCTTTCCCCGCCATTTACGCACCCAGAAATTGGAGCCTACCGACATTATCATCTCGGAAGAGGTGGGGCAGCATATTCTGAATCGAACGTGCGTCGAAAAAGAAAAGGGGATACGAACCATGGAACGGGCCGTCAAGGACATGATCCATAAGATTAGCTTTATTGTCCTCCATGGCAACAGCATCACCACGAGTTTTGCATGGAAAGAACAATTGAGTTATCCAGTCAAGCTCACCAAGAATCTTGTCGATGTCCTCCTCAAAGACTTTTCTCGACACGAAAAGAATAATGCAGCTCATATGTACATCTAAATGAACAAACAATTCATGTTATAATTTTATTCACATTATTGAATAAAATTGTAACATAGAACGAAAAGTTCATAAAATTATAAATATTTTTTACTTAATATAATAAAAACAATGCCGTCGACGAATAATCAACGTTTGATGATATGTCTGATGAATCTCTACAAGGTGTTTTTATGGTGTCGATTATATTATACTATGAAAGGATTACCGAGACAGTATCATCGATCCTCGCATCTCCTACGGACATTAGGCTTTCGTCCGGTGAGTGTGGAAAATAATCTCAATAATATTTACAATCAATTGAATCGTCGTATATCCAAGTCGATACCCGATGCGGAGATTGATATGTTTATCCAGAATATCATGGATTTATCTCTTTTTGCAGGAAGAGAAAAAAGCTGTCTTCATGTCTCGTTTCCGGTCATTTCCACGATTGTCAAGGACATTGTCAAGAGCACAGTGGAATTGGAAGATGCTCAAAATACCTTTATGATGAGATTGAAACATCAAGTGGTATCCGCAGCCACAACGGCGAGAGAGATACCATATCCCTTTCTTTATGGTTTCTGGTCCAATCCACGATTTTCAACCTCCATCTTGATCCAAGAATTTGGTAGTGACTCCTCCATCTTTAAAATCCGTATAAAGTCTGGTGTATTACAACAACACATTGATAATACCAATAGACTCGGTCCTCTTGATGGAAGGAAACTAGTGTTTATCGATCAAACTCACATGACCAACGAACAACTTCGGGATATCATCATGAATCTCTTTATGCTTTATGCACAGTATCTGTTCCTATGTAAATCTGGACGTCATCCTGTACCTGTGCTTATCCGTGTGCATTCAACAACAAAACGAATTTATGATGAAATATTGGAATTATTAAAACATTTGGGTCATCCTATTCTCTGCCCGACTGATTTTTTCACAGAGGCTGGAAAGAAGAAACGTGCTGCATCCAAACGTAGTGCACTTCGTTCATCATCGATGGATACAGCGAAAACGATTTATGATGCACGTGGAGGATATGACCTCAATAACCCCATCGACTTTAATTGTTTCATAAATGAGATTATTATTCCCGTTATGTTGTCGAAATTAGATTCTATTATTCCTCCAACTATAATTCAAGATCAAGAACAAGATCCAGAACAAACAACTCATTATCGCCAGTGGATTGGTGTATGGAAATCATTATTGCAACAATTCCACAATAAGGGTGATACAAATCTATTATTTAAAGACTGGACAAAAGAAAATCTGGATACATTTTTGTTTAAAAATACAGAGTATGAAATCGATACCTCCCCATTCGATGCTATTTTCAAGGGATTTACATGTGTGCAACATCCTTCGTTCCGTTTTCCTTCAAAACAGGAAATGTTTGTCTATGGTATAGAACCAAGAGATGTCGAATATATTACACGATATTTGGGTAAGGGTGCTCTTCCTCCTCCTTCCAAGCCAGGATATAGTACGCAGTTTTTTGACCAATTATGTGCATAAAAATGATTTTTTTTACAGACAGTCATGAGGTAAAAAAAATGACGAGACGTCGCCTTACCGCAGACGAGATTGCGGAAATGGTGGAAGGATTGGGTGTGGATCTCACGGTGGTATCGAAACCTATGAAAGAGGAAATGTTGGCCCGTCATCGACGCAAGGTGGAATTGCAATTGGAATCGATCGAGATCTATCAAGAAGTGATTCCGGAGCTCCGTAAAAAGATTCATGAGAATTTTTATAGCACCTTGATTGCACCCGGAGAGAATGTCGGTGTACTCTGTGCCCAGAGCATCGGCGAGAAGCAGACGCAATCAACACTGAATTCATTTCACGCGGCGGGGATTGCGGTGCAGATGGTGCTAACGGGCGTTCCTCGATTCATGGAAATCTTGAATGCGACCAAGGATCCCAAGGTATCCACCTCCAGACTCTATCTTCCTCAGAATGACGAATTACAGTGTGCCAAAGCGATACGAAAATATGTAGGCTCCTCACTCGTTCGAGTGACACTGCAGAATATCATGGTCTCCACCACTATTTTCCAGCAACAAAAAACAGAAGAGATCTGGTACCATCCCTTTTCTCTTCTTTATGGCAGTGAATTTCGAGAGTACGATCATGGGCTATCGATCCAGTTGGACAAGAAGATGATGTTCACTCATAGTATCACCATGACGATGATCCGGGATCGATTAGAATCCGCGTTTGACGACATCCGTGTGGTCTTTTCGCCGTTGCATATCGGCCAGATGGATGTCTTTGTGGATGTGACCGATGTGGAGATGCCCACTGAACCCTCCCTCTATGTCAATGAGAACAATTATATCGAGATTTATCTGCGGGATGTGGTGACCGAAAGATTGAAAGATGTGGTCATTGCGGGCATCACAGGCATCCGTGACTATTTCATCCAGAAGGATAATGGGCGGTGGTATATGGAGACGGTGGGCAATAATTATATTTGTTTATTGGGTAATCGTCGCTTTGAATTTTCAACCATGATCAGCAATAACATGTGGGATGTTTATCATTGTCTCGGCATCGAGGCGGCGAGACAGTTTCTATTTGAAGAACTGTGGAATCTCGTCACCTCGGACGGATCCTTTATTAATCCGTGTCACGTCATGTTGTTGGTGGATATCATGACACATCATGGGAGCATCGTCTCGATCTCGAGGTACGGGATGAAGAAGGAGCAGACGGGAGTGCTCAGCCGCGCCTCGTTTGAGGAATCGACGGATCATTTCTTGAATGCGGCGTTTTTCTCCGAAAAGGAGCCGATCCGTGGTGTCTCGGCATCCATTATTTGTGGGAAGCGATCGAGGATGGGTACCGGATTGTGCGATCTAAGGATGGATCTGCCCGTGATTGCTGAGCATCAGTCGTGAAATTTTTCAAATTAATTAATCTAGTCGTGAATAAAAAGAATGTATCTTTTTATTGTGTCCAGTCTGAATGATCCCATTTATCGCAAGGTGCATGCTACCAAGCGACAATTGCTGAAGAAATACAACATACCCTACACGGTTCTTATCAATCATCCGGAGTCGGATTTGGGGGATACCTCCACGAGCACCCTGGTGCCCTGGGAGGAGGACGAGATTTTTTACAATGGTGGAGGATACAATCCCTTTATGGCACAGAAATTTCTGGTAGCCGTCAAGATGTATTTTCGCTCCTTTTCTTCTTTTGACGATGTCCCTAATTTCATCGTACGAACAAACGCCACCACCTATGTCCATTATCCATCCCTTCTTGCCCGTCTCGAGACGCTCCCACGCACACGCCTGATCGCCGGCCCCGAATACGGGAATGACGAGTTTGTCCAGGGCATGGTCATGATTTTTTCCAAGGATGTGCTTCAAAACATGCTGAGAGACAGCACGATGTACAATAAAGACGTGATGAGCCTGAACGATGATGTCAGCTTGTCCATCCTGAGCAAACCGCATGCTGATCGCCATTACATCTCGGAACACGTCGTCATGCCCAACGAACAGACAGTGAATGAAAAAGGCCTCTACCACATCCATCGTATCCAGCCGCGAGAAAACAACAAATGGATCTTCCGCATCGCCCATTACGAGAACCGCGACATCGACCTTGAAAACTGGAACCTTCTCATGAATTATTATGATGGTGTACAACATTCTACTCCTCCTTCTTCTGTCGCAACAATAACATCTCCTTCATCACATCCATCTTCTAAAAAAAGATGGATGTTCTTCCTGATTCCAGCTCTATTTATTCTTGTGATGATGATTATCCTATCAATAATGAATTGAATCCAATCATGATGATGGATACACTAATTGTGATGAATTGGATAATTCTGAATCATTCTCATCCAATATGGAAAAAAGAGGTACGTAGGATAGTAACGGTGCCGATGATTTGCACGTTTTAGGCGTTTTAGGCGTTGTAGAGTTCAATACCTGTTTCATACGAGAAGAATCATTATGATGCCTGGAAGTACGAACACCACGACCGGTTTTAGTGGAAACTGTAGTCGGTGTTGTAGGTTTCAATACCTGTTTCATACGAGAAGAATCATTATGATGCCTGGAAGTACGAACACAACTACCGGTTTTAGTGGAAACTGTAGTCGGTGTTGTAGGTTTCAATACCTGTGCTATGCTAGAAGAATCATTATGTTTCTTGGAAGTACGCACACCATGACCCTTTGTTGGTGCAACCCGTGACAATGAATGATCCAATATCTGTGCCATGCTAGAAGAAACATTATGTTTCTTGGAAGTACGCACACCATGACCCTTTATAGTAGATGTCATTGGTGCAACCCGTGACAATGAATGATCCAATACAAATGTTGATAATGGTACAGGTGTCTTCTTCATTGTTGTTTTTGTCTTGGTGGGTGGTGGTTTCAATACATTTGCCATATCAGGAGATGCATTATGATACTCGTCGAAATGACGCCTACCTCGACCATTGTTATTCAATAATGGTAATGGTTTCATTTTAGCTATATTCCGTAATGGTTGTAGATAACATGGATGGACGTACCCAATTTGTGTTTTAGTATTCTTCTTATAAATTAATACCAACTTTTTATTGTTCGGTTTACATGTACCATTAAATATCGTATGTTTATCTATATCAACATAATATGGTTTTGTTGGTAATACTCTCTCTTGCTGTTTTAAATGTAATCCTGCTTCTTCACGAAATACAGGAACTTGATTTATATTTATTTTAAATGTACCATTATTAAGATTTTCAATATATTGTAATTCTACAAATCCTTTTTTCTTAATGTATCGATCATGATGTAAATAGCTTACTATTTCTACCCATTGATTGCCGATTGGTCTTGAACCAGTCAAAATAGCACCATATGGTATCATAGCCAGTTTGGATGATGTTATATCCATGCTCTTATAGAGCGGTAAATGGGGGACGAGTTCCATTGTTATAGACATTTATTGTATATACATTTTTTTATTTTTTTTATCATTCATCTTTTTTATTTTTTTCATTAAATTTTTGTAATTCTTCCATATATATAGACGTTAATTTATCCAAAGTAAAATTTTTTTTAAATTTTGTTTGTTTACCATTCTGTTTTGCTTTCTTCAATTTATCTATTAAAAAATAAGTCATATATGAAACCAAATAATCATCTCTTGCATTCATCACGGTTTGTTCATTGATATCCAATGTTTGTAAATGTAAATGCAATATTTTAAGCTTATTCTCAACTCTTTTCATATGTTTCGTAGGAGAGTGCACTACCGAGGATACTTTGGATGATCTACTTGGTGCTGTTGATATTCTTCTAGATGATGTACTCGGTGATGATTTTGATGATACCATGGATGATGCTTTCGGTGTTGATGATTTTGATGATACCATGGATGGTGGGTTTGTATATCTTGAGACTGTTCTAATAACGGGTTTCTTTAGATAACATTCATGGACAAAACCAGATCTAGACTTACCGTTATCATATGTTATTTCTATAAGATCATTGCTATTTGTGGGATCACATTTTAGTCCTTGAATAACGTCTTTGGTGTAAACGAATTTTGGTAATAATGTATTTTCTCTTGGTTGGGTTGCATTACGTGACGACAGCACAGGTACTTTGTTTGGTAAATCGATATGATAGTGATATTCATCATCCTTTATAGATTTTATGAATTTTGGTTGATAACGTGCATATCCGGTATTCCCATTATATACTATCATAAGCCATTTTGATGTATCTGATGTATCATTTGTTGTGAAATCAAAACTTAATTCACCATAAACTTTAGCACCGTTTGGTATCATTGCCACAATGTCCGATGTGGTGTCCATGTCGGAATAAAGTCGTAAATGAGGGACGACTTCTAATTTTGTTTGCGTCATTTTTGTATGTATTTTATATATACCATATAAAATTTTTTTATTTAACATCGTGTTCTTTTTCGTGGCAGGAACGACAGAGGATTTGTAGGTTATGAAGGACGTTTTTATGTTGTGTACCGATGTATCCCTCGTGGTCGGCAGAGGCTTGATGGGCGATGTGGTGAGTATGGAGATCCTTGGTGGATCGGCAGATTTCGCAGCGGTCCACAATTTTTTTCTTGTTATAGCGGGAGCGTTTGTTGGGCACGATGCAAGAGGGATGCTCGTCTTTGTCTTCGAGACGAGCACGGAAATCATAGGCCTTTTTGATAAAGTCGGTTGGGAAACCAAGGAATTCGGCAATCTCCAGCCCATAAATGGATTTACCAAAGCCATCGCGCAGTTTGCGATCAAAGACGAGCTTTTTATTTTCCAGCGACATGCCAATATGCATGATCCGGACACGTGGATCCTCCACCAGCTCTTCGAATCGCTTGAGTGTATGAAGATGTGTCGTCATGATAAAAAAGCTCTTTTGCTCCGCCAATCGCTGGATGGTACTCGCCACAATCCCAGTGGCACTGAATGTCTCGGTACCCGAGGTCAATTCGTCGCACACAATTAATGAACGCTGGTCGGATCGTTCGAGGATGTGACGGAGCTCCATCATCTCGGTGATAAAGGTTGATTTTCCCTTCCAAATGTCGTCGCTGGATCCAATCTTGGTAAAAAGAGAGTGAAAGGGTGTCCAGGTCATCGAGGCACACGGCACAAATATGCCACATTGCGCCATGAGCACCGCCACCGCAACACTCTTCATCAATGTGCTCTTACCCGCGCTGTTCTGGCCAAAAAGCAGAATGCCTCTTCCCTTCTCCTCTGTTAATTCGACGTCATTGGAAATGTATTTGGTATCGGGACGCGCCTTCTCCACAATCAGATGACGCAATTCCGTCATGTGCAGCGATTCATTGGTACTGCGATCAATATGGAAACGAGGTCGACACAGACGGAAACGATGAGTATTGCGCGCGTGCGACAGTACCACATCGAGACGGGCGATAAAACGCAAAAGAACCATCATGATGCGTTCGTGTGTGCGAGACAGTTCCTGTGTTTCGCGATGAAAGATGGCACGACGCGTTTGCACGAGGAATTGGACGATGGCGCGTCTTCGAAGCGAATATCGATCCAGAGTGGGATGATGGGCACGCACCCCGCTGCTCATTGTCTTGAGATGCAAGGACGTATCTTTGATTTGAAGTTCTTTCGCCATTTTTTTGGTCATCTGGAGATGCGCCCCATCTTCCGCCATGACCAATCGTCCAATCATATCCTCCCCGAATTTATTCCGTATCCACTCCCGAATGGCCGCGTCTTCCACCAACAACTCATTCTCCTTCTCCAGAAGCTCCGGTGGCACCGTCTTCCAGACACCACTCGTCTCCCAGGATCGCCATGTCTGCATAAAATGCAGATCCCATCGATCCAATGCCTCTCTTTCCATCGCCTCCCATGCCGACTCCTCCCCACGCGTCTCCATACGAAGCGCATCCGGCAAGTCTTCCACAATTCCTCTTACATCCATGAGAAATCGAAGCAATCGATAGGCCGCCTGGACACCGATGCTGCCCACCTGCAATCTCCTTAAATGATGATCGGCGTCGATCATGTGATGTTGGATCCTCTTCCTCAGGTCCAAGGTGTCGATGAGAGGGAGCGCGGCCTCGATCTCGTCATAGCGTCGTTTGAGCATATCCTGGTCGTGAAGAGGAGAAAAGAATAATCGGCGAAGCAGTCGCCCACCACCACGCGTGACCGTGCCATCCAATAAATTAAAGATGCCCGGAAACACATCCAATTCAGTCAGCGCCCGCGCGTTATAAAACACCTTTTCGGATTGATATTCAAAAGAGGGTGGTTGAAGTCGGTAGACGGCCAACGGATGATGCGCCCTCAAAAAATCAAGAAGATGTACCAGCACGGGTACAATGTCCGGATGACGCTCCAATCCAAGTATCTCGATGGTGGAAAGCATGGTAGAAGAAGAAGAGGGGAAGATCTCCGCCAATACCTTTTCCTGGTATTCCGTCTCGGCATATTGAAGCCATGCTTCTGGCATGTCGTGAATCATCCTATTCTCCGAAGAAAGCACCTCGTCAAGAAGGATGCATGGATTTCTCACCACTTCTCGCGGTGTAAACATGTCCAGCACCCGCCGCACGTACGAGAGAGCTTCACGTGCATCCGAACAGACTTCCTCGCAACTCACCGCGCCCGTTGTGGTATTCACATGTACAAACACCACAATGACCTCTTCTCCTCCCTCTACCGTCTCGCACCACAATGAGAGGATACCACGATCCTCACCCATCGTCATCATCATCGTTTCTGAATCCTCCTCGGAGTCCTCTTCCATCACCACGGCAGGGCTGTAAATCCCTTTGATCCGTCTCTCCATTCCATTTCCTGTATCGCCCGCCTGTTCGTAGACCACCACGGTAAATTGGTGTTGTATCAGGTGCGAAACATACCTCGATAAACTATGACTAGGAAAGCCGCACATGTGAGGATTCGCCATCGAGATGGGCAATCCTTTGTTTTTTCTTGTCAGAACAATGTTGCAAATCCGACTCACATCCTTGGCTCGTCCCACCTCTGCCTCCTCCGTCTCGTAGGTATACACCTCGAAAAACTTGCCAATCTCAATAAAAATTACCACATTCCGATATTTCTGATCCATCTCTCGCTGCATACTCACATACGTCTCCCCAATCGTCATGATTCAATTGTTTTCTTATCTAAAGACGTCCATATCTTTAGATGTCTGAAAAAAAAAATATATACCAATAAAAAAAAAATATAAATTTATATTTTTTTTTTATAAACGGACATGAGATTATCATCCTCAGCACCATCATTATCACGTGGTCCATCCTCAGCACCAGTACCACCCAAAAATAAAAATATGATACAGATCATTTCTGGTGTCTTATTACTCCTAGCATTTATTTTATCCATTGTGGCCTTGTACAAGGCAACTCATTCTTACTCTGGATATACAACAACGACAACCTCGACGACACCACAAACCACTATCTATACCTCAGGATCAGGAACCTATGATGTTCCTTCTGGCACACTGTATTTATACATCCGTATGATTGGTGCTGGAGGTGGTGGTGGAGGTGGTGGTGGAAGTTCTGCCGGTTCTCAAAATGGATCGAGTGGTAGCAGTGGATCCGCCTCCACCTTTGGTACCATATCGGCGCTTGGTGGTGCCGGAGGCAGCTCCGGTGGAACGGGTGGAACGGGTGGCTCGAGCAGTGGTAGCCCTCTTATCACGATCCAAGGCGGGAATGGATCCTATTACCAATCGGGTACTAATGCCTCATCGAATACAGGGAATGGGGGATGTGGTGGGAATGGAGTCTTTGGTGGAGGAAGTAATGGGAATTATACCACACTCTCCTCCACCAACGGGCAGACCAACACGGGTGGAGGAGGAGGAGGAGGTTACAGCGCCAATACAACTGATAATTGGGCAGGAGGAGGAGGAGGCGCCGGTGGCTACGTGGAGCACATCATCACGTCGCCCTCCTCGACCTATAGCTATTCGGTGGGGACGGGCGGATCAGGAGGGGATGGCAATTCAAGTAATGGAATGAACGGAGGAAACGGAGGCAGCGGGCTCATCATTGTCACGGCCTATTTCCAATAAAAAACTAAAAAAAATATATATTTTTTAACATAAAAAATATGTCTTCAAATCCATTCTTGGAAATATTGATTGGATTTGGATCGATTGTCGTAATCTGTATCTCCAGCTATGCTATATCAAAATCATCATCGTCTTCATCGTCTTCATCGTCTTCATCGTCTTCATCGTCGCCATCATCGTCATCATCTTCATCATCGCCATCTTCGTCATCTTCATCATCATCGTCGCCATCATCTTCATCATCTTCATCATCTCCATCATCTTCATCATCATCATCATCGCCATCATCATCTTCATCATCATCATCATCGCCATCATCATCTTCATCATCATCATCATCGCCATCATCTTCATCATCTTCATCATCATCATCATCGCCATCATCTTCATCATCTTCATCATCTTCATCATCGCCATCATCTTCATCATTATTACCACCACAGATAAATGTGTTCACGTCAGGATCAGGAACCTACGAAACGACTTCTGGTGCATTGTATCTACACATCCGTATGATTGGTGCTGGAGGTGGTGGTGGCGGTGGTGGTGGAAGTTCTGCCATTTCTCAAAATGGATCGAGTGGTAGCAGTGGATCCGCCTCCACCTTTGGTACCATATCGGCGCTTGGTGGTGCCGGAGGCAGCTCCGGAGGCAGCTCCGCTGGAACGGGTGGAACGGGTGGGTCGAGTAGTGGTAGCCCTCTTATCACGATTCAGGGTGGGAATGGTTCCTATTATCAGTCGGGTAGCAATGCCACATCGAATACAGGGAATGGTGGGTGTGGTGGGAATGGAGTCTTTGGTGGAGGTAGTAGCGGGAATTATACCACACTTTCCTCTGCCAACGGGCAGACCAATACGGGTGGGGGAGGAGGAGGAGGTTACAGCGCCGACACCACCTTGAATTGGGGAGGAGGAGGAGGAGGCGCCGGTGGCTATGTGGAGCACATTATCACGTCACCCTCCTCGACATATAACTATTCGGTGGGGACAGGAGGAGCCGGAGGGGGTGGCAATTCTAACAGTGGAATGAATGGAGGAAACGGAGGCAGCGGGATCGTCATTATCACGGCGTATTTCCAATAAAAAACTAAAAAAAATATATATTTTTTAACATATAAAAAATATGTCTTCAAATCCGTTCTTGGAAATATTGATTGGATTTGGATCTATTGTCGTAATCTGTATTTCAAGCTATGCTATATCAAAATCATCATCTTCATCATCATCATCGTCTTCATCGTCTTCTTCATCTTCATCGTCGCCATCATCATCGTCATCGTCTTCATCATCATCATCATCTTCATCTTCATCATCTTCATCATCTCCATCATCGTCATCTTCATCATCTTCATCATCTTCATCATCTCCATCATCTTCATCTTCATCATCTTCATCATTATTACCACCACAGATGAATGTGTTCACGTCAGGATCAGGAACCTACGTAACGACTTCTGGTGCACTGTATCTACACATTCGCATGATTGGTGGTGGAGGTGGTGGTGGCGGTGGTGGTGGTAATTCAGGGTCAGGACAGAATGGATCGAGTGGTGGTAATGGAACCGCGTCCACCTTTGGTACCATATCGGCGCTTGGTGGTGCCGGAGGCAGCTCCGGAGGCAGCTCCGGTGGAACGGGTGGCTCGAGCAGTGGTAGCCCTCTTATCACGATCCAGGGTGGGAATGGATCTTATTATCAATCGGGCACCAATGCCTCATCGAATACAGGGAATGGGGGATGTGGTGGGAATGGAGTCTTTGGTGGAGGTAGTAGCGGGAATTATACCACACTTTCCTCTGCCAACGGGCAGACCAATACGGGTGGAGGAGGAGGAGGAGGATACAGCGCCGACACCACCTTGAATTGGGCAGGAGGAGGAGGAGGTGCCGGTGGCTATGTGGAGCACATTATCACGTCACCGTCCTCGACCTATAACTATTCGGTAGGAACGGGAGGAGCCGGAGGGAGTGGCAATTCTAACAGTGGAATGAATGGAGGAAACGGAGGCAGCGGGATCGTCATTATCACGGCGTATTTTTAATACCACATTAATTTTTTGATAAGAAAAAATAAATATCATCCTCATGGAATATCCATTGATCGCCGATGTGTTATGGTATACAGGACATATTCTCACCGGCATTGCCGTGTTTGCAAATCATTATCATTATCCAATCGCCGTCTCCTTTGTGTTTACAGGCCAAGTGATGACCATCATTTCCCGACCTATTGGACGAATCCAATCGCCACTACCGTTACCATTCACAATAAGAGATATTCGCGTACAACAACTACAATCTATATAAAATGCGTAGATTCAAAAAGCATATATCTTTCTTTGGATGATCATTTAATGATATGATGGAAAAATTCAGTATTCGTACTCGGTGGGGTCAAACACGGCCCAGTCGTCTTCATGACGGTACAATTCCTTCATGAGTCGTTCGTAGCGTTCATATCTGATTTCAAAGTGTCGCATTCTCGCGTCGAGTCGAACGTCGGCCATCAACTCTCGCTTGATCATCACCGTGTCGAGCGCATCCTCCAGAAAGTCGACATCGGGATGTTGGAAGGCCATGGTGTTTGTTTCCTGAAGATTTGAAATCAATGCAAAAAAAGGATGAGACATAATTTTCAAATACATGCATTGTTCCTGGTGTACTCCAAAAATCAGTTTTGTATACGCTGTTGAAAATGATCATAGAGATAGATATAAGAGCTCAGCAGCCTCTATAGAAAACAAACAAATAAACAAATAAACGATGGACCGAAAGTTGATTCATGTGTTGGACAAGATTGGATTTGTGGAATTACAGGAAGTCTTTGGGGACGAGCGGACAGTGGTGAATTGTGCACGTGTTTCATTTGGGAAGCAGGTGGAAGTGTTGGAGGAGCGCGATATTTCTCTGATCCGCTATCTGGCCCGTCATAAGCATCATAGTCCCTTTCGTCATGTCATGTTTCGTTTCCGGATTCGCGCACCCGAAGTGGTCATGAGGCAGTGGTACAAGCATGTCATTGGTGCGGAATGGTCGGCATCTACACCCTTCCACGCCTGGAATGAAATCTCGGGAAGGTATGTTGTCATGGAAGAGGTACATCATCCCACCGTCTGGCGCCGCCAATCGGATCAGTGCAAGCAGGGAAGTGCAGGCATCATGGAGGAACAGGATCAATTGGAATGCGCCGCTCTCTATTGCGACGCTGTCGGTCACATGATGGAGGTGTATCAACAACTATTGGAACGCGGCGTTGCCCGCGAACAGGCGCGTCTGATCCTTCCCATGAGTCTTTATACCGAAACTATCTGGACATGCAGCTTCCAGGCGGTCATGAATTTCCTGGAATTGCGTCTCGATAGCCACGCCCAATTCGAGATCCGAGAATTTGCAGACGCCGTCCGTCAGCTCGTCCAGGACCGTGTTCCTGTCCTCTATCGCTGCTGGTCCGAGAATACGAATATTCATTTAACATCTCCGCCGACGGATAGAACAAATGGAGGAAACGATTGTGGAAGAACGGGAGATGAGGCCTGAAGAGATGATCCCGTACGTGCGCGAGTATCTGGGATTGATGGACGAGAAAAAGACGATGGATACCGAGATCAAGCGATGTTTCATGGAGTACAAGGCGAGACGCGATCGTCTCCTGGAAAAAAGAAAGCCGGTACAGGATCGGTTGATCAAAGTAGAAGATGTATTGAAAAAAACAATTCTTCAACAGAAACTACCGGGTGTGAAATACAAACAGTACATTTTTACCCTTGATAAAAAGCCAGTCTTCAAACACCCTGCCGAAAAGATCATGGAGGCATTGGAGAATAATCCTCTGGAGCACTATGGCAACGATAAGAAGACGCTGGCACGAATTATCGCGGACGCCGTCAAGAAAAAGAGCCGCAAGACAGCCAATGATGAACCTGCCACCATGGAACTCAAGATGAGGATTATTAGCTAATTTTTTTATATTGCATGTTACTATAAAAGATAAAATGGGTTTTTTTCTAGATGTGCTTGTGGAAAACATTCCCACCACGTATCGCTTGTTCTGCGCGGAGGGGGATCAGGCTCGTGGAGTGACCATGACAGATGAAAATCGCGTGATGAATCTGAATTATGGAGTTGGAGGCAGTCTTCGCTTATCCACAAGTTCCACCGGAACATCGGGAAATTGGTCTTATGTCGATGTGCTGGGCAAGACCGTGTCATGGACGGTAGATTTATCCAATGTTCCATGCGGTCTGAATGCCACCTTTTATTCCGTAGTTCTTGAACAGGGAGAAGGGTATCGAGATGCCTGTGCGACCTTTCCAAGCACGACGGAATTGGATTATATGGAGGCCAATCGGTATGCGTGGCACACGACGCTGCATCGAGGTAAGAATGATTGTGGTTCCGCACCTCCCATCGGATACGGAGGCACCATCTCCGACAGCCGGTATCTGTTCAAGGATCTTGTAGGGAATACACCCACCAATGCGCTCTACGGTCCGGGTGACACGTACCAGATCAATACTCTGCTTCCTTTTAACGCCTCCATCTCGTTTCAGACCGAATCCGATGTTCTGGTCCGTGTCATGGTGAAACTCGGACAGGGTGACCATGCGATCGGTCAGTCGTTCGATCATACCAACGAAGAATACCCCGGATGGCTCGAGAATGTAGGCAAAGAAATCGTCGATCGTAATGTATGGGTGTGGAGTCTTTGGACCGGCAATCTTAACTGGCTTGAAAGCCCTCCCTGCGGTCGCGGATCCTCTCCTCGCTGCACCAACACTTCTTGCCAATACACCATCTCTGAATTCAAAGTGAATGATTGTTAATAAGATGAATGAAATATATTTTTTTAAATACGTAAAATAAAAAAAAAAATATATACAAATAAATAAATAAATGTTAAAGAAATTATTCGGATTCGGAAGACAACCACCACCATCCGCCCCAAAACCAAACACACTACCTGTAGACCAAATTGCAAAGGCATTGAATCAACAACCTTTACGATCATCTCCACATCAACCTTTTTTGAAAGCACAAAAAATTTATGTACAATCGTATAAGAAGATGAATCAACAAGAGAATAAAAAAACTCTAGAATCTTTAAAAACATATTTAGTGAATCAGTGTTCAACAGATTTTGTACTAAGCTTTTACAGAAAATTCACTCATCCCGATACCGATTCAGAGGATGAATATTTTAAGCTGTTCTCTGTAGATTTTGCCAAGGATGTTTTATATCAAAAGGCGGTAAAAATATTACAATATATACGAAACTATGAGCAAAATAAACCAATGTATGATGAACAAAATATGAAGGAAATTAATAAAATTCTAGACGAATTAGTTAGTGAAAACAATATAAAAGTAGCTAAAAAAATTAGCAAGATAAATAGTGAAACAACATCTGTATGTCTGTATAAAATAGGATTATTATTGATAAAACATCAAGCTATGGAACAAGCAAAGAGAATCAAACAACAAATGGCAGATCCTTATAAACGTATGTTAGAACAATCAATACAAAAAAAACAAAAACAAGCATTGAAGCATGGTCAACAAGAACAAGAAGATGATTGGAATCCATAGGTCTTCTTCATTAATGTGATGGTGGTGAATAGAGTGCGAGGGGTTTTTTGCTCCGTCGTTTAAATCCGACGGCTTCCAAGAGTTGAGTGAATAATTCCTTGTTGGCGATGTAACTCCTGAATTCGTTTTCAAACAACACAATGACCGGCATGGGATCAATGGAAGAAAGCCCGACTTTATTCAACAGCGTTCTTGATTCCATCAGCGTCTCCTTTTCAATCTCTAGTTGCTCCATCTTGCCCAGACGATACTGAAGATCCACATATTTTTGCACAAGGCTAAGAATCATTGCGTCTCTTTTGTGCAGATGCTTCTTGAGGACAGAATATGATCGATTGAGAAAACGGTGCTCTGTCGCAAAGTACTCGGTAATGGAAAAATCCTTGGCCCAAAAATTCTCGGGCATCGGTGGTGACTCCATCTTTTTTAATTCTATAAGAGATTTAAAAAAAAAATTACCAATTATTCAAAAATGGATTATAGATCATAGATATTGGCGGAGGAAGTTGACGATTTCGAGGAGGATGTCGCAATCAAAGCGGTTGTAAGCTTCAAGGATCTTGCAGAGTTCGGGTGGTTGTCCGGACCGAAAGTATTGCTGAGCGAGCTGGACGGATTCCGCACCATCCACACATCCTTTGGGTTGTTGGATATTCACCAGACCATAGTTATACAGCGCCTCGGCAATGCTCTTGAGCTTGAAATTAAACACACCGCGGATAACAATGGGGGATTGCTCCATCACACAGTGGAGATCTAGGGCGTCTCGAAAAAGATCCGCATAATCCGACAATCCATGAAACTCGCACCGCTCGCGCCAGAACCGGTCTTCGGCAAAATAATAGGCGATATACCCACCGTCCGCCTTGTGTTTCGAGAGCGTCTGGTACACACGATCCATCAAAAGACGCTCCGATGCCGGCGTGATGGACGTCCCCCAATCACACTGCCATCCTTCCATACTTGTCCTCCCCACCAAATAAATACACTTTTGGTAATCCGTCTCGAAATCCACAAACTGCCACTTGCTCAGATCCGAATCGAGGAGAGAGGGAAAGCGTTGTTGAACCTGAAGACGGGGAGGTGCATCCATGAATCGAGTCGTATCTGGATCATGATACAGCGAGATCATTTTCTGGACAATGTGAACGCGCTTGTGGATCATCGATTGAAAATAGGAAAGGAAGCGAGGATCGTCCCATTGATAGATGCCGCTGGCACGCAAACGATTTCGTCGTGCAAGACCGCATTGCCACATGACCGAGAGGTCTCGTACACACTGCGCCGTCTCTTCTTTTTTCTTGCGGGCCTCGTCCGGAATCGCAAGACGTGTGGTGGAATAATCCGCTTTCTGATTGGGGAAAAGACCGCCATTGGAATCGTACGAATTCAGATAGGAAAGGCCATTGAGAATAGCGTGCAATTGATGAATCTGGCGCACGTCCATCCTCCGTTCCTTCTCACCGCCCGCCTCGATTCGGCGATTCCCCATCCATAACCAATCATCATCAATCCACTCCGAAAGACGACATCGCCGCACCGCCGCCAACACCAACCTTCCCATCATGTCTTCCCATCGATCCTCAATTCCTTTGGGACAATATTGACACAGCCGGTTCGTGTCCAGATGAATGCGGTATTTGTTCTCGTCCTCGTTCCATACAAGAAGATCGAGTGTCAGCACCATATTCATTCTAACATCCACCACTTCCAATTCGGAATGATTTCGCCGAGAAGATTCCAATCGATGACGCATCCGTTTCCGCCATCCTTCGTTTGGCGCGGCGCCGGCGACCACACACGAGACCAGATCCGGATGAAATAAATAGTGCGCACCATCTTGAGCCGCCATCGGACCCATGGCAATATCACGAATGTACATGCTTTAAATTCTTCTTTTCCATAGTAGAAATTGCAAGAGATTTCATTTTTGTGCCGTGCCTGAAAAAAGCCCACAACACAATGAGTACAAAGAGGAGGTATTCGATGAACGCAAACCATTCTATGGTGTCGTCGTCCGCATTCTCCTCGGTCTTATTGTTATACCATTGGACATTCATCATGACGAGTGCGATGATGCTGGCAAGAATCGCCGTAATAATAAGCCATAAAATAATATTATGCCTCCATTGTTTGAAGGTAAAGACAAAGTAGATCAACATGACAAGCATGAGCACTAGAAAAATAATGTAGTGTCCTCTCTGGGCAAAGGCCTCTTGAAGCAGGACGGTCTCGTGATCCCTGTATCGAAAGGAAAGATCAATGATCGCAAGCGCCAGCACGATTCCAAGGACGCGACAAAATGTCTGTTTGTCGTGGCAGAACATGAGAATTCCCACCATACCGATAAATGTCAGACCGTATGCAATTTGTGTCAACATTTTCAGCTTTACATACCACCGCGACAATGCATGGGCATTTGCGACACCGACTCTCAAACTTTCGGATACAATCCAGATCGTCAATAAAAGAATGATGCCCACATAAGCAAGTGTGCAACCAAGCATGGTAAATGTCCTCTTTTTTGTATCCAAAAATAATTTATTTTTTTATGTGTGTGTGTAATAAGAAAGATACAAAAATATGAAATCAAGAATCATGGACGCGGTCCATACCGGACGATTGAAAGTGGATCGAAACGACAAGGAGAAGTGGACGGAGTTGGACGCAACGGATCGTCTGACGATTTACAGGCGGTGCGGTGCCGACTGCTTTATGAAACCGTCCGAGGACAAGGACGAGATTCTTGCCAATCCCAAAAAGGCGCTCAAATTCCCGGTATGTCGTGTACCACGATCCAAAAAGGCGTGCGCAATCTCAGCGAGCGGTCTTCTTGCCGCCAATCGCAGGGCAAGACTCTCTCGCCAACATCCCGATGTCGTGGAAGCCACACGTGAACTCATCGATACGCTCGGTACCACCAACGTCGCACGTGAAAAAATACCAGTTCGCACCGTCCGTCTCACTCAAATGATCACCGATAAAGGCCGCCCCGCCTTCCATGTCACCGTTGTCTACGAAGACGGTGTGCGTGAAATCCTCACCAAACCTCTTTCCGCCAATACAGTTCTCAAACGCTTCCAACACGTCCTTTCCCTCAAACAACACCAACGCCTCTCCGCTGCAAAAAAAAATTAAAAAAAAAAACTATTTAAATACTAGATAAATAAACTTGACGAAATGCCATTACGTTCGGATCCATGCCAGCCGGTGACACTTCCGGCCGTGTTGGATCGTGTGCAGGTGCAGACTGTTCCCGCGAGTCTATTAAGGGACATTGACAACGCGGAATCAACTACATGCGAGCTCGATACATTACGCAATATTGTGGGAAATCAGGGTACCAAGGCGAATGTGAATGGAGCGGGTGTGATCACCTACCTGGGCATCGAGCAGGTGCCTGTCTACACCCAGCTGTCCATTCGCCAGTCCAGGAAGCCTCGCTTGATCTTACCCCCCATCACCAATCCATTGAATCCTCTCAATTCCACCACCATCATCGGTATCCAGCCCACACAGGTGGATGCCTACACCGACATTCTCAAGGTGAATAATTACAATGCAAGCCTGCTCGTGTAATATTTTTTATTTCTTTCTTTTTTGAAATAAAATGGATCTCGGCCATCTTCATGAAACATCATTTTCTCTAAAATCATCTTGATATATAATACTTAAATTTGGGCCTAGATATTCAGAGACTTGTTTTGCTTCCATGGAAAAATCTGAAAGAATTTATTTTTTTATAATAATAAAAAAAACATGTTTGGAGGAGCGGCTGTTAAATATAAATACAGAGGCGCTGCTGCTGGTGGAGGTGGTGGAGGTGGTGGAGGTGGTGGAGGTGGTGGTGGAGTCGTCGCTCAAGTAGTGGCAGATCAACAACAAGATAGTAGATCCATAAGACAACAATCAATTTCAGTCCAGCAAATTCAAACTATTAATACAACTTTTGATGAAGGTTCTGTACCTATACCATTACGTATGTCGGGTGGTAGAGTATTTACTGTAAATAAATATGATATACCTTTTGATCTTTCTGATCTTTTAGTCCGCGAATTTGATCCATTGTGGAAAAAAACGGTTGCGTATATGAGAAAAAATTTAAAAGCCAATAAACATCGCACATCAAAGACAGTCGCCGTTGAACAACTCATGTATAAAATTAAGAATGAAACAGATGAGAGGATCAAACATCGATACGAGACCCTTCTTGGACAATACATGTCTCCGACTGAATTGGTCAAGTATAGAACCGGACCACCACCGAATTTGACTGAAAAGACGTCTTTAGTCTCAAGGGTTTTACTATGGCTTTACATGGGTCTGCCATATAATGAACGTCGAATTGAAAATCGTAAAAAGATTCTTGAATATGTGTGGAATCATTCCGATAATTTTTATCCTAATCTCAGTGAATTTGACGTTCAAGAGAAGATGAATAAATTAAAACAATCTCAACAATTCACTCAACAGCAGATCAAGGAGAAAAAAATTGTTGTACTATCGTCAACAATGCCTGGAACATTTACTGCTCATTATTTTGATCCATTCAAATCTCCGGAGCACTATACTGTGATGGATGATGAAACTGGAACAGCAAATGGTATTGTATTGAAATGGACGGATCCGTCCAAAGTGGAAGAAATTAGTATCATGACATTACAAGATAAACCTCATCAACAACAATCGGTAGAGATGGAGGACGATTGTCCTATTTGTTTAGACGCATTAACAGAATCAGTGGTAAAAGCGCCAAATTGTGTCCATAAATTTCATAGGCTGTGCATCGAAGAATGGAAATCTAGAAATTCGAGTTGTCCTAATTGTCGTACATCTCTAACTGGGTCTCTAATTGCACAGCATCATCGGAGTAGTAGAGGTGGAGCAGCAACGGCAATCAGTTCTTCCTCTTCCTCTTCCTCTAGCAGTGACAGAGTTGGAGGTGGTAGCACCGTAGCGATAACAAACTCTCAGAATGACGATGTTTTTAAAAATTATTTGAATCAAGCATTACGTGGGTTTAAGGAGAAAATTTTTCCATTATTACATGCGACTCATTTGCCATTACATGTGAATCATTTGCCATTAGAATTTGAATCAAATAATGTTCCTTCTCAGCATGTAGGAAGAACATATGTAAAAAAAATTTGTATCATATCTCAAGGTCCATACAGGCCTCGTGTAGGACTACCAAGATTAAACTTCACTGAAAATGACCTGAAATCGCATTTACGAGAAAATGGGATTCCTGAATCTATTGTAAATTTGATGAAATCAATTCGTAAACCTGAAGGCGATACATATTATTATTTTGATCCGCCCTATCCAATTGTCTCTAGTCTCCCTCAGAGTAGTGGTGGTGGAGCAGGAACTAGTCGCCGTCGGAGTGGTGGAGGTGGTGGAGGAGCAGTAGCGCAAACGAGTACTTCTTCTAGTAGCAGTCAGACTACCACACCGGCTTACCCTACACACCGTCAGAATGGTAGTGATGCAGCTGCTGGTGGTGGTGGTGGTGGTGGTGGAGCAGTAGCGCCAACGAGCACTTCTTCTAGTCACGATAATGGGGGTGAATATTACAAATTGCATAGAAATAGACGTAGAGATGGTAGTAGAGTCCCATTAATAGACAGTTCCTCTAGTAGCAGTCAGAGTGGTGGTGGAGCAGCAGTGCCAACGAGTACTTCTTCTAATCGCCGTCAGAGTCAGAGTGGTGGTGGAGCAGCAATGGAAGCAAGTCATTCCTCTAGTAGCTCACAACAAAGTGGCTATCAACAGAGACGAGGTGGAGCAGTAATACGTTATGCAGCTGCTGGTGGAGGTGGTGGTGGTGGTGGTGGAGCAGCAATGGTAACAAGTCCTTCCTCTAGTAGCTCACAACAGAGTGGAGCGTCACCGTCAATAACTGCTCCTTCTAGTCGCCGTCTAAGTGGAGCTGATGGTCAAGGAAGAGATAGGTCCTATGTCTTTGTATTTGATTTTGATTGGACGCTAACAGATGAGCATTCTGGAGGAATAGCCAGAGTTGATGGCAATTATATTACGGATCATCATAAACGACAACTTTTGACATCTCTACGAGAGCTTGCCCAGTTTGGACCTCTATATATAATAACACGTGGTGTAAAACAAAATGTGATTGATTATCTTGCAGAAGCATTCAATGGTGAATTTCCTATTCCTGCCTCTAACATCTATGGAGCTGAAAATGTCTCTCAAATGAGGAATAGAGCTATTTGGTGGAGTAAAAAAAAAGTTGATTTCCTGGAAGAGATTCGTCGTAAGAATAAAGGTATAGATCCTACACGTGTTGTATTTATAGATGACGAGGAAGCCAATATAAGAGCGGCTTCTGACAAAAGATATACATCCTATTTAATTCGAAGACCTGATGCTCGACAACCTGGTGCTCGACAACGTTTTAAAGTGGATCATACGTTATTTATTATTCAAGAGATTTTAAAAAAACTCAAGTCCGGCCAGCCGCTACCAACAGTTGAACAAGTACAACGACAACAACGACGTCAACAACAAACTAAAGGTGGTGCAGCAGGTGGAGGCGCAATGGTAACAAGTACTTTCTCCAGTGGCTCACAACATAGTTGAGTGGTAGCGTCAATAACTGCTCTTTCTAGTCGCCATCAGAATGGTAGTGGCACAGCTACTGGTGGAGGTGGTGGTGGAGCAGCAATGGTAATAAATCCTTCCTCTAGTAGCTTACAACGGAGACGCGGTGGTGGTGATGATGTTACTACTATATTATTACAGCCATCCGATGATCTTCCATGGACAGATCAAGAACAATATTTTATAAGATTTATGAATGATAAATTACTTAATTTTAAGGATGGTACTTTTAAATTTCAATTAACTTCAATAAAAAAATGGATTGGTTCATATAATCCTCGTAACCCATCCGATATAGCTCTTTTGAACAAACAAGCTGATTTAGAAGAGTTGAAAGCATATTTGAGTGACAAAATCCTTCCAAGTATCCTTGAAAAATTGATGAAGGGCAAGAGGTATACAGGCATACGTAATTATGAAACTGATGAAATGATTATATATTTTGAAAGACCTTTTCCCACCGTATCTACCGTATAAGCAGCAAAAATCATGTTGAAATTCTATGTGATATTCTTTTTTTTATCCGCGAATAAAAAAACAGTTCATCGAAGAATGGCATAGATGGGGAATTTCTCGACGTTTTCGGGGAGATGGATCTCATTCCCCATTCCAAAGAATTGATCGTGATTCTGGCTGTGTTCGACGACGGCAAAGAAATGATGACGAAGACATCCTCTAAACTGTGATTCAGCATTGAACCAATAAGGGTTTCGATCGACAGTGTCCCAATCACCGTAGTATTTCGCTATACGAGTCAGGATGTGGGCTTGTTGAAGCGGGAGAACATAAATGAGATTTTTACGAAGCGTCACAATCCATCGATCCGAAAAGGTGTCGCGGACATCGGACATGAGAATGGACGTCTCGATATTTTTTTCTTGTATATAATTCTTATCGATGGCATTGGGAAACATTTGCGAGAGGACGCTGGCAATCGATGCATCGTCCATTGGAAGGAGAGGGAATTGGCTGCATACCGGTAGACGAAGAGGATACCGGAGAAAGATGTCGGTCCGCGTGCGGAGCAACAGGTCGTCTTTCTGAAACGGTGATTGTTCCTCGGTGCATTTGTCCATCAAGGTATTCAATTGTGCGTACTCAAAGCATGATCCGGAGCGATGGACAAGATAATCAAACCAGTTTTCAGCAAGCTTCTCCCGTCTCCGGTAATCCGCAATGGACCGGACGGCACCCAGCATATGCGGACTATCGCGCCCGATCCACGTCAGCGAGACTGAGGACACGATCTTGGATCGATTCTTCAATTTCGCAGTCTCCTCCTCGACTAATTTCTTTTCATTCTCTTTCCATCCCACCCCCGGCTTCCTAAGATCGGCATCCAGACCGATGTACACGTGCACCTCGAACCCATCCTCTACCGCTGGCTCGATCACTCGCGATTGCAAGATGTCCCACGCATTCCATAACCGCCGCAATTGCCCCGTCATCAATATAATGAGTCTCATTTTCAATTTATGACCTTGTGTTCTTAGATGATATGAGGAGGAGGATCATAAAGAAGGCAAAGAGGACGAGGATGGTGAGGAGAGCGAGGTGTCGGAGAGAGATTATGTGGCGGTGATTACGATGCAGCAGTTGATCGAGTGTGAATGCGCGTCGGTACTGCGGACAGAGAGTAAAATCGCGGTCGGAGAGGATGCGATTGGTGTGATCAAGAATTTCTTGAGAGGTAAAGTATGTGGTATAGTGCGGGTGCGGAATACGATTGATGGGGGTGGTGGGATGCAGGAATGGACCAGTGTACCCCACAAAACGGAGGGCGCGCCGTAGATCGCTCTCGAGATGCTCGAAGCGTCCGATGAAATCGGGCACTAGCCGATCATCCTCGTCCGTGAGATGCATTGTTTGAGACATAAAGACATGGATGTACTCCCAGGTGGTGACCGAATCCTTTTTCTGGAGATAATCGACAAAAGAGATGTTGTGACCCGTCATGGCCTTCATAAAATTATAGGCAGAGACGATCCGATCGTAGGGATCGCGGACAAAGGCGAATTTTTTGTAGGTGCGCCATTTCTCATCGGTCATTCCGGTGCGTTTATTTTGCAATGGACACCCAAGAAAGGCCCGATAGACACCCATCTTGGTCGTCTGAAGGGGTCTGCCGGTAAACTGTCGTAAATACATCTTGCCTTTTTCGGATGGAATCTTGTCCATATGATCCTTGATATCAAGAGACGTCGATTGATTCATCAGCTCGTGGCCGTCGTCCCGTCGAAAGGGATGAAAGGCAAACCCGTAACGCTCAATGCTTTTTCGGATGTATGTCCCCCCCGATTTCGGATTGTGGATGTAGATCGCACACAGATCATGATTGATCGATACCATGCGGATTTAATTTTATATTTTAATTTAAATTTAAAAATTAAATCCAGATAAAATGACATCGCAGCAGGGAACCTTTGAATACTTTGATTACGAGGCGTGGCAGCGCACCCGTTGTGTCCAGAAACACGCCCACACTTTTTCTTACCCCCCCAACACGATCATGGCCTATCTTCAGGCTCATTTCCCCAGATTCGCACAGATTGTCACACAGGCCAAGTACGACGCACGATTTGCCGATGAATCGACGGGATTCACGTTGTTTCTCTCGTCGGAATGGGAGACAAAGAGCGCCGCAGAGATTGATCGGATGCCGGTCCACGAATGCAAACTCATTGTCACCACCAACACCATGACCGGTCGCCTGCGTCGAGAGGACTTGCTCACGTCGCGGAGCTCTCAGCTCTTTCCCATTAATACCTCTGCCACCCTTCGTGTGTGGTTCGAACACAATGAGCTCTTCAAGGACGGCGAGGTGATTGTCGACGACAAGACGTTTTCTAACGGCATCATCCATTTTCTTCGTCAGACAGTTCCGAACCGTTGCGGTTCGAAGGAATTTCTTCCCTGACCAAATAAAAGGGACGAAGATCGCGGCTGCCAATTCGTGCCTCCACTTTCACTCTTTCGCTCGTTGCATCGATAAAATGCACACGCAACGACATGCCGTGCTCCTTGATGTGGTTGATGTACCCAAGATGCTTGGAATACTTGAGAATATTGTACCAATCAACAGGTTTCTTCAGAATCACCAGATTGGACAGGTCCATAAGGATCGGCTCCCCTTCCTCCCACTTGTATTCCATCGAGACTGAACCGCGATCGGAGATGCTGATGATCTTGTTCTTTTCCACTTCGAAACGCTGTCCCTGCGAACGGATCGGTCTCCACGATCCATTCAATATAAATGGATCCGCCAATACCAACAGCGGCATCAGCATCATGAAACGAAGAATATGTTGTCGTTGTCTCATTCTTTTATCTTTTTGCTTTATTTTTTAATACGATTCTCGGATTTTTTTCAATTTGATGTCACCATCCAACGGGTCTTTTGTTTTTATTATTTTTTTTATGGTGAAAAATAAATGTATAACGTTTTGATTCGATCAACTTGCCCCAAGGACAAACGTCTAATCAAGTACATTATTGAACAATCCGATCATGAGATCCCTCTTATTGACAAGGTTCCAACCATGGTGGACGATGAAGGTAAAAATACCCTCCTTATTCGGGCGATGGTCTTTTCTGATCACCCTGAATCTTGTATGACGTATGACGTCATGAATGAACGAGGACTGGATGAGACCAATGTCGATGACATCATGGAAATATTGCGGAAAAATCCACAGATTACCACAATCATTATCGATGATATTGTCATGATATGTTTTTATAAAATGAGAGAGGTCATCGTGCCCTATTTTCTTCAAAAACATAAGAAAGAAAAATTAACCGAGAAAGGAGCAAAAGCATTGTACAATGCTATACGAACGCAGGTCAAACCCTCACCTAATTGCAATCAATTAGAACTAACACTGGGTGCTTCGTTACTCCTGAAGTCTCTTGCAGATTTACAATCATCACAACAACAAAAACAAGGAAGAGCCATGGTACTTGATGAAACAACACCAACCGACACAGTACAGCAAAAACAAGAAAGAGCCATGGTACTTGACGAAACAACACCATCAACCGACACAGTACAGCAAAAACACGGAAGAGCCATGGTACGTGACAAAGCACCATCAATCGACGCCGCACAACAAAAACAACAAAAACAACAAAAACAGCAAAAACAAGGAAGAGCCATGGTACGTGACGAAGCATCATCAATCGACGCCGCACAATTAGAAATAAGAAGAAGAATATTATTAGACAAATTATTTATTACACATTTCCCTAAAGCGGATAGAGGTTTATTTAAAATAAGGGAAATAAAGAGTACAGGAAAGTTCTTGAAGTATGGATATTTTAAAAAGAAAAAAGATGCAGAACAATGCAGGGAAAAAATAGTATCTCTTTTACTCCAGATAACACCATCCGATTCTTTCTTTGGTCCCAGTACTGATTATAAACCCAGAAAAATGGGAGACTATGGATATGTTGATAGCATGTTCGAGTATGATCGACATCTAAAAATCGTTCGATTGCTTAAGGAATCATGTACAGGATTTATAACTATTGACGAATGGAGAAAATTAAAAGCTGATGTAAAACAACGTTACCAAGAACAACAACAACAACAGCAAAAGGAAAAGGAACAAAAACAAGAACAATACCAAGAGCAAAAACAGCAGCAAAAGAAACAATCACAGTACTACCAAGAACAACAGCAGCAAAAGAAACAATCACATTACTATCAAAAACAACAGCAACAAAAGGAACAAGAACAAAAGAAACAATCACACTACTACCACGAACAGCAACAGCAACAGCAGCAGCAACAGCAAAAGAAGTTGGTTGGCGATCGAATCCATACATTATTGGAAGCCGCCGCTCAACAGACAAAACAACAAAAATATCAGGATGATGGGCTCCTCCATTTGTTGAGAATAGCTTCGACAATGAAACCTGTTACGGTTTCGCAATCAACAAAGTATTCGAAACGAACTCCCAATATTCTCCGTTTGCAGAAGCAGTATCATCACACTCTTTCTCAAACGATTATGGATCTTCAAACAAAAGCAAAAGCAAAAACAAAAGCAAACTTATTTTTGGTCGATGATTTTTGGCGAGATCGGATCGCATTACCAGAGGATATCCTGTATGTTAGTGATTACGTTGATATCCGGGACAGTGTCGTCATACCCGGAAAAGAAATAATGGGGTTGTTCGCGGTTGATATGCTTCCTGAAAATACAATCATGGGTCCTTATCCGGCATTCCTCTATGCAGACCGTCCACGACATCCCACCCAGCGTGCTTTTAACCTAGTGCTTCATGATAAATCATATCTATGGGATATTGGTGCCGATTTGAAACATGCCATGTCTACCCATTATCTGGATTATATAAATAGTATTAGTCTGGATGTGGGTCATCCAGCACATAAACAATTTGAAAAGTTTCTTAAGAATGTGTTGGAAAAACTTGGAAAGAACGTGGAGGATTTTATCGTGCCTTCCAGCAAATTAAATTGTGACAGCATCAATATCGATCAACGAACACTCCGACAAACGAGTACTATGAACGGTGGATGGTTCTATAAGACCCGAAGACCCATTCAAGTGAATGAGGAATTGATTATCAATTATGGATACGATTATTTGAATAATCTCGTGGACAAGGTATTATTTCCGCAATGGAAAGAAAAATTATCAGGCACAAAGGAGGAACAAATCGCATTTCATCGTTTATCGATTTGCTGGTTGGTTTCCCAAGAAAATAGCGACCAACGGAGAATTCAACAGAATATAGCGGCCTTGTCAAGATTGTATATAGATCATCCACACCTTAGCGAACAAATCATTCAATTCAAAGAAGATCCCATGAGCTTGAAGAACCCGTGCGACGAGATAGAAAAATGGATTAAAAAACCTAAACGAAAACATCATCAGTTGTCGCAAGCGTCTCATATTGATCGTCGTCGACAACGCGAAGAACGTAGATTACAAGGATTACGTCAACGTGTACAACCTTGGATAGGTAAGAAAGTAAATACGGCTGAATTGGATGAGAATGACTTGGCGAAAATAGGAATGTCCATCTCTTCTGATGGTATTCTGGAAATCAACAAACGAATGAAGAAGAAGTCAAAATCTCGTGTTGTTGACTAAATTGATTTTCGTCTTTTTTTGTATCCATCCATTGTACATTTTTCTTTCACCATGAAATAATGCTCTTTTTTTTTTACAAAAGATATGCAGATTCATGATACACCCCAAACGTTGATGACGGAAGGGGGGTTAAAGGCCATCCGGGAGCATCTCAAGATGGTGGGCTGCAAGACCAGTTTTCGGACGCGTGAGGAGGCACGTTCCTTTGTGCGCTCGCTCTATTGGACCGAGACCTTTCCGTGGAATGAAGACCAACAAAAGGTGTTGGGAAGCGAAGAGCAAGTCGAGAATGTGGTACAGGGGGTGTTTGGTTCGGGAAAGACGACGATGATGATCGGTTTGTTCATGCGCCGTGTGCTTTTTGGCGATCTCTCACCTGACAAGGTATTGTTTTGTGCCTTTAACGTGTCAATCCGCAACGAACTGAGGAAAAAGACGCGGGTACTCAAGACAAGACCGATGGTGCGCACGTTTGATTCGATGATCTATGAGGTGTGTGCGCGACACGGTATGGAGGGATTGGACAAGCCGGATTATGAGGGACGACGGCGATTTGTCGAGCGACTGCGTGGTGGTGGTGGTGAAAAAATGGAGGAATGGGAGACCATCCGTCTGGTGTTGGTGGACGAGGTCCAGGACCTGGATCGCGCAGCGTTTGATTTCTTCAAGACCTTTTTTCCAAACGCCCGCTTCTACTTTTTTGGCGACGTCTTTCAATGCATCCAGAAAGAGCCTCGATCCAGCATGTTGTGGCATCTTCTTCGGCCGGTGGAGGGTCGTCAGATCCATTTCATGAAACGCACTCCCCGCGTGCCCACCAACATCCTTTCCACCATCCAGAACGCATTGGTTGATCATTATCCAGAGTATGAGACGCCGATCCGTGGATGGTACTCCTCCAATCCGCTACCGGCATCCGACACACGGATCGAATGGGCACCGATCCGTCATTATTCCCAGATCTTTGAGGAGGCGACGCGTTTCCTCGCGGAACATCCACCGAACGAATGCATGATCCTCACTTTTAGCAGCGCCATCACCGTCAAGGGCAATATGGGCGATCTCAGTCGTTTCCGACAATTCCTGGTACGAGAAAAGGTGCCCGTGAACCGCAATTACAAATCGATGGAAAACGATCGACTTTTCCTCTCGACGGTCAATTCCAGCAAGGGATTGGAGAGACCCTATGTCTTTATCGCGCTCACCTTTCCTCTTGAATTGGCCTTTGCCAACTTTTCCAACGATCTGGTCGTGAATCTGATCAGCGTCGGCCTCAGTCGATGCAAGGTACGGGTGCGCTTTTGTGTACCGGTTTATGCCGATCGTTTCTCACGTGTCCTTCATCTCTATCCGGACTGTCCGACGCCGATCGAGGACGCCAAGACCGCCTATAAAAAAGCGCCGGCCACCTCGGTCGTGGATCAGGCGGTGACCACTTCTGAGAACACGCCGATCGGTGATTACCTCACGCGTTCTCATTCGGCGACCGAAATCCTTCGACAAGGCATTTTGTCGTATGGGACACGATCCTTGCTCCGTTCCACGGCTCGATATTCACCCGACGCGCCTGCATTCCCTGCGGGCGAGAGGATACGATTCGGGATGCGGGGCGAGGAGGAGGCATCCTTTGTGGGTGTCCTTTTCGAGGTCCTCATCACCTCCCTCTGGACGGGGCGATGGCCCTATCTGGATGTGGGCGGGATGCAGCAGGTGACGGGCAATCCCATGTACACGCATTGCCGCCATGGCATCGACGGGCATTTCCAGAAACTCGTGGCCGCCTTTCGTCTGCCCTATACGACAGCCTCTTTTCAGCATCGTTTTGATGCACTCTTTCTGTACACGGGCTACCATATCCTCGTCTCTCAGAAGATTCGTGTGAATGTGCCCGCGGAACGTCGTGAGGACATGAAGAAGGCGTGGAGCACGCTATGGAAAGATGTCGAGCGGCTTCGTCCTGATCCACCTATCCTTTCCACACTGAAGCCACAGGTCAGTCTCTCTCGTCCCTTTCAGACCGGTATTGCCGATCTTTTTCGAGAGGATGACAAGGAGGCGGTGATTTATGAGATCAAGACGTGCTCAGGATCGGATTGGAAAGAGGACGCCTTTACCCAGGCGGCGCTGTACATGGCCATGTCCAAACGACTTCGTGGGTCGATCCGATTGCTCAATCCGTTTCGTCGGGAAATCATGGAGTACAACATGACGCTCTTTTCCAAGACGGACATCCTCCTCCAGATTGATCGCGAGATGCTGCTATGGAATCTGAATTGTTACCTGGCCAAGTACGAAGACGAGAAGACCTCGCAGCCAATCCTGGACATTGTCGGATGCGTCTGCATGGTCGGTGATATGTTTTTGGAATGGATGGCGCCCACACGCACCCGTATCGGTCTTTTTACCACCGATGCGGACTACACCGATCGGCGCATCTTCCGCCTTGATTCCAAAGAACCGGTGCTGGCAGATATAGTGGGTCTTGAAGAGATTACCACAACCGACGTGATGATCCAGAGAATGCTACAGCGGATTCGTTTCGAGACGCCCGAAGATACCAAGACCATTATCGATTGGAAAGATCCATTTTCACAATGTGTGCTCCTCGCATGCTTCTTGCGCCATCATTATCGCCTCCGCTAATTATTGTTTTCCAATGATGGATCATTGAAAAAAGAAAGAAAGAAGAACTTTTTCGAAACAGAATGGTTGATGATGTTGTTCTATCAAACATATATAAAGGAATAGTTATAGTCGGTATAAATGTCTTTTTGTATAGGCATTCTTGGTGATGTCATGTTGGATGTGGAACATCTTGTGACGACATCGCGGTATGCCCCGGAAGATCCTACGATTCCTGTGTATCGTATCCATTCGACGGAGAATCGTTTAGGAGGTGCTGCCAATGTGGCAAAGAATTTGGCGCGATTGGGATGTAGTGTGGAGATGATTTCAGTGATTGGCGCGGACGCACGCGGTGAGGTGTTGAGAGACATGCTGATCCGCGATCATATCGATTGTCGATTATGGGTGGAGGAGGGACGACCAACCACGACCAAGACCCGTCTTTATGATCAAGAGACACAGAAACTTTTGCATCGTCACGATGAAGAGACGTCGGAAGATATCTCGATGTCTCTTGAGGAGGAGATGTTGAAATACATTCAAAAAAAAATGGCGTCATGGGATGCGATGGTGATTTCTGATTACAATAAAGGTCTGATAACTGATCGATTATGTCGTCGTGTGATCGAGATGGCGAATCAGCGCCAGTGCCATCTCCCGACCTTTATTGATCCCAAGAAGGGATTCTTGAAGTACAAGGGGTGTTTCTGCATCAAGCCCAATCTTCTCGAGGCACAAATCATGACCGGCAAGACGGAAATGGGCGAGATGATGGAAGCCCTTCGCACGACCCTGGAATGTGAGAATACGGTGATCACCTGCGGCAAAGATGGCATGTACATCAATCATCTGTGGACACATATCCGGGGACGATGGGTATCCAAGATGGTGGATGTGACGGGATCGGGTGATATTGTGTTGAGTGTGCTTGTGTATGCGTTTCTGAGGCATGGGGACATAGTCCGAGCCAGTGAGATGGCCAATAATGCGGCGGCCAAGGGTGTCATGTATATGGGAAATTACACACCAACAAAAGAGGATCTTGAAGATTATATCGAACCGGTACTTCGATGCCGTAATGCCGAGGATTGTGTTCGACTGGCCTCGATCCGCAAGACGTCGAGGAACATTGTGTTTACAAATGGATGCTTTGATGTGATTCATTCGGCTCACATACGTCTTCTTCATTTTGCACGACGCCTCGGAGATATCCTGGTGGTGGGCATTAATTCTGACGAATCTGTCGGCCGTCTCAAGCCGAATCGACCCATCAACAATCTCGAAGAACGATGCCGGCTGTTGCAGAGTCTGAACATCATTGATTATCTCGTCGTCTTTGATCAGGATACACCCCTGGATCTCTTGAAACATCTCCAACCAGAGATTATGGTCAAAGGTGGCGATTACACCGAGGATCAGATTGTGGGTAGAGAGTATTGCGGAAGAGTAATGTTGTTCGAGTATGCCAAGGGTATTAGCTCCACCAACACTATCCATAAAATAAAAACATGTTTAAGATAAAATATATATTTTCTATCTTGGTCATATTCACGGGAATAATTGTGGCGGGATAAAAGATATACCGAATAGCGTGGAGTGTTCTTATATTCGAAAAGATCTTCTTTCGGAAATTCCACCTATAGAAACCTCTGTATATCCTGTTCCTGGTATCGATTTCCCAAACAATACAGTATTTCCTGATTATGTTTTGGATTGGTGGTTATGTAAATAATCATCACATTTATTTTTCGCATACACACATGAAACTATTGTTGAGATCGATTCCTGATACAAGAATGTGTTTCATACCTTTGTCCTTCAAAAATGACTGAATAATGGAGGGTGTCAGACAATGCTTATGTTTTCGATTATTCCAGGGCCGCCAGTATTTTTGAGACACATCGGGCAGGTACAAGAAAAGAATGCCTCCCTCCTTCAGCTTGGAGATCCATAATTCCAATGTTTCCACCCAATGATCGACATGCTCCAGACAATGACTCGAATAGATATAATCCACCTGTTCGGTCGGCAGATGATTTGCGTGGTAACCGTCTTCCAGACTTATGTCAATTCCTCTCGCGCCCGGCAACTTCCATTCGTCTTTACAAAATCCGATATCGTATCCTACCCCCCCCTTACAGAAGTGCAATGCAAATGGTATGGAAAATTGTGAGGCATTTCCTAAACACTGAAAATATGGATACTGATCCCCATCAAATTCGATTAATTCCATGGTTATTATTTTATTCTATATCTTGATTCATGTTAAATGATATTTTTACATCATTAATATATAAAGAAATATACTCTATTTGATTAAATTATATACGAATCAAATGACGACCGACACAAAAGAAGATATTGTGCTGTATCAGCCATGGGGAGGATTGGGTGATAATCTTCAATTCACGACATTACCCGAATTGTATTACAATCTTGGACACAAGGTCTATATTTCCACGAAGAATGCGTACCGGAATTCAGAGATTTATGACCTGGTGTGGAAGATGAACCCTTATGTGGAGGGCATCTCGGACGCGGAACCGAACGCTGGATCGTGCAAGGGCTTTGATAATAATCCGTTGTTCGATTTTGTTACGAATCATGAACGAACACACGGTCTGACGGCTGGATATCGGATATACCCCGTGATTTATTACAAACCCCAATTCCTTCCTGAATTGGCCGGTTGCCTTGTCTATGATGTCACCTCCATCTCCAAAACTCCTTCCGACGAGGATATCAAGAATTCATTCCAGCACATCTTTGCACAACATCCAGATATCACGATTAAAAAGCTCCAATACACACAAATCAAGAACAGAGAGACGCCGTATTTTTCTCACGATACGTATACCGTCCAATCGATCTTTCACATGTGCGATATTATTTATTCATGCAAGATCTTTTTATGTTTATTCTCAGGTGGTGCCGTCTTGGCGTCTGCCATCAAGCAGAATGCAGAGACTCCCAATATCTACGTGTTTCATCATGATGAGTATAGACATCCAACCTTTTATAAATTCAAGAATGCTGTCTATTCCTCTTTCTTAACTTGATTTAATAATAGATGCGTTTCAATATAAAAATATGAGATATTTTGTGGACCTGGACAATACGATCTGTCGCACCGAGGGCAATGACTACCTCCGTGCCACGCCCATCCCCGAGCGAATCGATCATGTCCGGAGATTGAAAGCATCGGGACATCACATCACCATCTGGACAGCACGGGGCAGTCGTTCAGGAATGGATCATCGTGAATTGACAAAACAACAATTGGAGGAATGGGGGGTGGAATATGATGAATTATTGATGGGCAAACCCGATTACGATGTGTATTATGATGACAAATCCTTTCACATCGACACTATCCTCCCCGTGCCGCCTCTTTCCATTACCAAGACACAAAAGCTCCCTTGCGAGATTGTGGAAAAAGGATGGGGCAAAGAAATTATCTTTGTCAATAACGACGAGTACTGCGGCAAGATTTTGTGCTTTGACAAGGGAAAGCGGTTCTCGATGCACTACCATCTTCTCAAGAAAGAGACCTGGTACATCAACAAGGGGCGCTTCATCCTCATCTGGGTGGAGACGGCTTCAGGCACGACACATACGGAATACCTGCAGGTGGGAGATGTGATCACCAACGAACGGGGCCAGCCGCACCAATTGATTGCATTGGAGGATGGAGAGGTCTTTGAGGTGTCCAGCAAACACCACGACGAGGACAGCTACCGCATGTGGAAGGGAGATTAATTACATTAGAAAAAAAAATTATTTATAGAATAAAATTATGCCACAAACAGCACAAACAATACAATCAACACAAGCACAAGCACAAACAAAAACATCAACACAAGCACAAACAAAAACATCAACACAAGCAGCAAAAGCAGCACAAGCAGCAAAAGCAGCACAAGCAGCAAAAGCACCAATAATTAAAAATTATAAACATTGTATATATACAAGTAATTCTGTCTTATTTTTTATTCTTTTTGTAACGATTGTTTTATTTGAAATTTATACATGTTTTGAAATAAATACCATATGGTGTATTGTATCCTCGGTACTCTCTGTTGTATGTATTATGCTTGCGTATATCTGGATGACACATATAATTAGAAACGTTGCTAACCTCTCGAATCCAACCGGTTCGGTTATTCTAAGTTTCAGTCTATTAGGTGGTGTATATATTTTATCTATTGGTCTTCTTGTAGGCTATCTTTATTTCTTTCGGAAACAACATAGTACACCATCAAAAATAACGACAACATCTCTGTTTGTATCCTGTTTTGCTATGGTATTGATAACAAGTATAGGAATGTATTTCTATTTTCCTAGATATTTTCGATATTCTAGTCTATTATTCACATTATTCATCTTCCCATCCATTTACTTTATCATGAAGAAAGAATTTGAGACAGCCTTTTACATTGTAGCATCTGTTCTAATCCTCATCATTTTATCCATGACAATCTATTTGTGTATCGTAACTCTAACCATATATGGAGGTGGTACTCAAACATGGAAACCTTTCCCTGTTTGTACAAAAAGAAAACAACGTCAATTCATACAAAAGAATATACCACAATTAATCGATGATGATTAGATGAATATATTATTTCATTCAATATGGAATGATTTTATTCTTTCAAAAGAATAAAAGAAAAGAATAAAATGACAGATCTCACGGTATTGGAGGACACGATGGTCAAACCGTTTGCGACGCTGATGAGCTGCAGGGATACTGTAGGATCCGAGTGTGTGAGGGGGGTGACTTTGGAAGAATGCGTGGACCAATGTCGTACCAATCCTTTTTGTGCATGCGGGTATTTCCTGCAACCATCCGACACACGACAAAAAAGCTATTGCGCTCCTCTCAATTCTGCGCTTCTCAAGAATATGAATCTTTTACTTAATATTTATGATCATGACACCGATCCCCATGCGAATTTATGGTCAAAAACCGCCGTGTTCTACGACCCCAATATTTATCCGCCGCTCGATCAACAGCCTCAGGATTATATTCTGATGGAAAAAGATATCTGCAATCTGGTCTATACTACCAACGATTCCAAGGATGCCTACTATCTTCAGAATGATCTTTCGTGGAAGAAGGACGCCGCGTCTACCGCAATGCTTATCCTCTTTATCGACAAGTACCCACAATTTTACGAATTGGCCAACAATGTGCAGGCCAAATCGAATGTTGTCTTTAAAATCTTTGCCCAGCCCGAGGTTCTGTCTGTGGACAAGAAAGGCATGCTGGAGATCCAGTCGTACCTGACCTCGGCGGTGAAGGTCCCTGATTTTTACATGTACATTCCATCCCCCTCCGATTCGTCCGATTCCATCGACATGTCGGTCCTCTCCATCGGCACGCCCTTTCAGATCATGCTTACCGATCCCAATCAATTTCTAGGTGTTCGATCGAGGTCTGCGACCAATGGAATCACCATCGGCACGATCCCTTTTCATGGTCAGAATAAGGAGTTCACGGGACATTTCAGCGTCTCTCGTCAGAATATTCAGCCCAATATCTTTCAGGTAGCCAAAGCATTGCCCGCACGAGACGTCTTTCTCCAAGATTCGGTGCTTCCCGCGTCCTCCTCCTTCCGATGGGCCTATATTCTTCTCGCCCTCGCCATCGTCTTGCTGATCGTGGCGATTCTATGGATCAATAAACCCATGAAGGAGTATCCTTGTCCAGACGCAAAAATTGCCTGTTACGATGACAAGCCGCAAGATGTGAATTGTCAGCATTCACTGACAAAGATCAAAACACATCCAAGTAACGGTCTTCTTTCTTGCAAGATCACAAAAGAACAAGGTAACAAGGTATGCAAAAATGGTAAATACTGGATCTGTAATCTTGATCAATTATTATAATCATCAATAAATAAAAATGGGACAACAATTGTATCTACAGACGATGGCTGTATTGTGGGTGCAGCTCTTCCTCGTCGCCGCGGTCGTGGCCTATGCCATGCGTAAAAAAAAATGGAAATCTAATTTTCTCTTATTGGCAATCGCACAATTGGTCATGGTCGTTGTCATCCTCATGCTGAAGAACCATTTCTGGCCCTCTTTCCTCGTCTTTCTTGTGCTGTCCGTACTGAATGGATTGTTAATCGCTCCCCTTTTCGTCGAGAAGAGTGCCTTGTTGGCTGTTCTGTGCACCATGGCCATCTTTCTCGTCATGACCCTTTATGGTTTTATGAAAACAACGACATGGATCCATTCCTCCTATCTATTCATCGCGCTGTGTGCGCTGTTGGCGGGCGTCGTGGTCCAATTGATCATGACCCTCTTGGGGTACCAACTAGAATGGTTGGATCGAGGTCTCTCCATCGCAGGCATCGTTCTCTTCAGTCTTTACATTGCGTATGATACCCACACCATTCTCCATTCTCCTTCCTCGACAAAGACGAATCCCGTCCTTTGTGCACTGCGTCTCTATTATGACCTGCTCAATCTCTTTGCTTTTATGAACAGATGATGAGCGTTTGCAGGAGGAGGACCACGCGATGAAGAACAGCGTCCGTCGTCTCGCACCGAAGATGGACAATGAGATCATCATGTTGGTTATAAGAAAATCGTGTATTCCATTCAAAGAGTATTGGTAGGATCACACGCCTCATCCATGGTCTTCTCAGACAGAGGGTGCACGAATGCAGATCCGAATGAAAATACAAACGCACTTCACCATCAATATGATCTCTCTGGATCTCGGACTCGACAATGATACGCAGGTCGATAAGATCCGCCTCGTTGTCCTGATGATGAATCAGAGTCATTCGTATCTGATTCTCTCTTGTGGTTGAAAGAAAACGATGCTCCAATAGAGCCTGCCATTTCTGTGTGCGTGTAAAATGGTTCGTTTCCACCCATTCTGTCCCAATACGCCGTGACAGGTAACGAACCAGACTCGATGTTCCCGCGATACCAATCAACTTTTGTGGAGGTCCGAAACAACGGTACGGGATGGAGAGGTAAGAGGTGCTTGGTCCCCGGTGTCCCCGGTACACCATAAGATCTGGATTCTTGGGATCATTGTGCGCCGGTACGTAGATCGTACCGGGACGTATCCAATACAAGAACGCCGGATCATCAATCACAAGATCACATCGAAGAATCAGACATATTGTAGTTTTTTCCATCAAAGAGGATGACAATGCGGCATACGAAACAAATGAAAGATGATGTTCACTGCATACCTCCATCAACGCTCGTCCTACTTGTAAAGGATAGGATAAGTTTGAATGAAGGACCACATAAATGTTCATTCCTTCCGTCCTATATCATAAAACAATCTAAAAAAAAAAAATATCTGGCACTGAAATAAAAAAAGAAGAATGTGGACATTGCACGCATTTACGGTAGTGATACTTGTCCTCTATTGCCTCCTGGCACTAACAGAAGTGGGTTTCACATACGACCAAAAGCCACCACTCCAGAATAATCGTTCACTCAAGAATGTGATCAAAGTCGTGTCTGTGGTCATCATCATCTATTACGTCCTCGTGCTCTGTATTGTATTGCCCATCGTCTTCATTCTTATGATGATTCCTGTCGTCAATATCATGATGCTGCCCATCCTTGCCATGTTGGCTGTGATGATGATTCCTTTGTTCACCGCCATGTTTCTTGTCAGCGATAAGGGATATTTGGCCAAGAACAAGAAGACGGTCATTACACTCATCTACAGCTTCCTTGCCCTCCTCCTCATCGTCCACGGCCCCGTTCTGCTCTATCGCCACGATGTCTACAAGGATCTTCATGTGAAGATTGCTGAAAAGGGCGGGATGATGTCGATCACGTCTCCGACACCTGCCGCTGCCATCCATAAGAAGAAGACGACGAAATCGTCGCCAAACACCAAAAAGGCAACTGTCGGAAAGAAAAAGGCTCTAAAAAAATAGAGATAGGTATTGATGCATAGGATTCTGATTGGGCATCATCGTCATCATACTCTTGTACATCTCCTCGTTGGCCGTGACCTGGTCCGGTGAAGGGATCATGGCCTTTGTTGCCTCCGGGACACGGCTACGCATCTGTTCATACATCTCCCACCGGGGATCCTTGGCATGACGCAGATTGGGTCTTTTTTGATGGATCTTTTCCCGCAATTTCTGACGCAATTGTTCCCGCCTTTGTTCCGGTGTCTCCATGACAACACGTTCCAGTATGACCTCCATCTTGTTCAACGGCTTGCAATAATCAAACTTCATCACATTGTATTGTTCCTCTCCGTTCGCATAATAAATGGTATTCAGAATCTCCTCTGTCTTGTCATGGAACGCATCCTCATCCCCTGTCCACAACTCTCGAATCTTTCTTCTTAATTTGAGCTTCTGCATCTTGCTCAGATCACAATCATGAATCACAACTTCCATCATTTTATTCTTTCTCTTCATTCATTTAGATAACAATTTTGTTTTTCTAGAAAAATAAAATTTTATGAAATGTATTGGCGGATCTTGTGGATCGAGGCGCGGAAGAGCCAGATGCCACGATCAAGGAGGAGATCGTCGATGATGTTGCGGAGATGAAAGATGGCAATTTCTTTTTTCAATGTCAACTCGTCAATTCCGTGTCGTGGTAGGTACGCCATGACCACATATTTTATGTTCATCGTCTTTTATTTTATGAAGTGTTCTCATCGTCTTTAACAGAAAAAAGAGAGGCATGTTCGTTGTAATAGTGAATGGTACGGGCCATTCCTTCTTGAACATTCACGGTTGGCTCCCATCCCAGTGCACGAACCTTGGTGCAATCGATTCGGTACTGGAAATCATTGTAAAAACGGTCGGGGACAAATTCAAGGTAATCTCTTGGATCCACATGGCCTCCCTTTAGTTTGGAAACGAGCATATGGGCGATCTGGAGAACACTGAATTCGTTGGTGGTGCCGATATTGTAAATCTCATTGATGACTCCTTTTTTCAGGATGGTCATCACACATCGACAGAGATCGTCCACATAGATGAAATTGCGTCGTGTATTCCCATTGCCGTGTATGGTGCAACGTTTATTTTCTTGAAGCAACCGGATGAATTTGGGAATCACCTTCTCGGGATATTGGCGGGGTCCATACACATTGTTTCCACGCACAATCACAATCGGTAGATCGAAACAATGAAAATAGGATTGGACAAGGAACTCGGCTGAAATCTTGGTTGCGGCGTACGGATTGGTGGGATTCGGAAGATGCGTCTCTGTAAACGGCTCGTTCCTCGTCGTCTCACCGTACACCTCATCTGTCGAAATATGGATGAACCGCGACAGCTTCCCGTACCGCTTGCAGGCCTCGAGCAGATTGTGCGTCCCCGAGATGTTGTCTTGTGTGAATTGGATCGAATTGTTAAAGGAATTGTCCACATGCGACTGGGCCGCAAAATGCACCACCACATCAATCTCATGTTCCTTCAGAATGGTGAGCATGTCCTCCATCTGATTAATGTCCTTCTCGTAATTGGTCACACCTTGCAACCCATCCAAATGCTCGCGCCTCGAACAATAACTGACCTTGTCGACATTCACCACTCGGATCGTATTATCGGTAGACACCAGATGATGAATGAAATTCGAGGCGATGAATCCAAAGCCACCCGTCACCAACACATTCCGCACCGTGGGTGCCATCTGTAGAATCCTTTGCTTACGCACCTTTTTCAGTAATCGCTGCACCGATTCATAAATGGGCAGGATGAAATACTCGCTCTCCAGCTTGGTCGTGTCCAGACGATTGTTGGATCGGTCCGAACGAAGCACACGCGACTGTTCCTCCAATGTGAAATTCTGGTACGTGAATGTCGAATCGACAATGTCCCGGTACATGTCTAGAATCTCATTGTGAGAAATTGTCCCCGGATTCACCAGGTTGATCGTGCCCGTCTTTTGCTTGCGGATCATATCGATCATGATGGGAAGTACGTCGGGAATCACCGTCATCGAGTTCTTGATGCTACAAATCTTCTCATAATGCGTAATCTTCTGAATGAAATTACGCGTCGAGGTCATATCCTCGTTGATCGGCATTCGGATCCTCAGATTGAGCACATTGCCCACCAACAACTCGTCATGAAACAACCGGTCCGTGAATCCCTTGACGATCGAGTACGACGACCCCCAAAAATTTGGTGCGTCCTCTTCGGTAAACCCATTCTCATTCTGTACCGTATGCTCGCTGTCGTAATTAAACACACACCCCGTCCCCAAATACGTGAAATGAATTCCGTGACGTTTGGCTAGAAGCGCTAATTGCAGCGGTCCAAATAAATTATCTCTCACATTTTCGTGTGTCTGCTGCCTCCCCCCCTCCAGATAATCTATTGTCGCGATCCCGCCCCCCGATGTCCTTCCCGCCAGCGTCACAATCCGGTCTGGACGAACTCTCACTAGCTCCTTCTCGACCTCCATCGTCTGATCCATACGAGACACTGCCATCACATAATCCACACCCTCCCTATCCAATTCTTGACGAAATTGTGTACCAATCCAACCATTGCATCCAAATAGTAACCACATTTATCTCTTATTTTTTATATCCTTATATCTATTCTTGAATGGTATAGATGGCGAAATTTTTAATCGCCCAGTAGGCTTCTGTATACTCTTTATTGTTGGCTGGATCATTGCACACGATATTACAATCGCAATCGGAATTAAATGCATCCTTGTCTGCTCGTCCACCCCAGTCACCACAAATAGCGGTATTAAAAAGAATGGCCAAATTCTGGAAATGTTTGGGACAGCTCTTGAATTGAACTGTATTCGTGGAATCCGAGGTAGTCCAGGAATCAACGTTGGGATTGTCGGTAAAAAGATCGGAGGGTCGACTCGTGTCTTCTTTCGACCAGAACCAGATGGTAATCGTATTATCCTCCGTTACCCTGCATGCATATACACCACCACCGTTATTATTGAAATTGACACCAAAGCTATTGGTATCCGTGAATGGATAAGAGCACCCGTCGTATGGACATTTTTGAATGCCATTCCAACCACACGTTGCTGGATTATTCTCATCAAGATTGCTACAACTAATGCTACTACCATTGATCATCTGCTTGCAATCCTTACCATAGGCATCATCGCCGGTATCCTCCGGATTCTGATAAACCTGTGTATGAAGGGTGCTATGATTCGATGTGCTTTCCAGACTTCTGGAAGTGACTCCTTCAATAATATCAATCTCGCCGGATGCTGCCCATTTATTCTTACTATCTGTCATTTGTCCATTCAACCAGAACGAGGGCCATACACCCGGTCCGGTCGGTATGTGCGTGCATTCCAAAACAACAACACCCGTCTGTAACCAATCCTTGTAGGCCATGCGTACTGCCTTTCTAGAATGGAATGTCGTTTGAGACGTGCTCACTTTGATACGTAATGTCTGATCGCTCGTCTCGTACTCGATCAATGAATCATTGGGATCGTCCTTGGCGATGTAAATCTGGCTACCGTGTGTCGGATCCGTCCCACCCGGAAATGCATCCACATAAGACGCCGACAAAATAAAATCGCCGTTCAGACCATCTGGAATCATCTGTTTCAGATCCGCCGCCGTATATTTTTTATACAATGAATATTTGGACGAGGATGAGGATGTTATTGGAGACGATGTTTGTTTAATGGAGGGCAGAATTTTAAAGACAAGAATCAGTGCAAGTACACCAGCAAAAATACCACACGCGATTAAGAACCACCAAGTTTTCCATATAAATATGTTACGATCGACATTCGTACCCACAAAGTTATCCAACCAATCAATATGTCTGTAATAGTCATATGTATGATATACACAGGTCCATACTATGACCACAGATAAGATAAGACTTGTAAGAAGTACAATGACGATCCAAATATAATCATACCATGCAAGCGTTGTTGATGTTGATGTTGTTATTGTCGATCGAGAAATAATAGAAGGTGCAATCACCTTATAGGTGCACGTCCCTGGAGCAAATAGAGTGGCGAATGCATTACCAATCTGCACACATTTGTTATTATCAACAGTAAAGTAGTTTACGATGCCCTGCATCAAATCATTTAATACTTGCCATGAAGTGACCACACTACACGAGAGCGGACAGGATGGCATATTATTATCCAATGGAAAATGCATCGAGGTAGGATCAATGTTATTATTAATCGATTGGAAATCGCCAGCAATCTGTTGATCAAAGGCATTGACAGCATCGTACAGTACCGCAAAGGGTGAACATAGATCTGTAAAAGTGACAGAAGGATTCAGAATATAACTCGGTGAACAGGAATAATAAAGACTCAGATTGAGGTTCTGAATGGCAGCAAGAATCTCCTGGCATGCGGCGTACGTGCTATGTTTGTATGTCTTTCCTTGACAAGAACTCAATGATGCAAAATTACTGTCCCAAATCAACATCTGACTGCCAACTATATTTGCAATATTGTTGGCTTGATTATCTGGACCAAGATACGAAAGGAATGTCTTCATGTCGTCTGATTCGGATGTCGTGATCGCAGGATAGGAAGAACAGCTCATTGTTGTTTTTATTGTAATGAATTCTTTTTTTTTCAGCAGCAAATTAACGAGCTCGAGTAAATGCCCATGGAATGTTTCCTAGATCCGGGTCTGAAAACTCGACCGGAGAATGAAGTAATTCCTCCAAATAGATGTAATTAAGCACTTCACCCGCACATCGTCGATATCCTTTACCATGGGCCATGTATTCGGGTGCCAAATTCACCACCTCACCGCGCGGTACAATCTCACCTCCAGTAAGCTCTTCCAAGTCCTTGTCGTAGGTCGTGGTGCGTCGATGAGAAAAAATGGACGATTGAAAAGGGCATTTCTTATTGGAGGCGACCTGGGCTACGACCCTCTGACCATGATTGTTCAGAGAAACAATGCTGGATGCAAACGCATGAGTATTAAAAAAATTCGATGGATCGGAAGACGCAAATACACGGTCTGTTAGTGCCTCTCGAGACAACAGAAACCATTGCATCGTCATGGCCAGGATGTTATGCGAAAACTCCACGATCATGTCCTCCTCGGAAAAAAAGCCGCGTGATTTCCAGACACCCACGATCGACTCCTTACTGGCGTCCTGCACCTCGAGACGAAGGAATTCGACGTAGACAGGCTTCTTATGAATGAATTGTTGACGCACGGTCCATAACGCAGAGAGGCTGATATCCGAAAACGCACCACGAAAATGATGAAAGAATTCCACCGCCCGTGGGCACGGTGGCTTGCCAAAATGTAGCCGCCATGTGATCTCGATGACACGATCCAGCAACGTCTTGGATTTGCACGGATCACGCAGCACACGTCGAATCGTCTTACGATGCTGCTCCAGATGAGCATGTGTGAGCGCGCTCATGTATTCCACCTTGCGCTGATTTTCCGGTCCACGGTCCGCCAGATTCTGGATAAAGACACTGGTCCCTTTCGGAGTGAGTTTAGCGATATCCATCAGCAGCGAAGGAACACCCCCGCTCTTGTGAAACTCTTCCGGAGGAAATTCATACAATTGATTCGTCACCATCGTCGGTTCGCGGAGATTATCCCCAGGCATCCTCATCGTGACATACCCATCATTCTCTTTCATGGCCTCGTTCAGAGCGGGTCCAATACCTTTCTCCATGATGCTCTCGATGAGCGCAGATGGATAGGGTGGAGAGATAATCATGGACACCGTGATACGCAGTGCATTGGCATAGCGTACCATTATAAAAATGATCATGAGAAGAAATACAATAATAGCCGCAACAATCTCGGCACGCATGTTTTTATTTTCTGCAAGAAGAAAGATTCTTTTTTTGAATAAATTGTTGTTGTCGTTCCAGCATCACTCGTTCGACCGGTGTCCAGGGCTTGCGCTGCCAAGACCAAAAGGTCAAAGGATCGTCAAAGATCCTCTCTTCTTCCAGTCCCTCGTACCGATCCAGCATACTCCAAACCGTATGCGCAATCAATCGTCGGCCTTGGTAGGGACAAAAGAGACGTTTGGAGAGCAGACGGAGCGATCCATGACATTCCTGCACCGTATCCAATGTCTTGTCCAATTCCGCAAATCGGAAATTGCTCCTGAAATTATTCACCGACGCCGAAGCCACATACATATTCAATGGATCATTTTTTTGTCGATAAGAAGATAATACGCTCACCGGCACAATATGCTCAATCGTCCTCTCACCTCCAATCATCTTGGTGTGGCTGTAGAGACAGATGGGTTGATGAAAACGTATCATCTTTTTCATACTCATGAGATGTTTACCATCGTCGGGATGTTTATTTTATTTCATTTTTATGTTATTTTATTCATAATGTCCTGTACCGACAGGCATGCCGTGCGGTCTTTTGATACTACGGTGCGCACCACCGTCCTGGCACCCAAGAGTTTCAGCATCTCGCGATAATTCTCCGCATGAAAGTTGCCCACATACGTCACAACATTCGTTGCATGTGTTCCATCACTGAAATCACGCAATGCTCTACCCATCGTGTACAAATCAACGACAAAGGCACTCAAATATAAGAAATGCAAACTCATTTTTTCGACAATGTCCGAAGAGATGAAATCCCCAGGAACGACTTTCTGCTGGGCATAGAATTCATCCCTTAATTCATCAATCAGCTGCCAATGTTGTATCCATTTTTTCCGCGCCCATTCCATCAACTTCTTCTTGATTCCAGGGATAGGAATCGCATCGAGCTGCTTCTGAATCTTGAGCTTGGAGAGAAAGGTCTTCCAGAGACGCATCCGCACCTTGAACAATTGTTCACATAGTTTGACGAAATCACATGCTTTCTGATAGACGATTCTATCGTTGACATCCATGACGAGGGCCATATCTATATTCTTCATAAACATGTTCATTTCTTCCACTCCATCCTCGCGCCAATTCTCTGGGTGTCGCATGTCCACAAAATGCACTCTTGCCGTGGGTGGAAGCAAACATTTACTACGATCCTCTTTATATTTGGGTACACATGCACCGAATGTTTCCGCCAATGATGTTAATCCATGACGAAACCGTTCTCGATATAGCACCGTGCGATTGATCCAATGCCAAAATGGCTTCTCGTACAAATTCGCCTTTTTAGTGAGAGGTAGAGGTAGTTCTATAAAAAAATCCACCGTCGGTAGTGTCTCTGCTAATTGCTTAAAAAATGCCACAAGGGATAATGCATGGAGTTTGGAAGGGCATCGTTTTTTCTCCCATTGATTATGAATCTCACCAAGGATGATAAACATCCTTCTTGGAGATGCCAGACGATGCATGGAGATTGAAATCGGATCCTCCACATGGCGTCGTGGCATTACTTTATTTTATTTTTTACTCGGAATAAATAAAATAAAATGTGGTGGAGAGTTTCCGATTCCTTCAAGATGAGCGTACAAATCGGTCTTTTATATTTCTGTAGTTTCTTCTTGACAATTCTATTCGCATCCTACGCCGCCATCGACGAAAAGAAGCATAAACGATTGCACCATGTTCTTTATATCATGGTGCTTATATCAGGAATGGTGGGTATCCTTTATTGCTTGATCCATGGCGTGTTATTATCAGATGAATACGATGCTCTTCGTCGGGTGCATGACAATGTTTATTTCCCCAGAAAGAAAAAACGAATATAAGCCTATCGATGTTTCATGTTTGTGTTATTGATGCGCCACTTTCACCTTTTCGTTTCTTTTGGGGTCGATCTTCATCTTTTGAGGGTTGCTTACTGCTCATTAATTGGAAGAGTTTTTTTACTGCTTCTTCCATAGAGTGTGCGGGACAAAAAGTCGTTTTTGTTTTTAATGGTTTATTGCATCCTTCGTATTTGCATCTATAACCACCGCCGTGTTTGATACATAAACCACCAACTTTTGCTATGTTGACACATCCGGAAGTAGAACAAGATGCACGTGTGTAACGAGTTCCAAGTTGACCACTTCTGCATCTATGACCACCGCCATGTCTTATACAAAATCCTCCGCTTTTTCGATTGTTCCCACATCCTGGAAATGAACACAAATATACATGGGAACCATTGCTGCTACTTGGTGTTTTTTTAGATTCAGATTTACCTTCTTTGGATTGTTTTCCTGACATAAATAACTCTTTATTTATTTTATGTTAAGAAATTGTTTTTTATTTGTAAGTTGGGTAGGAGAGAGTAGTGTCGTCAGAGCGTATGATTATGTTTACAAGCTTACATATAAACAGTAAATTTGGGTTCCATTTTGATTTTCATACAAAGAAATAAAAAATCAATGGCAAGGATAAGCATTGTGATGCGATCGGTCTACCCGATCGTCTCCAATGCAATGGCCACACTGATGTCGTCCTTGGTCGGTTTCCTCTTCTTGGATGCCGTTGTTGACGTTGTTGACGTTGTTGTAGTGGTCGTCTTTGTCTTTTTGGTGGTGGTCGTCTTTGTCTTTTTCTTCCTCGCCCGCTGGAATCGTGCCGCGTCTGGATGATCGATTGTCGTGCCATCCTTCTGACAGAATTGGTAGGGATGCATGCGCCAGAGAAGTTCGTCCATCAGTACACGGAAATTCGCGTGGGTAATGGTCATCTTTTTTACCACATCCTTCTTCTTGAAACACACCTCTAAAATCTGATCCATGGGATTCACGAGATTCTGGGCATAGTACAATGGATCGATGCGGACCATGTCCGGGTGACGCAGAAGATAATTGGGGTCCTCGATGCGCTCAAACAGCTTGGGATCATGATCGGGATGACGAACCACCACGAATTCGATACGCGATCCTGGTTCCACGACACATCCTCGTGCCTTCATTTTCTCGGCCAATTGCGCGTGTGCTGGCTTGGACCTGGATTCATATCGCGCTTCCCACCCCTTTTCATGGATGATACCCAGATCATTCAGGCGTTTGGCAAGTTTCTTCTCGTCCGTCGGTGGCGCTCGCATTGCGTAATCCTTTCCGAGCGTCTTGCTCACAATAAATTGACGTAGGGACACCCCGCCTCGAAACAGCGCCAACATCGCGTCCACGATCCTTTCGATGAGCATCTCCAGCGTCTCATTCGCCATGATCCCACGCACCGTCTGTTCGTACAATCCTCTCACCCACTTGGCATTGTCCCTTCTCGCCAGCAGCACACCACGGATGGTCAATTTGTCCTCGTCTTCTCCCGTATGATCGCAGGTAAGCGCCATGTACCGCTTCTTGGTCAGGATCAGAAACTTTTTATAAATCTTTTCTTCAAACACCAGTTTCATCGGATCCGGAAAGAGCTTTAGCAAATCCGTCTCAATATGCTTGGCATGATCCCATAATCGGCGTGCAAAATGAGGCTGGTCCGGCAGCGGGAAATGGCAATAGATGGAATCCGTGTCGCCGTACACGATCCGGCCATCAAACGTCTTTCGCACATAATCCGCCGCTTTCTGGATCGAGCATCGCCCCATCGCCGTTGTGCACATGGCCCCCGGCAGGAACGGTAGATAGCCCTTCTTGACACCCATCGCGCCGTACATGCTGTTCGCCGACACCTTGTAAGCCAATTGACGCTTGTCGTAGACTTGATAGAGCGTCTCCATACTCTGGCGCTCCGCGTCCGAAAGATTATCATTTCCTTCCAATCGTTTCGTCACGTCCTTCATCTGACCCTTGGTCTGCTTCCTCTGTCGCAGCAATTGCTGCAATAATCTAGGAATCACACCCATCGGCTCTTTCAAAAAACGGAATCGGAACGGCTGGCAGACCACAGACTTTGGCTTGGTCGCATGCACCGTCTTGTCATGCTCACATCCGATATGATCCCACCATTCAATCACATGACACTTGTCGTCGGGCACGCTCGGATCAATCACCATGGTCGAGAAATCGATGTTGTACGCGATGATGGTCGTGGGATACAGCGACGAGAAATCAAACGGGATCACCCAATCGTACACCCCCGGATCCGGTGTAAACACCATCGCCCCTGAATAATGATCCGCTCCCGCGATATACTTGGCACCGTCGCCCAGTGAATGTGGCGATTGCACCACGGTATTGTCATGTGTGCACTGGTAATAGAGCTGGGAGAACACCTTGATCTGCTGGCCCTGGGTGTACAGCGTCAAGATCGGCACACGGCATGTCTTGGCCATCTCACACAATCCGATCCACATTTGCAGCTTGTCAAATAACTTCAGGACCAGCACCGAATCCTGCACACAGTATCGACCCACCTTTCCCAGCAATTTATAGCGGTCCTTGGTTTCCAACAGAGAAAGACGGTAGGACTCAAAGATATCCCGAGGTGTGATGGGATCCTTGGTATCCCCCACAAAATGCTCCGAGACCGTTTTGAGACGGTAGTTCTCAAACTTGTAATCACGCCGGATCACCGGCAAGAGATCCACAAACAGTCTACCTTCGGCGTCCAGAAAACAAAAGCTCTGGCATGAATAGGCCGAGGAGGACCATGAAATCTCCTTCTCGGGCGCATGCACCGGCAGACCCCTCCGATCCGTCGTCCGTGCACCCATCCGATCGAATCGATCCATCACTCCCCATTTCTTGGCCCTTTCAATCATGTACATCAGATCGAATCCAAAGATATTGTACCCAATAATGACATTCGGATTCTCCTCACAAATCACCTCGGTGAATCCCAGCAACAGATCCGCCTCGCAATCGTACGTCTTCAACACCACATCTTTCCCGACGGCCGTCTGTGTGGGCTTGCCCAATGTAAGCAGGATCTTCTTCACACGCTTATGATCCCTCGTCAACACCATGGAGATCTGAAAGACGGCATCGGCATCAACCGAGGCATCGGGCATGCGACTGGGCACGCTCGAATAGACCTCGATATCAAAAGAAAGAATCATGGGCAATGGAGGCGACCTCTCCTCGTCCACAGCCACCACCTCGGTTGCCGATCGTACAATTTCTCTCTCACACAGCGTTTGTCGAGTGGAAGGGGATCGATCCCTCTCTACATTCTTGGTCCATTTCACCCACCCACACGAATCCATTTTCTGCTGTGTGCAGAATTGTAGGATGGGACTCGCTTCATTCTCATGGATCCTTACCTCGGACCGCTCGGACCGATATCCCACCTGGACCGCCTTGCCCTGTAGCCGATAATAGGCCTTTTTACGATGCGTGTTGTTCGGAAAAAAAATCTGGACCATCGAGAAGGAATTAGAACGATGATGAAAATACAGCTTCTTCATCCCCACCACTCGCCTCATCCGTCCCTTCCAACAATACTCACACTCCCCCTTCTTGCAATCTTTGCGATCATGCCTGGACATGAGCGTCATCAGATTCTTCTTGATCCCATTCCACGAATGGGCCATCTCGTCCTCTGAAATCCCCGCTAATTCTACATAAAAATAAGGCATGAAATCCGTCACATGCAGACAGACATTCTTACCGTCGCCATCCATGCCATACATACGGATATGAAAACGATTGTGAGCATCCGTGTCCTCATCTTCCGTGCTCCATGTGTAAATAAACGCTTCTTTTTTCATTTATCCGTTTTATCACAAGTCTCTAACACAATAAAGTCATTTTTTCAATCCTCTTCTTCCTTCTCTACAAAAAGCCAGGGACGAGTGACACGAGGACAGCGGGCCTCGTGCCACTTGTGATTCATTCGACGCTTCACCGGATCCACCGCCTTCTTGACCTTTCGCTTGTGCTTCACCACCTTCTTCTCATGACGCGCCTTGTGTCCGGCTCGCTGCTTGGAGGGCTTTTTCTCGGACTTGAATCGCAGTGTCTTCTTCTCCTTGGAGGCCATCTCAATGCGCGTCGCGCGATGCTTGTAGAATAGATGATCGGGCTTACTTCGATCCGCCCTTTCGCAGAAGAAACGCCACTCGAAATTCTCGGCAAACTCCTCCATCTTCTCCATTGTCTGGTATATCTAAAAATATAAAAGTAAGAAGTAATCAAGTAGGCATGAGTTTTCAATTCAAATCAATTGATTTTTTTTTGTTCTATAAAAATCAATTACTCAAATGATGTTGAAGAATCCTCCTCTCTTATCAATCTCATTAGACATACATACGATTCCAGTAATCGACAAGATGATGGATTATCTGGATCAATAGAACCAATAATTTAGAATGTCTACATACTTTTTAACTGGAAATAATTGGTATCAAATTGACAATATTCGGTCTAATTATTCCCATAGTATGATCACTATTTACATTTTCAATAATATGTATTTGTCGTTGTCTATCACTACTACTACTACTACTACTACTACTACTACTACTACTACTACTACTATCTTTTGCTTGAAATAGGACAAGATGGTCAATTTGTTTCCTGCCCCTAAAAGGAGTAATGGATTGTATTGTTCTTGACAAATTAGGGTTTATTGGTAATATTGATTGCACTATTTCAGATTCACGATTCCAATCTCCTCCCATAATAATTGTATAATAAGAAGTACTTGTTGGATTTAATCTGGATATGAATTGTATATATTCTTTTATCCATTCAGTAATTTGATCTAACATTTTCTTCTTAAATAAGTCTTGTCGTCGTTGTTCTTTACGTTGTGTAATGATAGCTTCTGGTCTAGTTAGGTGGACATTGATGACAATTGCAAATAAGTTTGAATTATTAGTATTTTGAAATAAACAAGCGAATAAATTACTGGATGAAATCTTGATATACTTATCAAGTTTCTTACCACCACTACCACCAGCAGCAGTAGCAGCACCACCACCACTAGCAGTAGCTGCAGCTACTGCTGCTGCAGCACCACGAATATCAACGTTTGTTTGAATTTCTTCTTCTCTTGACAATGTTATATTTGTTTTCCACGATGTCTGATTAAATATAATCATGAGAGCATTTAATTGTTTCTTAGTCTGAGCTATTGTTGATCCAGTATTATCTAAATCCATTGTTACAGATGCTACTTTATCACTTTTTGCAGCCAAATATTTATAATTAACAGGTAAACTCTTTTTTAACGTAGTATAAAAATACTCACTTGCGATAGGTGCTTCTTGTAATAAACAAAAATCTAACGACGGAAGAATGTTTGTACATATTGACTCTATTTTTGTATCTGCTTTATTGATTGGATTTCCTTTTCCTAAAGTTGGATTTTGAATATTCCAAGTCATAACTGAGATGTCCAATTTCATTTGTTTATGTAAGCTACCACGATTGCGAATTGTCAATCCTCCTGTTGGTAGTATTTGACTGCTACTCCTCCTACTACTACCACTACTACTACTACTACTACTACTACCACTACTACTACTACTACTACTACTACTACTACTACCACTACTACTACTACTACCACTACTACTACTACTACTATTGCTATTTCCATATATAGGACCGATATCTTGTTGTGTACGACTAGTAGTGCTATTTCTACGTGGTGGTGTAAAAACGGCAATACCTTCTTTTCTAGATCTACTACCTTTTTGTTCTTGATTTAATGTAGATGACAAAATTCTACCAATATTTTTAATAAAATTTTGTAGTCCAGTTTTTAAAAATTCCTCTTTAGATTTAGGATTATTATATAATGATGGAAGTGTATCAAAATGTCTATAAATATATTGCAGATCTAATAATGTATCGAGAGCTGTTCTATTAGGATTATTAAATTTTTTAAAGAGTGCTTTCAATTGCGGGGATGCGGCAGTTTCCATTATCTTATTAAGATATCCGATCATATACCGTTTAGAATAAGGCATATCAGTAGGTGTGGTAATAGATAAAAGCTGATGAGGACCAAATTTACCAATCATCTTCTTAGTAGATGGATCTGGATCTGGATATTGTGTATAAATTGCACTACTCTTATATTCATTTAAAAAATGAAGAAATAATAAAAAAAGGAATTTTTGTTCCTCTGTTCGGAGAATTATACCTTGTCTCATTTTTTGTTGAATTGTCTTCTTTATCAAGGTTGGGCGAGATTGTTGATATAATAATGTTTTTGTATCTATCGGCATACCTATTAGTTTTTGTTGTTGTTGTGTCAATTGCCCCCCATCACCTCCTCTTTGTACTTGTAACTTCTTTTGTTGTACTTGTTGTAACTTCTTTTGTTGTTGTTGTTGTTGTCTGAATTTAAATTGTTGTGTAGAAGGTGCAGTCAATACGGCTGTTGATTGACCACCACCATTACTTAATGTTGATACGACTGTTGATGGAGTCTTCATAAACATATCACGGATCGCTTCGGGTGTGAGTATTTGTTGCAATATTTTTAAATTACTCGAAAATGTTTTTATTGATACTAGATCATTCTGTTTTGCTGTTGGAGGTACTAAATGAAGAGAAGTTAGTTTACCACTGTCGTCTATATGAAATAAAATCACAACTCCTTCTATAACAGTATCAAATGGTAAAGGATTTTTATATACCTCTTTTACAACGATATCAGAGTTCGATAATTTGTCATTTAATTTGTTTTTTATTGTTGCTCTTTTTTTCCATGATATTGTAAAACTAGATTCAGGGTCTAGTACAGTAATGGTATTTTCATTATAAAAGTTCCATATTGCATATTGTATTACTAAAAAATATTGTATTATCATGAATTGAAAATTTCCTTCTACCTTAAAAAAGTCTTTTTCTTGTTGTAATATTCTTAATCCATCTTGTAATATACTTAATCCAGGAGCAATACTATCTATATTTTTCATTGCTATTGTCAAGTTAGTTTTCTGTCTTTCATCATAATCTGAGCTATCTAATGCTTTTTTAATTCGTCGTAAATATGCGAATATATGTTCTAATAATTCCATGATTGATGCAGAATCTACTGGGTCTTTAATAATCTTATTAAATTCACCTTGAATATATCTCATTAATATTAATTTATCTGGTTTATCTACTTGTTTAACAACCGCATCCATAAAAGGAGTCATCTTGGGAACATAATAATCTTTAAAATATGTACGAATATATTGGGTTAATGATGCTTTAGTTACATTCTGAACAAATGTATTGGAACCAATTATATGTGGTATCAATTCATCTGGGAAATTTAAAAATATATTCAAAAATGCATGAAGAAAAACGTATTCTGAACATGCATTTTTTAAATCTTGGTCGTCTATCTCTTCACAATAACGACGATGATGAAGATAATGACCACCTGAATGAATCTTCTTTTCCACAATTGTATCAAAAAGATGTTTTTTTCCTTCGGGGATATATTGTTGGATGAATCTCCTTTTCAATTCCTGTATTGGTAATGCAACCCTCTTAATGTCAGATGATATTGCTTTCGTATCAAATGTATCAAATGTACCAAAGTCCCAATATTTATTCAGTTCTTTATACCTTAAATATTCATTAATAGTTTTATCAGTCGTTTCTCGTCCCTCTAATTCACCATCCAATATTCCATGTAAACGCATAATCATGTAATTATCAATAGATTGTGGATCGACTCCAACTCCTTCGACTCTTCTTTCAACTCCACCACCTCCTCCCCCTCCTTCGGCTATTCCTTCAACTCCTCCTTGTAATGTTGATATTATATGGTTTCTTGTTTTTAAAATAAAATCTGTAAAAATCTGTCTTTCTTCTTGTGTTAATGTGCTAATAAAATTTTGCATGATCCATTCATTCGATATTTCCCGTTGCCTTACTTTACCTAAATAAGCATCGATAATTTTTTTAGTGACTTTTTTTCCTTGAAAAACATCTTTCAATATTATACGTATACTCATCATAGTCTCTGTTTCTTCTTCTATATGTTCTTTTACGTCATGAATAAAATCCATAAAACTACTTTTGTCATCTTGTGATAATGTGCTAACAAAAGTTTTCATGATCCAATCATCCGTTATGTGCTGTATCCCCCCTATTTGTTCTATATAAGCATTGATAATTTGTTTAGTGACTTTTTTTCCTTGAAAAACATCTTTCAATATTGTACGTAATGTTGATATTTTCTTTGATTGGATACCAACTCCTCCTTCAACTCCTCCACCGCCTTCTTTATTTCCTGCATTTGATGATGACATTTATTTATTTATTTTTTTTTTTTAATTACAATTCCGACGATATAAAAATAAATAATGCGGGTGCACCGAAATATTTTTCGCGGGCTGATGCTCTTTACTCTTTGTATAGCCGCATCGGTCATGCTCTACGAGACCGGTCAGCTCTCCACGCTCTCCGAGGCACTTGTAGAGAAAGAGCATTGGCTCTCCGTCTTTATCGCCCTCATGATGTTTCTTTCCTGCCTCTTTTTCTATCTTGGATACTGTCGCACAGACTATTTGCAAAACATCCCGTTATGGATCCAATACAGTCTTGTTCTCCTTGTCCTTCTTCTGGTCTTTGCATTTGACATTAAACACCACTACCCTATTCATTGCATACTTCTTTTTCTTTACGTTCTCTTTACATGGTGGATCCTCTTTACATGTCGTCCCAAGATATGGAGCCTGCTGATCCTCTTGGTAATACCAACTCTTTTCTTGTGCAACGATTCCATCGCCTGGATGGAATTCCTCTATCTAATGTACATTATTTTTCTAATTTAACAATTTCTTCCATTCTTTCTAGAAGTAGGTGATAATATTCCGAATCCATTAGCCGGGGTGACTGTATAGGTCGTTGTATTTGATAGATGGAAAAAGTTTGCAAAAGTATCGTATCCCATACCTCTGGTCTGAGTGTGATGTCCGGATAAAAATGGTGAAAAATGGTTTTCATGTTTTCTACGGGCGAGGCCAATAATTCATAATAGTCAAATACCAGGACATTCGGATGATGATGATGACACCATTTTTGGACAAATCGGTCATAAAATTTCCGCTTCGAACACATAAATTGACACGTCTCTTCCAAGCTCGTCATGTTCATATAACGGGCATAGGCTTCCAATTGAAGAATAGGATCTTTCCTATATAAGACGAGATACTTATTTTCACTAGTGATTGGTAGATTTCCATCAAAATCATGATTTTTTTGAAAAATGGATCCTTTCTTGCACGGTATGGTATAACAACAATTGTAAAATTCACAATAACTATACTCCATACCATGTCCAATCACCAGATACTCTAATACACTAGCAATCATATGTTGACCACTCCGAGGATAAGAAATTATGAAATTCATATTCTTGAGATGTATATATTATATATATATATAATATATAAATTATTGCAAGGAAAAATAATAATGATACACGGATTTATAGACTTGAACAATCCAGATAAAATTCATGATATTGGAGATTGTCATCGTTTCCTTTGTCTCTACTCTAATTGTGATTTCGGTAGGTATCGATTGTTATATTCGTCGTCATCATCGCGATTATGAAGAGATGATGGATCTTTAACTTAGATGCGAACCTGTTTCTCAAAGAGGAAGCCGATGGAACGGGCCTTTGAAAAGGGGATGACGACGTTATCAATGTCTCTGTAATCCACATTATAGAAATTCTTACGGAATTCTTCAATCGAGAGCGAACCACCGTAGGTGCGGAGGAGGCGCCAGGAAGAGGCGGCTTCAATCGGAAGCGCCTTGTTCCCAAAGACAGTCATGTAGAGATGGGTAAGCAAATTCTCGCTGAGCGTATAGAGTGGATTTGTGTGATTGTCCAGAATAAACGCCAGGCAGCAATTGAACGAACAAAAGACACCGTCTGTGATATAAAAATCTCGCTCCTGGATCACCATCTTGTTCTTCTTGTACGCCTCCATATTTTCCACGAGCTGCTTTTGGGAGACATTCTCGCGTAGCGTGTAATTGTCCTTGGTAATCTCGGAATAATAGCTCTTGACGATGCGTTCGGGAATGTACTGGATGGGACAGCCGAGAGGACGATTCTCAAAACCATGGCGGCACCAGAAGCAGTGAATGGTCGTCTTTTCGGGCACGGCACCTTCGGTATGATGGATCATCGTGACGGTGCACGTATGCTCCTTCTTGGATTCGTCCAAGTACGAAAATGTGTGCTGCTCCTTGTGCTTGTAAGAGAGATCGGTGATCTTGGTGCGCGTCAATCTTCCTGGATCCTCCTCCATGAGGGTAGACATACACGGTATACCACTACTATTACCACCACCACCACCACCACTGTTGCTGACAATATTCACATTCACGTTGGCGCTTGGAACATAAAAGGAATACTTGGCATCAATCTCAGTGGGGTCGATATTTCGTAAGACAAAATAATGTTTCTTGGTCATTTTTATTTTATTTATCTTGGTCATTCATAAAATCAATTATGGACCGTTGCCCCGATTCTCGTCCTGTCGACGATCTCGTCAAGCGCTACATGACTCAAAGTCTTGTTCATCGTGGTCCCACATCAAGCCGATTGCTCGTTCCCATCACCACTGACATGGATAATTTCCCCTACAATCGTTTCTACCGCGGCCTCACCACTTGCACTGAGCCACGAATCTTTGATCGCGAGGCCGGCCACCGCCCCCTCCGACAAGAGCTGTATCGCCCCGCCGTCCAAGAGCCTGTTCCCCCACCTTTCCAGGGATGCTTCCAGATCCCATGTAGTACCATCCTCCCCTGCACTCCCGACACCACCAAATACAAACCCAATGCAAACGCCTGTGTAAATATTTCACCTTAAACCTTCTTCTCAACGAGATTCCATTTATTTTTTAAAAATAGCATTTTATTGGAATATGGATCTCTTTTATTTACCCATACAGATGATGAGCATAACATATGTTCATCATCTATACGCGGATCGACTACATTAATGATGTTTTTGAACGCTTGATAATACGTTCGGAACTCTGGATTTGGATGGTCTTTCAAACACCATCCACTATTCGTGAGTATATATACGTCCACTCGATTAGAATACATGTAGTCGAAAAATTCCCGAATTTTTCGCAAACGATCACGACCACCTAAAAGAAAAGCTGTATAGGCTTCAAGATCTTTAACAGGAGTGGACAAATCATCGTCAAATTTAATTCCTCCTTCCAGCACAGAAAGGGTCCGATCCCAATCCAATAACAATTTCTTTTTTTTATCTTGATTTGTTGTACACCATATCTTGATCTGTTCAATGTCCGTGTCTGTCATCCCCATGCATGGCATTGGTATTTGTCCAGATCCGGTTTCATATAATAATAATAATTGAGAAGGAGCATTCGATTTCATCTGTCCATAAGCTCGTTGATATTGTTCTTTATACCGTTTCTTTACATTTTGACGATCATTTATGACCATAAAATCATATGTTGCTTTGGACATTTGTAAAAGAGAGTTGGGAACAGTATCATCAACGTGGAATGTGTCTATCCCTAATCTGTCGGCTCCCTTGAAATATTGAGAATCATTGTCGACAAAGAGTATGGCGGTGCCCCGTTGTTGTGATTGTACAGCGGTGGACGATTGTTTTACTGCGGAGCGGCGTTGTGATTGTACAGCGGTGGACGATTGTTTTGATTGTACAGCGGTGCCCTGTTGTTTTACTGCGGAGCGGCGTTGTGATTGTACAGCGGTGCCCTGTTGTTTTACTTTTTTTTGTTGGTTAGCATCCAATGTCTTCATTATACTTATTTTCTTTTTATATACTAGAATTTTTTTCATCCAGAAAAAAATCTTTCAATCTAAACATACATGAACAGGGTTCTATAAATGGAATTCATCTATCGTGTGATGGAAGGTGCAAGTACAGGATCCATGCTGCTCTCCTTATTCGCCTATCCACAGCATCTATCCTCGATGGCATTCGTCTATGCGACACACTGGGCGGCCTCTATGTGGTATCATGTCTCAAGGACGGAGAAGGCGTATCGTGCGGATATTGCCATGATCAATGTTCTCGTTGTGGATCGTATTGCAAGTTTTTCCTCAGAATCGTTTGCTATGGTCGTTTATACAGGCGCCATCGTATCGAGTGCGATCTATCCTCCCAAAGATCATTCCGATACCATCCCTCGAATTACCCTTGCCACGATTCTTTATGCGGTGATGTACTTCCGTCCGATGGTACTGATCTATCTCGCGAGCACCGCCTCATCATGCCTCTTCTTTTTTGAGTCGGAGCGCGCCCAAAAACAAAACCAACGATTCAAGACGATGCTAACGATGGTCTTCTTCCATTTCTTTTTGGGTGTGAGCGCCTATATCGAGAGCTCTTCCATCGTGCACCATTCTTCTTTTCCTTTCTTCATTCTTCGTTGTCTATCTTGGATCGTTCATCTAGAAGCTCTTATACACCACCATTGACACCACTATTAATACTTTGTGGTCCAGAGAGAGAAGAAGACACTTGAGTTGTCATGGAAGAAGGTATCGTATTTTTCTGTTGTTTCTGTAACGATGATAATGGTAATTGTTGTTGAATCTTTTTCTGTTGTTGGACAATTGGTAATTGCTGTTGAGTCTTTTTCTGTTGTTGGACAATTGGTAATTGCTGTTGAGTCTTTTTCTGTTGCTGGGCAATCGGTAATTGTTGTTGAGTCTTTTGCTTTGTTTGTTGTTGCTGGACAATCGGTAATTGTTGTATCTTTTGCTTTGTTTGTTGTTGCTGGACAATCGGTAATTGTTGTAATCGAACACCGTATTGTTGCTGTTGCTTTTGTTGTTTAGGAAGAGGATACACATCGGGGGTGAGAAGAGGATCGGGATTCTGGTTCTGGCACACGGATTTCTGTGCCTGGATCTTGTAGATATCCGAATCGATCTGAAGTTTACTGCTCCTCTGGCGTTGTTGTTGGGCCAATTGTCCCAGCGATTGTTGGCGAGTTGCCGCGCAGCAAAATTTACGGTCACCCATTTTCTTGAGCTGGACAATGGTCTGGGCAAATCGGACAATACTCGCCACCTTTGGCATAAATTCCGGTTTCTGGATGTATCGCATCAGAATCGCAATCTTGTCCTGATTTTCCCGCAAGATCTCCATACGATCCTTATCGTTGCTATAGCTGGCGTAATAATATGTATCGATGAAATGAATCGCGGTATTGTAAAAGAGGACGGTATTGAGCATGACATTGTGGTACATTCCCTTCTTGTCAAACACAAGACGATCATAAAACTCCATGGCATCGGGCGAGATCTGGTCGTGATTGGTCATAAGAGGTCGGGCGTCAAACTCATAAAACATCTTTTTGTTCTTGAGAATATCGACCATGGTATCGAGATCACGGACAATCTCGTCGGGAGACGTCAAGGCCACCGGATGAAAGAATCGTTCTTCTTCCACAATCTTCTTCCAATTGGGCATGATGTCGGCAAGAAAGGCCGGGACCTTCTTTTTGCAGTAGGTGGGAAGATAATTCTTGCGTGGCATGACCGTCCATGGAAGTTTAGCGATACGCAGCTTGCTCTTGATCGTCGCTGCATCCAGGCGCTGGAGAAGCGCGAGAGGCGATACCGCCGCACCCTTGCACAGCAGTACATTGTACATCTTGTAATCACGTCCTTCGGTCGTGATGGCGGCACCATTCCGTACCACCATGGTCTCCGGGACCTCGTAGATGGTGAGAAAGATATGATCGATGAAATCGAGAATCATCAAGTTGTTTTCTTGTGCATAGGGGTCCATGACGAAATTCTTGAGATTGGAAGGATCAATTGTGGAAAGAATCAGGAGGCGTACGCGGTTAAGGAACACGAATAAATCGTAGCCCGGAATCATGAAATCCATCACACCCTGTTTCCGGAACGCACCTCGACCCACAAAGGGGGCATCAAGATCGACATTGCCCGTTTCCAGAAGCACTGGATTGAAGCACGCCGAGCCGAGCGCTACGATGGTCGCGACGAACTGGGCACCGAGCTTGTATTCGTTTCCGTAGATATCATAGCTCCATTCGAACACGGTCTTGTCGTAGACCGGGCGCATCATGACATTCTCGGTATGGAGGTCGTAATGAACAAATCCAGCACGAGATTGCTGGATCTCCAGTGCCAGCGCCAGCTGCGCCAGCACGGAAAGAAAGACTTCTTGCGTCAGTTTGCCGCGACGAATCATATCGCCGATCGTTGCCTGCTGAGGAAGGAACGGGATCTTTTCCAGGATGGTGCAGAAATCGCGTCGCATCGTCTTGGGATCCTGAGACGCATAAAGACCGTACGTATACTGGATATTGGGGGTCCATGTCCTTGCCGGATTGCACACCCGTGTGCCGACAATGTACGCATGAAAGACACCAAGAAGATCATCGATGGCATCCTGCTGGACTGTATTGAACCGATCCGAAAAGCGCCACTCGGTATCGTTCAGAAGACGACGGATCGTGTCCATCTTGAACAGTGTGGTATTGCACTTGAGAACCGTGGCCAGTGCGCCCATAAAACGAGCGTGCGAGACGACGGGGCTAATGCCGGTCTTGTCGCATTCGACCAGATCGGTAATCATATTGCGCTGTGGATTGAGACGACCGGTGAGCGCCTCACGAGGAATCATGGCAAATTGCTTGATTGCCTTTTCTTTCTTGAACCGAAGGACATTCTGGACAAAACATCGCGCCATCTCCATCGCCCGTCGATCAATGAATTCCGTGGTCACATATTCCATCATCACTTCTCTTTCCTTTTCCAGAAGAACACCCGTGCATTCGGCGGCACCACACGCATCCTCGTATTCATCCCGAATCTCCCGGAGCTCACCTCCCATATTGTAACAATAACTATCGGTGCATGACATGCTTGCTTTTGTTATTCCCAAGTTTTTTTTTATGAAAACAAAAAAAAACAAATTCGTCTATCAGTCTGCTCTCCTTTGAGAAGCTAAACCAACGAATAATCCAATGATAAGAATTACTACTGGTCCCAATATCCACCAAATTATCCAGTATGATGATGTAGGAGCAGCAGTTGTGGTGATTGTCGACGCCGAGGATGCATTAGAAACCACCGTAGAAGGACTCGATGTTGATCCTGTGTTTTCATCCTCTGTGGAATCCATTTTATGTTATGTTCTTTATTCTAACGAATGAATATATATTTTTTTTTACAAATCATACATAGAAATAGCGATTGGTATCTCGTTCATTATCGTCGTATTGACAGTTGTTGTTCTAGCGGCCACCGCAAGATTATTGCATCACAATTTATCTCCGTAGTAATCCGGTAGTACTCAAAGTCTTTGCCTAAAAACTATGTGCGGCGAGATCACTCGGTTTATGTATTTATTTTTTTTTTTCCTTCTTCTTCTTCGTCGCGTGCAAGAAACGCACTCAGTCGTTGACTGGCTTTTGATTTTATGCTGGTGAATACATCGCAATCCATGGTATCCAGATTAGCATGAAGAAAGATATCAAGCAGGTATCGATTTTTGGTCGCTGGATCCTCATAGTACATGGTCCTCATGCATTCCGCCATCTTGGAACCAAACCGTGCCAATGTCTTTGCTTTTTGAGATTCCATACCAATCCGCTGTGGCGTGGTGTTCCATTGTCGTAGGTCAATAAATGGAAAAGACGGAAGTTTGTACTGATCTTCTTTGTAATAATTGGGAGAGAGAGCATAGCCTGTATAATGGTTCAGCATCGTGGTATCGGCGGTGAGTGGGATGGCACCTGTGACATCAATCTCTTTATCATGGTACACGAGAGGTAGTTCAAAATGTCTGGCTAGGATGGGAGGAATGCGATTGTCCGCCCAGAAGCCGCCACCCATCAGGCAGGATGCTTGCATGAATTCAAGAGTACCGAAACGCGAGAGTAAATTAAGACACTGCTCATTGGTGGTAAGATTTGCAATGCGGAGCGCCCTGAGTTCTGCCAAAAGCTCCTTCTTTTCGGCCATGTCTTTACTGAATCGAGTATTGCTGAGCTTGGGATAGTACAACTGACCGGATTCGTAATGAGCGAACAAACCGTTGCACGGGAACCATGTCCCTTTCTTGTGGGTATTGTAACCACTCGATCGGTACATGAGTTGGTAGCATGGCTTTTCTTGAGAAGGAAGATGGTACCTCAAAATACAAAATACGCGTGCAATCTCGATATCTCCATCCACCAACATCCTCGTACTGTAATGAAAATTGTCTGACAGCTTACGAAATGATCCCCAATTGTCTTTTACAGAGGGTGATTCATTGCTGGTTTTTGATTTTTTGGCAGTGGTAGTAATAGGCGGAGAAAGATCCTCCTTGTCCACTCGTTTGGATCGCGTCCTCATTTTTTCTTTCTTTTTTCCATAAGAAAGAAAATACATTTTATTATTGTTTTAGATCTTGTTGAAGATTTGTCGATGAAATATTGAACGTCTCAAGAAATACCTGAATCCATTGTGTTCCTTGAATATTCGTAGTATAATATTCTTTAAGCTTGCGGTCTTGATTTCTTTCTATTGCCTGTTGAAGTTCATGAGGAATTTGAAGCCCCGTCAATTTTGTACGTTTGCCGAAACGATAGAGATACATCAATATTATTAGAAAGATTTTAAAATCACTAAATGTAGTCTTGTCTTCAATCTGTTTGTATAATTGTACAAAGATTTTTCGATTACATGTTTTAAGCATAGCCAAAGACACATCTTCTGGTCTTAATATTGAAACGGATTTGACAGTTGGTAATGTTGAGGATAATGTGAGTGCTCGTAATTTTTGGACTGTTTGTCGATCGGCTTTCTCTCTTTTTGGTCGGTCACATTCAAACTTATAGACAAAATCTTGGAATTCTTTAGATTCCCAAAATGTTTGTAAAAAGGATTTTCGAGAATGGAATTCAGAACGGAATGCAACTAAATAAGGTTCGTGGTTGCTTTGCACATACTCATTATGCAACTCTGATGCAGTCTTGTAAATCTTACGACCATCAAGACAAGTATACAAAACCGTAGTACGAAAGATTAGAGGATTCAAGGACTCCTGACCAAATTGTTTTTGTAATAATTGATCCAATCGTTGTTGTTGTGATTGTTTCGTGGTTGAAAAAGATCGGCTCATTTGTTGTATACCCAACATATTTTTTTTTATAACAACTTTTGTCGTCCGATGATGGCGCAATCCATTCTTCCGCCGGCGTTCCCATTCTTCACAGATTCATTCTCGAGCATCTCGATGCGCTCTACACGCGTTTTTTGGCCTTTGACCATCGTCCGAAGCAGAGAATCGGGCATGTCGCGGTAACGAACGAATCGCCCATCGATCTCTCGTCCACCAAGGCCATGATCATCACTGCCCTCATGGATCACCACGCTTCGTCCAAAGAGGTCCTGGATGCTGTCGAGATGCACGTCGTGGTATCGATGACGATAACGACCACGACCGTCCGTAGTAAAATTCATGACAAGATCGCCGGCATGCTGTCCGTGTGTTGTCGACGATGGATTGTAGTGCCCACCGAGTGATGCACATCCTTCTCTCGTATCCCCGAATTCGTGGATATGGATCGCGTGCGTCGCATGCTTCTTGAAACCAGAGAGCTCCAGCTTGACTTCGATCTTGCCCTTCTTGGTCTCTAAAAATTCAACGTGTCCGTGCTTGGAAAAAACCGCTGCTGCTGCTTGCATTTTATATCATGAGGATATAAAAAAATCATGAAATTACCATATGAAAAACCGTCGACGCAATGGTGATGGTGGTGGTGATGGTGGTGGTGATGGTGGTGGTAGAGGACAATCGTGATCCACCATCATGCGGACAAGATCCTCAAATGTCGTGGTGTGCTCCCAGCCCAGAATCGTTCTGGCCTTGGTGCAATCACCGAGCAGTTGCTCCACCTCGGCTGGACGGAAATATTTGGCATCGATGAACACCAGCTCTCGTCCCGTGATCTCATCGTAGCCAATCTCGTCCACACCCTCTCCTTTCCATCGAATACGAAAGCCACGCAGTGCAAACGCCTTTTCAATGAATTCACGGACCGAATGCATGTCCTGTGTAGACAATACAAAATCATCCGGCGTCTCCTGTTGAAGCATGCGCCACATTCCTTCAACAAAATCGCGTGCGTACCCCCAATCTCTTCTTGAGTCCAGGTTCCCCATCACCAGACGATCCGTCTCTCCTCGCATAATCTTGCCCAACCCTAGTGTAACTTTTCGTGTCACAAACGAATGTCCGCGTCGAGGACTCTCGTGGTTGTAGAGGATACCATTGCATGCATACATCCCGTACGCCTCTCTATAATTCTTGACGATCCAGTACGCATAGAGCTTGGCGACACCATAGGGAGATCGCGGATAAAACGGTGTGGTCTCACGCTGCGGTACTTCCTGCACCAATCCAAAGAGCTCCGAGGTCGATGCCTGGTAGAATCTCGTGATGCTCTCCAGATGGTTGGAACGAATGGCTTCCAGTAGCTTCAGTGTCCCGATGCCACACGATTCGGCCGTGTACTCCGGCATCTCAAAAGAGACCTTGACATGCGATTGTGCCGCCAGATTGTAAATCTCCAGACGCTCCATCTCGTCGCCGTACCTCGTCTTGATGCCCGCCAGGCACATGTATAACCCCGATCCGTCCGTCAGATCTCCATAATGCAACTGCAATCGTCGAAAGATATGCTCGATGCGCTTGGTATTATAGGTCGAGGATCGACGAATGATCCCATGAACACGATACCCCTTCTCCAGCAAAAGCTCCGCCAAATATGATCCATCCTGTCCCGTAATGCCCGTAATCACTGCGACTCTCATATTTTTTTTTTTGAATATTTAATATCATGAGCGCTTGTCTATAAATGGATAAAATACTCATCACAGGAGGATCTGGACTCGTCGGCTCGGCCTTTCGCAAGATCCAGACCACCCATCAATTCCTCTTTCATCGACGATCCGATTGTGATCTGACATATACCGAAGATACCATGGCGTATTTCATGCACCACAAACCACGCTATGTCATCCATCTCGCCGCCAATGTGGGTGGCCTATTTAAGAACATGAACTCGCCGGTGGAGATGTTGGAAGACAATGTGAGAATGAATTGCAATGTTTTGAGGGCGTGTCATGCGGCGGGGGTGGAAAAGGTGGTGAGCTGTCTTTCGACATGCATTTTTCCGGACAAGACGACCTACCCGATCAACGAGGACATGCTGCACGACGGTCCGCCGCATGCATCGAATGCGGCCTATGCGTATGCAAAGCGACTATTGGAGATCCAATCGACCGCATACCATCAACAATACGGCAAACAATTTGTATGCGTGATTCCCACAAATATTTATGGTCCTCACGACAATTTCCATCTAGAGGATGCGCACGTGATCCCTGCATTGATTCATAAATGCTATCTGGCAAAGAATAAGGACGAGGATTTTGTCGTGGCGGGCACGGGAAGGCCACTTCGTCAGTTCATCTATTCGGAAGATCTCGCGAGACTGATCCTGTGGACATTGGAACATTATAAAGAACCCTCCAGTCTTATTCTTTCTCCCAACGAGGAGGTGTCCATCGAGACGGTGGCACGAATCATCGCACGCGCCTTCCACTATGAACACAAGATGGTACTGGATACGTCCCGTCCCGATGGACAATACAAAAAGACGGCGGACAATTCCAAATTAAAACGACTCTTGCCATCCGTGGCCTTTGTCCCTGTCGAGGATGGCATCAAGAATACCGTCCAATGGTTTATGGACCATTACGATTCTTGTCGAAAATAAATAATAAAAACTCTATTTGTATACCAAAAAAATAGAGTTTACGAAAGAAGAAATCATTATTCTTCCTTCTTTTTCACAACGATGCATGTAACAAGCAATGGACGAACCCACACGGTGTCTATATAAAAAATAACCCACGTGCACGCTAGCAATACAAGAACCTGAAAAATCCCTGGTATTAAAAAGATGAACACAAACAACAAGGACATGATGTACTCGTGTTTCACTGCATAGTCATCCAGTTTCCATGCTCTCTCTTCATTGGGTTGATTCACCATGGCTTCCACGGCCACCACCAATACCAGAAAATACGATAACCATCGATTGAATAACATACCCAGTGCCAGAATCGTCATGGACCATAGATAGTCCAATCCGATCGGCAATTCCAAAGAATGACCCTTGATGTCCAGAAGGACGGGCTGAGTATTCTTCATGCGCAGTGCATACGCACCCGAGGCGAGACAATAAAAGAGTATGTGAATCATATTTGTTCTTGTTTTCTATGTTTGGAATCCATCTCTATTTTCAATTTTCAATTTTCACTTTTCTTGTCCTTCTTGTCTTTGATCAATCGTTGGAGAAGGTCCTTGCCATCATCCGACGAGGCAGAGGACGAAACCTCCGATGCCGCATCGTCTTTGGAAGAATCCTCTGTGATCAAGGCAGCACCTGCCGCAGTGGCGAGCGATGGTAGGTAATACCGCTGGTATACAAAATAGCCCGTGACACCCAGTAAGATGACCACAAACAGGATCATCATGTAATTCTTCTTGAAGAATCCAACCCATGTCCCACACGAGGACGTCGTGGATTGCATCTCGGTCGGTGCTGGAACGGGAGGAAGTTCAAGAGGTGTCTCCTCTGAGGAAGGTGGTGGTAATGAACGGGCCTCTGTGGGCTTGATCCGAATATCCAGATCTACCTCCACTTTTTCCTCTTCACTCAACGAACGAATCACCAGAAAATAATTCTGATACTTGTCCTCGTCTGCCACAATGTTTCCCGAAATATACCCCCCCCTCGTCTTTTTCATCGCCAGGTTTGACAAGTCCACCGTATTCAACTGCTCCTGATTAATTACCAACATCTCAAAATCCTTGCTCGCATCTACTGCACGACACTCGAAAAAAATCTCAAAATTCACATATTCCTTGTTCAGATCAATCAGCTGATGACGGCGCTCCAGCGACAGCTTGGTCTTGCTGCGAATCACTCCATCGTCTTCCGTGGCACTCATTTCTTTTTAACCCCTATTTATCGACTTCTTTAGATTGATTCTAGAAGGATTGGCCGCGTAAGATTTTATGAAATGTGGTATGTCGTTCCGGACCTTGATGCCCCACAAATAAAACCATGCTGGGATTGACATAAAGATTTGGAAATTTCTTTTGATACATATCGTGGTGGAGGTCGATGTGTTCGCACTTGAATTTCTTGGCGTTCTTGGTATAAGAACAAGGGAGGATGCTGTTCATTTTATAAATGGCCATCCCATTAAAACCAGAACGACACGGAATCCATGGGCCACCAATCTTGACCTCATCGAGCTGATGTAATTGTTTGGTTTCATTAAAATGAGTATCGATATAATCGAACGACTGATCTTTTGATATGAACGCCATTGAATCGTACAAGACCGGACCTGAAAAAGGCCAGCTGGTCAATCCTCGCGCACATACCATGTCAAAATCCTCCCGATGAAAGGAGGAAAAGAAACCCTCCAGATAGAAGGCTCCCGGTATGTCGAAATCAATCACGACATAATAATCGTAGTCGCTATAGTTGACTTGAGCATGACGGAGGACTTTCTCTCGAAAATTTCGCATTTTCTCGATTCGGGTGTTGGATCGATGCCCATAAGAGTACAGATTGTTAGGATCTTCTCGACAATCACAAGTCCCTTCGGCACAACAATCAAGAAGTGTGACACGAGGATTACGTTGACACCATTCTTCCAATAACGATCGAGTACTGTCCTTGCTGTCGTTCTCATAGACAACAATGGCATACTCTTTGAAAAAACTTCCCATGGTCTCGAGACGTTGGTGCATCCTCTCGAAATTCTCCTCAACATCTCGAGCCAGACATCCAAAGACGACCGTCCGTTGTGCCATATTGGATTTACCTTTTTCTGCCTGTTGAAGAAATTCGTCTTGCTTTTCCACGGCAAGAGGAATATTCTTCAAATCGATAAAGTCCTGGTACATGTGGCGGTAATTATGAAGATCCGTCACCGTAGTAGTGCCATAGAAATAAAGGATCATCGTCATCATGATGTAACACGACAACGCATACAACACAACCCAAATCGTGACCACGATCCAGAAAGAAGACGGTTGTTTCAACTGTTGTTGCGAAGAAAAACACAACAAGAATACAATGCATGCGATAAGAAGAAGCGCCTGATTGATCACCAACGGAGGAAGTATCAGCAATAAAATCACCCAAAACCAAATAGATCCAAGACGAAGACGATGCAGACTACCCATACACACAGTAAATACTAGAATAAAAAATAGGCTCATGATGGCAAGGATCCATTGTGATCTCTGATAGGCTTCTTGAGGATTATACGACTCTACAATCATCAAAGTTCCTCTTTTTTTTTTAGAATGAAAAAAAATTTTAATTATCCAACAATAAAACAAAACAGATGTCAACATCAACACCACCCATTGAATCAATTGCATCATCAACACCATCCATTGCATCAGTTGCATCATCAACACCATCCATTGCATCAGTTGCATCATCAACATCAACATCATCGCCTACAAACATACCATATAAAATATCGGCGTCTTGGTTATTATTCAATCAAATAGGAACAGGTGTTTTCTTTTTTCTATGGTTCATAAGTGGGTTGTGTCTAGTCCGTACTCGTAATAAATACATGACCTTTTTATTTTTCATATTATTATTTTTGGGATTGATTGCTGGAAATATATGTTGTGGATTTCTTATTTATAATAATGGTTGGTCGGGTTCGTTTGCTTGGCAGTTTTTTGTTGTGGGTTTTGAGAGTCTCATCCTGGCGGGTATGTCTTTTTTATCGTTATTATTTTTTATACATATAACATCACGAACCCAAGAATGGTTATTACTAATCATTATACTGGCGAGTGTAGTCTGTTCAATGCTATTTCCGATCATCGCTGTATGCTATAAATATTTTAAGTATTATAATGGATCCAATGGAGTCATTACAACTGTTTCTCGGGGTTGGGAAATGACGAATAATGAATGGGAATGGAGTATCTTGGTTAGTTTCACCACTGAAAACGGGAATGTAGTTCAAAACAAATCGACAACTATAATAAAGTCTACATCAGACGATCCTACTGTAGGGTCCTCGGTTTCCATCCGTTATATTCCCCGATTTAAACGGGGTCAGGAATACGCTACAACATTCAATGTAATCAAGGCAACCCTGATTTAATTAATTATTTTTACAGAATAAAAGTAATTTAATTCATGTTTCGATGGCCAAACGAATCGCGTTTCTAATAAATGCCATCTCCTCTTTCCACCATTCCAATAATTGATCCTGCATCTTCTGTAGAGTGCTCCTATCCTCTAGAAGACGATTGCACTGATTCACCGCATCCTCCCAGCTATTGGCAAGAAGGACAGGCGGAATCGAGTGAAACTTCATGGAGACCGACATCTCCGCCGGTGTGGCCACCAACACCGGGATGGCGCCCGCCACAATCGCTTCAAAGATCCGGAAACACTGCACCTGGTTGCTATTGCCTCTGCCGTTGATGACAAACACGGCATCATTGTACATCTTGAATAACTGGTTCGGTGTATACGGCATCGTGTCCAATATCCAATCGTGATGGACAAAAACAATATTTGTTTTCTGCATGCCCGCGCGAACAATGTCTGCCATATGCATCCTGTCCGATTTCATCACACCGATAAAAGCGCATGTTGTCCCGCGCTCTGCCATCGGTCGGATCGATTCCGCATTATCCAGATAATACCGGGGATATCCCAATGGGATATGAAGGTGATTGTCGGCATATGAATAATGGGCATAATTATGCTGTGTAAGATAAAGTCTAGTATACTGCTGTAACGCCATGGTCCATGACATATCCCCCCGCTCGTCCGACATGTAAAAAAGGACCACCGGTCGGAGATGCGCCACCACCTCTATAATATCCTCCGGTCGATTCATTATATGATTGATCACCAGAACAGAATTGCCCACCTCCACATCCTTTCGATGCAAAAAAGACTGGAGATCCTTTGGATCAAACGTCTCCACCTCCTTTTCCCACTCGCCCAAGAACTCGTTCAGCACCATATCCACCTCAAATGGTGCCGTGTCCGAATAAAGAACTTTTAATATTACCATATTTTTTTCTTGTCTATTTGCACGGTGATCCTTTAGATGAATAGAATTGTTGGAGCATTCTATCGATATCGATATCCATATCCATATCCGAAGAAGAAGACTTGGAAGAACCAAACGAGATGATTGGTACTGGTGGTAACAAATCTTGCAGAGATGATAATGTTGGAAGAGTCGTTGTATGTTTTGTTTTCTTACGATTCGGATTCAGCTGATGTGTTCCTGGAATAAAATTCAACATACTTGGATCGTAGTTCCGAATATTTTTTAGAATATATTTATCTCGAGCATGCGCCGCCTCATCCTCCGAGTCGTAAGTTCCAATATGTTGTTTTTTTCCTCCATATCCAACGGATGCTGCCCACCGAATGACTTGTTTGTTTCGTCTCATCATAATTCCCATATATTTGGAAGTCGGTGCTGCTGGTGCTGCTTGTAATGCTGGTAACGATAATGACAATTCTTGCAATGGACATTTTACCTTCTTTTTTACTAATTGTTGTTGACGATAATCCCTCTGTTGTTGTGGTATATAAAAATATGGATCTGATGTTTGTAATGGTAATGGACGCTTCCTTGATTGTTTTTTCGTGGTCACCCCACACGGTTGCTGCTTTTGTTGTTGACGTACTAAACACGGTTGCTGCTTTTGCTGACGTACTAAACACGGTTGCTGCTTTTGTTGTTGTGGTATAGACAAATGAAATAGATCGTGTTCTTCCATTGTAGTCAACCGGCGATTTATATCTTGCAAAATATTTTTTTTTTCATTCATACATTGATTTAAACAATCTATTATGTATTAAAAAAAAAATGAAGGAAATACGTGAGCTTATTTATTCTAGTTGTCATCCAGGATTGATCAATGAGATTATAATTGAAAATGAGGATCGGATCCATAGCAATCATTCGTTAGGTATGATCATACCGACCTTCAATCGTCCCGAATATCTTAAATATGTGTTTTATTCATTGTCTATTGCGGAGATTACCGAGTCCATGATTCTGCTTATTTTTGATGATGGATCAGAAGAACAAACAAAACAATTAATTCGAGCATTCAAATTAAAGGATATTCCTATTATCAAAATATTTATCAACAAGCTATCTCTTGTGAAACAAGATCACTATACCATTTTACCAGGTTCTGCATTTCCTATGACCATTCGGTACGGATTTAATATATTGTTTCAATTAGGTGTGACGTATGTCATGAATTCAGATTCAGATGCCATCTTGTGCAAAAATTGGTCCTCGATTCTTTTTACATTGCTGTCTTCCATAAAAGAAGATTATTTTATCGTATCCGGGTCTCAAACTAAATTCCATAAACCCATATCGGATGATGATCCACGATATGCTCTGCTAGGATCCTTGGGTGGTCTCAATTTCACCTGTAATAAAAAAACATTCTATGATATTGTGCAAGATGCAATCTATGATTATAGTTTCGATTGGGAAATAAGTGCCAAATGTAATAGGCAAAATATTCCCATCTATTTAATAAAACCATCGATTGTTCAACATATTGGAATTCACAGCAGTATTATCCGTGGATCCAATAATCATTTATCAGAATGTTATGAATGTAATGTAGAGGATATCACAGTTGATATGCTTATCCAATTGGATGAATCGGTGAAACAATTGGACGATTTTAGTCATGCCGATGATTTTCAATCCGAATTATGGCGTACGATATAGTTGTAAACTATTAGTTTTCTTTTCAAGAAAAGAAAAAATAATGCCTATCGGTACAACGCCATCTGGATTTGGTGGCGCTGAAACTGGCAGAATTCATAAAAAGGAACGTTTGCCTCACTGCAATCAAGGATGATCTTGTAGCATGAATATTCATCGGCCACATCTCGTGCTTTCTGTATCAATCGACGCCCAATTCCCTGTTTCTGGTGTGTGGGATGCACAATCACGTCTTCAATATGCAATACATAGGATCCACCACGAATCATCTTTCTCTCTATCAAGAAGGTGATCGTGGCGACGATCTGTCCCTCCGATTCCATCACCCAAATCTGATGCCACGGTCCCAATGATTCCACCACTTCCTCCAAGCACTTTCGATCAAGTCCATCCGAAGGCGATAATACATTCAATAATTCTACGTATCCACGATCAAAATCCTCCTTTTCGATAGGTCGAAAATCCATTTATATATATATATATTTACTATCTTACTATCCTCCTGTTAAATTGTCTTCTGATCTGTTGTTTTTGTGGTCCTGGTGGTAATGCATTGAATATAGCTGTTAAATCTGCATCTGAATAATGCGAAATGTCACCACTACTACTGCTACTACTACTGCTACTACTGCTACTACTACTGCTACTGCTACTACTACTGCTACTACTACTGCTACTACTACTGCTACTGCTACTACTACTGCTACTACTACTGCTACTACTACTGCTACTGCTATTAGCTTTTCGAACCAAAAAATTATAATGTCCTGGTATCAATAAACTTTCAATAGGGTCGTGGTGTCGTAAATACTCTGGTATATCAATAGTAAATATATTTTGATTGGTTCTTTCTACCATATAAATTATAGAACGAAGTTGAAAACATGTAGGTAGAATACCTCCATTAAGCATTACACCTTGAGCATCAGTACCCATTGTGATTACACGTTGAGCACAGTATTTATCTATATCAATGCTTCCATTGGATAATGTATAGAATTGTGGATTGGATCTGCTAGAATCATCCGTTTCTTCTGTCTTGATTAAATCTCCTAATGTCATACTATCTTCTACAAGAGGATGATTCAAATTATTCCGTATATAAATTCTGGCTGTTAGACGTGCACATAAAATTAATTGATGATCCAATCTAGTACCATTATCATTCATCTGTTTGATTATCTCGTCTAAAGTATGTGGTAAGTGTAACTGTGTCCATGTCAATAATGCTTTCATATCATTCACAACTTCATCATCTTCTCTTTTTTTTCCTTTTTCAAAGCATGTGATAATAGTTTGTATTTGATCACGCAAATATTGTATATTATACTTTCCATGAACCAATTGATCTAACAATCCCAGCATAAAGGAACGATAATAACAATTACCATCTCCTCTTATTACCCGATAATCAAAATGTTGACTCAAAACACGTATATGTTTGTATAAATTTGAACGTGAATTATTACTATACTCTCTCGGATTTAATGGTTGTATTTTACCTACGTTTGATAGACTTTGAATTGTTGTACGTATTCCTGATAGTCTACTTGATGCTTGTTCACCTATTTTTTTTACTCTTTGTGCTTTTTGCATGAATTCCATACACTTTTTTCTATCTTCTAATTCTCCTGGTGTATAACCCTCACATATAGGATGTGCTGCTGATTGTGATCCATGAAGAGAAGATGATGGTTGACTAGAAGAAGAAGATGATGAACTATAATAAATACCACCACCACCACCACCACCATATGCAGTACATGGTATACCGTAACCACGTCTCATAGGAGATGCAACAAATGAAGATACTACAGAACCACCACCACCACCATGACGACGAACACTAGGAGATGATGGCGGCACAATAGATGAATGTGTAGTAACACTATCATGTCGAAGAGTACCACTACCTCCATGTGCAACAGAACGATTAGTAGAACGATGACTAGGTGATGATGGCACAGTAGATGAATGTGTAGTAACCTCACCAATTATAGATGAAGATGTAGCACTACCACGATGAGGACTAGGAGATGCACCACCGCCATTATAGAATTGTATTTGTGCTCTGATTGCATTTCTGTATTGTATTGGTGAAATACCTAATGCTGCCTCACCACCACCTCTAGGAGATGGTAGAGATGAAGAAGATGATGACGTAGCATTACTACTATCGCCATGTCTAAGAGATGAATTTGTACTAACAGATGATGATGATCGAGTAGGGGCAGATAATGGTAGAGATGAAGAAGATGATGACGTTGCATTACTACTAGTACCACCACGTCTAGGAGATGATGATGATCGAGTAGGGGCAGATAATGGTAGAGATGAAGAAGATGATGACGTTGCATTACTACTAGTACCACCACGTCTAGGAGATGATGATGATCGAGTAGTGGCAGATAATGGTAAAGATGAAGGAAATAAAGATGATGTCATGGCACGACCACCACCACCATGTCCACTAGTTTTATGATGTGTTGATAATAATAATTGTATGGATGGACGCAGATTCGTTGGAATAGTAGTACCACCAAATAATTGATAAATATCTCTGGTATCACGATGAATCTTCATATAATATGCAAATAAGATGATGAATTTTTGGGGAATTGGTCTATATCCCGTCTTTACAAATATTTGTTTGAATTCAACATATTTTAATCCTTTTGGTACATTAGGAATCTCCGCTATATATTTTTCATTCTGAGGACTATTTCCTAATTTATCAAGAATTGTTTTGACAGATTTTTTGGACATCAAACCTTTATATTTATCAAAAAAATATAAAAAATTATTTATTCAACTTTGGTACAGCCATTCTTTAGAAAAATTTCACGTTCCTTCGTGATTGAAATAAAAATTCGTATAAAAACTACTTGCTGTTTATGTACCATCTTCACCTTGTTGAATTTTTTATTTCAGATATAGATCTTGATAATATTGATGTAAAGAAAAGAATATTTTTCATAAAAGAATGCACATCATTCAAACAAAACAAGAACTTGAAGAATTAGCAATGGGGGGTAATATTCTTTTCATTGATTTTTATACGGACTGGTGTGGTCCTTGTCGTGCCATTGCGCCCTGGTTTAATGAAATTTCAGAGCTACCAGAATATCAGTCGGTGGTGTTTGTAAAGGTGAATGGGGATCAAGCCGAAGAATTGATCGATTTCTTTGAGATCCAGGGATTTCCAACATTTATTTTCATCAAAGGGCCTGAATTGACTATCCTCGAAAAATTCCTGGGAGCCAACACACAAAAAATGATGGAAAGACTGAATGGTTTTCTACAAGCTGATCAATGCGAAGAAATCATCATGTGATAGTTAGATAAAGTCAAGAATCGGCAAATGTTCTGGTAGATTGTATCGAGCAAGTATTTCATTCACACAATCCTCATAGATTACATGATGTCTTCTATGTATCATTTCTTGAATCCGCGACAGAACTTTCGAGAGGGTAATCGCGGGTGACCAATTCTTGTTCAGGAATGACAAATCGCAGCACGGACAATCACCCCCAAATAATTCAGAATACCGCCGATACTGTTGTGATGTCATCGTTCCAAGGGCATCATGCAGTCTCTGCCCTTTTACACAAATCCGGGGTGGACGGAATGGATGATCAGGCGCAAAGGAAAGTCGTACCTGTCCAAGAAAAGGAACGTTGGCTTCTACACCCGTAAGATGACCTTCTTCATCCATGATTTTTTCTATCTTCCACCTACCCTGGACATCAACAATCTCCTTTTCTATTCGAGCACGTATTTTTGTATATTGTTGCATTCGTCTTTTTTCTTACGACGAACATTTGTAGTATGAAATCTCATTTCTTGTCTCATGTCCAACGAATGAGGATGCCTCCCCTATAGCCCGGTGTGGTGAGATGGTCAGTCAGGTGGATCTCGATGGACCATTCGTCGTCCACTCGCAAAACAAAGGGTGCCGACATATCCATAGCATCGCCGTGGTAGGCCCATCCGTTCTCGTCGCGGAGAGGAATCTCGCCATAATCCACAAGAACCGAGATGGATTGGATGGGGAAGCGTGGATAGATTGCCCAGTAATAGGGATTGCTTTCTTGAATGACCTGGAGAGCGGAGCGTCCGTCGGTGGTATCCTCACGACAAGCCGCCGAGAGACAGAAAAGAAGGTCGTGTGTTTGGACAATGGGGCAGGGAACAAAGTGCCATTCCGTCTTGCCCGGATTGCCGTGCGAAACAGGTGGAGTCGGCAGGTACACATCATAATCTAGGAATCCCGACACACAGATTGGATCCGTGCACTGGTCCATCACCATGGCAAGAAATGGTGGTCGATTTACCGCCTCTTCCCAGGAATCGACCAAGGCATCCAATTCGAAAGCCAGCGGTGCCATATTCTCCACAGCCGTAATCTCCACACACCGCCCACAACTCGTAATGGAGCCATTGAATTGCACATCACTCAATCCAACACCCATCACCACGCGTCCGTCCAGAAAAGACGCCATCCCACCGCTGGTGGACCTAGACACCGTATCAAAGCCCTGCAATTTGCAGTACCCCATCTGCTGCCGGAACGCGTTGTAGGTCGAGGCCGAAACCATCATGACCGAGAGCATGCTGCAAATCATCTTCATGTTATTTTTCTTTATTTATTAATTTGATATATTCTTATTCACTCGAATAAAAAGAAAGAATGGATCTTATTTCGTTTTTTCAGAAAGTGGTGGACTTCTCTGTCGAAGCGCAAGATAAACCACAATTGCTAGTACGGAAAACAACATGAGCGCAAAGAAAAAGGCGCCGATAATTACGGCAACCAGCCATGATGAAATCTGTGATGGTGGTGGTGCTATTGGTGTTGCTGGTGTTGCTGGTGTTGCTGGTGCTGATGATGATTGTTTCATCGTGGTGGAAGAAGGTATAGCCGCGCCGACATTAGGACCAGGAGAACCACCGGCCGAGATGGACATGGGCATTGGCGATGCGGCAGCAATCGACATTGGAGAAGATGATCCAGTATCCACAGGCATGACCCTGCTGGTGGTAAGGCGTGTAGGTGGGATGGTATCCATTGCCGATGGAGCTGAAGAATTGGTGCCGGGCGATTCCGATGACACACTCGCATTATTGCCGGTATTGGCAAGAGATCCACTAACAGAACTTTCGCCACTATAAATAGAGGAGGAAGAAGAGGAGGAGGACGTCACCGTTGCATCGGTCAAGGTAGGCGATGCCGGATCGACCTGGAAAAGCACCACACCGCCGCATTGCGATACCTGGCCATTGGGTGAGGTGATGGAAATGGCATTTTCAAATTGAGAGAGTGTATTGTACGGATACATAGCTAACTTGAAGAATCCATTCTCACCAAAGCCGCTCCCCCACGAATTCCGCACCCACCAATAAGGCACCATGACCATATTCCCTGGTGTGGGACATCCCGCGACCGGTGGGATGGCGGGCGAGGGTGTGCACACGGTGGTACCAGAAGCCGCGGGCGCGATGCTTGCAAGACTTGGTGGCAAGAGTGAAGCATCAACAGGCGCCTCTCCCCATCCAACGATGGACACACCGTGACCTCCAAGGATTGTGACATTGGAAGAGGGTGGCGAGGTGGTCACGGTGGTATCCACCACACATGTGTTAATGCATTGATTGACATTATCGCCGGTGGGGATGCTGACACAGATGCTGGTATTTACACCGACACATTCCAGATAGACTCCTTCTGGATTGAGTGGTGTCTTGAAATCGCCGACTCCACCTGTGGCGGAGCATGGACCGCCGCGCTCGATTATATTGGACAATATAAAAAATGCGCCCACCACCGGTCCGTACATGTAGATATGTTGCTTCATTTGACTCTGGACGCACCGGGCCTGTTCAAGATTTGTGGTGGCGGAGGTTGCACTTTGCATACAGCTGTTCATGGTCAGTGCAAGGACATTGGTGATCTTGTACAAGAGGAATTCGCCGCTGTTCTTGCATCCCGGATTGGGAATCTTGGAATTGAGGTACTGATTACACCCCGGATCCATACTTGGATCGTTGGGACAGCCCTGACCTGTGGTGCAGACGGTGTCGTTCACACACCAATTGTAATCGACACATACCTGGGTCCGGATACCGTTCTCGACGACCCATGGAAGGACGTCTTGCATGGATCCACCACCACACTGCGCCGATTTGGGATAATTAGAGGCATCCCCTGGATAATTCGCCAGGAGGTAGGTCCAGCTCAAATAAGGTGGCGAGGCGTAATTCCGGGCCACGACATACGCATCTCCGATACTAGAGGCGATGGCATAGGCCCAACAGCAACCGCACGTGTACTGAAGATATTGATCGGTGGATGGATCATTTTTATCGCCAGGCATGAGGATGGGATAGAACCAGTCAAGACGAAAACAGGGAGGTACAGGCACCGCCCTTGCCAATTTGCTCACGCGCTTTTTTTTTAATTTATTGAGACGAATATCAGTGTTCATGGGTGCACAGACAAAGGGCGTGGATGCCTTGGCCAGACCACGACGTCCGGGACGGGGAGGGACAACCACCGTTTTAGAATTGCGGATCAATGCGTCATAATCAAAATCTAAACTAATCGTCATTTCTTTTCTTGTGTAAAAAAAAAAATCATGCTTAATTATAGAGATCTTGCTGATGAGATTATTCATCATTACATCGGTTCTAGTCACCTCCTCAACGCCCTTGTCTTATACAAAAAAGCGTTCCCTCTACTCGATCGAGGAGCGGTATGAGCAGACACTCAAGACCAAGAAGAGCATCGAAACCTATTCCCCCGGGTCCGTGATTCTGTTGGTGGAAGGATCCACCAATCTTCCCCCCTTTCTCCGAAAGAGGCTCCAGTCTGCATTCCCTCATGTCCTCATTACGTCGGATCTGCCGAAGAACAGTCATTATGTCGATAATGTGTACAAAGGAATCGGTGAATTATGGCTGATGAAGAACGGAGTGGAGTACGCCTTGCAACACTTTCCGGAGTGCGACAGTTTATTCAAGATCAGTGGCCGCTATTGCCTGAATGAACGACACGACCCGGAGAGTTTTCTTCTTCCGAAAAACATTTTTTATCCAGTAGAATCGGGATCCGTGTTTGATGAAAAGATTCCATGTGTCTACACGTTTCTTTTCAAAATTCACCGCCAGTACTGGCAATCATTCCTGATGACGTGCGAGCGCGGCCTCACCGAAGAAACCCGACTTTCCATGGAACGCTTCTGGTTCGTGAATATGCTCCCCAATACCCATCTGACTCGCGAATCACTCGGTGTGGAGGGGAATGTGAGTGTCAGCCGCGCCCACATCTCGAAATGAACTGAATGATTCTATAATTTCAGAACACATATTATAGAATTTTATTATATTGAACTTTTGATCTGAGTAACAATTCCGTAAGCAGTAGGAGGAGTCAAGGAATAAAGAGCAGACAATCCTTTCGACGTGATGGCATTGGCCTGGGCTTTCGTCATGGAAGCGAAAACTTGTGTCGTAAAATGCGTAATCGAATCATCCAGTGCACTAATTTGATCTACTGTAAATCCGCTAATCTGAGTGGTTGTAATATAGTCTAACGCAGTGGCTGAAATTAGCTTTGACCATCCTATAATACTCGAAGTAGGAATCCATTGTATTTGAACGGCCGTAAATGCTTGTACCTGATCCTTATTTCCATTCCTTGTATTTGACACTGATGCTAAAGCAATGGATGTCAATCCTCCAATTCCGTTATTTGGTGGTGTTGAAATTGATGCAATCTGACTTGGAGATAAATAATAAAAATTATAATAAAATCCTTTCGTCTGTCCGTCTGTTAATGATGCGATTTGATCGGTGGATAACAATGGGATCTGGATGGCCGTCAATCCTGAAACACCGCTAGCAGACAAACTTTGTAACTGAGTGGTTGTCAATGCGGCAATCTGATTGGTGGATATTGCAGCAACTTGAGAAGACGATAAACGACTCATGAAAAAAGCGGTAAAAAATTGCAAACTGCTATTTGTTAAACTAGTCACCTGACTTGTTGTCAATAAAGATATTTGAGACTGATTTAAATTGGCAATCTGAGAGGATGTCAAATATTGTATCTGACTTGTCGTTAAATACGCTATGGCGTTCAATGAATTTACCTGATTTATTGTCAATGCTGCAATTTGACTTGTCGAGAAGAAAGGTACCTGTTTAGAAGTCAATCCTGAAATACCACTTGTAGAGAATGATGCGATTTGATCTGTTGTCAACGCTGCAATCTGAATGGATGTGAATCCTGTAATATTGGTGGAAGACAAAGCTGCTAATTGACTAGAGGGAAATGTGGATAGTTGAGTTGTTGTCAAATTACTTATCTGAATGGACGTTAATCCAATAATTCCAGTTGAAGAGATTGCTGCTATCTGAATAGATGTTAATACTACAATTCCACTTGAAGAAATTGCAGCTATCTGAATCGATGTGAATGAATTTATTCCATTTGAAGAGATTGCTGCGATCTGAATCGATTTAAGATTTAAAATCTGACTTGTAGATAATCCTGTTATTTGATTTGTGGATAATGTCATTATCTGAATGGATGTTAATCCTGAAATACCGGTTGAAGAAACTGAAGCGATTTGATCAGAAGACAATACTGCTATTTTGTCTGTGGACAAATTTGTTATTTGAATGGACGTCAATCCTGAAATATTATTTGTAGATAATGATTGTACTTGAATTATTGTTAATAATGTTATCTGGGTTGTTGTCAATGATGCGATTTGATTTGTTAATAATGCCATTATCTGACTAGATGTCAGTCCTGAAATACCGGCTGCAGATAAGGATGCGATCTGAAGTATGGACAAAAGAGAAATCTGACTGGTTGTTAATGCTGAAATGAAACTTGCAGATAAGGATGCGATCTGAAGTGTAGACAACACGGATATCTGACTGGATATCAATCCTGAAATACTGGCTGTAGATAATGCTGCTATCTGAGTTGTTGTCAAATTGTTTATTTGTGTGGACGTCAATCCTGAAATAGCGGTTGAAGACAGTGCTGCTATTTGATTCAAAGACAATGCGGCTATTTGATTTGTTGTAAAAGTTTTTATTTGTATGGATATCAATCCTGCAATACCGATTACAGAGAATGAGTTTATCTGATTGGATGTCAATGCTGAAATACTAGCTGTTGATAACGATGCTACCTGATCTGATGACAATATTGATATCTGAATGGATGTAAAACTTGAAGTCATACTTGTAGAGAATTGATTTATTTGACTTGTTGTCAGTGCAGCTACCTGATCTGTTGAAAAATTAGATATCTGAAGAGTCGTAAATCCATATGGGGGATTGAATGAGGCTATCTGGTATGGATAAAATGATTGTATCTGAATGGGTGTAAATGCGTATATAGCATCCCCAGAAAGAACAGATATTTGATCTGCGGATAATATACGTATCTGATCGGATGTTAATCCTGGTATTATTTTACCAGAAAAATATTTTGTCTGTGAATTGGAATTTAATGCTTGTATTTGATTCGTATAAAATGATGCTATTTGAATAGATGTTATTTGTGTGATAGAACTTGTTGATAATGATTGTATCTGACTTATTGATAAAAATTGTATCTGGGTACTGGTTAATTCCGAAAAATTTCTCCCAATACTATTTATTTGATAAGTGGACAATACATTGATCTGATCGACGGTCAATCCTCTTATTCCATTGCTGGATATATTTGATATTTGCAAAGTTGTTATCTGAGATATTGATATTACTGCTATTTGAGAGGATTGTAGATAATATAGTTGATTGGTTGTTAAATTCACCAGATTCAGAGACTTTATTTGATCCGTGGTTAGATATGGTATCTGACTTGAAGTAAATCCTTGAATTGCAATTGAAGATAAATTCGATATCTGGGTGGGAGTTAAATAATTTTGTATTTGAGTCGACGTGAATCCAGAGACACCACTTTGAGAAAATTGTGAAATTTGGATACTACTTAACTGACTACTTGTCAAATATTGTACCTGATAGGGAGTGAATACGGAAATTTGTGTCGAAGATAATTTCGATATCTGATTTGTGGTCAATCCTAAAATTCCATCACTGGATAGATATGGTATTTGATTCGTTGTTATCTGAATTATCTGAGATGTTGGTATTGCTCCTATTTGAGTCGAGTTCAGATAATTTATTTGATCGGATCCTAAATAATTTACCAAATTCGACATATTCTGGATCTGAATGACAGTCAAACCTGTAAGACCATAATTATATTGTTTAGTTAATGATTGTATTTGATTTAAAGTTAGAGAGTTTGCCTGAGATGTGGTTAGATACGATATCTGAATTGAAGTAAATCCTGAAACTGCATTTGGAGATAACATTGATATCTGGGTGGGGGTTAAATAATTTTGTATTTGAGTCGACGTGAATCCGGAGACACCATTTGCAGAAAATCCTGCAATCTGGATACTGCTTAATTGATCATTATTCAGATACGATACCTGATCATTAGTAAATCCTGAAACTGCAGTTGAAGATAAATACGATATCTGAGTGGGAGTTAAATTACTTTGTATTTGAGATTGAGTGAATCCGGAGACAGCAAATGAAGTCAATCCTGCAATCTGGATATTGCTTAATTGATCATTAGTCAGATACGATATCTGATAATTAGTAAACCCTGAAGCTGCACTTGAGGGTATTTTCGATATCTGAGTGGGACTTAAATAGCTTTTTACCTGAGTCTCAGTTATTTTGGAGAGAGCATTTGACGTTAATCCTGCAATTTGGATAGTGTTTAACTGACTATTTGTCAAATATTGTACCTGAGAAGAAGTGAATCCTGAAACTGCAGTTGAAGATAAATACGATATCTGAGTGGAAGTTAAATAACTCTGTATCTGAAGAGACGTGAATCCCGATACAGCATTTGAAGTAAACCCTGGAATATTATTTGAACTCAACTTTTTTATCTGACTACTGTTTAGGTATTTTACCTGAGAGGCAGTAAATCCTGAGATACCACTTGAGGATAAATATGATACCTGATAGGTAGTAAATCCTGAAACAGCACCTAAAGATAAATACGATATCTGAGTAGACGTCAAATAACTCTGTATCTGAATAGAAGTGAATCCTGAAACAGCACCTGAAGATAAATACGATATCTGAGTAGACGTCAAATAACTCTGTATCTGAGATTGAGTGAATCCCGAGACACCATTTGCAGAAAATCCTGCAATCTGGATAGTGCTTAATTGACTACTTGTCATATATTGTACTTGAGAGGCAGTGAATCCTGAAACAGCACCTGAAGATAAATACGATATCTGAGTAGACGTCAAATAACTCTGTATCTGAGTCGACGTGAATCCCGAGACACCATTTGCAGAAAATCCTGCAATCTGGATAGTGCTTAATTGACTACTTGTCATATATTGTACTTGAGAGGAAGTGAATCCTGAAACAGCACTTGAGGCTATTTTCGATATCTGAGTAGACATCAAATAACTCTGTATCTGAGTCGACGTGAATCCCGAGACACCATTTG
>Ga0209086_10000068_pt1 | contig 93506 bp, 85 predicted proteins | sample M_130207_XF_Meta_FD_187312 | JGI IMG/M metagenome (GOLD analysis project Ga0209086, IMG submission 187312) | Freshwater microbial communities from Lake Montjoie, Canada to study carbon cycling - M_130207_XF_MetaG (SPAdes) (version 2) | ecosystem: Environmental > Aquatic > Freshwater > Lake... | reverse complement strand
GACTGTATTATTGAGACAGACATACACTTTTTCGTACGAAAAGTTGAGCAATGTGCACACTTAATGGGACCAAATGGTATCAACTATATGTCCTTTGGAGACAAGGATACATTAGAATATGGCTGGCCTCAAAGCCCTATGATTAAAGATATCAATGATGACATGTATGTTACAGATCACATCATAGGTTTACAATCTATTATGTTCCCTATATCTGTAGCAGATTATTTAAAAAATACTTTGAGAAAACACAAGTGGGATGCTTCTGATATGTATTTTAATAATATCTTTGCAGGGCCACAAATGGGTATAGTTAAGAAGAGACTTACCACACAAGCAGATGGTTTTTCTTTAATAGACAATATGCAAAAAACATTTAGAAAATGAGAATAGTACACGTAGCTACAGGACTAATTACAATACCACCAAATGGATGGGGTGCTGTAGAAAGACTTATCTGGGCCTACAAAGATAGACTAAGTAAGTTAGGTCATAATGTAGAAGTTAAATATATGAATGAGCTAGAGAAATGGCCTGATACAATTGTACATGCTCACCTAGCTAATCAAGCTTTATATTGTAGAGATAAAGGTATACCTTATGTATACTCTCTACATGATCATCATACAGAATGGTATGGTAAAGATAGCTGGGTGTATAAGCAAAACCTAGAGGCTATGAAGCATAGCATTATATCCTTCACCCATGCTGAGTATTTGATTGAATACTTTAGTGAGACTGATAAGTTATTCTATCTACCACATGGTGCTGATACTGCATTCTTTACTCCTGATTATACTCCTAAAGAACACTCTTTATTAATGATAGCTAATAATGGATTAGCAGGTGATTCAGGTTTTGATAGAAAAGGATTTAGATATGGTATTCAGGCAGCAGAAGAATTAGACTTACCTATCACTATAGCTGGACATCCTGATAACCAAAAGTTCTTTGATATCCATTCAGAGCTATTACAATATAAAAAGTTAACTTTAAAGTTAACAAACCCTACAGATGAAGAGACTAGAGAGTTATATCAGTCTCATACTATCTTCTTACATCCATCTATGTTAGAAGCAGGACATCCTAACCTAACATTAATGGAAGCAACAGCTTGTGGAATACCTATTGTGGGAACTTATAGAGGGTCTAGACATATGGATGGTATGTGGGTCTTACCAAATATCAGTACAGATGCTGTTATTAAAGGTGTGTCAGAAGTTATTAAAACTTATGACCATAGAAAGAATGAAGTGTTAGCTGCACGTGATAGTAGAGATTGGTTCCATGTAGCTAAGACTCTTGAGAAGTTTTACATTAATGTATTAAAGATTAATGAAGGCTATACATCTGAAAGAACACAACAATTATATATAAACAAATACAATACACTATGAGAGTAGAAATGATTTCTGTTGCTGATTTTTACAGCAATGTAGATGAAGTAAGACAGTTTGCTATGGGACAAGAATATTTTGAAGAACCACATCATTACCCTGGCAAAAGAACACAACCTTTCTTAAATGATAGCACAAAAGAAATTATACAAGATATAATAAAACCTTTTGCAGGAAATGTTACCAACTGGGGAACTATCTCAGGAAGCTTTCAATATACCACAGCAGTTGATAGATCTTGGATTCATACTGATGGAACAACAATGTGGGCAGGTGTTATCTATTTAACTCCTGATGCTCCTCTATCTGCAGGTACAGGATTGTTTAGACATAAAGCTACTGGATTAAATGGTTATGTATTTGCTCATCATACAAAAGAAGAAAATGATAAAGTACCTTTATATAGTACAGATTATTATGATTATACTAAATGGGATATGATAGATAAGGTGGGTAATGTTTATAATAGACTTATCTTATATAGAGGTGATTTATTCCATGTATCTTTAGACTATTTTGGAAAAGATTTAAATGATGGCAGATTATTTCAAACCTTCTTTTTTGACACAGAAAAATGATAAAATATAAATTATTACACATCAATGGTTTGCACTTTGAACTATTAGATGATGAAGGAAAAGGTAGAGAATATGATGTAAGCTTTGTAGATGGTAATACAACTATCTATGAAACTAAAATGAAGAAAGGTGGATGGTCTAAGCTTAATAGAAAGTATCTATCTAACATAGCTATATTCATTAAATACCAAGGACGTACATTATTACAGATTAATCTATTAGATGAGCTAAGAGGTGCTAGGGTATTTATTGTCTTTGAGTCTAAGAGCCTTGGAGATAGTATAGCTTGGATGCCATACTGTCTAGCCTTTCAAGAGAAGTATAAGTGCCATGTGTTAGTATCTTCTTTCAAGAATGAACTATTTGAATCTGTATATCCTGAGCTAGAGTTTGTAGAAAGAGGAGTGGTAGTACATAATATAGTGGCTCAAGTGGAGCTTGGCTGGTTCTGGGAGAAAGATAAAGAGCCTACACATCCTGCAACTATACCATTACAACAAGCAGCTAGTAATGTATTAGCTTTAGAATTTGAAGAGATACAACCTAGGATAGCCTTCACACCATCTGAAAGACCAATAGATAGTAAATACATCTGTATATCTACTAGATCTACAGCACAATGTAAGCATTGGTACTACTGGCCAGAGTTAATTCAGGCCTTAAAAGATATGGGGTATAGGGTGATAGAACTATCACAGGAGGCAGATGACTTAGGAGCAGAGAAGCTAGAAGATAAGTCTCTTAATGTAGCTATGAACTATCTGCATCATGCAGATATATTTGTTGGTCTTTCTAGTGGTATCAGTTGGTTAAACTGGGGTATAGGTAAGAAGACAGTGATGATCTCTAACTTCACTACACCAGACCATGAGTTTCAATCTAACTGTATACGAATAGTTAATAAAGATGTATGTAATGGCTGTTGGAATAACCCTGTGTTTAAGTTTAATAAAGGAGATTGGAATTGGTGTCCTGAGCATGAGGATACTCCTAGACATTTTGAATGTCATAAATCTATCAGTATGGAAACAGTATTAAACACAATAAAAGAAAACTTATGAAATTAGATACACTTAGAATATTTGCCACTCCATTAATGACGTTTGAACTTGGAAGAGATTTTACAAAAGAAGAACTAGACTGTGTAAATAGTCAAGAGCTAGGATTTAGTGTTGGTAATGAAGGTTCTTATAATCATAGAGTGCTAGAAGATCCTGCTATGAAAGATCTTAAAAAGTTTGCACAAAATGCTTTAGATCAATATTTTGATGAGATTTATTCACCAGCAAGACCAAATGAGATTAGATTAAAACTTACGCAATCATGGACAAATGTAACTGAACCAGGAGAAAATCATCATCAACATTATCATCCTAACAGTATTATTAGTGGTGTAATATATATTAATGCAGACAAAGATTGTGATAATATTTCTTTTACAAATACTAAAGAAGTGAGACCATGGCAATTTGATGTTAAAGATACTAATGGATATAATTCACATTTATTTAATCTTCAAGTAGGAACTGGATTTATGGTGTTATTCCCATCTAATATGTTTCATGGAGTTCCTGAAACTAAAAGTAAAACTCCTAGAATTAGTTTAGCTTTCAACTCTTTCTTTGAAGGTAAGTTTGGTATTCAGAATGATGGAGTGAATTACTTAGAAATCAATAACATATTCTAATGCAAAAACTAATAATTGTAGATAACAATATAAAGTATGAAGTATATCCTTATGATTTAGGATATGGTAATGGTACAGTTGAAGGACTTATGACTTGGTATTATGCTATGGAATCTTGTAAAAGATTAGGAGAGGGTTGGACGTTACCTACTAAAGAGGAACTAGATTTAATGTACAGGAAAAAAGAATACCTTGGTATCTTACCACTACATGGTTATTGGAGCTGTGATGAATATGATGCATATTCTGCATACTATCAATATTTCTTTACTGGTGTTCAGTATGTATTTGAAAAAAGAATGCCATCTTTTGCTAGACCAATAAGAAAATTACAATAATATTATTATATTATGGAAAAATTAATAATTATTGATAATGAAGTAAAATACGAAGTATTTCCTAATGAATTATTAGGGTATTATAATCTTTATAATTCTTCTTCTAAATTGGTAGAATCACATAAAACTGGACTTATGAGTTGGGATTTTGCTATGGAATTTTGTAAAAAAATGGGAGATGGTTGGATGTTACCTAATAAAGAGCAACTTTATTTAATGTATAAGAAAAAAGAATATCTAAAAATGTTGCCATTATATGGCTATTGGACTCGTGATGAATATGATAAAGAAAATGCTCATTATCAATATTTCTTTACTGGTAATCAATATATATTAGACAAGAAAGTTCCATCTTTTGCCAGACCAATTAGGAAAATATAATCTATTTATTATATTTAAAGAACTTAAAGAACCACTCATAGTTTTTATATACCCAATCACAAGCAGGCTTACCTATAATATGTTCAGCTTCTGATTCCTTTTTCTTTACAACACTTCTAATATCGTGTCTAGTGAAATAGAATACATCATTCTCTTTTGTAGTTTGTTCTACATTGTTAAAGTTATGTTGGAAGTATGGCAGCTCTAAGTAGTTATATATCTTAATCATTTCTTTATTAGGGTCTTCACAGAACTCCTCATATTTTATAAACAAGATTTTAGAATCTAACCTGTAATTAATGATATCTCTTAAGGCATCTATAACAGGTCCCACTGGTTTTTTCCTAGTCCAATCTAGTATTCTTTTCTCCATTGTAGTACATTCAAGACTATCCCAATTAACATTTTCATTATAAACCAAAGTGTTTTTTCTATGATTAGATTCAAAGGATGCAAATATATCTCTCAAATCTCTAATCATAATTATAATCTTAGGGTCTTCATCATTGATTAATTTTAAATAATTAAAGTGCATTCCCCAATAAAAGCTTTTATCTATAAAGTAAGGCTTGTCTGATATTGAACTAGCAAACCCTTTCATACCTTCTCTACAAAAAGACAAAGCAGCCTTCTCCATAACTTTGGTATCCTGTGCTTTAAATTCTGCTTGAGAAAAAGTCATTCTTATAAGCTCTAAGAATTGTACAACACCACTTGTAGGAGTGGCATACATATCAGGGTTTTGATTGAATACATTTTGTAACAATGTACTTCCTGATCTAGGTAAACTACTATTATAAAATATCTGCTGCATTATATAGTTGTTGGTTTTGCTGTATTAAAAGATAAACTTATCTTTAAATCATTACCTATATTCTTTGGAGCATGATGTAATAACTGAGATGGAAATAATAATAAGTCATATCTTTCTAAACTAATTATTTTTTCAAGTTCTGAAAATACAATATTGTTCAATACTTTACGAGTATTGATATAAAATATACCACTTATTAAACTGTTAGGATGATTTTGAGAATGTTGCCACTCACCTGGCATTGTAAAATTTAACCAAGACTCTGTGATGTAAAGATCACTATTGTTGGCATGTTTGTTTAAAGAACTTAAACAAAAAGATTTAATATTAACTAGTTCAGGTATCTCTAATATAGACATGCTTTTAGATTTAGCATTACCTACATTAGCTTCAATTTCACCTGTATTTTTTACACAATTAACAAATACTTCTCTTTCTTCTTTTGTAAATTGTCTACCTAAGTTAAACTTAGAAATAGGAAATTTCATAAATACTATTTATAATGTTCTCCTCCTACCCATAGTACGAAAGAGCGTCTAGTTCCTTTAGTTAATTTAGTAACTCTGTGCATCATGTAAGAAGGGAATATAAATACAACTCCTTTTCCTCTTGGTGCTTTATCAGCTTCTTCTGGATTACCTCCTTTAAAATACTCTAAGTCACCACCTTCATATTCATCAGGATCAGATAATTGTACTGTTATGCTTATCTTTCTTTTAGACATTTCTCCTGGACCTATATCTTGATGCCAGTTATAATGCCCACCTTTCTCAGCATAGTATTCTGTATATTGAATATGGTCTGTTAAATTATGTAAATCAAAATGCCAAATTGCATTATTGGCTTCTATAATCATATTCATTAGCTTTTCATAAAGCCATCTCCATTGTTCATTTGGTGGAATCCATTTGATAGAAGATGATCTCACGCTTAGGTTTTCTTCATTATTCTCACCTGTAATTGCTTGTTGAAATGGAATTGTTGCAACTCCTTTATAAACTATATCTAATTCTTCTGCAGAAAACCCTGGATTAAAGAAATAATAATTTTGTGGATCACATGTGTGCTTTGGAAAAACAATAGAGGTATTCATTATTTAAATTTTAGATAGAACAAAGTTAAGCATTATTTTCTAATACCTGTAACTTTTTATCTAATTCTTGTATAGCCTTCATCAAAATTGATAAGCTAGAAGGTACTACCATTTGATCATGAGTGCTAGTAGCTAGCTCTTCTGCAGTGTCTTCAGCTATAAAACCTATATGTGTCTCACCCTCAAGATCAGTTATCTCAAATTCAAATGACACAATGTCTGTACTATTGATTATATCTAATGCAGACTTAGTAAATGGCTCAATATTTTTCTTAATCTCTCTAGTAGAGGCTGGGAAGAAGTTACCCCCTCCTGCTCCAATTGCTCCATTACTATACCATTGACTAGAACTATTATTATAGAAATATAAATTATTAGCATTTACTACATGACCTCGAACTCCACCATTATTAAAAAACCCTTGGTCACAATATATTTGATAACCAGCACTAATATTTACAAATGTTGCAGGACTTCCATAGTTCAATGTTTGGTTATTGCTATTTGCAGGACCTTGTGGACCTGTAGGTCCTTGGGGACCTGTAGGACTAGCTCCTTGTGGACCTCTTGCTCCTGTTGCTCCAGTAGGGCCTTGTGGACCTGTTGGACCATTTACACCACTAGATCCTGATGAACCTCTAGCTCCTTGAGGTCCTTGTGCACCAGTTGGTCCTATTGGACCTTGTGGTCCTGTTGCTCCATTGGCACCAGAAAGACCAGAGTTACCACTCGAAGCAGATAAGCCAGAGCTTCCACTTGTAGCAGCTACACCTGATGTACCACTTGATGCTGACGTACCTGCAGAACCTGAAGCAGCAGATAACACTGAAGCACCACTAGTTCCTGCAGAGCCACTTGTTCCAGAGGTTCCAGAGGTTCCTGATGTTCCATATGCTCCTGTTAATTCAACAGTCCAAGAGTTAAATGTTCCTGAACCATTTGATTCTAAAGGAGTTACGACCATATCACCTGTACTAGGGTTATATGATACCACTCTACCTATAATATAATCATTAGATGCCATTACTTTTTATATTTATTTTAGTATCCAAATCTTGTCTTAGTTGAATTAAAGTTTTGAAGAACTTCAGCATCACTTAATACTCTATTGTAAACAATCATTGAACCATAATTAGTATTGTATTTTGTACCATCAATTGAAGTATTCCAACCTTGAGAAGAAGTTCTTAAAATTGTAGTTGAAGTATTTAGAGTAGCTCTCAAAACACCATTTAAGTATACTTTTATACTAACACCTGGAGTCCATACTGCTATATGATTATACCAAGTATTACTACTTGGAGTTGAAGAATATGAACCATTTATTTGACCTATGCTAGGTACAGAAGTTACTATAGAAGCATTAAATGCGTTAGATAAAAATACAGTAGCAAGATTCCATCCATTAGGATAACTATCAGTTCCTCCTCCTCTTGTCATAGGAATATTAGTTGCACCTGCAGTTGGAAGATTAAACCAACCACCCCAAGTGTAAGCACTACTGCTACTTCCTGCTGAAGAAGGTTGAAAATTAATATATCCTGTACTAGATTGTGTGGAAATATATCCTCCATTTAAAGAACTATAAGCTGTACTGCCACTTAATGTACCATTGTATCCACTTGGGCTTAGATCGTACCAAGTTGTTCCTGTACCTGGATAGCTACTAGGGATACTAGCATCAACATATAATACTAATCCAGTAGTAATAACAGGCAAAGGTGCAGCTGTAGTGGTAGTAGTGGTAGTAGTAATAAGAGTACCATTTAATTGTACAAAATCATTTGGTTTAAATGATAAGTTTGTACTTACATTAAATGTAACGTTTGAATAAGGCATTGTTTATTAATTACTTTTGTGCAAAAGGAGGTGTCATTACAACAATAGTAGGTGTAACTTTTTCTTGCATTCTTGTTAACACTTTGTTTTTAATCCAATCAACATTTCTTTGCTTCTTATTTTCAGAAGCTTCCACCCACTTCTCAGCCATTTCTTTAGTCACTTGATCAAGTGGTGTAAATGTAGAGGTTTCATCCATCTCTATAAGAGTTGCTCCAGTCCAAAACTCTTTAAAAGAAGTACCATTCTCATCTATATATTCACCATGTAATGTAAATGCTATTTTTGTAACTACATTATCTTGGTTATTTTTAGAAGGCACTACGTGAAAATGAGACAGTTCCCAAGTGTATTTGATATCATTTATTGTCATATCTATTTATTTTGTAAGTTTTTAATTTTCTCATCTAGTTCTTGAATTGCTTTCATAGCTACACAAATTGTAGAATTGATAACCATTTCATCTTGGTCTGAAGAAGACATCTCAATAGGAGTTTCTTCTGCAATAAATCCTATTTTTGTTAAGTCAGTATAATGTAGTTCACCCTCATATTTATATGTTACAATATCAGTTTGTTTTATTAAATCAAGTCCTGATTTAGTAAATGGTTCTATATTCTTTTTAACTTCTTTTGTGGAAGTACCAAAGAAATAAGCAGAACCAATAGAACCATACGAAAACCAACTTCCTTGATTACCATACCAACTTGCACCTTGACCTGCACTATTACTTACTTTACCACCATCAGGAACAAGAAAGTTACCTACTGCATGACAATAACCCATTTCTAAGTTAGCAAAACTTACACTATCTGTGGTATTTAAAGATTGATTATATATTGTTTGTGGACCTTGAGCTCCAGTAGGACCTGTGGGTCCTGTAGGACCTGGAGTTGCTGTACCTGTAGGGCCTGTAGCTCCTGTTGGACCTTGTGCTCCTGTGGGACCTGTTGGACCATTAACTCCTGAAACCCCTGATGTACCAGATGAACCTGTTGCACCTATTGGTCCTTGTGCACCTTGAGGACCTACTGGTCCAATAGCACCAGTTGTGCCTGCTGAACCTGATGTACCTGCAGTGGCACTAGAACCAGATGTACCAGCTGTTCCACTTGATCTACTTAAACCTGCAGATCCAGATGTTCCAGCTGTACCAGAACTTCCAGCATTACCAGACGTAGCACTTGTTCCACTAGATGCTGAAGTACCTGATGTTCCATTTGTTCCAGATGAACCAGCATTCCCTGTTAATTGAACGTTCCATATTGAATATGATCCACTACCTACAGATTTAACTGGAGTGATTACCATAACACCTGTTATATCATTATATGACACCACTGTCCCAATAACATAGTTATTTGCATCATAGCTTAGTTGCACAAAGTCTCCTGCTACATAGCTTAAATTAGGTGAACAGTTAAATGTTGCGTTAGCCATTGTTATTTTTGTTTTGTAGAGCTGTCACTCTATTATCAATTTCTTGAATTGCTTTTAATACAACTCCTAAAGTATTAGTAATATCCATTACGTTATGATCTGGAGTGGCTAATTCTTCTGGAGTATCTTCTGCTATGAATCCAATATGTTCAACTTCTGTATGTTCTCCACTTTCAAATTCCCAAGTAATTATTTCTGTACTTTTTATGATTTCTGTTGCATCTTTAGTAAATGGTTCAATATCTTTTTTTAATCCTCTTGAAGAAGAGTTAAAGAAATATGCACCACCTAATCCAGCATTACTTGCCCATCCAAAGTTAAATCCAAACCAACAAGGTCCATAAGAACCATTTAGTCCTTTATAAACATTACCTGGAAGATAAAATCTTGATGCATATGTAGTACCATTTGATGTAGTACCAAGATTTGGATAATCTCCTTGATTCAAACCATTACTTGGAGCTTGAGAGTAACTAGCTGAAGTACCCACTGGACCTTGTGGTCCTGGGGCTCCTGTTGGACCTGTAGCACCTGCAAAACCTTGAGGACCCTGAGGGCCTTGTCCTCCTGTTGGACCTTGAGGACCTGGACCACCAGATGATCCAGATGTACCAGAAGAACCACCTAATCCTGTTGGACCCTGAGGTCCAGTGGCACCCTGAGGACCTGTACCACCTTGAACAGCACTTGTTCCTGAAGAACCAGATGAAGCAGATGTTCCTGAAGATCCTGAGCTTGCTGACGTACCAGCTGAGCCTGAAGTTCCAGAAGAACCTGAAGTTGCAGACGTACCATGTGTACCTGAGCTTGCTGAAGAACCACTAGTACCACTAGTTCCAGAACTAGCAGATGCACCAGAGGTTCCATTCTTACCAGCCAATTCAACTGTCCATGTACTGTATGATCCTGGATCACCTGTGTATTCAAGTGGTGTTACCACTAGACTACCAGTGACAGTGTCATAACTTACAACTCTTCCATATATTGATGGGTTAGGCATTATTAATTATTTTATAGTCCAAATCTTGATTGTAATGCGTTATAGTTTTGTAATACTTCTCCTGCTGTTAATCCTCTATTATATATATAAGCTGTATATAAATTTCCATAAGTACCTGTTTGAGTTGGGTCTCCTCCTAAATTGTAGTTAGCTGAATTAGCCCAAGCTGAAGTCATATTATTTTTATTAAAACCAACATTACTTTGTGCAATTGCACTACCATTTACATACATAGTACTTGTATAAGTTGTTTGGTCCCAAGTAACTGTCATTAAGTAAGTTGTTGAATTTGATATTGTATTTGCACCACCTCTATTATCAGAGCTACGAATAGGACCATTATCACTTAAATATTGTCTAAGTGTGTTTGTCCATAATGCACCTAATGTACCAATTTCAAAAACACTTCCTTTATCACTTGCATAAGTTGACCATAAAGTACTTCTAGTACTAATGTTTGATGGTCTAAATATCATTGAAACAGTTATACCAACAGTTCCACTAATTTGATTAGAGTTTAATCCATATAAATTACTATTACCCAAGAAGTAATTAGAACTTGAGCCACTAAAACCAAAATAAGATTGTTGACCTGCTGAAGTAAATGGTACAGAACCTTGTCTTGTTGCATTATATCCATTACCTGTTAAGTCAGTCCATGTATTACCTGAGCCTGAATAAGAAGAAGGATTACTTGCATCTAAATTAACTATTAATCCACTTGTAACAATACCACCTGCAGCTGTTGTTGTGGTAGTAGTTGTAGGAGGAGGAGTTGTAGTCGTTGTAGTTGTAGGAGTTGCAGTGGTTGTTGTTGTAGTAGTTGGAGCTACTGTTGTTGTAGTCGTTGTAGTGGGTACATATACGTTCACAAAATCATTTGCAACAAATCTTAAACCTGGCTGAACTTGGAATGTTAAATCTGCGTATGGCATAACTTATGTTAAAGGTAAGGTTTGTGTTGTTCCTGAAGTTCCATTATATGTTGATGATGCACCAGAGGTTGCTGCTGTTCCAGAAGAAGCACTTGTACCAGCACTTGCTGAAGTACCACTTGAAGCTGCTGTACCTGAGCTACCATCAGTTCCTGAGCTTCCACTAGATGCAGAGGTTCCTGAGCTTCCACTAGTTCCAGAAGAACCACTTGTTCCACTACTTCCAGATGAAGCTGAAGTACCACTTGATCCATCAGTTCCAGAAGTTCCTGAAGATCCACTAGTTGCAGATGTTCCAGAACTTGCACTAGAACCAGACGTTGCACTTGTACCAGAAGAACCATCAGTTCCTGTAGTGCCTGATGTTGCAGAAGTTCCACTTGATGCTGAGGTACCAGATGTACCACTCACACCAATGAAGTTGAAATAGAATGCTTCGCTAGCACTAGGATCTGGACCACCACTAGCAAGTTGTGTCACTGTGTAATCTTCATAGCCTGATACAAAAGGTGTATTACTTACAATTCTTAAAAACTTAAAAGTTGCAACATTACTTGAGCTTTGTAACTTAATGATTGAGTTTGGTCCAATAAAGTTTAAATATGTAGAGAAGTTTACATTTGGATTGTATGCAGTGTCACTGATGGCAATATTTGTTACAGTTTCACTCCAAGAGTTAATATCTAATCTAAAGAATGTACTACCTGGGTTTACAGATGTATCAGGATTTATACTATATAACCACTCTGCTAAGAATCCATCAGCACCTTGGTTACCACTTGTACCAGCTGAAGCTGAAGTTCCTGAACTACCACTTGATGCAGACGTACCACTTGACCCATCTGTTCCTGACGTACCTGTAGTACCACTAGAGCCATCTGTTCCAGATGTTCCACTTGACGCAGATGTACCAGACGTACCATTAGTTCCAGACGTTCCAGATGAACCATTTGTACCTGAAGTACCATCACCTCCTGCAGCACCACCTAAATTCACTTGCCATGCAGTATAAGTACCACTACCTGAGGTAGCTGTGACATTAACAGACATTGCACCTGTAGCAGCATTGTAAGAAAGAAGATTACCACCCATAGTATTACTATTATCATAAGCAATAACTATAGCCTGTCCTACTGTATATGCTAATAATATATCTACAGTTAGATTTTTTGTACCTGTTCCTATATTTAAACTAGTAGTAGATGTAGTCTTATATAAGTCACCAGAGTTACCAGATGTAGCTGCAGTTCCTGAGCTTCCACTTGTGCCACTACTTCCATCAGTTCCACTTGTTCCACTAGATCCATCAGTGCCACTAGTGCCTGAGCTTCCATCAGTACCTGTAGTTCCAGATGTACCAGAACTTCCATCAGTGCCTGATGTACCTGATGAACCATCTGTTCCAGTTGTTCCAGAGGTTCCACTTGAGCCATCAGTTCCACTTGTACCTGAAGATCCAGATGTGCCACTAGAACCATCAGTTCCTGAGCTACCATCTGTACCTGTAGTGCCACTTGTTCCAGAACTACCATCTGTTCCTGTAGTACCAGAAGTGCCAGATGAACCATCAGTACCACTACTTCCATCAGTTCCTGTTGTACCACTTGTTCCTGTTGAACCAGAGGTTCCAGAAGAACCATCTGTTCCAGAACTTCCATCAGTACCAGTTGATCCAGATGATCCACTTGTTCCAGCTGTTCCACTAGAACCTGAGACAGCAGATGCTACGACAGTCCATGTATTAAATGTACCAGCACCTAAGTAATTGGTAGGATAGAAAACAAAGATTCCTGTTACAGGATCATATGTAACCACTTGACCAAAGATATAGTTGTTCTCATCATGTATCACTTGGACATATTGTCCAGGATAGAATGATCTACCAGTTTCAATGGTTATGGTAATATTAGCGTAAGGCATTTATATTTATTTTATATATTTTAATTTTAACATGAGGTACAAGAACCTCTGTAAATTGGTTTGTTTTAAGGGCAAGGAGCTACAAAACATGTTTCAAGTGATATAAAATCTGCATCATAAGTAGGTCCTAGAGTAGTAGTGAAAATAGTACAACAATTTCCATTACTATGATATATTACATCACCATTAGTTAGAGTTGTAGTAGATCTAATAGTTACATTAGCTCCACCTACACAAGGACTTCCTAAATAATAATAATAAGTAGGTGCAGTCGTTGTTGTTGTTGTTGTTGTAGCTTCAGCAGGAGGAATAGTAATTGTACTACCACTTGTACCAGCCATCAATGTAGAAATACCTGATGTTGCTGCTGTACCACTAGAACCATCTGTACCTGTAGTTCCTGAAGTACCACTAGAGCCATCTGTACCACTTGTACCATCTATACCACTTGTACCTGCTGTACCTGAAGAACCATCAGTTCCACTTGTTCCAGTTGTTCCAGAGCTTCCATCAGTACCTGATGTGCCTGTTGTTCCACTTGAACCATCTGTTCCACTAGTGCCACTAGAGCCTGATGTACCAGAAGATCCATCTGTGCCACTTGTTCCTGTTGTACCACTCGTACCATTTGATCCATCTGTACCACTAGTTCCAGAAGAACCAGATGTTCCAGAAGAGCCTGATGTTCCACTAGATCCATCAGTTCCAGAACTGCCACTTGTACCTGAAGAGCCTGACGTTCCAGAAGAACCATCAGTTCCTGTTGTACCAGATGAGCCATCTGTACCAGTTGTACCTGAAGTACCTGTAGTTCCAGAAGTACCTGTAGTACCACTAGTTCCACTTGAACCAGATGTACCACTTGAACCTGCACCACCTGTGGCACCATTCAAGTTAATTTGCCATGAACTATATGTTCCACCACCTATTGTTATTGTAGGAGCATCAAAATTAAGTGCACCTGTAGCACTGTTATAAGAAATTACATTACACTCTTGATAGTTGTTAATATCATAAGCAATAATAATTGCTTGACCAACAGTGTAAGCTAAACCAAGAGTCACTTGTAAAGTACCAGCATTACCTAATGTAAATGTTTGTACTGAGAACGTTGCATATCTATCACCTGTAAAACCTGAAGATCCAGATGTACCAGCTGAACCTGAAACACCACCAGAACCACTTGAGCCTGATGTACCAGCACTGCCAGAAGTTCCTGTAGAACCTGACGTACCACTAGAGGCAGATGAACCAGAAGTTCCTGCACTACCATCTGTACCAGCACTACCAGATGTACCAGAAGAGCCAGAGGAAGCAGATGTTCCAGAAGAACCTGAGGTACCATTACTACCACTAGATCCACTACTACCACTAGTACCATTAGAACCAGCAGTTCCTGATGTACCTGATGTACCAGCTGTACCATTTCTACCACTAGACCCAGAACTACCTGACGTACCAGCTGTACCATTCCTTCCAGAAGTACCAGCAGTTCCAGTTCTTCCAGATGTACCAGAAGATCCTGAAGTACCTGATGTACCTTTAGTACCATTGATTCCATTAGTTCCTGAAACTCCATTAGTTCCATTTCTTCCAGAGGAGCCACTAGTACCAGATGTACCAGATGTACCATAGCCAGCTGATGCAAAAGCTGCATCAATCTTCTCTAATGCTGTTTGTAAATTGTCGTTGGTATTAATACCAGTGTATACAAGGAAGGGGCCTTCGTAGAATACGCAGGTCGCATCCAATATAACTGGACATGGGGTTGCAGAGCAAGTAACGTTCATAGTAATAGTGTGTTATGTGTAATCTATTGATATACAAAGAAGTGCATCAAACTTATAGAATGTGCACTAATTGTAGCAAAAATAGTGAATTTAATTTATTTTCAATGAGTTAGTAAAATTATTACTACATAATATAGCAATAACTATAATGTTTATCTACCTGATTGTATTCTTCTTTTGAATGGTTATGTCAAATTCTTTAGCCCAATCTTCGCTAAGAATAGCACCAAATGTTAATATGTTCTTTCCACCAGGAACAATACGTAACAGGTCTTTAAGAGGCATTGCTTCTTCTCTAATTTGTTCTGGGGTTTTTCCTTCTTTAGATATAGACATACCTGTAATTTGTTCAGACATATGATTTACTAAGTTCAAAGCATCTGTAACTACACCAATTGCAGGAAAGATACCACCACTTAATAAACTTCTAATCTCATTAGGGTTATAGAAGAAGGTAAGTTCATCTCTAATTTTATCTAACAACTTCTCATAATATCTAAATCTATTCTTAGTAGCTCTATCTGCATCATCTCCAGGAGCAAGAATTCCTAAAGCAAACATTGCTGCTGTTAATGTAATAATATAATTGATTTCTTTTAACTCATTTCTAAGATTAGTTCTAAGCATGTCAGCAAAGTCTTCTTTGCTCATGTTCATACGTTGTCCTGTCTTCTTATAATAAGTTTCTTGGTATCTATCATATAGTTCATTTATCTTTTTAACACCTTCTACATTAACTTTTAACAGATTATTAATATTGTTTTGCCTGTCTTTAATAGTTTCATAAACCATCTTAAAGAACAAGTTAGCCCTACCAATATCATATTTCTCCCCTTCAATTGTACCATCGTCTTCTATTTTAAAAGAGAATGAATCTGTTCCAAGCTTCTTAATACCATTAAAACGTGTACTATATAAAGGATAGATCCAGTTTTTAAACACCATCAATCCTCTAGTCCAAATGTTCATACTCATTTTATTCATGTTCTCTTTGGACATACTACCCACCACTCTATTTGTAATATCCTTATTAAGTTTAGTGAGTCTTTCAACTTCAGAAAGGTTACTTGTATCAAATCCAGGAATCTCTAATTTGCCATTAACTATTTTTTTAGTTGCTGAGATAGAACGTGTTCTCTTTAGCTCATTAACTTCTTCCTCTATTTTTCCACTAGCCTCTTGAAAGTTGTCAGCAGTATCATATCTTCCTTTATACTTAGCTTTTACATAGTCATTAATGTTTATTAGCTTTCCATTCTCTACCATTGTGTTATCTAACAATGCTTTAAATATAGTTTTTTCAACAAACATTTCTGGTTGTCTAAAGCCCATCATTAAGAAATCAGATATATTATCTCCATTAAGAACATTACCCATTTTAGTAAGACTAGACTTTTTAAGCTCCTCATAAATAGGACCTTCTCTTAATGGCTGAAATAAGTTAACCAATTGAGCAAATGCTTCTCTATCTTCTTTATTTCTAAAGGTATGATTAGTTAAGTCTCTCATACCTTTAATTACATCTGTTTGGGTAAAGTATGTACCAGCCTGAGCAGATATTTGGAATTGAGAACCCAAAAAGTTAATAAGAGCTGGAGCAGGATCAAGAGCTAACACCTTAAGTTGGAATCCTCTATTAGCAGCATCCATTAACTTCATCAAAGATGTAGCTTTGACATCTTCATTTATACTAACAATGTCTCTACCTATTGTTTTGTTAGACAATACATTAAGCATTTTCTTAACCCCATTGATGGCTTTACCTAATGCTAATGGAGTATCTGTATCAGACAACACATACTTTTGCTCGTAAAATACAGCTCTAGTAAAGTCAGATAATAGTTTTATGTTTTCTTGGTTACCTGCAGCTTCTACTGGATTGTTGTTCTCATCAAAGATAACACCTCCAGATCTATTAGTAGCAATGTGATTTTCTTTAAACTCTTCAATAATATTTATTGCCTCCACCTGACCTTCAACCTCTTCTAAGTATTTATACTTTTCAACCTCTTGTGTATAAAGAATTAAGTTCCTAAATATATCAAAGCTCACCTCAGAGTAGTCATTAGCCCCTCCTTCAGTTTTACTAAAGTCATATGTGTAGTATTTAGGAAGACCATTTATTAATTTTCCTGTAATCTCATCAAACTTACCAATTCCTACATCATCTGGATTCATTTTAAGACTATCATAAAAGTCTTGTATAGGAGCTAAGAAATTATTTTCTTGTAGTTTTTCAGCAACACTTTTCCTAATAAATGGTAAGAAACTATTCATCACCTTTTTCTCAATAAATCCAGAGTCTGTAGCAACTTCATTAATATCAATTATATAATTGTAAAGTTCAAACAACTCAGGATCTTTTGTTACTTCCTTATACTCTTCAGAAAACCATTTATCTTTTGGATATTTGTATAATAAATAGTTGGTCTTCCAACCATTAAAGTCTGGATTATCAATATCCCAAACACGTGTTGCCTTATCAATAGCATAATTTAATTTATCATTATCCTCTTTATAGAATTCTTCAAGATTTTTAATCTTCTTGTCCAAAATTTCTTTACCTTCTTTTCTCACTCTATCAACATCAATGTTTTCAAACAACCAGTCAACATCATCTTTTACTGCAGCATCTTTTAGTTTTTTTCTAAACTCAGGATCATATTTATCAATAAGCTTGTTTACCTTATCTCCAGTTTTTGTCTTCTTGAATATTTTACTAACTACAGATTCAGCATCTCCTCTGGCAATTATTTTCTTTCTAATATCCATTAACTTCTTAACTTTTTCTAGAGCAGTACGTTGAGCTGACGCTCTAGCCTTTGTATTTAATTGATACAATACGTCCAATGCTCTCATACCAATATCAGCAAATCCTTCAAAGTTTACAGCAAATCCTTTAAAGAAACGCTCTGAGTCTGTTAATCCTACTACAGCATTTCTTTCACCAATGTGCTTTGAACCAAACTCTTTAAATATTTCTTTAATCTTTTCTTTGGATGCATAGATAGAAGAAGTGGCCTTACGTAAGTCATCTAATGTTTCTTTTAATTCATTAACAGCTTCCATCTCTTCTTCTGTCTCAGCTTCTTCCTCCATTTCTTTTGTATAGATATAATCACCTATCTTGATATCCATTCTATCAAACATGTCTGCAGTGTTTAAATATGTAGCCATATCTATAGCAAATGCAGATAAGTCTTTATCTGTAGAATCTTCACTTGTAGCAGGTCTGTTTTTATAAATAACTTCATAGTCATTTACAAGTTTCTCACCCTCACGTTGTAATACACTAATAGTGTCAATCAATCCAGATAGATTGTCTTGACCTTGTATCATTCTAGCTGCTCTTCTAATACTATCAAGCTTTTCTGTCTTAAGATCTTTCTTGTCTTCTGTAACATTTTTATCAGCAATACGCTTTACTAATGTATTTAAGTTTTTCACTATTTTATCTAACTTATCATCACCTGTAGATTCTGTTTCTTCAGAAACAGGTGTAAGTAATAAACTCTTAAGTTGACTTGGATCTACTGAACCAATATTTATACCATTAAGTTTATAGTCTGTTGTACCATTTCTCTTGTTAATAACATTAACTCTAAACTGAATAGGAATAGCTTTTAGGTTATGAAACTCTTTAGCTCCATAAGCATCTTTTAATGTAGACTTATATAAACCTAATTGAATATTGTATGCCTCTTGTTTATACCAAGCAATATCTTTAGCATCTTTAGCAACAGTACCAAACTTCCAGTCATAGACATTAACTTTACCACTTGGTTCAATAGCAAGTAAGTCAACAGTACCTGCCATATCTGTACTAGGATTATAAATCATTTGCTCAGCAAGGAATATGGTTCCTTCTGGTAAAGATATAACCAAGTCTGTAAAGTAGGTATTTAACTTTTCATATATCTCTTGATCTACCTCTGAATCAAAAGCTGGTTCTTCTAAAGGATTATTTCTTTTAGTACCATCTTCATTGAAGTATCTTTTATGAATATCCTCCATTACACTGTGTCTTTTAATACCCTCATCTCTCTTGAAAGCATTAAATGTCTTCTCTTCTAAGCTTAAGTTTTCTTCATCAAATCCAGACTGTTTAGCTTTTTCTCTTACTACGTCTGTAACTCTTGTCTTAACATCTTTAGTTCCTTCAGCAGTAGTTCTTGTATAGACTTGTTTAATTATCTTTTCTCCTCTATCATTAGTATCTTCTCTATCAATCTTACTTAGTTCCTTCTTTGTCTGAGCAAGCTTATCAAGAATAATTTGTTGTGCGTCAGTTATTTGATTGTATGTCTTTGTACTTTGAGTTACTGGTTCATAATATTCAGAAGGAACGTTACCTTCATACTTATCCCATAAGTAGAAAGCCATTTCTTCTCCTTGAGCAGTCACCAATGTTTTCCAAGAACTTAAATTTTTATTTGGACAAGTTGCCATATTAACAGATTTCTTTTAAGATTTTACCAATTTGTTCAGGAGCGTATCCTAACCCTTCCAACATGTTACTATTTATATTTTCAACACCATATTCTTTTACAAGTGTCTCTGTTAAATCAATAGTTTCTTTTTGTTCTTGTTCGTACAAAGCTTGATCATCATTAAAGAAAGATAAATCTCTTTCAAATTGTTTTTCTGCAGACAATTGTCTATCATATTCTCTATCAACTGCTTCATCCATTCTAGAAATAGTTACTTTATAATCACCTCGTCCACTAGTTTGGGCAATACTAGCAATACTCCCCCATAGTTTATTTAAAGATACAGCTACAGCCCTTGCTGATTTCTCAGAGAATCCCTGATAATCATTGTCAGTTTTAATAGCAATACTCTTATCAATTGCTTTTCTAATTTCTATTTTACAAGGCATATTAACAATTTTTCTTATATTTAACAGCTTTACTTAAAATCATTTCTTTAACATCTTCTGAAACATTTACTTTTTGTCCTAGTGTTGCTTTATCACTAGCTACAATACTATCATCTGAAAGAACAAAATAATTTTTATTACCATATGTAGTAACTCTAATTGTTTGATTTTGAATCTCTTTTCTAACAGCATATATTTCATTAACTCTTTTATTAGCAACTTCTACATCATTCTTATATAACTTATTTCCTTTTTCTGTATAAGCCTGACCATTAATAACAATCTTCTTTACTTCTGCTTTTTTAGCAGCACTTATTGCAATCTCAATAGGAGTTTTAATAGAAGCTTTCATAGCTCTATCAACATCATCTTGAGTTGAATATTTACTTACAAACTCTCTAGCAGCTTCAAGTCTTGTATTAAATGAACCCACTACATCATTTAATGCATTCCTAATTGAGTTATCTTCCACCCTACTTTGGACATCTTCAGTTAAATCATCCCAAATTGATTGAGCAATATCTTCAATTGATTCTGCATCTTTAGTAACATAGTCTCTATTTCTAGATTCTTCTTTTGTTTGTTTTTTAGGAGTAAGTCTTTTATCTCTTCTAGTAATAACTTCCTTATATAAAGATTCTTCATTAACCTTTCCACCATTAGCAATATATTGAAGAGCTATTCCATAAGCGTCCACAGGAGTATCAGTTATATCTACAATCTTATAGACAGTTTGATACGTCATTTCCTTAGTACTAACTCCCTGTAAAGATACAATATCTTCCTCACTTTCAGAAGTTTCTTCAGATGTTTCCTCAATGTTTTCAATTGGAGAATCTTCTGGTTCGTTCTCATCTAATGTATTGAAATTGTCCCAGTTTGCTTCTACCTCCTCAAGACTAATATCTTCTCTAAGTGATTGTTGAGCAAGCCCATATAAATTTACAATTAACATATCATCCACCTCGTTCTCTACAGGATCAAAGCCATTATTGAAAACAGACTTTCTTGCATGGTCATAGAACTCATTAGCTCTCATACCATCTCCCCATGCGTTGATTTGCTTGTAAACATATCCTCTTCCTTTAGACATAAGTGGAGTTTGTGTACTGGGCTGAATCACTTTTCTAAACAATCCTTTTCTAATATAAGACAAGTCACCATCAGCTTTCATCTGTTTTTTCTCATCTTCAGTGCCTTCTTCCCATGTAAACACTACATAGTCTTTTCTAGATGCTACGTCAGATCTAGGGATTGTAATAAGCTGAGGAATATCTTTATTATTAATAGCTGCTTGGACAGATTCATAGCCTGTTGCCAATGTTCTTGAAGCGTTGTATCTAGCTTGGTCATCTTCATCAACCTCATAGTATGCCTTTTTGAATGCCACAAGATCTGGATTAGTCCAGTTGTTTCTTTCAAAAGCTCCTACCTTTCCAAATGTATTTATGGTTGTACTATTAAGAGAGTTAATATTCTCTTGGTAGTATTCAATAAAGTCTTCATAAGGAATGAACTGAGTAAATGATATTGGAGAGTTGATTAATCCTGATTGTACAATTGAGAATGCAATCAATCCTTTGTACAAATCTTCTTGATCAGTGTTCTTTAAATAATCTTTTAATTCAGAGAAAGAGTAGATGATTTGATTCTTATCATATGACTTATTATCCTTAGCTACAAACTTTAACTCATCTGCACCTCCTTCTTTAACTGAAGGAGTATAACGTAATGATTTGATAATCAAGTTGTTAGCTAATGGATGGTCTTCTCCTTCTTCTTTTATCTCATTAATAAAGTCACCCATTTGTTTAGCCACACTATCCTCACCAATCAATAATGTACCAAGAGATTTATTTAAGTCACTGTTCACTTGAGTAGAGTAATCAAATACACTATTCAATGCTTTCCTAGCAACTTCAACAAACTTATCTTTTGGTAAACCTAAGTATCTACTTAAGATGTTATTTTCTAACGCAGTTTTATTGTCCTGTTTTTCAGAAATTAAAACTTTACCATATATGTTTGTGATTTCTAATAACTTCTTGTATAAATTACCAATGTAAGAATTATCTAAAATGTTTTTTGTACCAGAATTTAAACTATTTGTATTTCCTTTGTCTGGACCATTTTGTTTAATCTTCTCATTCATCATGTAGATTAATGATGGGTCATTGATATTTGTTGTATCAAAGTTAGTAGACTGAGTCACTCTTAAAAGCATCTCAGCCATCTTAGCGTATTTCAAAAACTCATCTAAAATGAATTGCTGTTGACCTCTAGCTTTATCATCAGCTGGTATGCTGTTTACAGTTTTCTCAAGACCTTTATTAGTTAATACAGCCTCTTTTACAAGACTGCTTCTTTTATCTACACCATACTTCTTACTCTCTTTGATGTTGTTTACATCTGTGTAAGAGAACAAATAAGTAGAACCTTTAGCTTGTAAAGACGCTAGATAATCTAGGATGATTGGTTGGTTCATGAAGTATGCCACTGTTTCAATAGGCACACCAAACTTAACTAACGTTAACCATGTACCTGCCACCTCAGGGGTAGCACCCAAGTCCATAACCCAAGCACCATTAGAGATGTCCACATATCCATCAATGAACATACCAATAATATCAGAAATCTCATACTCATTGTTTGCATCAAACACTCTAGATAAAGTTGCATATGACGCTTGACCATATGGTTTTATACTATTAAACTTTTCAAATGAAAGCTTTTTGTTCTTTAACCAAACTTTATCTCCAGGTTTAGTATCAGTATTTGTATCAAACACAACCATACCACGTTGATTAAGTGAGTGGTTTGTTTGAGATGTAGCAGCAATACCAATAGCATATTTACCAGAAACAAACGCATGTCTGATACCAGACATAGTTGTTTGTTTTAACATATTAACTACAGAACTATAGTTTGTTTTAGTCTTTCCTTTTAGTTTAAGAATTCTATCTGCTAAATCTTTTAATGGCTGTGCAGAGTTAGGTTTAACCAATCTGTCAAAGTTAGCAGGATGTCCTACTAAGTTTTCCATTGATTCAATATAAGCATTTTGAATAGACTTCTTATAGTCTTCTAAGTTATTGAAGGTATCTCTAGCAGCTTTGCCTATTCCTTTAAAAGGCACTAGCTTAATATCACCAGTCTTTTTATCAACTATTACGTTCTTTAAATAGATTGATAACTTGTCAATATCAAAGTCAGATCCTACCTTAGCTACCATTCCTGCTGGGATGACAACACTGTCTCCAAACTCTTTAGGCAAGAATTTAGCTATTTTAATAACATCAATTGAGTTTTGTTTTTGAGTTGGGATACGAAATGATATTCCTTTTAAAATCTTTTGTCCTTCTTCAGTATTAAAGTATTCTAATAATTCTTCATCTGTCTTATCTGACTCAAACCATCTTGCTGCCATTATCTCAGCTACCACCTCACCATTAGCGTTTGTATAAAAGTTCAATACATCAGACACTAATCCTTCCTTACCATTTACCATTGCTTTCTTAATACCACCTGCTTCTAATGTTGCTGATGGAATCTGAACCTTTAATCCTCCTGACATAGTAGGAGAAATAAACATATCTCTAGCTATAGAATATAATGTATTTCTAATTTGGCTGTATGCTGGAGTAGCTTCAACGTCTTTATTACCAAGCTTTAAACTTTCAATACTCTTAAGAATATTCTCATCAGTGTTACCTTTAATAACCTGTGAGTATAAAAAGTCTCCTAATCTTTTTAGATCTAAGTTACCACTCTTACCATCCCAACCTATACTTTCTAATAACTCTTCATATCCAATATTAGTTAACTCATTTAATAAGTTATCATAGTTCTTAAGTTCTGTGTATATTCCTGAAGCATCTAACTTAGCATCTTCTGACTCTAATGCATTCCAAGCAGCTAATCTTTGACCAAAATCTTTGCCTGTCATGAAGTCTAAAGGTACACCACAGTCTAAGAAGTCTAATGTAACTAACTTAGTCACCTGACTACCTCTAGTTACGTCACCAGTTTCTTTGGAAGGAACTTCAGCTTGGATACCTATGATTGAGAAAGGTACTTTTGTTATGTTCTTTTTAGTAACAGGAGTTGTATCAAACTCATTTTCCTCATTATATAAACTAACTTTATTTGTACTTCCAACTTTTCTACCTGAGTCATATACAGCATAATCAATGTCTCCAGCTTGCATCTTGTTGTATAACTTGATAGCATTAGATTCAGGATTCATCTGATGTAATATCCTGAAGCTCAATGGATAAAGGGCAAACTTATCTAACATTACATCATTGTACTTCTTCTCATTTAGTTTACGACCTGTAACAATTGGCTTGATTGGAGTGTATGCTGCAGTGATTCCAGGGTTACCATTCTTTAATACAGCTCTCTCAAACTTAGACATTCTTAATCCCTTCACATCTTTTTCATAAGCAACATCATACTGATATTGTCTTTCTTTTGAAGGGTTCCAGTTACCATCACGCATTGCTAACTTGCGAGAAGCCTTTAAAGTAATTACACCTCCACCATCTGTAGACTTGAATTGTTGATATTTCAATGCCTCATTTACACTAACGTTGTCTTCAAGAACAATGCTGTTTAAATGATCCTTGATCATATCTGTATATCCAATATCCTTTTTGCTCTTGTACTCTTGATTTGCAATTTCATTTGCCTTAGCGTTCCACTCTACAGAACTGTTAATAGTAGATTGACGTGGAGAACTAAAACTCTTAATACGCTTTAATTCATCTTTGTATAAATAAGGATCAGAATAAATCAGCTTGTGCAACTCAATGTTATTTATCATGTAGTTAGCACTCATAGCACTTAATTGATTCCTTAACACCTCAAGAGATATATTCTTTTTCATAGGTAACTGAATACCTTTGACTGTATATGTATCTCCAAATAAGTCCTTCTTAATCAATCCATTAGCAGTGTAAGTTTTGATTCTATCAGTGACATCATCGCTTAAAAACTTATCAGAAGCTTTGTTGATTCTTTCTTCAAATTGATTATACACTTCATCTGTAGTGTATTTAAACTCTTTGCCTTCTTTCTCTTCAGAAGCAGCTACAACAAGATTATGTAATGTTTCTCCTAATATACCTTTGAAGAAACGTAAGTCTGTGTTCTTTCTTCCCTCAATTTTAGGAATGGTACGACCTTCTCTAGAAAGATTAATCTCAGCTTTAATGTATTCTTTAAATATAGCATGTATAGGATTATTGTTTATAGCTATACTTGTTGCAGAAATGTGATTGCCCATAGATAGTAACCAACCTAAAGATGCATCTCCAGGAACTAAGTTCATGTAAACACCTTTTAAGTTTAAGTTTAACTCTTCTATCAAACGCTCAGCATACACAACTTTAGAAGATCCTTTCTTCTTATTAGTCAGTTCATTAAAAATACCACCTGTATATCCAACAGTCATGTATTTATCAACATTAGACTTCTTATTACCTTCTGTATCATATACCTTAGACATGATAACAGAGCCTTGACTAAATACGTCATTCCCAGGAAGTAAATAGTTGTATCTAGTGTTCTCTAAGTCTGATAACTTATTTGACTTTACTAATACATTATGGAACATACTCAATGGATTTTGTCCAATGAATGATTGTACAAGGTCTCCATTAAGATTAATAAAAGTTGTTTGGAAATCAGGGTTTTGAATAGCAGCAATCACCTCACCCACTTCTCTTAGTCTTGTATTGATATTAAGAGATTTACTTGTAATCTCTCTAATAGCAGTGATGTCTGAAATACTTCTTTTGATACCATTTACACCATCAATAAACTTACGCTTATTCCAATCTGATTGTTTTTCTAACTTCTCTTTATTAACATCAACTCCTAATTTCTTTAAAAACTTAATGTTATTATCTATTGTTCCAACTGTTTCTTTATCAATCTCATTGATTCCTGACTTGGTTTTCTTGTGCACAAAGGAGCGACCATTAAATGCTAAAAACTTCTTATCAATCTTAATAGCTTTGATAATAGAAGATTCCATCTCAGATGCAATCTGATCTGTAGCATTTGCTAATGTAGTATCACTAATACTTACATCCCCATTCTGAAGAACAAAGGTTGTTTTAACTTCAGGGTTCTGTAAATCAAACGCTTTGTAGAAAGCACTAGATAATTGTAAACCAGAAAGGTCATCTATGTTTTTGAAGTAGTCATCCTTAATAGCATTAGGAAGTCCATTTGTAAGTCTAGAATATACCACAGAATATTGTGGTTGTTCTAAGCTTAAGATACGTAGCTTTTCCATCATGTCATTAATATCTACAGAGTTATGTAGAGTATTAAGTAATGTTGTGTACACCTTACCCATTGGTTCTAATACTACACCACCAATAGAAGATACAGCATTGTATCCATTTTGATCTAATACAGGAACTGTAGCTAGTAATAACTTAATAGCAGCACTTGATTTTCTAAATGCATCTACTTGGTTAGAGTCATTATATTCATCTCCCTTACCTGTAATGTTATATTCATTTCTAAAGTTAGCTTCTTCATCTGTTAATTTAACAGAGTAAGAGCTTAGATACTCTTCTTCATGCTTCTTAACAATATCATTCCAGTTGGCAAATATAGTATCACGTAATGCTTTGTAATTAGCAAGAATTGGTGCGACATCAGCTTGTTTGCTTGGGTCTTCTTCAATTGTTTTTGTAGCCCAGTTTAATGCACTTCCATATACAACTTGTTCGATATCATCTTTTAATGTATCATATAATTCTTTTCTATCTAAGTCTTCAACACTAAACAAGCCTTCATTTGTATTGGCTCTAGCTTGTATCAATGTAGTGTAAGTCATTTGCTGCATAATATCATTGATATTACTTACAGTCAATCCTGCACTTACAAGACTAAACATAGCTCTTCCAGACAGAGCAGCTTGGTCAAGATCTACTATTCCTGGTTGTGCTAATTGTAACTGAGCTTGGTATGGATTGTATGAATTTGCATAGTATCCACTTCCCATTCTCTTGAACAAGTTAGCTGTGTTAGTCTGAGCTTTCTCTCCTGTAAATAACGTATTGATAAAGTTTGATAACTCTGTAAAGAACTTACGAATCCAAGACATGCCTTCTGTAGGTTTAGCTGGGAACTCTCCAGACAATCTATGTTCTCTATATTCTTCAGCTAACTTCTCATTGATTTCATCAACTGTAGCAGTTTTATATTGTATAGTCTTTCCAATTCTATCTACGTAGTCACCTTTCCTACTTCTAAACTCTAATACAATGTTAGCCTTTTCTTCTGTAGTTAAGAAGATATCCCACACAGCATGGAAGATTTCATGGTAAGCTGTACCAACCTCAGCGTTTTCATATATATAAACACTACCATCTTGATACGCTCCCCAAGCTTGTCTTCCACCAATAGCTTGTAATATGTTCTTTAATCTAAATGCTGAAAGAGTTTTAAAGTTTTCTTTCATGAAGTCTTCAATCTCTTTCCAGTTCTCACTATTAAAGTCAGCCACAGCTTGATCTAATTTAATTCTCAAATTAGTCTTACCACCCTTCTGCATAATGTTCTTTCTGAACTTCTTTAGATCAGTAGCAACAGTTGGAGCTGGTGCAGCAACAGGAGCCATAGGTTGTTCTTCTAAAGCAGCTAGTTCTGCATTATATTTAGCATTGATAGCTTTAACTCCAGCTACTGTAATATCCCCTGATTTATATTTATCTAACTCTTCTTGTCTTCTTCTTTCTATATCAGCTTTCTTATCAGAAACTATAGGAGCTGGAGCTGTCTTCTTAGGAGTGGGCTTTGTAGCTTCCTTACCTAGAATAAATGCATCTAATCCTGCAGCAATATCATCTGCAGTTTTACCACTCTTACCAATTTCTTCTGTTTCTACAACTTGTCTAGCTGCTATTCTTTCTTCAATCACTCCTTTAGCAACAACTTTGATAAGTTCTGCTAAAGAGATTTTAGATGAATCTTTATCAACTGTTTCCTCATATCTTCTCTCAAACTTCTTAGCTGTAAGATCGTCATCCATTAACCTGTCAACGATTTCATCATTCACTGTTGAATCAACAATTTCTACATTGCCAGCGTCATCTAATACGTATTGTAAGTTTTCAGTTTCTCCTGTAGATTCTACTTTGAACCCAAATGTTGATGTTTTTCCTTTAGGTCCTTTAGCTGTTTTCTTAGCAAGGTTAACTGCATCCATTTCATTAGCATCAGTAAATCCTGACATAATCATATAGACACCAGTTCTATTGTACTCACCAGGAGCAACAGGAGCTGCCATTGTTACCAATGGAAGTTGTTCAGCAGTTCTACCTTCACTAGATAATAAGTATGTTTGGTAGTTTTCCCAATCTTTGGTTTTAATATCACCAGCTGGAGTTATACCTAATATCTCTGTATAAGACTCATTATAGTTTAACTTACTGTTATCTATGTTATTATACATGCTCTTTAAAGCATCAATAATCTGAGTTCTGTTTGTCTTAAGAGAAGTAGGTTTAAATGATACATCTAAATTAAAACCTTTAAGTCTAAACTTATCAGAAGTTCTAGTGTTATCTTTTTCAAACCAAAGACTGTTCTTACCAGGAGTGGCTCCTTCTTTAGGACTTCCCCAATGAGTTACGCTACGTAACCAGTTCAATAAGAATTGAGAATCAGGACTATTTGCATTTTCTTTTGCATTACCTTTTTTAAACACATTTGTAGAAAGTCTTACTAATACATCATAGATAGTCTTAGCATCTTCTTCTGAGTTTTGTTTATTCTGTAATCTAACATATCCATCTGGATGGTTTAAAAATACCATACCCAAAGGATTAGTAAAATATGTACTACCTTTGTCTAATACATCTCCTGTTGTAGGAATGAATAATACGTTCTTATTAGATAGATCTGATTTCTTAATTAATGCAGCAGCAACTACAGACGCACCTATATCACCTTTAACTAGAGTTCCCATAGAAGGCTCAAAGTTGTATAAGGTTAAGTCTTCAGCGTTAAGCATAGCTGCTCTTCTCTTAGCATATATTTTCTTAAGTGCTGGTAGTTGAGATTTTTGATTTTCTCTAATCATACTTTCTGAACCAAACTCCTCACTCCATTTTAAATCTTCAAGAGGCATCACTTGATAGATGGCACTGTTCAATGGATCTGTTGCAACTTCTTCTCCATTAACATCTACTAACTTAATATCACCATTGCTTGCTCTCTTAACTACTACAGCAGCAATTGTTGTTTCTTGTTTAACAGAAGTTTTACCTTGTGCTAAATGTTCAACTAATCCAGGGATTAACTTAGCCTCATTATTCTTAGTAATATATACTACTTGGAACTCAGCTTTGTTAGGAAGACTGTTTAGTTTATTTAAAAACTGCATTGATCTTTCGTACCCAGGTATCTTCTTGCTTGGAACAGATGCACCAATAGCTATCTCTCCAGACTTTTTACTATTTGCTTCGAACTCTCCTTGGTCATTACTTCTAGTAAATAAGTTAGTAGTATCTAAGGTGTCAAGTAGTTCTTGTTCTAATGTTTCATCCTTTAATATGTTTTCCTCTTCTTGTTTTTGTTTGATGTAGTCTTTAGTTTGTTTCTCAACATCCTTAATGATATCATCAACTAATTGTGTATTATTTAAAGAGTTGATGTAGTCTAACTTGTTCTCTCCTTCAGGAATAGAAATATCAGAATACTTTTTACTCTTTAACAATTTATCAATTGCAGTATCTATAGCATCAGTTATTTCAACATCCATGCTATCTATATCAGAAATATTAAACTGTTTGAACTCTTCAGGAGTCATGAAATCTATCTCACCATTTGGAAGCTTCACTTCATATTCACCACCTAAAGTTTGTGACAATACAGTAATCTTAGGACCAACAATTAATCTGTTTCCTTCTTTTCTAATTGGTTCAGATAAAGAATATTCCTCACCCACCTTTAATTTCTTTTCAGTGATGGTCTTCTTTTTATTTCCTTCTTCTTGTTCAACAGTAACTGGAACTTCATCAGCCTCTCCAAACTCAAAGGATGAAGGTGTTATAAAGCTTTCAGGACTAGATCTCATAGCATCATACTCATCAATAAAGTCTTTTCTCTCCATTGATAATCTAATCAAGTCAGCTAACTCTTTTTTTAATCCCACCTTAACTTCAGACAAAGCAGGTAAATCATTGATCTTTAACTCATTGATTTGTTTAACAGCTTCTGCTGTTGCTTCTCTGTTTGGCTTATTACTTGCAATAATACTTTCTAAAATGTCAGTTGTTACAATGCCATTCTTAATTAAGTTATCATTAACCTCAGGAATACGCATATCATAGTTAGAAACCTTAGCAGTGGCATAAACCATCTTCTCAATTACATCATCTGTGTAATTCTTTTTACCTTGAGGGTTTAACTCATTAGAATATCTATCATTAAGTAGATCATATGTATTATCAACTTTTTTAGTTATTTCTCTTAAATTACTTATTCTTGCTAAAAAGTCTTCTTTCTTTTCATTACTATTGGCTATACCTTCAGATACAAGTTCTTGAAAACCTTCTTCTGTAGTTGCTTGAGAAGCATAGTAATCTAGCTCATTATAAATGGTTTGTGTTTTGCCATATTTAACCCTTGGCATAACATAAGATAAAGCATAGTCATTTTCAAAGTTCTTTTCTCCAACAACATCTCCAGCTTCTATAGATGCAATTCTTCCTTTTTGAGAACCAATTGCAATACCAATATACTTAGCTTGATCAGCTAATGTATTATTTATGTTTGTTATGTTTAATTTACCTATTGCAAAATCTGTGTTAGTTGCTCTCTCACGACTTTCAGCAATTGCACCAGTCTTACCAAAGCCAACTCTAGTTTTACCTTCTTTATTTTGGTACATACCTATAATACCAGATTGCTGAATTCCTCCAGACAATGCACCTAATATAACATTTGACATACCTTCTTTGGTATGAAGTGTTTCATTAATACCATATGAGAATACATTACCTAATGCTCCATTCAAATTCTCTAAAAAGTCTTTAGTGTCAGCTTGATTTCTACGTGCTCTATTAAAGTAATCATTTACACCAGTTTGTATAGCAAATTGTGTACCTTCTTCAATACCCTCTGGTAACATTAAACCAAGAACAGTATTAGTTTTAGAAAGTGCTTTTTGTACTAGTGTCTTAGGAGCAACTTCTGCAAATGCACTCCCTAATGTTTTTTGTGTAACATCATTAATTAATGCTTTGTCTGCTCTTCTAGAAGAGTTTAACATCTTAGGAAGTTGAATGTAGTTTGAACCAGATAATACCAATGCATTAAATCCCCACGTAAACTTACCCAACTCATTTGTGTAATTTTCAATCTTTTCAAGTGCTTGTCCTGTAGGAGTTTCACCATATGTATTTATATATTCTTCAATTGCAGTTTTTCTAAACTCATTAGAACTGTTTAAAGATTCTAAACCAGCTTCTCCATACATACCAGTTACAGAAGTTAAGATTCTATCAGAGTTCTTTAATATACTTGATGCTGGAGTTTTTAGATATGTTTGAGCAAGAGAGTTTAATGTATTCTCAAATGCTGCAGCTCTTTGTAATTTAGGAACAGTAGCCATTGATCTTTCTATAGCAACAGCAGCTTCTAATCCTTTACCAACCTTTACTAACTTATCAATTATACCTACAGAGTTTAAAGCTTTGACCCACATCTTACCACCAGCTATTGAACCATATGTATATCCTAAGTTTTTAAGAAGTCCATCAGCAACAAAGTTAGGAGTTAATAAGTAATCAGGAGACCACCAGTCAGCATCTTTTTCATTTTGACTCATGTAGTTTGGAAGAACATCTTCTAATTTCTTTGAAAAATCATCAGCCATTCTAGTTGCATCATTGTTAAACAATGAAGAAAACTTACCAGTGTTACGAAAGTCCTTTATTCCATATAATAAACCTGCAGTACCTCCAGCAAGAGCTGCTGAAAAAGTACCTGCCATTTTCAAAGATCCATTGATAAGCTGAGATACACCACTCTGATTCTTAGCATACATCTCTTCCAACATTGGTTCTTCATAAGGTCTACTGCTAGCATATCTTGAACCTGTATATAAAGAAGACAAAGGCACAGCTTCTGCAGACTTACGTCCACCACCAGTATCAGCATTAGCATTGTAAGTCATTGCTCTAAACATGTCTTGAAAAGACATATTAGTTCCAGCAACCTGACTATTCCTAATAGGGATATCTGGTCCTTGATAGACCTTTGCCTGTGCTGGAGATCCTGAAATTACACCTCCTAAATTAAGTTCTTGTTCGTCTGGCATTACTTATTATTTTACAAAGTTTTGAATGAACTGTGGATTAATTGTTTTCATTCTTCCTACTAAGTCTGATAAATTATCAAAACCATCTGTAGATTCTAATCCTTGTTTTCCAGTAACTTTATTTTTACCATAGATATATCCATAATATAATCCAGTTGCATCAGATTGTAGTATATTTCCTTTGGCATCAAATGGAGAACCTTTAAGTAGAGGGAAATCTTCCACACCATCAAAATAGGTATCTCCAGTTACATATGTATTTATATTATTTGCAGGTCCTGCAGATGTAGCAGATGATGTTGAAAATTTAATCTTGTTTCTTATGTTTGTAATCAACTCAGGCTCATAGGCTGTTGATACATCTATACCTACATTAAATGCCTCATCATTTGGAAGTATCATAGTTCCTTCTGTATTAGTTGCAAAGTTTCTAACTCTTACACTTGTAACAGGTTCACCACTTGAACCTTTTATAATACGTCCTTCAATTGAAAGATCTTTTACATCTCCACCAAGTGCAGAAAGAATGTTTTTAATTTCATTAGCTCCAGCAAGGTTGTTACCCTTTGTACTATATTCACTTGCATAGTTTCTAAGAGAGTTTAAAGTTTGTTGATCTACTTTAGCTTCTCCTGTTAACATGTTGCTCTTAAGATTTGGAGTTGTAAACCCTTTGTTTTTTATAAGAGCTGCTTTGGCAACCAAAGCTTTTTCCCCATCTTCTGTACCAACAATATCATACACTTGCTTAAGAGATTTACCAAATCTACTATTTTCATATCCCTCTCTTCCTGATTTAATAGGATTACCTTTTTCATCTTGAATATAAGGAGACTCACTACCAAACAATTGTGGTATGGATTTACCAGCAACCTTAAACATTCTAACTAGTCTTGATGAAGGACCTCCTGCAAAAAGATCTACTCCTGATTCTAATAAAAATTCTTTACCTTTACTAATAAGTCTTTGTTCAGCTTGTTTAGTTTGTTTATTTTTTTCAGTGCCTTCAAATATACCACCTAAACTTTGATAGCCTCTCATATAAATAGCTAAGTCAGATAGGTCTTCTTTACTCACTTCAAAATCTTTACCTTTATATTTAACTGGTATAGGCTTAATGTCTAACTTATTTATCTTATCAACAATACTATCACCAACTTCTTTACTCACTTCATCATCATATGATTTGTTTTGATTATTAAAATCAGAAAAGTCTTTTTGAGCACGTTTATAAACACTGTATGCATCTTGTATATTTGGATCAACTTTACCTGTAGCATTAACTTTATCTATAGTTCTACTGGTCCAGTAATTTAAAAATTCATCAGGTGTTTGTCTTGCTTTTTTTGCAGTATTATCTACTATTATTTTAATAGCTTCTGGTCTAGTTTTACCAGTGTTCATTAATTTTTCTAAAGTATTTATGTTTTGAGGAAGTGTACCAATTACACTATTCCAAACTAAATCATACCCAGAAGCTAACATCTTATCTGCAGCTCCTGTAATTTTATTTTTAAAGTCACCCACTATATCCATATCTGATGGAGTATCTCCACGTTCCCAAATATTATCTAGTCGATTACCTCCTACACCAGCACCTTTATCTTTACCTTTTGCTGATAGGTCCATTAGTTTTAATTCTTTTGCTGCAGCTCTATTCTTTTCATTTTCAGTAACTGTTTGTGCTAAAGAATAATAGTCCTTTTTTAAGTTTGCATTAAACTGGGCAATTCTAGTAGCTTCTTGAATTTCTTTAAATCTCATGTCATAAGCAGCACTGTTCTCTACCTTTGTAGATTTTGTAACACTTCCATACATTTGTGTAAGATTATTAGTCATACTTTCAGAGTATATCTTTCCTCTAATAGCATCTGGATTTGACATAGCTTCTTGAGCATACTCTGCATAAGTTTTTGTAACATCTTTCATTTTCCCTGAAACTTGTTCTATTCTTTCATCTATTAGTTTCTTGTTATTTTCATCCTTTTCTAAGTTTTTTCTTAAATTTAATTCATTAATTAAATCTTCATATGCTATTAAGTTGTTGTCTCTTTGTCCATTAATTAATGCAACTAAACCTTCTTCATTTACACCAGCAAGATTGTATTCTCCTGTAATTTGTAACTGTTGTCTAACTCTAGGATCAGAAAAGATTGTATTGATTGTAGCTTTGACCTCTTCAGGAAGCCTACCTTCCCTTTCTTCTCTAATCATATAAGGAGACAATACAGGAGTCTTTTCAATAATGTTTCCTTTTTTGTCTTTTACAATATTAAACTTTTGATTACCATCTGAGTCATATTCAAATATCTTGTCAGAAGACCATCCTCTAGGCTTTACAGCGTCAAATTGATCTTTTGCAAACTTACTTACATCAAAGTATGGTGTATATGAACCATTGAATTTTTCTCCTGGAGTTGTACTACTTAACCAAGTATTGGCTTTCTTTTGAAAGTTTGTAATATTATCAGGACTAGATTTTCCTGCATCTACATCTTTCTGTAACCTAGCCATTTCCTTTTTGTAATGAGCTGTAGAATAAACAGAATTTTGAATAGTTTCATCTTTGGCAATTTGACCTGTCATGCCAGCAACAGAATTAACTAGTTGTTGGTTAGAGAAGTCTCCTGCTGCCACAGTCTTTAATCTACTACCTAATTCATTTAGCTTTGACTGTAAATGTTGTCTATCAACATTTTTAATAATATCCATTCCAGCAATCCTATCAATATAACTTTGGATTTTTTGCACACCTTGGTTGTATTGGGCTTGCTTAGCCATACCAACCTGAACCATCTCCTGAACTGGGAGTTCTTGGATGTAGGGGTTAAACTGTGATATTTGATCTGTAAACGATGCCATAATACAAAATTAATTTAAAATATTAGAATTACCAAGAGCTATAACAAATTTTAGTAATTCACTATAACTTAATTAGTTAGAGGTTTTTTAATGCTTTTACAATTGAGCTATTTCTAGCTTTTGTCTTTGATTTCTTTCCACCATTTTTAAAGTCTCCCTCAAAATCATCCATAGAAAGTTGTTTAGATTTAGGTACTGCCATAGTACCTACAATTTGCTGTTGGTCATCATAGGTAAATGCTCTGTTAGGAGCTAATCCTCTGCCTGTACTTCCACCAAATGGATTTCCTGACATATTGAATTGAGCAGGAGCATTCATATTAATAGCTCTACCACTTGGAGAGAATCTAAATCCATACATGTTTTCCATAATAGCTAGCTTTCTATTGGTAGCTCTTTGTTGTGCAGTCTTAGCAGCTATGGAACTTAATGCAGCAAGGGATTGTTGTTTAGTGTTAGATTTAGCTTGGGCCTGTCTAACATATTGTTGATCAAGGATTTGTAAGTTTTTCAACTGAGCATCATTTAACAAATCTCTATTCTTAGAATAGGTTTGCATTTTGTTTGTTTGGTTGATTCTAGTTTGTTCTCCTAGCACTTTATTCTTAGCTTCTATTGCTTGGGCCATAATCATTGACTGAGCAGCAGGGTTATTACCACCTGCTCTAATAGCAGATCTAGCCTGAGAATCAATAGCATTAATTTGATCATTCAAAGAAATGTCATATGGAGTATCTAACATTGGTTGATATGTCTGAGCCTGTACAGGATCTAACTGATTGGTAGCCAATGCAAAGTATTCAGGATATAGTTGATCTGGAGGTAAGTCATCATTAGCATTGCTAGGTCTTAAATAAGAATCTAAATTAGATAGAAGTGCTGCTCCTATATTTCCTGCTTTATTCCAGTCAAAACGTTTTTTAGAATTACCACCTGGCTCATCAGCAAACGTCTCTTGTGGACCTGTGTAATTACCAAATATATCTACTCCTGTAATATTAGAAGATTGAGGAAATGAATCATAGGCAGGTGCTACAGCAGTACTAGCATTAGGAAGAGATTGTGGATTAGTCCATTCATAGTTACCTTGACGACCATCTGTTAAGTTAACTGCAGTTGGTGGAACATACACTTGACCTTTATCTTGACCTTTTTCTTTTCCTTTTCCTTTTCCTTTAGCTGAAGAAGATTTACTAGCTACAGGTTTATCAGTAGTGTCTTTAAATCCTTGAGCTAGCATATTTGCTTTTGTAAATGGTGTAACTTCAGGATCTTTAGTAGGCATACCAGCATTCATTAATTGATTTTGTAATACTTCATTGTAATATGCAGGTCTATCTTGCACTCCTAACATTCTTCCAAATAAAGGAGCTTTAATACCACGTTGTGCAATATCCATATTAGTACCAAATTTAGCTACCATACTTGGATCTGTTTCCTTCTCAATCTTACCTTCAGCCAACTTGTCACTCTTTGCACCTAGTTGTCTAGCTGTTTGATGAATAGCATCTTGTACAATACTTGCTTCCTTAATCTTCTCAGCATTAATCTTTTGCTGTGCTTTTGCACCCATAAGATTAGCCATACCAGAATTCATTCCTAATTTATCATATGAACTATTTCCATTATACTCCTCAACTAAATCAAGTCCTTTTTGAATAGTCTTTAATTGTTTTGCATCATTCTTAGCTATATCAGCTATGTATGTTTTAAACTTCTTACCTTTTGCTTTTGGATCTCCCATAAGATCTGCTATTTCTTTATTAATTTTAATATTACCAAATACAACAAGATTCTCTGCAGAACCACCATCTTGTAATTTAACAGCTGGTTCACCACCTTCTACTTCCACTTCATTCTCACCATACTTAGTTTTGATACCACCATTGTCATGAGACGCTCCTCTGAACATTCCTATTTCACCACCTGGCAAATTAGGATTGTATGACAAAGTTTCAAGACGTCCACCATCTCCCACTTCTAACTCACCACCCATAGCCATCTGTGTACCATATTCAGCATAAGGCATGTTTGGTCTGCCAGTGAACATTGCTTCTGCACTAGGAGCTGTATAACCCACTTGTGCAAGATGACCACCACTTCTTAACATATCTGCATCATGTGGAGGTTGTAAAAGATCTTTAACATTATAATCACCAAACTTAGCAATCACTTGTGGATTGTATTCAGGATTCATATATCCACCATGTTCCATAGACTTACTAAACTGACCACTTTGTAATTGATTTTGCCATGCTGCTTGTTGAGAATTCATAGCAGTTTCATCTTTATACTTTTGTAGTTTTCTAGCATCTTTAACACCACCTGCTAGATTACCTATGACCTTACCAGCATATTTACCAACCATAGCTCCTGCAGGACCAAAGGCAGAACCAATAGATTCTCCTACAGCACTGCCTATTTGTGCTTGACCAGAATCTTGGAAGTATTCTCCAAACTCTGCTTTAGGTAAATCACCACCATCTTCATATTTACCACTTACCAATCTCTTCATATTACCAGAGTCATCATTATTAAATGGTGAACTTAATAATTGTTTATACTTAGCTAATGAGTCTGGTTGAGCTGATGTAAATCCACCTCTTCCTCCTACATATGCATTAGGATTACCATGATTAGTATTATATCTTAACATAGCATTTGGACTATCATAAGCATAAGTTGTATCCCTTGTCATATTAGGATTTTGATATATATCTCTAAATGCAGTTCCTCGATTACCATAAGAATCAACATTAATTTTATCTCTAGAAAGAAGTTTACCACCTTCTTGATATTGTTTGTATGCTTTTTCCATTGGTTCATATCCAAGATCTGAATACAAATCTCCAGGAGTATATGTATTTTGAATCTCTGTAGGATTGCCACCAATCATTGTACCATTCTGAGCTGCTAAATAGTTTGTACCTGTACCATAAGGATTACCTAATTGTCCAGGTTGTACCAAAGCATCTTCTGGTCTTACATACTTACGCTCAACTTTTTCTCTTGTACCTGCAGCTTGGTTAGCAAGTCCTGATAGTTGAGAACTTTGATCAGCTTTTTTAATTGCTTTCTTTTGTTGACCTATTGCTTCTATACCACCAATAATCTTATCTACGTTCTGAAGAGCACTCATACCTGCTGTTTCTGCACCAGCACCAAAACTCTCTGGTTTAGTAAATTCAAACTTTGGTGGTGTAGTGGCTCCAACTTCAGCAATAGGAGGATTGCCAAAGTCTGTAAGTTGGTGTAACTGTTTATTTACCATAGACTTACCCATAGCAGCTTTCTTAAATGCTTTACCATGAGCTTTCATAAATGCTTCCTCTGATGGATACTTCTTATAGAACTCCTTCTCAGATTTAACTTTAGCCATCTTTAACATTTGGTCTTTCATATTATACTATTGTATGATTTATTTATATTTGTTTAACCATCCACCTTCTTCTTTTTTAGGAATTTCTTTATATCCTTTTAACCAATCTTCTTTATAAAATTTTGCTTCGTCTATAGAAATTGGTCTATGAGAAACAGCATATCCTTCAGGTCTTGATGGGGCATAGGTTTTTGGTTTTCTTCCTTTTACTGATGATCCCATAGGAACATCTTTTACTTCTACCATATATGGACCTGGGTATCCTTGACCAGTCATTCCTAATTTAGGAGAATTATATCTACCACCATCTAAAGGAACCCCTTTTGAAAAGTATAAATTACTGTTAGCAGGTTTTAATAAATTAATCCTACTATATGTACCATCTGAACGCATCACTACATTTCCTATGTCACGTGAATATGCACGTTCACTAAACTCCCTACCTGCAGGACTTTGTCCAAATCCTTGAAGTAGTCCTGTTTCTTTATTAACTATATTATCTAGATTAGGACTTCTATGATAGTAAGCTTCTGGATTTGCTTTGAATGCATATGGGTTTAACTTATAAGCATTCTTTAAAGCTGTCTCTTCTGTAAGATATTTACCTGCAGCTTTAGCACCTTTACCAACAAGCTTACCTGCTGCCATTCCACCTTCCATTATCAATGCTGCTTCTATAGCATCCTGCATATTCTCAGCCCCTTTGCTAGCAGCCATTCTATTTAATGGAGCATTGTCTTCAGCTATTCTTTCTAACTTCTGTTTATCAAACTTAGCTTGTTCTCCTGGTTTAGGAGTGTATTGAGAGATGGTAGCCTTAGGTCTATTCATTCTTGCTAATCTTTCTTCAGCTTCTTCCTTTAATTTTTTATTAATGTTTCCACCATCTTGATATTGAAATCTTACTCGTGTAGGTTTAAGTACAGGATATTGATTCATGTATGCTTTAGCTTCTTTTTTAGAAATAGGTGCTCCTCCTAATAGATCTCTTAAAGTCTCAGCATCAAGCATCCAGTCAGGATTTTCACTATAGTCTACAACCTTTTTTCTATTGTTTAAAAACTCAGTTAAATATCTAAGTTTTCCAGCCTCTGTATGAGACTTGCTACTATATAGTTGTAATCCCTCTTCATTTAAAGCTTGTTTTAAAGCTTCTGCAGCTTCAGCTCCAATACCTGTTCCTTCTAAATCCAGTCTATTTTGGTATGGAAAATCACCTGCTTTAATTACACCTGGAATTGCATCAGGATCATAAGTGTTATATTTAGTTTTTGGTTTTTCTCCTTTTAACCAATCTGTAAAAGTTAAAGATTTATTAGCTTCTTTAAAATTAGGGCTTAACTCAATTGTTCCTGATTTTGATTGCCCAGTTACATATTGAGGATTATTATCATTTACCCATAATTGAAGTTCACCATTAGTTGCAGATTTTAATTCAATTGGTATATCTTTATTTTTAATTCCAACTCCCTTTTTTAAAATTTCATTAGCTCTATTTATCATCTTACTATCTACAGTATTAAATTCACTAGAAGAAGATGGAGATACTAACTTACCAGCTTTTTCATCTAGTTCTTTTAAAGACTTTGGAAGCTTTGGAAGACTTGGAATATTATTTTTACCACTTAACATATTTGCATGACGTATAACAAACTCAGGATCTCTAATATTGTCACCATTACCAACAGCTGCATTAAACTCCCTTTCAAGTTGCTCTGGAGTTTTTCCTGTCTTTTTAACCATAGTTTTTAAAAACTCTTCTTCTCCAAGGTTATCTGATACATTACTTAAATATTTTAAAGCTTCTTTTCCATCAGTAAAATATGGCTTAACAAAACGTTTACCAATACCTTTAGCAGTTTTAATAGCACCACCAAGAGGATCAAGTCCTAATACTCCTGCTCCAGCAGAAAGTGCTAGAGATGCAGCAATACCTTTTGGATCTCTTGCTGCAATTGATTCTCCTAGAGCATCTGTTAACAATCCTATATATGTAACTGGATTAACATATTCATCAAATACGTCTACAGCTCCTCCAGGTGGAGCCCAACTTGCTGGAAGAATATTAGATAATCTACCTTTATCTTCTAAGTGCCAACTACCAGGAGTATTTAAATCTCCCTTTGTAGCTTTGTTCTTTTTTCTTTCTGCTAGTTCTTCTTTAGCATTAACCAATGCTTTCTTTTGACCTTGGTCATATTTTGCAGCATTCTCTAGTTTCTCTCTCTCTGTAAGTTTTAATACAGGAGGAGCTACTCTTGTAGCATCTTGACGCATTGGTTCAGGATACTTATCTAACCAACCACCTTCTTGCATCATTGGATATTCTGTAACCTTCTTACCATCAAATTTATAATCTTGATCAGGCTGCATCATCTTTGTATCACCTGTATCAGATACACCAAGAACAGGATAGTCAACTCCCTGCATAGTGATGTCATTAGAACCTATCTCTGTCACCTCACCTGGGTGAGCCCATTGACCCATGTCATCTTTGATTACAGAGCCATTCTGAGCACTTGCTTTTGTCTTCTTAGCATACTTGCCATTACTAGGAGCAGGGTCTTGTGTACGTGCGTACATGAATCCTACAGCACCTGGTAATGCACCACCCATAGCAAATCGTCCCCCCCATGCAGGAGAATAGTCTCTACCCTTGGTATTATATCCAAGTCCTACAAAGTCAGGACCTACAGATGCTTTTGCATCATTGTAGTTACTTTGTTTGCCATAGTTATCCTTAGTCTTTTTCTTTAAGACCAAGCCACCTTGTTCATATTTGTCTAACCAATTTGCCATTACTTGTAAGAGATTTGAGATGGTGCAACAATGAATTGAGAAACAATGTGAGCTGTAGAGCTATCATCTAAGATGTGTCTCACCTTAAGATCCTTAGCTCTTAGTGGTTCTTTCTTAAATGATCTTTTTCCATAATCCATATTTGCTTGGTTTACAACCTTATCTATTGATAAAGATTCACAACTTGTTGTAAACAAAGGTACAGATTTACTTTTAATTAATCCCCAGAAAGTATTATATTGATAGAAATTATCTGACTTAGTATAAGTGATAGTTTTACTTTCAGTATTATAGATTGGGTAGGTTAAGTATTGTTGTAGGTTATGCATTGGCTTTGGTACTAATTCTAGTATACCAGTAGACTGTTGACTATTGTAAAGAACAGCTTTGTTAAACCATTGATTATCAACACTTATCTGAGCATTATCATTAAACACACCATCTGGGATAGGTAGATAATTAAACACCTTACTGTAGTCTTTTATATTCTGAAGTATTTCATCATAGCTTTGATAAGCAAATGGATACTCTATAATGTAAGGTTCTACGTTACCATAGTATTTATTGTAGTTAACTACATCAGTTAAGTGTCTCCATAAAGAACCTGTATTACATTCTGTGTAGGGTAATGCAGCAAGCTGTTCTATAGTGGCAGTGCCAATAGTAACTTGTAAAACTGTATGGCATTTACCTGTAGATGTTATAGTAATTGTAGTGACAGAATTATCCACACTAACAGTATACCCATCAATAAGATTTTGTTTGGTTATATCAGTGCCCAAGACAGTCCCTAAGTTATCAGAGATATCAAAGGGTCCAGTTCTGCCACCTGAACATGTTAATCTTATTATTACTGTTTTAGCCATCTTTCTTATTTATTTAACATGGATTTACATTAGTTGGAACTCCTGCGTTATCAATATTTCCACTGTATTTAGTACCTCCACCTGTAGGAACCCAAGCATAGTAAAATCCATCTTGACCTTCAAATCTTATATTACATAATTGATCTACAAATAACCTAGTTACTAAATTACCAGTTGGTTGTGCAGCACTAGCATAAACTGTTTGAATCACTGGGTAAGCACATGCAAGAGCTGCATCAGCTTGACCCACTAGATTTAAATCATATGAAGTATATGCTGAACCAGTACAACCTGCCCAGTTACTCATTACACCTAAACTAGAAATATTAAATGAATAATGATACTTGTAATCTGACTCTGACACAATAAACCACTTATATCCACCACCATTAAATAATGTACTATCTCCAGGAGTTGCATATCTGTAAACTGTCTGAGTAAAGAATGGTACTATTTCCATATCTGTAAATATACTAGATGGTATTACACTGCTTCCAGGGAAATTAGTATTACATAAATCTGTAACAGGAGATGTCGTAGATCTAGATACAGCATACGCATATCTAGTTGTTGTTGTAGTTGTTGTAGTTAAACATGTTGTACCACCTGCAGATGCAATACCTATTGAAGGAGAAGCACTTGGATCAGTTAATATGCTATTGATTATAATAAATTGTGTATTACGTCCAGGAATAGGATTAGTAGGATCATTAAAATTAGGTGGAACAAATCCAAATACTAATTGACCAATTACTGGATTACTAGGTCCTCCATTAGTAAATGCTGATGACCAGAATAGATCACCTGTATAACACTCTTCTAGTCTAAACCATATGTCAGGGAAAGCATTACATTTAGCATTACCTTCACCACCTGGAACTAGTCCACCAGTTCTTGTTTGTGTATAACTATTAGAGCAAGGATTTTGATCTTCCTCTTTATAATACTCATCATATAAACCAGTTACTGCATTGTACACACAAACATAGTTTTGAGCCTCATCTAATTGTACCCAGATAGGAGATGTATCACATACATCTACAGGAGAAACAATGATTCTTGTTTGTTCTACATTTGTATAACAAGGGTTAGTATTTGTTTGCAATTGGAAACTTGTACATGTACGTGTAGCAGGATCAGTCACTTCACAGTAAGGATCTCCTGTATTCACCCATGCAGGTTCATAATCACATGGTGCTCCAGTTCCTAAAAGATTAGTTTCAATGTTTCCAACTGTTGGAGAACAAGGATTGTTATCTATATAGTTTTGATAAGCATTACACTCAACACAATATGCAGCACCATATACTACATAGTTAGCTGCAGTGTTACATATATTAGGTGTAACTTCTATATTTCTAGTATCATTAAATGTTGGAGAACTTGGATTGATATCAATTTGTTCTTGATATGTTACACAACTTCCTTCACCACAATATGGAACTCCTACATTTTCCCAATATGCATCAGTATCAGCATATATAGCTTCACCATTTAAAGCACACTCCAATGGAACTGCTGTAGTAGTAGTTGTAGTGGTTGGAGAAGGTATCTCTGTAACAGCTATTGCTGCCACTTCACATCCTTCATTTAATCCAGAATAGTAGAAACCATTTTCTCCTATGTAGAAATTAGGTATGTATGTGTGGAAACTTACCCAAGCTTTGGTATTCAAGTTAAATGATGCAGTCCATGACTTATTGCAGAAATATTCTACATCTGTTAGGTTTACATATCTTATAACTGATGTATTACCAGCCACTGGTTGATTTATATAAAACTTCTGTAAAGCTTCATTATAGTATATTTGCTTATTAGGTTGAGGGATATAATCTAACTTAGTTATAATTATTCTCTCAAACTTACTATCATATACACCATGTAAACCAAGACCATTAAAGTGGTTATCTATATTTGCTGTAGGGAAGTGTCTTAATATTTCAAATGCTAAATGGTCTGTAAAGAACCTGTTTAGACCACTACCAAACCCTGAGATATCTATTGCTTTGGTAGCATTAGCTATCATAAATATTTGACCTCTCTTAGCATCTATTGTTATTTGTCCATCAGGTAGTTTAAGTAAAAACTTGTTTTGAGAACCTACATAACCTAGGTCAGTTTCAGCATAATCAATTGCAGGAGCTGATGTAAATAATGTAGGGTTACCTAAGAAAGCTGACTGAGGATTACTTGTGTTCATTGTCAATAAGTTACCATAAAGCAATGATTTGTTTTCAAATCTAGCTAGGGTAGCCTTATTCTGTATACCATCTAATGATACTAACTTGCCATAGTTTTGAGGGAAGTCAAAGAAACTTATTGGACGATATATCAACCAACTATTAATTCTATTATCAGAATAACTTTCTTGTGGATCAGAGTATATAGCTCTGAATGGGAAGTATGTAAAGCAAAGTTGCTTTATCCAGTCTGAAGGTAAATGAGAGAAATAGTTCTCTGTGTTTTGTTTAGAGAAAGTGGTATTGTAATAATATGTATTATCAAGTACAATAGGAACTCTGCTTTCTTGGAACCAAGTATCAGGAATACCTGAGCTCACGTGTGGATAGAAGTCACCCTCTAGGTTATTAAATGCTTGACGTAAGTCTACATTAATAGAACTCTCTACATAGAAATAAGGAATACCATATGCAAAAGTGTACATCTTACCATCATATATGTAGTTTTGTGAACCAGTTAATACAGTACCTGGAGCAGGAGTTGTAGAAGAGGTAGTGGTAGTTGTACTAATATTATCCACTATATTATCATTAGGACAGTCTAAATAGTGAGCTTTGGTAGAAATGATATTCTTCATCAAAGTAGCTCCTACATAGTAATCAGCTAATATAGATCTAGCAGAATACCAATATTGTGGATAGGCTACATTACCTAACTCATCATAGTAAATATCACTATCATCTGGAGCTCCCACTCTATTATCAATAAAGAAAGGAAGTTTAGTTTTGAATCCAAACTTACCAATATATGTATCACCACCAAATACAACTTCAGTATCACCTAATGGAAGAGAACTAAATATTCTTTGGAATCCTGTATCAATAGTTTGATAAGAATATATTTGTCCATATTGATTATTATTAATAGTCTTTATTGAAGCATAATAAGATACAACTTTTATATCTTCTTGCTGCTCAGGAGCACTACAGTTATTTGCTTGAGAAATAGTAAATCTTGAATCATCAGATATCTGACTTACACCTGCTATATATAAAGAAGGAGTTTGATTTGGAAAAGGTAAAGGATCAATAGGATTTACTACCCCAGTTCTAGTTTCAATAGTTTTAGTATATATTGAAGACTCTCTATTCCAGTTATTAAGATCATGATTATCACCTACGTTCTGTACACCTGGGAATACATACTGACACTTATCAAGTTGTCTTTGTTTAATACCTATATTACCAGTTAGAGGATTAGCAGCAGCATTCTGTATATCTGCATTATAGTCATAGCTAGAGATGGAGTTAAATGATTGTGCAAAGTTCTTTCTACTAATACCATTTAGGTAGATTTGTAGATAAGATTGATAGGCTGTAAACATTGCTGTAGCACTAAATCCTCCTAGGTCAGCTATCTTCTTGCTAGAGTTTAAGGCATCTATTTGAGTTTGTCTGGTGAGAAGCTTGTACATAGAATGCTTCATTACCTCAACAAAATGAGCTCTTCCACCACCAAACAATACACTTTCTAATTTAAGAACATTACCTAATGTAGGTTGTCCAAAAGAAGTTTCTGGTGAATTAAATACCTGTCTGTATTTAGATTCAATACTACTAAATCCATCTAAGTTATTTGGAAAACAATTAATATTTACTTTACTACTTTCCACTATAGTGTAACGATTACATCCTGTTACAAATGTAGGAGGACCTATTGAATTAATTGTCACTGATGTATTAAATGGTACAGTGATAGTTTGATTTGCTAAAGTTATAGGATCTACATAAGTAAATTCAGGTCTTGGAGTAACTACACATTTATAGTTTGAAGAGATTATATAAGTACTAGATGTAATATTTTTAAATGTAGCTGCTCCTGTATTTACAACAGGAAGTGTAAGAGAACATATTTCAGTGGTAGCTGTAGTAAAATCTTTACTTGATACAGTGCCTGTATAACAATCTGTATATTGTAATGCACCATTAGCTGTAGCTGTTACTTGGAAAGTATCACATTGAGACATGTAAGAATTGCTCTTCTCAAGTAAGAATGGATCTTTATCAAGATCATTATATGGATAATTAGGATAGTAATAGTCTGTACCTTGTCTAGTATACTTGCCTACATTCCTCAATATACCTTTAGCAATAATAGATTTGTTTGCACTTCTATTACCTCTTACTATTTTAAATCCAACAATTGAAGCTTTTTCTTCAGTTGTTAAAGTAGATGTTTGAATTAAGAACGCTACTTGTTGTACATCTATTTTTACACCTATTGGATAGATGGCATTAGAAGTTTGCATCACTGGTTCTATCTGACCACCTACATATGTAATAGGAGGAGTCTCAAAGTAAGGAGAAACTAATACATCAGGAAATTTGTGATGTCTAATTTTCTCACCAGCAAGGTCTCCCCACACATCTACATTACAAGGATATTCTTCATCTTGAGCTTCCCAATAGGCAAATTCTCCAGATTGATATGGATATGCTTGTCCTATATTTTGAGTGCTAGAAACAGGATATGTAGTGGATACAGTGGCAGTGTTATATATTTTCCAATAAGGTTGAGGAGCTCCATCTCCTATGTAATCTGCATTAGCTGTAGTTACATCTGGCTGAGATAACTCCTGAGCATTTTTAACTCTACCAGGAATATGAAAGCCATCTGTTTGTTTACCATTATCTAGTAAAAAGACTATCTCGAATGCATATACCTCATCTCTTAGATATCCTCTTAAATTAGCTGTATAGAAAGGATCTGCATAGCTATTACCTGCTGGTAACTTATAAGTTTCCCATTCTAATGTTATTCTACTAGCAATTGATTGATAGTTAATTCTATCAATAGAAGTAAGATTGTCCCAAACTATATAGTCTTGTACACTTGTAACATCTTGTGCAATATCATAATAAGGGAACTTCTCTAATATATCACCTAAGCTTAAAGGTATTTGTGTTTGGTTTTGACCTGAATAGGTGGTTGTTGTTACTTTGTCTTGGATCTTAAAAGTTCCTACAAGTTCTACACTGGTACCATTATTAATAGTCTTAATAACAGCTAAATTAAAATATTGGAAGTATCCTGTAATATCTACATTACCAATACTTAACAATATAGACTTTCCTACAGAGTATTGAAAATCAGGAGTAGTTATCTCTGTATTTGCAATAGATGTGGGATTAGTTACAGAATAATAGGATGTATATCCATCTCCTGAAGCATTACAATATTGAACAGCAAACTGATATGTACCTGCTTGTAAATCTCCACCTACAGCTGTACCAGTAATATCTATGCTAGGAATAGAGAAGTTAGGTTGTACTTTTAACTTATTACAGTCAAGTACAGGAGTGACAATTGGATCACAACTTGAATCACCCACATAAGTTGAAATATAGGGAACTTGTTCAATGTTTATATATCTTCTTGGATTCAATCCATCAGTCCAATATACCTCAGTGGTACAGTTTGTAATCTTATGTACAGACTTATGAATTGGATAGTTTATATCAAAGTTTAAGCATACAGAGTTAGCACATACAGTGATTTCTAAATCAGGGTATTCTGTACATAGTGTATGATATACACAATCATTATTATCCATATATCCAATTTCACTTCCTCCTGTTTCAGGATTAGCTAAGAAGAATATGTGTTTGTTTTTCTCTTGAATGAAATGAGTTCCAATTAAATGATATCCTGCAGGAAACTCTAAACAAATTTCATTACTTGGCTCATTTTGATAACTTACAGAATTAGCATCAAAGTTTTCTAATGCTCCATTTAGGGCATAAGAAAGTTTACCCTTCTGTATTTGGTTTACAGAAGAATCCATATCTAGTCCAACTCTGCCAAGATTATACTCTTGTCTTATGTTAGATTGTCCTTCTTGGTTATCTGCCATATCTTGAGCTTCTGTTTGGTAATTCATATTGTGCAAAGCGTTGTAAATCATTTCTTACTCTTCTTTGCTTAGTCCATACATCTTGTTTCTTAATCTCAGTGTAAGCCATAATAAAGGCTTCTTCTGAAAGTTGCTTATAGTAAACTAACTTAGCTTGTATTTGGTTGAATGTCTCATCATTGATTTGGTTAGATAAGGTTTCAAAAACTTTATATTTAATAAAGGCTTCTACATATTCTCTTATACGATAGTTATCAGGAATCAATTGATTCCCTACACAATCATAGTCTGTAGCATAGAAAATCATATGAACAATACCACAGCTGAAGTTTGTGACAAACTTATTATCTCTAATATCAAAGCTATCATAACCAGCACTTCCTGGAGTGAACTCGTGCACAGGGGGTGCATTTGTATAAAACTGCCAAGCATCTGTATAACTTACATCACATTTACCTTGGCAAGATATATTGCCTGGTTTTAATAAATACTCTTTTCTTATACCTCTAGCTATCTGTTGATTGGTTTTATATACAGCTTGGATGATGTCAGGCATACACGTAGGACATCCTGTTGTACATTGTGGATTTGTACATGGTACTCCACCACTAATAACAGGAGAAACTTGTATAGTTGTTTGGCTAGCTGCCTGAGAATAGAATGAGTTAGCTGTCTGATAGGGAAGCTGAGGAATCTCTGTACACATCCAGGCTTCTCTAACAGCAAAGAAGTTGTCAGGAAGTCTAGCTTCATATCCAGAAATATCTAATGTCTGTTCAGCAATAACATAACTTGATCTACCCATCTTTTGTAGACACTTGTCTAAATAAGTGGGGAACATTAAATCATCAACTGCTCCTGTATCAAAGTAGGATTTTAACTCTTCTTTAACAATTGAATAGATTGGCTCAGGAGAGATAAAGTTGTATCTGTAATAGTATGCCATGTTATTTTATTTTTTCCATTCCCTATAAAGGTGCTGGTATTTGTCATCTGTTTTTATGTAATGTGACAGCAATCTAGAAGTAGTACGAGAAGGTTTGAAGTACCATAAGTTGATGTTACGAATTCTTGTAGACTCTTTAAACCACATCCAACCAAAGAAGAATCCTTCTGTATGATAGTTGAAGTTGTAAATGATCTTACCCTTTTGTTTTGTCTTTTGCCAATCAACTGGTAGGTTAACCATCTCCTTACCATCAACTGTTTTCATCTTCTTTCTCTTCTTTTTATTGATAGAGAATTCACCAAAGCCAAAAGGAAGTCTTGCTTTCTCTCCTGTTTCTAGAATGTAGTTTTTGAAATGCTCATTATATTGATATATAACGTTTCTCCACTCATCAAATGTAACTTTTATGGTGGGATTTTTTCTGCAGAAATTGTTGTAGTTTTCTTTACTGGAGCTTCTCCAGTCAATCTTGGTTCGCATTAACTAGTTGGTTTAGCATTAGGAGCCTGACCATCTATACCTTCAAATGTCATGTCTGTTTTAATGCTAAAGTAAGTAGATAATAGTTTTTGAGATGTTAACTCTAATACTTGTTTTTCTAAATAACCAGGACATCCAAACTCCTTATCCAATGGATTCATACAATAGTCTTCATCGCTCACTGTAGGAGTTGGGCCACATGCACAGTCTGATGGGTATAGTATCTCATTAGGAACATCTTCTTCAAAGAATGCAGAAATTCTCACTGAGTGCAAATTAGGATTATTAATATATAAATATCCTCCATTTGCTATCCAGTAATATTGTTCAGCTCTAATGATAGGTAGCTTTAATAAATTTAAGTATCTGTTAATTGTAATCTCTTTAAATCTTTTTCCTTTACCACCCATAGCGTTGATAGAATATACACCTTGTATTAGATATTGATAGTTTCCTTCACTGATGCGAGGAAGTTTGAATCTGCTTCTTGCCACTTGACAAGGATCAACATACTCACAGCAATCAGAAATAGGAACCTCTATCATCTCTAAACAAGGAAGTGTTTGGAATACAGTGTCTGTAGCCCAAAGCTTTCTGAGATTTGTTTCTCTCTTTACCAATAAAAATGTATTGTTTCTAACCTCAGACGCAACAACCCTATCAGTGATAAGGTTATCTGTTGTTAATAGTTTGTGCATTGCACGAACATCTGAGACCATTTTTCTTAATGTAGCCATTATAAATACTGTTTGAATATATTTGTTATTCCTTCATCATAATCAATTAGGAATCCTGTTACTTCTGCTTTAGACATTGTATGACCATTCTTATCATCCCATAGACTCTTAGAATTTGAGAATGCTGAGATTTGGTAAAACTTAATACCATTGAAATCATGACTCACCTCATGGTGTTTATCTCCTGTGAATATATAGAACTTATCATGTAAAGACCACCCTGCTCTATATTCTATTGGAAACAATGCAGCAAGCTTTGCAGGTTTAATAGCATCTCCATGATTAAACATCAATGCTGATTGACCATAGCTTACATACTTTCTATACTTAGGAGAACAATCAAATGTTACTCTCTCTGTATTTCTAAAGTAGGTTTGTAACCAATTAACCATATGCCATCCTACAAACTCATCATGATTACCTGCTACATATACTACCTTCACTTCATGACCATACTGTAATAACATTGTAATCATTAAGATCTCATGTCCACATATGTACTCGAATGATGTTTGATATGTGTGAGTGTTTGTTTGAGGAGTTCCTTTTGTAGTCATACCACTGTATTCACTATTGAACTCATCAGACCCAATGATGTATGTAATTTCTTCTAAGTTGTTTGAAAGCTGAGCTTGGTTAGCTATCAACTCCACCTTGTACATGATATGAGCTAGTCTATTAGTAACATCATTGTTACCATCTATGTCATATTTGTTCAAGTGAGAATCCTGTTTGTTGATGACTAACATACCTTTTGGTTTGTCAAAGTCAACCTTAGGACTCATAACCTCTTGACTTACAGGCTTATATGAAGCTAAAAAGTCTACAAACGCATCTTGAAAAACTTGTTCTGTAGACTTCTTCCCTAACCAGGCTTTGACTTGCCAATGTGGATTCCCACCATTTCCCCAGTAGTTCTGTACGTACTTGGTGATTTCCCATTTGTCTGTGTCAATCTTACACTTTACTATGAGCTCATCTAAGCTCTTAATTTCATCTTTGCTATTGAAGACAATCTCTCCTGTTCCTTTAACAATGTCTTCTTCAAATCTCACTATTGTTTCCTCTAGCTCAGAAACATAGTTACCCACCTCTGCCACTTCTTCAACAATTTCTCTGTTTCTTAACTCTACCAATAACTCATCAACCTCTAATTCTGTAATTCCAAGCTTGTCAGCGTAGAACTTTTTACTCTTTTTCCAATGTAGGATTTCTTCTAGCTGGTTCAGTAATGCTTGATTCTCAGGCATATGTAGTTTATTTTGGTTAAAAATTAATGTAAAGATAGGAACTATTTCTGAATTTCCCAAAAATAAGTTAACTATTTTGGTTATATGGAATAACTTTTTTAGTTATAGTTAAAACAAAAACTCCCAGGGTGGAAACCCTAGGAGAACTCCCTGTAAACCAACAAACAGGATTTTTAAAATTGTATTAGCATTGGAACGAATTATATTGAAAGTTGCCACTTGTAATATTCCAAGATATATTCTCTTGATCAAACAAAAGAGCAGTGATAGGAGTACCTACAGCGTTTCTAGCAATTGCTGTACAAGTTGTAGGAGCACCTCCTCCAAGGCCTGCAAATGAGTAGCTATTAGCTACAAACAAGGTATAGTCAGAAGCATCTAAGTATATTCTTAAAACTGAACCTGTAGGACATCCATCATTTTCAGCATACTGTCCAACCTCAGCTAAATAATAATCCTCTGGATTAAGAGTTGTAGATGTGGAAGTTGTACTTGTACTACTTGTAGAAGTACTAGTGGTGGTGGTAGTTGGAGCTCCCACTACATCTAAATAAAGGTCTCTATCACAGACTCCTGTAGATCTTACAAGAACTTCTGTAGTATATTGTGGAACTAGAGTTGATGTGTATCCAGCAACAAGAGCTGCTCTAGAAATACCAGTTTCAAATGCTGTTATGTAACCATCTACATTTGAGTATAAGTTGAATGGACCTGTATCAGATCCTGCTAGGGTAAGTGTTATTAATACTGTCATATTGGTTTATTTTAACAAAGTGATAATCCTGCTGAGTTTGATAAGTAAGTAACATTATTTTGGTATGAGTAACAAGATCCATCACAAATACCTGATTGACAACAGTTTGCATGACTAAGTGTATAAAATGTATATTGTCCTGAAGTATTTCCTGAATTTACATTTAATGTTGCATATGCTGTTCCTGAACTTTCACAAAGTGGATTATCTTCTATATTAGCAAAATCATATGAAAATTCAAATGTTATAGTATATGGAGCAGCAATTGGATTACCATATTGATCTTTTAATGTAACTGTATATACGTCTTGTTGATCAACAGTTCCATTACAACCATCAGGAAAAGTTGTATTATTACTTAATGTAAAACATGTTAATACTGGAGGAGGAGGAGGAGGTATTGTAGTGGTAGTTGTAGTAGTTGTACATGCTGCACATCCACCACCATACATAGTTGCAATATTAGTTGGAGCTCCTGATATATTTATATTTACAGCATTTCCTCCATATGATAAAAGGTAGTTACCATTAGCAAATGTTACAAATCCTGATGAAGTAAATATAGTAGAAGTACAAAATGTTGAAGTATTTCCTAATACTGTTACACTACCTGCTGGACTATAACATGCTATATATGAAGTGCTACCATAACTAACTGATGCATTAAAAAATGTTGTATTTGTTATAGATTGATATGGAGGACATTGATTGTTTGCATATCCAACTAAAGGACCACTATCTACATAATAATTACTAACTATAAATTGTTTAGTAGCAATTTGATTACCTGTAGGTGGTGTTCCTATTGGAGTAAGCCCCATTGTTGTTAAATCTGTATATGTTACTAAAGCATTAAATGTTTGCATTATTTCAATTTAGCTTCTAATTCAGAAATACGTTTTTCTAATTGAGCAATCTTCCAGCTATGTACCTGTGTATAATCCACTACTAAGAAACCATCTTCTTTTTCTTCTACAGCATCTGGTAATACATTCTGTACTTCTTGTGCAATATATCCCCAATGAGTTTTATTATCTTTTGCTTCATCTTTCCAAGTAAATGCTACAGTTTCTACATTGTTTGATGGAATAGCTGTAATTATATCTTTAAGTCTTAAGTCAGAGTTTTGGAAGAAAGAATCTGCATATATTGAATTACCACTTACATATACAGTTGAGTTTGTATATCCAGAGTTTGCATTAGTACATATAACTATTGCTCCTGCAGTTGCTGGAGAGATAGATGTAAATCCAGGGCCAGTAGGGCCAGTAGGGCCAGTTGCTCCTTGGGGACCTTGGGCACCTTGAGGACCAGTAGGACCAGGTCCTCCTGTTGCTCCTTGAGGTCCTGTAGCTCCCTGTGGTCCAGTTGGACCAGGACCTCCTGTAGGACCTTGTGGACCAGTAGCTCCTTGTGGACCTTGAGGGCCAGTGGGACCAGCAGCACCAGAAGTACCAGCAGCACCAGAAGTACCAGCTGATGCTGATGTGCCAGCTGTTCCTGTACTTGTTCCACTAGAAGCAGATGTACCAGAACTAGCTGATGTACCTGCTGTAGCTGAAGAACCTGAGCTTCCTGAACTTGCAGATGTACCTGATGAACCAGAGCTTGCAGATGTTCCTGATGTAGCACTAGATCCACTTGTTCCTGCTGTTGCAGAAGTACCAGTTGAACCTGAAGTACCACTTGTTCCATTACCACCAGCAGCTCCAAATAAGTTTACAGCCCAAGCTGCATATGTTCCTGCACCCACTGTAGTGGTAACGTTAACCACCATAACACCTGTACCACTATTGTAAGAGGTAACAGATCCTTGCATTGTATTACTTACATCATATACTATGATGACTGTCTGTGCAACACTATAAGCTAATCCTGTACCAACAGTTAATGTTCTAGTACCAGTTCCTATTAATAAAGATGTAACAGAAGATGTTAAATATCTATCTCCATCTAAACCAGCTGTACCTGAAGAAGCTGAAGTACCATTTGTACCACTAGACGCAGATGTTCCAGATGTACCAGTAGTACCAGTAGAACCAGAAGTACCAGAGGTTGCATCTTGACCTGAAGTACCAGCAGTAGCATCACGACCTGATGTACCTGTGGTACCAGAGCTACCATCTGTACCTGAAGTTGCAGAACTTCCTGAACTTCCAGAAAGACCAGAAGAACCAGATGTACCAGCAGTTCCAGAAAGACCACCAGAACCTGAAGTACCATTAGAACCTTCTCTACCAGAACTTCCAGACGTACCATTAGATCCAGAGGTACCACTACTACCAGCAGCACCAGCGGCACCGTTACTACCTGAGCTACCAGATGAACCAGAGGTTCCAGATGAACCTGTAGCACCTGAACTTCCAGATGTTCCAGAGCTTCCTGTTATACCACTAGAACCAGAAGTTCCAGAGGTACCATTAAGACCAACAACACCATTGCAAAGAGCGTCATCTATTTTTGATAGAGCACAGTTTAAGTTATCTCCAGTGTGAATTCCTGAACAAGGAAGGTTGGGTCCATTATATGTAACAAGACCTGATACTGTTTCACAAGGAACTGAACTACAGTTTTCATTAGGATGATAGTAAGCATTGTAACAAGGATCTCCAGGATTGCAAGCCATTTTATAATTAGTTTAATAAGATTAAGGAATGTACATAATATAATATGCAGCTATGACAGGTTGAATATTTGCGTGAGCTTCCCCACCACCTGTATTAGTATTTGTAACACTTGTAGTTATATCAACAGTAAGACTAACACTACTAGTATCTCTAGTTAGAGGCACAGAAGTTCTACTTCCATCTCCTTGTCCTGAAGGAGCTTGAACTCCTGCATAACTATGGCTATGAGGATTTGGAGAAATAGTACCAATAGATGTAGCAGTTGCACTATGTGAGTGAGAAGGCATCTGTGATGCAATAAGCGTCACTGTATTTGCTCCAGCTGTATTAAATATTGCATAGTTTGGATTACCAGGATTTGCAGGATTAACTGCAGCATCCAATCCAACTCCTATTGGAGGAACATTTTGAATAGCTCCAACAGCAACACGTCCTCTTCTATCAGGAGTGCCATTTAAGCCATTACATAGATATACCTTGTAGAACCCAGCAGCATTTAAACCTGCACCTGTTCCATCAAAGTTAGTTAATGATCCATAGTATTCATATGCTACATATGGAACCATTTTTAAATATTGTTGATTTGAACCACCACCACTTTGACTAGCTAAATAAGCTGCAATCAAAGCATCTAAGTCTGCTAGCTTAACATAGTTTGTATCTACATCAAGTGTAAGAGCAGCAAGATCAGTGACAGTTAAACAAAGCTTATTTATAATAGCTTGGACAATAGCATGAGTGTCAGAAGAAGCAGTTACCCCTGTAAGACAATCAATTGCATAATCAGCATTTAGTATAGTTAATATATCATCAATAGTAAATACTTGTGCTTGTAAGCTACATATAGCTGATACTGTAGCTGTAAATAACTCTTGAGTATTTGGTGTATGAGCAGGTAAATATAAATCAACTATAGGACAAGATATACTTAATGTAATAGCATCCCCTGTACCAGTTAATAAAGGAACTAGAGCATTCATTATAGCTTGTTCAACAGAAACTAAATTGTCTCCTGTTTCAACACCTAGTGCCTCATAGTTTATACCTGTATATCTAACACATTCATCAGATACTGTCTGAACACATCCATTATAACAACTTTCGCAAGACATGGTTTAATTTATTTATGAATTAACACTTTAACTCTACTCACAACCTGAGAGGTAGTGGGAAGACCACACACCATAGCATAAGTGGGAGTACAAAGTCTATATGTTAATATTTGTTTGTAATGTAATAAATCATCAATTATCTCTCCAGGAATACAATTATTCATAGAGAAGATAATATTATTATACTGGCGAGTTGCCCAGTAAGTTAATCTTTCATCAATTTGTAATAGTGTAGCAGGAATGCTAGCATCAACTACACAATCTGTTAATCTTGGTGATAACATCTTTTATTCTTTTTGTAGCAGTTTTAAGTTTGTTGTTGCATGCTGAACATAGGCCATTAATTAATTGACAGCCACAGCCCACCTTCATACCACATCCTCTACAGTTTGCCATATTAAGGGAAATTAATTATATAGTTGTTTCCTGTACAACCACATTGATTTGCAATAAAATAATCCAATTGTCTATTTGCTTGGATATATAATTTATTGGCTGTATCAATAGCACAGTTATTAGCTGCTGCTATAGAGCCTTGAATCATATACCAAATACTATTCAATACTACTTTCGACTGGGTTCTTATAGCTGAATCACATTCCATCATGTCAAGCTTCATAAACGCACCATCAAACTTTTCTTGAATAAGTTCAGTACGCATAATGTTCTTCTCTACAAAGTTTGTAGTAGCTGGGGCAACTGAATATTTCATGAAATATATTCCATCAGGCAATGGTGTCACTGCTGGGAATGTACTTAGTCCTAAAATAATTGAGTTGTAAACATTAAAGCTATTCACATTGAATGGAATAGAAACAGGTGTAGGAAAACCAGGAACAGTAATTTGCATAGTAGCAGCACTAACATTAGGTGGATCTGTATCATAAACAGATATATCAGCCACACCAAGTGTTTGTGTGTTATATGTGTTGATTACTAAAAAATCTAATATCATGGTTTTTTATAATAAAAATGCCAGAGGATTTGAGATATCCTCTCACCCTCTGGCATAGGTTAATATGATGCTACTTTTATTCTTAAGGAATCAAAGTAGTTGTTGTTGAAGTACTAGGCCATACAGTAGTTGTAGTGCTAGTAGTTGTGATACAAGCAGTATCTCCAGCTACAGCTCCTAAACCAGCTACTAAGATATCTTCAATTGCAGATGTTTCAGATTCAGGAACAGCAATAATTACCATGCTATCTTCCATGATGTAATCACCCCATTGGTAAGCAGATCTATCATACTCATTGAATTTGATGTAATACAAATCATAGATTGTACCATCAGTTACCCAAGACTCAAAGTTCTCGTTGTAACCATTCATTCTGTAAAGATGCTTTAAGTAACCAGCTTGGTAACTATAGAAGTTCTTCTCTAATTGTTGAACCTCAGCAGAAGTACCAACAGCATAGTTAGAACGTTGAATAATTACAGGTTGAGCTACTTTGTTACAAGGATCATCAACAATAAAGTCAGCAGTAGTTGCAGGACCAGAGAAAATGAAAGTTCTAAAGTAGAATCTGTCATACTCAAAAGGGAATGCAGCAATGTCACAAGGTTGTCCATAAGCAGTTAATGGTTTACCAGTGATACGTAAGAAAGCAGATTGATCATCACCAAGTCTTTGGAATTGATAAAACTGAGATAAGTAAATGTTGTCTGGGTTGTCACCAGGTGCATGAGATTCTAACTTTAAGATTAATGAATCAATTAAAGCAGGAACATCAGTATCTGTACAAGGATCTCCACCACAATCACAACAAGGTGCATTAACAGTTACACTACGAGTGAAACCATTGAAGTACAATGTGTTTAAATAGCTAGAGAAGCCACGTAATGTTAATGTAACAATTTCACCACATTTTACTGTGAAGTCAACTACATCAGTTACTTGATTTACAGGAGTAGCACATCCTAAAGATTTGTACCACTCAGTTACGTTTGTTTTACAAGAAGAGCCACTTGGACATCCAGATATTTTGTCTGAACGCTTAGATCCTTGTAAGTATGTATTTACTCTACCTTGTGCGATGTAAAAGTAAGGATAGTTTGTAATGTTACCAGTAGTAGATACTGTGTAATCACTATTAAAAATTCCTACTTGACCAGCTGTTAAATCTTGTGTAGAGCCAGAGCTAGGTAGAGTATTTCCTACTGGAACGACAAAGAGCGTGGTTAATGAAAAATCAGCCATTTTGATTATGTTTTAGGTTATTAAAAATTATTCGTTTGTTTGTATTCTATAGATTGAGCTTTGAACAGCACTTTGGTTTTCTGTATACATAGCCAAGTTTTGTACTGTAAGATCTAATAGTTCATCTTCTAGGTATAGTTCAAGTTCGCAATCCTGATCGAATGATGGTAATCCATCAAGCATGATATATCCTGCCTTATTTATATATTGAGGATATCTCATGTAAGATATATTTATAGTTTTTGGTGTAAATGTACCATCTGTAAATATAGAGATCTCATCAGAAGATATAAAGTTGAATGTCTCTTGATATTCAAAAGAGGGTTTATAGTGAGTGTTGTTTAAGCAAAACTGTAAGTCACCATGCTTAGCCAAGTCTCTATTAATCCATATCTTTCTATCTGTGCATCTTCCTTTATCAGCTAATACATAACTATCTATATAGAACATGTACTGAGGTGTAAGGAGATGGACGTTTGCAAACCATTGATTTAGTTCAGCATTTTTCAATGCTAGGGTAAGTGGTTGGTGGTTGTAAGTCTCTACAAGACTTTGTAAGTCTTCATAACGTTTCTTAAAAGCATCCAGACCTAATCCAGAAACTGTACTAAACCCATCAACTTTTTGCTTTATCAATTTGATTTGAGCTTCATTCAATGCTAGAATTTTATCTTCTACAGGAATTTCTTGATGCTCATTAGTGGATAGTTTATTTAGTTTCTGATCAATCTTATATAATAAACTATCTACTGGGATCATAGTGCAGCTATTTTTTTACCTTTCAATTTACCTTCTAAAATTAACAATTGGTCTTGGTTATCTTCATCTGCTAAGAACTTCACTAAATCATCTTCGTCTTTAGCTATCTCAAACTCACCTTCATAAATCTTACCATTAGGTTTAGCTCTATATACTGAGTGAGCAACAGCTTGTTTAACCAAGTCTTTAATATGGAGTAAGTTTTCTTTCATATCTGCAAATCTGTTGAATACCTCAATTGGATTCAAACCTTGATATCTGCCATTCTTGAATTCAGTTTGTTTCAATAGGTTATCCACCTGATTGTAAACTGCTTCTTCTTTGGAATCATCTGACACTGGAAGACCAAGTAGACGAGCCACTTTCTTCTTCTTCTCAGGAGTCATACTATCAAACTTAACAATTGCTTTGTTGATAAGTTGTTTCTTCTTAAACATTACCTTGTTCTCAATATCATCATCAGCAACATAGTATTGAATATCAGCAGGATATTCACCCCTCTCCCAAGCTTGGTAGCTAGAAGCAATTGTTGGATGAACTCTTAACCATGAGAATGCTACTTCTCTTAATGGTAATGTAAAGTCAAAATAGTTATCACCATCTAGTAACTTTACTGGTTGAACGTGCAAAGAATCATCTGTAGAAGTTGATAATCCATAGTTCCAAAATTGAGATCTTGGTCCTAAGTCAATATCACCTAATGCAGCTTCTAATCTGCTACGTACTTCTGTTACTCTTTCTATCTCCAATTCCTTTTCTAAAGGATCTTGGATTCTTTTGATGTAGCTAGCGTTAGGATCTAAGCCTGTTCTATACTGACCATCTAATTCTTTATAAGGATATTTAAAAACTCCTGTACCAGGAATTCTAGTGTATCCTTTAATAGCTAGTCCACCTTGCATCGTTTGCAATTGCGAGTTGTTGTACTCTTTCTTAATAGTAGAGATTTTTCCTATCTTACCCATATGTAGTTGTTTTTTTGTTTGGTTTATTTGCAGATGGTTCCCATCGAAGGGAACACTGTACAGCATTTACTTGTACATGTCCATCTGTGATTTAGAAGACTCCCCCACTGGGAGAGTGGGGGGAATGTCTTCTTAGTTTTTTGCGAAACACCATTGGTGTCAGTCTGAGGATACTATCCTTAGAGGGGCATTTATTAGAATTGAGGAATTTCTTCTATCAATACTGTACGAGATAAATCTTCGATAAATACATCACAACGATCTTTCATCCAGATCTCATATCCAGGGAATTTGTTTGCAGACTGCATTCCTTGAGACTTAGCAAAACCTAAGTGGCTACGAGTTCCATCAATATAACCCCAAGTCATAGAAGGAGCACCCTTCATACGTACTTCACGAATGTTGTTAACCATAGAACCATCGCTCATAGGGCTTACATCAAATACCATGAATACAGGAGTTGATTTTTTATTTTGACCAAATTCTAAGTTTGTTTGAGGAAGATCCAACTCTTTCAAGTGAATTAACTCAACACGACCAGTCTCACGAGTAACCATTGCATCGAATGCAAAGTTATATGTGATATGTTGGCCCTCTCCTTGCATATATCTGTTACCAGAATCTGCCATGAAAGTAAGACCAGAATTTAAAGCATCATTCTTTAAAGCTTGTTGGAATACGTCAAAGCCAGCTTCATTAGTGTACATTTTTACACGTCTGTCTTTAACATCCACACGTCTGTAGAATAAGTCACCAAATACAGAACGAATTAAGTTCGCAGTGAACTCACCTCTGTTGTACTGTACTAAGTTACCATTGTTACGCATTCTGTGGTAAACACCAGCAGATGTACGCTTTAAGTTTTGTTGAGAACCATTAGTCTTTACAGTTCCAGGCTTAGCCCAGATCATACGCTTAACTTTTAATTCTAACATAGACTTACGCATCCAGAACTCAATAAATGGTTCCCACTTAACATCGTTACGAGTTAAAGGTAATTGGTTACGTATTTGAGGAGCATATACTAAGATATCTAAAGGTTTGCCAGAAGCATCTCTCATCATCTTGTCATCAGCCCACTCAGTGATTTTGTGCTCATAACCATATGCAGAACCTAAAGATTCAAACATAGTGATTTGCTCACCTAAACGAGGAAGACCTAATAAGTCTTGATCGAACTCACCAATAGCAGCATCAACTAACTCTAATTCCACACCCACTTGCAAGAAGACAGGGCTTACGAAATCTACAGTTGGGTTGTCACTTACTAAAGTGAAAGTGTATAAGAATCCAACGTTCCAAGGAACTGGATCTTTTACTACGTAAAAACGAGGACCATATTGACGTGTACCTACAGAAATAATTGCGTTCTTAGAAAATTCATTAGTATCAACAATTAGTTGAAACTCTTGTCCATCAATACCAGGCTTACTTAAATCCTGAGTAGAAACTGGAACATCAATGAATTTTGGGAACTTGTAAGGTACTTGCACTTGCCATTTCCAAGCATCACTATTGTTGTCAATGTAGTAAGGAGTAGACTTGTTAATCATGTCTAAGAAGTCATTACTATAAAGAGAACTCTGAGTGTATAAGCTGATGATTTTTTTATCATAGTCAGCAGGCTCAGTTGAGTGAAAGCTCTCTAAATGGTTTGCGTCAGTCAATTTACCTACAGCACGCTTGTCCATAGAAGCTACTCTAGCATAGGTAAAACCAGTTAAACCTGGGATTGTTTGAATTGCCATTTGTTATTCTTTTTTAATTTTTGTTATATAAATTGTTTATTGAAACCAAGAAGTGGATTGTGTAACTGGTTTAGATTTCACTGAACTCTTCTGGGCTTGTCTGGCAACTTCACCAAATAATTCATTAGACTTTTTGGTAATACCTGTCTTTTGAATAGTTGATAATGTAGGATCTTTCTCCATTATCTTCATTAGCAACGCAAGCTTTACTTTTGTTGCATGATTCTCAGGACGTTTCAGCTCCAGAATTGTACGATCAAAATCAGTGAGAGTCTCACCTGAATTTGTTTTGTACTTGTCTGTTACTAGGAAATCTTGTAGTTCACCAGCTAGTTTAGTGTTAATTGGTATGCCATCAAATTCTTTAGCTTTTATTTTCTCTTGTAAAACATTGTTTACATTTTGATAATATTGCTGTTTGATAGCTTGTTGTTGTTGTAATTGGGCCTCTCTTTCTTGCTCCATTTGTTGAAGCTTTTGGCCTTCTTTCTTTATTAGGACTTTATGGTGTTTAGTAGCAACACTTTCTAGGTCACCATAATTTTTTAATCTTTCTACTTCTGTTGTAACATCCTCAGGCTCAAATCCTTGATCAGTTAAAGCTTGTTTAATAACAGCCACCTGATTGTTCTCTTGAGTTAAGTCCATATCAGAGAAAGATTTGATTTGGTTAAATGCACCAAAGTAATCTTCAGGTTTTACACCTTTTACATATATGGCATCAAATGCTTTTTGATAATCTTCTCCAAACTGTCCAATGAAGTTGTCTACAATTTCAATAGCTCCTTTCTTTTTCTCTGCTTCTTGGAACTTTTCCAAGAAAGCTTCAGGAGTGTCTATTGTAGCTTCTTCCTCATCTTCTTCTTTTGAGAATACACCTAGTTTGAAAAGATCTCTTGATAATGCAGTGAATTGACTCGCAGGAGCTTCTTCACCTTCTTCATTATCGTCTTTACTATCTTCTTGATTATCAGTAGTTTGTGCAGCTTTCTTAGCTGGGGCAACTGCTGGTTTATCATTTGTTTCTTCCTCGCTCTCTTCATCATCTTCACCATATAAGAAACTTTGAATATCCTTTGTAGGATTGTCATCTTTCTTTTCAGGTTCTGGTTCTGAAGCAGCTGGTTGTTTAGAAGTAGTTTTCTTTGTTGGAGCAGGAACAGGTTCATTCTTAATGTCCTGAATATCATCAGGATTAGAAGTTGCACTTTCAGGGGACAATAAGTCATTTAATAACTGTTGACTACCTATTCCCTCCATAGTATCTTGAATACTAAAGTTGCCCATTTGGGGCATATCTAAATTTTCAGCCATATGTAGTTGTATTTATTTGGTTTTCAATGTAAAAGTATATCAAGTTAAATTAACAGCAAAGAGACAAGGCTCTATATAGATCATTATTCAATATAATATAGCATTAATGTTTTTTACTCTAATCTAATTTGTTAGTAAAAGTATCATTTATTAACCTATAACTCCTTATTGGGGCAAGGTCAGTGAGGGTAACTTGTTGAACCTCAACTCCCCATTTCCTAGCTTCCACCCTAACTTTCTTTGTCAAAGTATTATCAAGTTCTGAATCTGTACACTCATCCATTGTCATAGACATAATGACATTTTTGATGATGCTTTGAGACATATCTGACAGAGCATCTTGGGCATCAAATACCTCAAGAAGAAATATCTTGACATCAGCTATCTTATATTTAATGACTCCCTTCACTACAATGTTTTGCTTGTCTTTTGTATATAAAGATTGGGCATCTAAACTGAGAGTTGTGACAACCACATGTTGGTCAATCACTTCATCAAATAGAGGCATCTTGAAATGTATTCCAGGTTTTAGTACTTTTTTAAAGATACCAAACCTGAGCAATACTGCTTCTTCATAGTCTCTAATAATGATAGCTGGTGTGAGTTGTAACCACCAATTGGTGATTATCTCTATCAGTTTATCGAACATATTTATTTAGTTTTCTTAGCTCTGCCCTTGGCATTCTCCTTGGCCACAGCTAAATCATTTGCTTGGTTTTCTCTAGCTAACTGTAGTTTTTCTCTCTCTAGTTGTAACTTCTCAGAAGCAAGTCTGTTTTTATTTTGAATATCCATCATTTTAGATTGATAGTCTTTAGCAGCTTTAGATTCTTCATTCTGTAGTTTACTAATTTCTAATGCATCAGGTACTCCATTTGAATCATTATCTGTTACAAGTTGACCTTTAGATTCAGCCATAATTGTAGCAACCTCAACCTTATTAATTCTATCAAGATCTTTTTGGTAATCATCATGAGCAATCTTTTGATCATATTGTTGCTGAGCTTGTTGTAACTGAGCTTGAGCTTGTTCGTTTTGTTGATCTAATTGCTGTTGCTTTTGTTGTAATTGCTGATTTTGTAACTCATCTTGTCTATTCTTAAGAGTCTTAAATACCTTTTTCATCTGACGTACAGAGTTAGTACTATAAAGCTCAATAATATCATATAAGCTACCACCATTTTGTATAACAGCTTGAGACAAGCCTCTAATTTCATTAAACATTTGTTTATCTTCAGGTCTATTAGTTAAATAAACTTTTAAATCTCTAAATCTAATATCTGTACCATTTACTTGTACAAATGCTGATTCACCTTCGTTTGTTATATAAGAAATAGTTGATTGTGGCTTCTTAGCTTCTACGTATAAAGCTGCATCAATAACAGCTTGATACAACTGACCCATAATATATTCATGTGCTACAAACAAAGGTTCTGTCTGAGCATAAGATTGTGTAATAGCTGCATTAGTACCTGTAGCTGATTCACTAGCTTGTACAGATCCAAGTCTTTGTCTAGACATACCTATAAGTTCCCAACATTCATTCTTTATTTGTTGTGCTAGAGTATATCTTGCTTGGATTTCTGTAGTACGTGTAAGATCTAAGCTAGTGTATTGATTGAAGCTAGATGGACTCTTTAAGTTCTCAGGACTGTCATCAACAAATACTACACCTCTATTACGTGCTTCCATTTCCCAGATATCTAATGCATCTTGAGCATCACCATCTTTAGGAATAGGAATGTGTCTAATAGACATTAACTGTACCTTACCCACTTCCTTCTCTAATAACTTATAAAGTTGATTCATACAAACATTATAAATTACTTGGAAAGGTTTCATCATATCCACTAAGCTCTTAGCTTCTGTATTCTTAACTTCAAATGTTTGACCAATAATAGGACAATAAGGTAATAACTTATAAGGTTTAATATGATAGATGTCTGGACCAATCTTAATACCTTGGTACCATTGGTTAATCCATCCCCATTCTAACGACTCTTGAGTGGGAATAGTTCCAGACTTGTAATTCTCATCAACTAACATTGATTGTTCATTACCCATCTCATCTATATATATAACTTTACCAATCTTCTTTTTACTAATCCAATATGCTCTTACAACTACATACTTGTAACCAAATGAACTTACATTAGATGTAAGTCCTAAGAAATCTCTAAGTCCATCATTGTTCTCTTTCATCTCAGACTCAATAATCATTCTAGTTTGTAGAACAAGAGGATCATATGTATCATATTGAATAGAGTCATTACCTGGAACAGCATTAGGATTACCAAGATTTGATTCACGTACATTAATCAATCCATAGTCTTGTAATGAAGAACGTAAGTGATCAATCTCATCCTTAGTTAAATCAGGAATAGACTCAATGATTTCAGATAATTCTAATACTTGTACAGTACCAGCAGCATATGCTCCTTGTGCTCTACCTGTAGTATCTGAAATATATTTTCTATCAGGAGTAGTTAAGAACCATGTGTTCTTAGGATTGGCTACCTCTACATTAAATCCAAGTTTAGAGTTATCTTCATATATATGAAAGAATTCTCTAGCAGATATTAAAAGATCTCTAAATGAATCTTCACCTTTTTCTTTAAGATTAAATTCCATTTTCTGAGCTGTAAGAATATGGTTTGCCCATTTCTCAGCTATAGATGTATAAGAGTCTAACTCATCCTTAACTTCATCTAAAGTCATTTGACTTATCTCCTCATCATTAAGTTCTTCTCCAGACATAGCAGCATCTTCCATTATTTTCTGCTTAGCATTGTTAACAATATAGTCATTTAATATCTGAGTTTTGAATTCTAACTCTTCAGACTTACTATCATCATCAAATGCTTTGACACGAAATGCGTCAGGTCTTTTACTGATCTCTCCTATCAACTCATTAATAGGAGTGGTCATTATAGAATAATGTTTTACATAAGCAGGAAGTGCAAGATCAGATGTAAGCACATCTGTAAAGCTTCTTACTTCTGGTTCTACAAAGAAATCCTCTCTTCTTAAAATACCCTTTATAAGATCATAGTTCTTTACAAATGTATCTCTAGCTTTAATGTATTCAGCATATGCTTTGTTAGCAAAGTAATCCATTGAATTCTTTATCCAGCTCTCATCCATCTTTTCCTTCTCAGTTTTAAACTGATCAGGAAAGATATTCAGATAAGCATATCTTATAGTTGCGTCTTTCGTGTATCTTATAATTGCCATTATGAAAACAATTTATTGCGTTTATATTTATTTTTTGATTGTCCAAACATGTTATTTCTAGATTCAGTGAAGAGTATGTTTCCTTTCCTCTTCTTAAACATAGAAGCAACTCTTTCATCTGATGTTCCACCTATCCTACCCATAATTGGGTCCATCTTTAAAGCCTGTGCTATGGCTAACTCTGCAGCCACAATTCTATCAAAGTTACCTGAATCATTATATTGAATAATCTCTTCAAGTAATACAGGATCAAATATCTTACTTACACCTAGTACTTCTCTTATCACTTCACCTGCTTCATTTGTCTCTTTAAAGATTGCAGCTTCCATATACTTCTTTAAACAAGTGTGAAGATAGTCAATTATCTTTGCAGCTGAACGATGTATACCAAAGTCTCTTTTTACAGTGGTGTTTGGTACAATCTCTTTTAACCATTCAGGTTGTTTTTCTAGATAATGAGCATCTCCTTTACTCTTCATATATTCAATAAAGGATATATCATCATTCTCACAAAGAGCTCGTGCATTATAATACTTTATAAGAAGTCTAGCTTGTTCTTCCCAAGTTTCTTTCTTATCAGGTCTTGCACAATACGAAGCTACGAACATATCTTGATATTTCTCACCACTAATTTCATGCATCCTCTTATATATGTATACAGATCCAAGTGAAGTTGAATATGCAGACTTACCTTGTCTATATGGATCGACTCCTGCTACATACAATCCATAAGGTGGATTATCTATAGGGAATTCATATATAACTATAGGTGCTTCTTTTAGGTCTGAGTTCTTTAGAGGGAAGTTAGAGATGGGTAGTTTATCTGTAAACTCATGAGCTATCTTCTCTCCATCATTAAACAATACGACAGGAGTTCCTGTTCTTTCTTGTTGTAACAATCTAGCTTTCTGTCTCTTAGCACTCTCAATATCAAATATATTTGTATCCTCATTCAAGAAGATATCATCCACTTCCTGAGGATAGTACATCTTTTCTTTTAGATAGGCTATACGATCACCAGCTTTCTTAAGTCTTTCTAAATCTCTATTAGTAATTTCTGTAGCCTTCTCTTCATTACTTACAAGCATTTTAACATTATGCAAATCAGATTTACCTGATATATTTAAATATGCTCCTAATGTAGAATCTTCCTTTGCCTCCATCCTATACTTATGTGAGATGAATAAACCATGTATACGTTTATCATCTTTAGCATTGTTATATGTAAGGAAATTAAAGTTATCTACGTCAAACATCAAGCTTTTAGCATCCATGAATTTCTTCATGTCACCACCAGTCCCAGTAAGTATGGGGCTACATCCCCAGCCATAGGGTGTAGTGAAACCAGGAATAGCTGCCTGTAAGCCTCTAAGGAAATTTCCTTTACCAATTTCATCTATAATTAATTTACGTGGTTTTGTACCTGCAATTGCTTCCTCATTATTACCTTCATCAAGGTTACGTATTAGAATGGAAGAGAATGGGATACGTTCACCAGACTTGGTCTTTATACCTAGAGTCACTTGGTTCTTCCAGTTGTCCTCAATTCTCTGCCATCTCCAATACTCAGGAATGAAATTCAATCCTTTGTCAATCTTATCAGTAATCAGTTTTATATCTGGGGCATTTAAGCCTGCTATGATATTCTGACTGTTTTCATCAAAGGTCGCACCCCATGCAATATAGGATGCTTCAAGAACAGACTTGGCAAAACGTCTAATACCTAGAATGACTAAGCCCCTCTTTTCTTGTTGAGCTCTGTCAATTTCGTTCGTCACAAGCCATTCATTATCTCTCAATAGGGGATTGGCATATTTCTGTGCAATCCTCCCATAATCATCTATTATATCTACTTCTGTATGCCATATGTTAAGGTGCCAATATAAAAAGGGGTTAATGTATGTACCCCCCATCATAGCTCCATTTAAGCATAACTCTCTGTGAAAGTCAAAGAATGGTTTACATTCCTGAGACTCTTTATCAGGAATACGCTTCTGATTTATAAACCAGTCTTTGTAGTCTATACTTTGTAGTTCCATTATTTTCTATTTGCTAAGAACTCAGCAGCAGCTCCTGATAACTCACCCTTACCTCTCACTTCCACCTTTGCTTCTTCCATGTTTCTTAGCTTATCAACCACCTCTATTAATGCTAAATAATTCTTCATTGTCTCTTGGACAAATTTACCTTGAGCTTCTATAGAGGCTATCACCATTGGTAACATTCCTCCTTTAGCTGTAGGTTTCCACTCAATCCTATCTTTCAATTCATGTAGTGGGTTAGCATTCACATAAGCTTTCCATGAAACGAGTTGTGACTCAGCCCATTCAAGCTCTGTATTTACATATGTAGTTTTCTTAATAGTCGCCATCTTCTTCCTCCTCCTTGAGGATATTATCGAGGTCCATGCCCTCTTTGATTATTTTTTCTAGTTCAGATTCGTCTGTATGAGGAACATCCATTTCTATTTCAGACTTATATTTGCTAAGAGCAAATGCAAACTCTTTATCTGTTAGTCCCCACGTATCACCATAATCTGCAAGAGCTGTTGCTAGGTGTCTTCCAATGTTATACGTTGGAAAGTCCTTATGTAGTTCTTGTAAGATTTCAATCACTTCTGTATATTGAGTCTTTTTACTCATTAGTCTTATATTAATTCATTTAAATCATCATCTGTTAACTTCTCAGTTTTGATCTCCACTTCTAGATCAACACCTTCAAAGTTTTTTCTTCCCTGTTCTGTCATGTATTCTCCAGTGAAGGCTATGCCCATCCTATCGAATTCTTTACCAGGAACTCCCACTACATCTACATAATCTATACCTTTATTATACAAGTCAACAAGCGTATCAATTAGCCTGTCCAGTGGAATCCTCTCTATTTTTACTTCCCTCTGTGCCATATATTGTTTGTATTAATTGATTTTCATCATCTCTAGATTCCATTTCTGCAACCCATTTTTCTATGGGACAAGCACAAGACAAACACTTAGTCTTGGCTGAGAGAACACACCCACAATGAGTACAATGTTTATCAAACCTACGAGGTTTCTTAGGTTTGTTCTCAGAACACCATTCACAAGCATCACAAATAGCCATTCTTGTTTGGCTCACTTGTCTTATATGTTCCTTCATGTCGTCTGCTGGAAAGAGGTTATTCTTCCACCCCTCGTAAATCTGAGAGAAGTTGATCTTCATATATAGTTTTTGTTTTTAACAAATTGATCAGAGCTTCTGTTTTTTCTAGTGTCACCTGAGACGAACGTCTCTTTTGTTCAGATGTGGTCTCATCTGCTATTATAGTTTCCATCGCTGTCTTCTTAGCGTTCAATGCCCCAATTCTTTTTGTAGCCTTCTTCTCATTGAAATAGAACTTACCAAAGCCAGCTATCTCTAGACTGTTGTTAAAATCCATCGCCTCGTTTGCAGACTGAAACTGGTGGTTTATTACAGCCTCAATTGTCTTCTCACTTATCAACATCTTCACTGCCAGAGTTCTAATTAGGAAGTCTTTGACAGACATGCTTATAGGCTTATCCATGTATTAGACTTATTTGCAATATGATGTCCTTCTCGAAGTTCAGCAGAATAAGAGGATTGACCTTCACCTTTGTCCCATCCTTTACAAACACTCCCATCTTCTTCAGCTTACTAATAATGTTATTAATTGCAGCAGATGTGCTGTTGTATGTTAGGCAAAACTCTTGTCTAATATTAGCATAGGATATATTCCCCTTTATAGCAGCAAACGCAATTAATTGTATCTCCCTATTTGTGAGCTTAAGGTCATTGATGGCTGACAATATTCTATAATACTTCTCAGCCAAGGCAATATCATCCTTCACTGATTTTTTCAGTCGCTGTACAATGGGAGATTTTGGTTTGGTTTCCATAATTAGTTAGGACAAAGGTATGTATATTCCATTGATCTTCAAATAACTAATTTAGTTATTATAAAACTTAATGCTATATTATGCACCAAATCTCCTAAACAGGAAAATAACACTGAATATAAGCAAGCCTATTCTAAGCTCTTGCTCCAATCCACCATCGTCTGTAACGTAGTTTCTATTAGACACCCCTAGTTCAAAACTATTGTAATCCTTAGGGAGAAACTCTATACCAAATTCCCATTCTTCAAAATTGGCAAACCCCCATATCACTACAGCTATCATAAGGACAGCCACTATTGTCAACAACACATTTAATACTACCATATATCTAAGCTTTGTTTAATGAGGAGGTATTAGCAGGGCCCCCCCTAAATCCCCCCCAAAGATACAGGTAAATATTCTTACCCACCAAATTTATTTTTATATGCCCTAAGATATAATGTCCCTTATAAAGACCAAACTATATGCTTATGGGTATAATAAGACACATTATGTAAAGCTATAGCTTGACTAAACATCCCCCACAGTCAAGCTATCCCTTGACGTTCCATATGGAACTATCCCTAGCTAAGAACACAAAATTTTATATAGCCCCCCCACCCCCTTTGTATGTATGGGAGGAGAGGGTACTACCTATTCAGACCCTCCCTATCATCAGCAATGTGGGGGTATCCCCCCTATGTTGACAAATCAATTAACAAAAAGTGTGCAGGTCATAAGCACCAAAACAAAAACCACCATTCCTATGGCAACTATCAGCCAAACAAAAAAGGCAGTTAAAACTGCAAAGTTATTCTCTATTAGAAAACAAGGTAATGTTAACGCTGCAGAGCGTGACATCTTGGGTTCATTTCGTGATTATCTAAACGAATCTATCTCTCAATCATTGAGTGAGAATGTTCGTGATGCTGAAGACACTAAGTGTGTGACAATTCGCTTAGATTATGAAGATACTGCTGAAACAGGCGAGTATGGCTTGTTGTGTTTTAGTAAAGGATTGAGTAAATCTATTCGTGGTGGTAGAATGACTATTGGTCAAATGTTAGATTATCCTGTTCAAAGACAATTAATCTTCCAAGACCTTGAGAACAAAGAACCATTGATTGATGAAGCAACAGGCGAACAAGTTGTTAAGTTTGTTATTGCTCGTCCTGAAGGTGGCACTCGTATCAAAGTTAACATTGTTGAGAAGAAAGCTAACCTTGACGCTGAAACTTGGTAATTATTAATAGGAAAGGGGGTAAAACCCCTTTCTTTTTATATACAAGTGGGTGTAGGGGCTAGGGGTTGTGGGAATATGTACAATATAACACACTGATCTTCAACATTTTATCTGTGAGAATGAGAATAGGTGTGGCTTGTATTACCACTTATTACCACATTTTGACACATCATTAATAACAGCTATACAATACAATATATATAGCATTAAATAAAAAACACATGACTAAAGCACAAGAACAGATTAAGACATTATTAGGTGATACATTTGATAATGTTAGACAACTCTCTGAGTCTAGAAGATTATATGCTTCTCATATGACTGCAGATGATGATTTTAACTTGTATTATTTTGCACTTAGTACTAAATGGAATCTTCCATTCTCTGATATAGAGACATTATTCAAGAGTGTGGATATATATGAGAAACATTTTGTTAATCAAGAGGTTGCTGCTTAGCATCCTCTTTAAATCAATTAGTTATGAACGCTAAACAAGAGCTATTAGATAAAATAAAGCAGATTGATGAATGGTTAGGTGGTACAAAGATAATTTGTGCTAGTATTAATATTGATCCATATGGTTATTGGGATGACGAAGAGCCTAAACCACATATTCTTAAACAAGGACATACACCTCTTGAACTTGAAGGGTTCTTAAATAGTCTTGACTTTGAATATAATTCAGGTTATGGTAGTCAAGAACTATATGGTACAGTATGGTTTACAAATGGTATTTGGATGGATAGGCATGAATATGATGGCTCAGAATATTGGGACATACATAAATATCCTGCTATTCCTCATGAATTACAATAATATATATCTCAGCTATTAGCCTTTAGCGTGCCAAAGGCGATATATATTATATAACACATTATTAATCAATCATTTAACACATTAACACATGAAACTAATCAAACACGTCATTAACATTATGTTCCTATGGAGCATACCATTTATTCTTTTAGCATTTGTTTTGCTAATTACAGGTCTTATATATAACTATCATATGGCTGTTACATCAGAGATATGGATAGTTGTTATGTTCTTCTATTTCACCATTACAGCTATTATGTATGGTGTGAGCTCTGGAGAAGAAGACGAGATGAAAATAATCAAATAAAGAACACATTATCAATTAGTTATTACACAACACAACTAAAGCTACAAAAAACATTGGCTGGTTGGTAATATGTGTGTTAGATTTAGGACTCTGCTTCCCCTAGCAGGGTCCTTTTTTACTAATCATCAAAAACAAACGATATGCTTATATTAGCAAAACTTGTATTTAAATCATATCTGCCTAGAAGATTCGAGGTGGGTATGTGGTTTAAGAAAGATCACAGCGATGTGGTCTATGGTAAGATATATAACTATATCACCATATATGAACTAAAAGAGATTCCTAATGACATGTATGAATATATGTCTGAGTATGGAGCACCAGTTGAGCCATTTATTATTCAACCAATGAACAATCCTGATGATGTAGAAGAAATACTTGTACGTCCTGAGCATATAGGTTGGTGGGAATATGATGATGGTGCAGAAGATGATTCTGGTGCCTGGTTTGAGAACATTGTATTGGAAGATCTTTCACCTAAGATTATCAATGAATGGATATATGGTGAGAATGGAGACAATGATGGTCTCATAGCTCTTGAAGTCAATGATGACAGAGAAGCCATTACATATCTTGATGATGAAGGCAATGATACAGGCAAGGTTATTATCAAACAATCAGACTATGTAAATGAAGATGATGACTATGATACAATAGAAGAAGAGTATCTTGAGGATGAAGAAGATTGGGATGATATGGATGATGAACCTGAATTTGAAATAGGTGGCTCAGAATAACATTATATGAAAGATAAATCATTAAAAACCAAAGAGATGAAGAAGCTATATGAAATTTTATTTGAAGGCAAAAAGCCTGAAGAACAGCCATTAAAGCTTGAGATAAAGCTTAAATCTACAGCTACACCTGAAGAGCAATTAGAGATAAATGAATGGTATAGACATATTAATAACTCATTACAAAGAAATTAGGTTAGATGTGTGTGTGGTTAGTAAGTAAATAAGCCCTGCAGAAATGTGGGGCTTTTTATTCATATTAAATCAAATTATAATGCCTACAGTAATTATACCTGATAAGGTATGTCCTCACTGTGGTGGGACTAAATGGCGTCAATCTTCTTTTAAATCTAGATCTAAATATAAAGATAAAGATAAGATATTTATACGCTATATGTGTTATGTTAAAGTAACAGAAGGTATTAATAGATGGAAGACAAACAATCCTGAAAGGGTAAAAGCCATTAAGAAAGCTCATAGAAATAAAGACCCTGAAAGAACCAAACAGTTAGACAGTTCTTATAAAAGAACATATTATAAAAAATATACAGATAAACTAAAAGCTAGAGTATCAAAATGGCAAATGGCTAATCCTGAAAGAACTAAAGAGATTAACAAAAACTCTATAAAAAGGTATAATAGAAAACATATTGATAGTTTATCTGAAAAATATGTAAAAAAACTTCTTATTAACTATACATCTTTAAAACCTTCAGATATTAGTCAAGAAATAGTAGAACTAAAAAGAAAATCACTTAAATTACAAAGACAATTAAAACAAAAAACATGTCAAAATTAACAAAAACACCAGTAATTAAAACAATTAACGTAACAGATGTAATTAATGTAACAAGAGATATGGGTGATAGTCTTGCTACGATGTATTACAGTAACAAAGATTTAAAAGTGGCAGGATTGGCCTTATCAGGTTATAAAACTGCTATTGGTGCTGCAAAGGCTCAAATCATATATAAGAAACTTACAGGTAGTCCAGAAACAATTGAATTCTTTGAAAACAAAAAGTAATTTATTAACAATCAAATACATACACATGAAAAGTAAAGGACAGACTAACTATTCCAGTAAGGAATTAAAGTCAATCAAAGCAATGGTAGCTACTAACAAGAATAGCTTTAAACCATTGTCTAAGCGTAAGTTAGCTACTCTTGTGGCTAATGCAATCAATAGACCTGTAATAGGAGTCTATTATAAAATATTGAGTATGCCTCAGAAGCGTACATATACTAAAAGAACAAAGGAAGTGACAACCACTCCTATTGTGAGCATGAAAAAATCTATTAGCTTTGGTAAGCCAAGCAAAATAGAGATATCTGATACAGGAATGACATTTTATTTCTAACTAATAAACTAACACATCATGTCTTACAGCCTAGTCTACAGTGCTAAACCACATAGCACACATACAATCAATGTGTATGAATCATCTAAACAAGACTCTCCTTATACAAAAGGAATAAAAGCTTGTTCTAAACTAATAGATGCTATATTTACTGACAAATCAAAAGGTAGATATAAACCATCTAGACGTGTAGATTGCATACACAAAAAAGGACGTCACTTTATGTACATCAATTCTGATGAATATGAAATAACTAGAGAGTTGTTCATCAGGGTAAAAAACATTGGAAAATGATAGTATATTTTATTATCTTTGTTATTGTCATCTGGATATGGGTAGCATATGAATTCTTCAGTGCACCATATTCAGATAATGATAATAATAAAAACAAAAAAGACAAATATGGCAATAAGTAAAAAGGTTGAGAATAAGGTAAAAGGTTATTTCTTTATGAGTATTAACAATGATGTAATCAATGTTGATATGGCTGGTGATGATACATCATTAGCTGCAGCATTTGGTATGTTATTAACAAGCAAAGCTAAAAGTAATGCAGATATTAAAAGAATATTAGCAGCATCTCTTGAGTTTGCTATTCAGCAGTTAGAATCTAAAAAGAAGCCTATTGCTAAACCTGTTAAAAAGAAATGATATGAATGAATATTTCAGTTATTATGAGAGCTTATACAAGCTAAGTAAACCTATGCAAAGGTATTACATATGGGACATGATTAAATGGTGTATTAAAGAATACATTAAAACATATAAGAAATGAATGTACTTATCTATGATATAGAAACACTTAAAGAACTGTTTCTTATTGTTATATACAATCCAGAGAGTGATGTAACATATGAGTTTCAGGTGAGTAGGTGGACTAATCAATTAGATGGGTTCATAAGATTTACTGAGGAACATGATGAGCATTATTGGGTGGGCTACAACAACTTACGCTTTGATAGTCAAGTTGTTGAGCATATACTTAGAAACTATGAGAATTGGCATGAGCTGAGTGGTCTTGAGATCTGTGCACTAATAGCACAGAAGGCTGCAGACACAATACATGATGCTAATTATGATGTATTCCCTGAATATAGAGAAGAATGGTTAAGTCTCAAGCAAATAGATCTATTCAAGGTGAACCACTATGATAACAAAAATAGAATGGTCTCACTAAAAAGATTAGAGTTTGAGATGGATCTAGAAAACATTGAAGAGATGTCTATACATCATAGTAAAGAAAACATGACTCAATTAGAAATTGTTGAGATCATTTACTATTGTTATAATGATGTACAAGCTACTTATGAATTCTATAAGATAACCACAGGTAACACTGAGCATCCACTATACAAAGGTAATAATCAGATAGAACTAAGAGAAGACATATACGAAGAGTTTGGTATACCATGCTTAAACTATTCAGATAGCAAGATTGGTGATGAAATGATTAAGAAGTATTATTGTGAGGCCAAGGGCATACAATATTCTGATCTACCAAAGAAAGGATTATTTAGAACTGAAGTAAAGGTGAAACATTGTATTGCTGATTATGTAGCATTCCAGACACCAGAGCTGCAACAGTTCTTAAAGAAAATTAGCAAAGAGCGTTTTACAATCAAGGATGAATTTAAAGAAGCATTAGAGTTTCATGGAAACATATATACATTCGCAAAAGGTGGCCTACACACAGAAAACAAGGCTAAGGTATTTGAAGCTGATGAAGAGCATATTATTGTTGATTGGGATGTCTCCAGCTATTATCCTGCTATTATTATTAACAATAAGCGTTATCCTCAGCATCTTGGTCCTGACTTTCTTAGAGGCTATGAGCAAATGTTTAATAAAAGATTGGAGCTCAAACCCTTGGCTAAGCGAGATAAGAAGATACAAGGAATTGTGGGAGCTCTTAAGCTTGCTGTCAATTCTGTGTATGGCAAAAGCTCTGATATGCAAAGCTGGATTTATGACAGACAACTAACTATGTTTACCACTATTACAGGTGAGCTAAGCTTGTTGATGTTGATCGAAGCATATGAGTTAGCTGATATACATGTTATATCTGCAAATACAGATGGTGTAACTATTATGGTTAAGAAATCATTAATAGATAAGATGCATGAGGTTAATCAATGGTGGATGGAATTGACCAAATATGAATTGGAACGTACTGACTATCAAAAGATTATATTCTCTACAGTAAATGACTACATAGCAATTAAAACAAATGGAGAAATTAAAAAGAAAGGTGACTTCCTCACTGACTTTGAGTTACACAAAAATAAGTCAGCTAGGGTTGTACCTATTGCACTCGAGCATTATTATGTTCATGGTGTGCCTGTGGCTACTACTATTCACAATCACACAAATATATATGACTTTGCTCTCAGGCAGAAAGCTAGTAAAGACTTTCACTACGAAGGGCACAGTAAAGACAAGACAAGAGTCTACAATAAACTTATCAGATATTATGTAAGTAAAACTGGTGAGAAGCTATTAAAGGTTAAGAATGATAACTCAGATAGCACAGCTGTAAATGTATCTCAGGTTGAAGCAGGTGAATGGGTGATGACAGTATGTAATCATCTAACATCAGATCATCCTCTAGATAACATCAATCATGCATATTATATAGAGCGTGCTGAAAAACTGATAGGTAAAATACAGTTTGAAGGCAAGAAACGCAGAGTTATTATTAATCCTAATCAAATGAGTCTATTCTAATGTCAAAGATAAATAGGTTTAATATAGCTGAGCATTTATTAAGTGTTCAGTTAAAGATTGTTAATAAGACAATGTTTGAAGCCATGCAGAATCCTGATTGGTTTCAAGAATGGACTATTACAACAGAACAACATGAGAAGTTCAAAGCATATGCTATTCCTCTTCTCAAGAAAACATTTAAATTTAACACAAACAAGGCTAAGAGTACATTTGACTGGTTCAATGTACAATATGGCCTTAAAATAAAAAATTAATTATGGGAGCATGTCAATTTAAAGTAAGATATGGTGGTAAACATGCAGATGAAGCATATAAAAACGCTTGTGATGACGCAGAACAAGAATATGGTAGTCAAGATGGCTACAATGGTACTATTAGTACTACACATGGATTTAGAGATGAAACAGAAGCATATAATAAAAGTAAGTTTAATGATGTATCTGCTTACATACGTGACAGATTTGATAGTCATAGTATGAACAAACGTGATTGTTCAGCTATATGTGTTGTAAAACCTGTAGGTAATAAGAACAAGACTAAGTCTCAAGTGGAACACATAGTTACTCCTGGTACCAAGAAATGGATTCTTAAATACTGTGTATATGAAAATAGTACACTACTTATAAGCTCTCATTTAACCAAAGGAGATGCTGTTAAGTCTGCTAGAGCATACACTGAAAAGAAACAAGTTCCTACATTCATTGCTATGGAAAAGGTGCTTGAGAAAGGTGGATCAATGGTAGCTAAGATAACATACAAGAAAGCACCAACAGAAAGAGATGGTGAGTGGGTATTCTTTGGTTATGCAGCAGAATAAATAACATAATATGAGTGATGTAGTATTTCAGGTGTTTCAAGTGTTTTACACTAAGCCTGCTAGACAAAGAAGAAAGGCTGTATGGAAGATGCTTAAATGGTGCATAAAAGAATACATAGCCACATTCAAGAAAGAAGAGATTCCTGTAAACGTTATTACAGATCAATTAACTAAAATCAAATAAAATGCCAGACATTTCAATGTGCAAAGGTGGTAGTTGTCTATTAAGACTAAACTGCCACAGATATACAGCTAAAGCTGAGGAGATTGGACAATCATTTTTCTCTGAGCCTCCATATAAATTAGACTTTATGTTTGACGAACATCATGTTGGTCTAGGTGTTGCAACATTAAGTTGCTCCTATTTTTGGAATAATAAAGAATATAAAAATGAAAGACCTAAAAATAAAGGAGGATTGGGAGAGGGAATATCTTAAAGATTTAGTATATTTGCAAGAGACACAACAGATACTTGAAGAGGAGTTTAGAAGAATAAAACTACCTGCTCAGATAGTAGTGATTGATAAAGACAAAATACTAGAAAAACACAATGAACCTCACACTAACGTTCTCCCATTTTAAGGAGCTAGCTAAGGCTGGCTACAGCTTAGACATGTTATGCTTCATAACACTAGTTGAAGAAGGCAATGATGTAGATGAAATGTGTGCAGATGATAGCAAAATAAAAATGCTCTATCAAACTGTACGCAGAAAAGGTCTATTGTCAGAGTCAAATAAGATTACTATAGTAGGTAAAGAAGTTTTGTCTTTTCTTAATGAGAAGATAGAACAACCTAAAATAGTTAAAAAGAAGAAAACAGATTCAGACTTTGATAAGTGGTGGATGACGTACCCAGGTACTGATACATTCACATATAAGAGTCAATCATTTACAGGTACACGTGGTATGCGTGTAAAGAAAGATGAGTGTAAACTTAAATTCAACAGCATTGTTGGAGAAGGCGAGTACAAACCTACAGAGCTCATAGCAGCATTAGAATACGAAATACTGCAGAAGAAAGAGAATTCAATTAAGACAAAAGTCAATAGACTTACATTTATGCAGAACAGTCTCACCTATCTCAACCAGAGGTCATTTGAGCCTTTCATTGAATTGATAAGAGATGGTAAGACTATCAAAGAATCTGCTGAACCAATTAAAGGTATGGATATATGAGTTTTGAAGATTTAAAACGAGAAGTTCAAGCAGGCCTAGATGGTAGGAACAATGGTATACCTATGGGCTTTGAAAGATTGAACAGATATATAGGCATCAGAAAATCTATGTACACACTGATTGGTGGCCTCACTGGTAGTGGTAAAACTAGCTTCTTAGATGATGCATATGTTTTAAATCCATTTGATTGGTTTATCAGTCAAAAGACTCCAGGTCTGAAGTTACGCATCATATATAGATCGATGGAACGTAGCAGGACATATAAATATGCTAAATGGGTTTCAAGAAAGATATTCTTAGACCAAGGAGTTATTATACCTGTACCCAAGCTATTAGGTTGGACAGAGAAGATGACCAAAGATGAGCACGATCTGTTCCTGATGTATGAAGATTACATGGGACATATGAAAGAAGTGATTACGCTTATTGATGGACCAGACAATCCAATTGGTGTATCAAAGCAAATAAGGGACCATGCATTAGCTAATGGTGTCATAGAAGAGGTAGATCAATACAATAAGAAATACATTCCCAATGATGAGAATGAAATAACTATTATTGTTATTGACCATATAGGTTTGTTAAAACCAACTAAAGACTATCCTACAAAGAAGCAGACAATTGATAAGATGTCTGATGAGCTGAGATATGCTCGTGACATGTATGGATACAGTCCTGTAATTGTTAGTCAATTTAACAGAGACATAAACAATCCTATTAGGATTAAGAATGGTGATGTAGAACCACAGCTAGAAGACTTTGCTGAGAGTTCACAAACACAGAATGATGCTGACGTTGTCTTAGCATTGTTTGACCCTATGCGATATAAAGTGACAGACCCATCAGGGTATGACCTAAACAAACTTAGAGATGAGTTTGGTGCAAAGTATTTCAGATCATTGAGACTAATAAAGAACAGTTATGGAGAAGATGATGTAAGAATAGGCTTAGGTTTTCTTGGTCAGGTTGGTATGTTCAAAGAACTACCTAAGGTCAAGTATATGAACGAGAGTGTATATAGTGATATTACTAGTAAAGCATTCTTTTTAAATAAATGATAATGAGATTAAATATAAAAATGTATAATACACTACCTGTAAAGAATAGTCATTGGTGGCAGGTGGTATTGATTCCTACAATGAGTGTGATGAACAACATCCAAAAACATGACCCATATATAGCTCTAAACATGGAGTGGTTATTCTGGTCATTTACAACAATTATAAGCTATGGCAGTCAAAACACTCCCCACCCTTACATTACGAGATAGAAGACAAGCTGAGTTTGCTCAAGTATTCTTAGACCATGCAGAATTTGGTATCCTTAATCTATGCCCTAGATTTGGTAAGATATTTACAACTATCAACATCCTAGAGAAATTAGATGATGACATCAACATCCTGATAGCATACCCTGATCTTAAGATTAAGAGTGCTTGGGAAGAGGATTTCAAGAAAAGGAAGTATAAGAATCAAAACATCACTTATACCACTCATTTGTCTATTAAAAAGCACACAGCTGGCTTTTACGACCTAGTTGTGCTTGATGAGATACATTTACTCTCTGAAGCACAAATAGAGGCTGTAAAGGAGCTACAATGCGTCAGTGTGCTTGGTTTAACAGGTACATTATCTAGTCAAACAGAAGAAACATTAGGATTAGAGTTAAAACTACCAGTTTTAGCCACCTATTCCATAGATCAGGCAATTAAAGAAGGTGTCATTACAGACTATGAAATCACAGTGGTGGGAGTACCACTTGATAACAAAAGAAAGAATGACTACAAGGGCAAATTGAAGACTGAGAAACAGCAATTTGACTCATATGGATGGGTGATAGACCAACTAGAAAGAAAGGGTCAAAATACAATGTTCTTAAGACTAGCTAGAATGAGAGTGATTCAGAATAGTCTTGCTAAAATGGAGAAAACAAAAGCTCTATTGGCAAGACACAAAGATGAACGTGTGTTAGTGTTCTGTGGACTCACAAGTATAGCAGATGGCTTAGGAATTCCTGTATATCATAGCAAAGCAGGAGACAAAGATGTCTTTGAAGATTTTGCTAATGGTGATGGTAATCATTTAGCTGTTGTCAAGATAGGCAACACTGGTGTTACATATAAACCTCTTAATAGAGTGATAATCAATTACTTTGATAGCAACGCAGAGAATCTTGCACAGAAGATTAACAGATGCATGGCTATGGAGTACAATACACCTGATAAGAAAGCACATATCTACATCGTGTGCACTGTAGAAGATGTAGAAAGAAAGTGGCTTAAAAAAGCACTAGAATTTTTTGATAAAGATAAAATTAAATACACATGAAAATAGAATTAACAGAAGACATCAGCATTACAACTGGTACAATGTATTGCGTAAGAGTAGATGATTCATCTATTAAATGGTTTGCTCAAAAAGAGGTTGCAGAGAAGTTTTATAATGATATTATTTCTGACCCAAATATAATAAAACCTGTAAGAAATATTTTGAAATCTGAAGAAATTACCCTACCTTTGGAGGAAACAAATCAGTAAAAAACATGTCAAGTAAATTAATTGGAATTGTTGGTCAAACAGGGACTGGCAAATCAACATCAATCAAACATTTGAATCCCAAAGAAACGTACATCATCAATGTTGCTAAAAAGGAATTACCTTTCAAAGGAGCAGAAAAGTTGTACAACGCAGAAGCAAAGAATTACAAAGAAGTGGATGATGCTAACGAGATTACACGTCTATTAAGGACTATCTCTGACAAGGCACCACACATTAAGAACATTATTATTGAAGACTCTAATTACATTATGGGCTTCAATATGTTAGCACGAGCTACAGAAGTTGGTTTCACCAAATTTACCATTATGGCTAAAGATATGGTGGAACTATTTAGAGAAGCTAGACGCTTACGTGATGACTTAAAAGTATTCTATTTTACACACCCTGAGACTATTGAGGATGGTGGTGAGATTATAGGATACAAGATTAAGACAGCAGGTAAATTGATTGACAATCAGATTGTATTAGAAGGATTGTTAACAGTTTGTTTGTACACGTTTGTAGAAGAAAGCAAAGATGGCACAGCCACATATAACTTTGTAACTAACAGATTTAAAAAATATCCAGCAAAGAGTCCTGATGGAATGTTTGCAGAGATTAAAATACCAAATAACTTACAAGAAGTAGTCAATGCAATTGACGAATATTACAATTAATAATAAATAAATCAAGAAAACATGAGTAACATTGGAGGAGACAAAAGACAAAGCCCAGTATTTGAAGACAAAGAGTTTGCCAAGAAGATTGGCTTATTCGAAGCAAGAGTGATTGCAGTTAACCCTACAACAGAAGAATACGCTGATGTATTGGGAAGACAATTAAAAGAAGATAGTAAATCTACAGAGTACTTAGGTACTAGTAAAGATGGTAATGCTAGATTACGTATTGACTTTTGGTTAGAAGAAGTTAAAACAAGAGAGAAGTTTAAATTAACTTTCTTTATTGAGAACAAAGAGAAAGAGAACAAAGATCTTACAAAGAAACAATACATTAATAACATTGGACGTTGTACATGGGCTGATAGTCCAAACAACTTACCACCATGGTTCAAAGAAAGAGAGAATCGTGTGTCATTTGTAGGTGAAGAAGATCTTTACAATTTCTTACGCTCTTGGTTAAGTAACATTGACTTTAGCAGCAAGAAATCTACATTACAATTAGAATTCAACAAGTTGATCAAAGGTAATGTTAAAGAACTTAAAGATGAAATCAATGGTGAGTGGGCTACAAACATTGTAGCATTAGCCACTGTTACTTCAAAAGAGACACCAGATGGTACAAAAGAATATCAAGCTATATATAGCAAAGCATTCTTACCTCCATATAGTATTAAGGCATTCAGATTGATAGACTATAATAAAGCAGATGCAATTAGTGCATTGCGTCAAAAGTCACAGAAAGAATTAAAACCTCATGAGCGTTTTGTATTGAATGTGGTTGGCGAATATGGTTGTAAAGATTTCTTTACATTCAAAGAGTTAAAAGATTACAATTCTGAAGACAATTTAGTAGCTTCTGACAAAGTGATTGCAGAAGATGATAGTGATTTTTAATAATGGGTCCCACCAAAATAAGAATTGGCCTCACTTCTGTGGGGCCTTTTCATTAACTTTACATTATGATTAATGGAGTAAGAAAAACAAAACTATCCATGGAGGCTATTCTAAGCAGGATATCAGAGTATGACATCTTTAGATTTTACATGCCTAATCAAGATTGGAAGCTTAATAGAGTGACATATTCTCCATTTAGACATGAGAACAATCCATCATTCATGATAGGTAATAAGATGGGCTATCTTCTATTTATAGACTATGCTGATGGTAGTAAACGTGGTGACTGTTTTAACTTTGTTCAAATGATGCATAATCTTCTCACTATGAGTGAAACTCTGAAGATGATTGACAAAGATTTTGGTCTTGGTCTTTCTACAGGAGTGATGACAGAAGATTATAAGAAGATTATAGCTGAATATAAACAGCCCCATCTAGAGAAGAGATATTCCCTTATTCAAGTCAAGACTAGAAAGTTCACTAATAGAGAACTTGAGTATTGGGCAGAGTATCACCAGGATCTACAAGACCTTAGAGATAACAACGTATATTCCATTAAAGAACTCTATCTTAACAAGCAAAGATTCCCATTAGAAGAAAACGAGCTCAGGTTTGGGTACCTTTATGAAGGACAGTATTGGAAGATATATAGGCCATATGCTGATAAGAAGCATAAGTGGATGCCTAATAATGTTCCTATCACAGCAATGGATGGTAAAGAGAATATCAAAGACTGCAGCGTAGCATTCATCAACAAGAGTAAGAAAGACTTTATGGTGATGAAGAAGATATTCCCATGCAGCTGTGCTGTCCAGAATGAAGGACTTGGATGTTTCTCACATGAGAATGTAGAGTATCTAAAAGCAAACTCTGATAGACAAATCCTTAGCTTTGATGCTGATGATGTAGGTGTACAGAATTCTGTACAGATTACAAAGATGTTTGATTTTGATTATACTAACGTCCCACGTCAGTATCTAGCAGAGGGTATTAAAGATTGGGCAGACCTTGCAAAAGCCCATGGATTACAAGCAATAAAAGATTATTTAAAAAGTAAAAACCTGTTATAATGGACACATTTAACACCACAAAGGAATTGATTATAAATGCATCAGTTCCTGTACAAACACGTACATATAAGCCAGTGAGTCATTCATCATTGATTGACCTTACACTAAACAGTATTGAGAAAGCAGGATTTATCCTAGACAAAGAAACTTATTCTGCAGCTAGAGATGGTAATGTTGCTAATGGTAGATTTTCTATCAGCAATGTTGCAGACAGCGAGATGCAGTTGCAAATTGGTTGGCAGAATAGCTATGACAGAAGTATGAGCTTGAAGTTTGCTATTGGTACAAGAATTATGATATGCTCTAATGGTTGTGTATCAGGAGACTTTGGTGCCTTTAAGAAAAGACATAAAGGTGACATACAAGACTTTACACCAGGTGCCATCGTTGATTACATCAAAGGTGCAGGTGAAGCATTTACTACTATGCAAAAGCAAAGAGAACAAATGAAACAAGTGCAAATAACTAAGCGTACCAAAGCTGAGTTAGTTGGTAGAATGATGCTAGAAGAACATTTCATTACATCTACACAATTAAGCATAATTGGTAAAGAGTTAAAAGCTCCTACACATGATTATAATGCTAAAGATAGCTTATGGGAGTTGTACAATTATACAACATTTGCTATGAAAGAAACTCATCCTTCTCAATGGATGGAGAGTCACATCAAAGCACATAAGTTCTTCAATGATTATGTATATGATCAATCAGCTCCATGGGAAGCAGAAGAAGCAACATTTAGTCAATTATCAATATTTTAACATGAATTGGGAGAAATTTAAAGATCATTTTCATCCTTCTTGGCATAGATTTATGCAGCCTTTTATTGAAAGCGAAGCATGTGATAACATCTATAAATATCTCAAAGCTGAAAGTCAGAGGGGCAAGAAGATTGCTCCTCTCTCTCAGAATGTTTATAGATGCTTCTCTGAGACATCATATGATGACCTGAAGTTGGTTATGGTGGGCATGTGTCCATATCATTCTATAAAGAATGGACAGTATGTAGCAGATGGCCTATTGATGGGCTGTTCTACAACAGGCATATTACAACCTTCTCTAATAAAGTTTTATGATGGTGTTGAAAAAGAGATACACAATGGATTATGCGTGACATGTGAAAGACCAGCAGATGTATCTTTCTTGGCACAACAAGGTGTATTGATGTACAACGCTGCTCTCACTACAGAGATTAATAAAGCAGGCTCTCACATTGATTTGTGGGAACCATTTACTAAATATCTATTTGAGGAAGTCTTAGCACCAACAGGAACACCTATATTGTTTCTAGGTAAAGATGCTTCTAAATATGAGAAATATGTGGCACCATTTACATGGCATTTCACATTGAGTCATCCAGCCAGTGCGTCTTATAAACAAACTGAATGGGACACAGAAGGAACATTTACAAAAATTAACAAAATATTAAAGGAAAACAACAATCTACAGATAGATTGGATGTTAGACACACCCTTTTAAAAACACAATTATGTATACAGTATTACATGGTGGAGATATCCACAAAGGAGATTTAATAGCAGTGGCTAGTAGTAGCTACATGAGTATTGGTATTTATATTGGAAGAGGACAAGGAGGAACAGTTCAATATCTTTGGCCTGGTTCTGCTACAGCAGCTAGAGATTGGCATGAAGAAAAGTTAAAGAACTGGAAAGGTGATAAACCAATGAAACCACTTACAATTTCTCAAATGAGCAAAAGCTTTGTTAATAGCCCAAGTGCTACAAGAATTCTTAAATTAAACAGAGAAAACATTACAGACCAAGAAACTATAGAAAGACTTTTAACAGATAAAGAAGTGTTAAGAGAATTTAACATTATAGTAAACTACTAACACAATGATTTTAGAAAAACAAACAGAATCACACATCCTCGAAGAAGGAAGTACACAGGAAACTGTGAAAATGTCACTAGACTTAGATTCTGCTCAGGTCCTGATGCAGATGTTAAGTAAGAATCTATATTCAGATTCAATAGGCTCTACTGTCAGAGAATGTGCATCTAATGCACTAGATAGTCATAGAAGAGCTGGGAGTGACAAGCCTATCATTGTTTCATTTAAGAGAAACGATAAGGCAGATACATATGAGTTTGCTGTTGAAGACTTTGGTATTGGCCTAGATGCAGATGATGTACGTAACATCATTAGTAAGTATGGTAAATCAACCAAGCGTGATAGCAATACAGAATTAGGTATGATGGGTCTTGGTTTCAAGGCTCCATTAGCATATAGCTCTAGTTTCTACTTTGTATGTAGAAAAGATGGTATAGAGCGTAAATACATGATGTATGAAGGAGAAGATACAAACAGTATTGATCTTTTGTATGAGCAATCAACTAAAGAAAGCAATGGTGTAAAAGTTATTGTTCCAGTGGATTGGTCTGATAGATATTCATTTCACAGCAAGATTAAAGAGCAATTAGCTTATTTTGACAGTGTTTATTTTGATGTAGAACCAATGGGTAGCTATAATGTTCCTAATGATTTTATAATACATAGAGCTGAACATTTTCAATATTCTCAAATAGCTATGAATAATGATATGCATTTGTGTCTAGACAATGTTAGTTATCCTATTGACTGGGAAAAACTTGGCATTGATAGGATACATATAAAGATGGCTTTACGCTTTAGTCTTAGTGATGGATTATTTCCTACACCAAACAGAGAGGCTATTAGATATACTAAAGAAGCTAAGGAAACTATTCTAAAGAAGATAGTTACAGTGGCTAATGTGTTTATGGATAAGTTCAATGATGCCATCACTACACAAAGTGATATCAAAGCTATTATGGAATTCTATGGTCAAAATAGTAAGCATATCAAATCCTGGTACAAAGGTGCAGATGAAGATGTTTGTATAGATGATCTTGTACAACATTCTACTGTAGCTGTAGCACAGCCTAAACTAGATAACATAAAGTTGTTGAACTTAGAAAGACTTGCTGTAAAATCAAAAGAGTATATCCTGGCTGAATACAAGTTTAAATATAGATTTACTGGTAAGTTTCAGAACATGAAAAGTTACTATCATCAGTATTTAAGAATGTCAGACTTAACAGGTTATAACTTTGGTGGTGTATATATTTATGAGAATGAGCTTTCTAAAGGTAAACAAGATTATCTAAGAACTATTTTACCAGATAATAAACATATATATTTTGTAAAGAAAACACCATTTAAACTTAGGAATAAAACTGGTCAAACAGATTATGCTAAGTATTATGATTCTGTTTTAGATCTTAGTAGCTATCCAAGAACTCAATGGAGACAACTTATCCAAGAGTTTCAATATGTAATAGGTCTATATTCTAAAGACTTTATAGATGCAGATGCTATTGAAATACCACAATCATTCAAAGATGCTCAGAAAGCTAAGAGAATGAAAGTAACCATAGCAACAGCAGCAGTGAAAGGTCCTAAGAAAATTAGATTGAAAGGTGAATTTTCTGGTAAAGTGGGTACAAAAACAGAAGTGAATTTATCTGATCAATATGCTAAGTTTGTTCCTAAAACATTTAAAATGGAAAACATCCATAAATTAAATGAGTTACATGTGTATGCTAGAGAGGCTGATAAGAAGACAATGGATAATGTTTGGTCTTGTTTTAATAAACATGCAACATTTGTAATAGTAGCCCAAGCTACATATGACAACTTACAGAAAGCTGATTTACATAACTGGATAACATTAGATAAATTTATGGAAGGTAAAAATAGACCATTTAAAACAGTAGCTACAGAGTTCATAATCAGTGATTTGATTGAAAAATATAGTGCTACATTTAAGAGAATCAGTACAGTTAGAGATATATCTGTTGATCTAGCAGATAAATTACAAACATTGTGGGAATATCATAATAGCCAATACAGAAGTTACGCTGATGATAACACTAAAAAAGCAGTTGTAGAACATGCTATAGCAAACAATTTATTTGACCAACCTACATATTTAGTGTACAAGCAGGTTAATGAAGTGTTTACCAAGCTAAAGTTCTTAGATGCTATATTAGATACAATGGGTTATAGCAATTCTAGAAAGGATTCTGCTATGATGGTAGCCATAGTTGATTTATTCAAATATCATAAGCATAGAGTGAATCTAGAGCATTATAAAATTACACTAACAGAAGATGCCCCTTTAGAGGAGGTGTTAACACAAGACACAATTGAAGAATTACAAACAATTTAAAAAAGCAAAACATGTTAAGCTTGAAATGGTTTAAAAGTGCTATTGAACGCACAATTGAGAAAGTAGTAGAAAACAAAATTGAGCAGGCTTTTATTCAATTGGATAATGAGGAGGGGCAGACAGCCCCTTCTCCTATTCAAGGTGAAAAGCCATATCTCAACATTAAAATGGTTAATGATACATTGACTATTGTAATGAATGATGGTAATATTATTACCAAATCTCCAGCAACATCAGAAGATTTCAATGCTGCTAGAGACTGTAGATCAGAAGCATGTCTATTTGATCTTGTAAGCACACAGGAAGTAAAAGATGAAAGAAGAAAAGCTGAAGCTGCTTATGAGAAAGCTAAGGCCATCCAACGAGGTGCTGAATTCTTAGCTACCCTTGAGGAATTTGAGATGAAGAATAACGCTTTATATTTAAAAGGTATTAGTAGAAGTCTTCCTCCATTACTAGTAGAAGAATTCTTAGAAGTGGTAGGTAAACATGGTGGTACAAAGAATGATGAATTCAATGCTTTGCATAGATTCTTTATGTGGTGCTGCTTAAATCCAAGAGCTGAGGTTGCAGACAAGTTGTTTAACTTCTTGAAGAAGAATAGCTTTAGCATCACTAAACAGGGCTTCTTTGTAGCTTTGAGAAACGTAGTTACATTACATGGGGGTACAGAGCTTGTACAATTTGTAAGCAATGCATACAATAAAGTGAAAGCTGTGTGGAAGAAGAATCCATCTGATTATTTAGTGTATTTAAAGAATGGAGAATATAAACTAGTTGCTAAATCTATATTTGATGAACTAGAGCCATGTATCTACTGTGATGGTTCAGGATCTATTCCTGAAAGTGAATGTGATGGTGAAGATGAATATGATTATAGTGGTGAATGTCCAGAATGTTCTGGTTCAGGTACCATCTTTAAACATGAAGAGAGTCAATATGGTGAACATATAGGTGACTTAACTGAGCTTTATCTTGATCTTCCTAATAGAGCAGAGAATAGATTTACAGATGCTTATACAAAGACATTTGACATCAGAATTGGTAGACCAGTGAGTATGCCTATGGAGAAATGTAGATGGAATACTGATGATTGTGGTTCTGCAGGCTTACATTTTACTAGTGATGAGATTCATTATGTAGGATGTGGAGATACAAGCGTTCTCGTACTTATTAACCCAATGAAGGTAGTAGGTATTGGTGAGTCTAAGGGTAGATGTTATGAGTATTTACCAATTATGACTGTTCCTACAGATGAAGCAACAGAGATTTTACATGACCTAGACTTTGATACACTAGAGCTTGATGAGAGTTATGCTGTACGTGAATTAGATAACTTAGCTGAGAAGGCTAAAGAAGGATTTACAGAAGAGCGTAAGAAGTATGATTTCAATCTCCCTGCCCTATCTGCTGTAGAAGTTTATACAATTGTAAAGAGTCTTGATGAAATAAAACAAGAAATATCTAAAAGAATTGTAGAAATTGATTAAATTTGTAGTCCCAGGGATAAAACCCTGGGATTATATATATTATGATAAAAAAGAACGCAACAAAGAGAATCTCTAAAATACCTAAAAAGGTAGTCAGTAAAACAAGATGCCATGGGACCATGACAGAGTCAGCATTTTGGAGCTTTATACGCAGTGCACTTAGACAAAAGTCTAGATTTTGGAAGCCTATTACAGAATGCAAGCTTAAAGCACGCAGATTGTACAAGGGCACAAATAAGAGACAAAAGTTTGAGTATCAATGCAATGTATGTAAAAACTGGTTCATAGAGAAGAAAATAAATGTTGACCACATTAATGCTGCAGGTAGCTTAAGAAGCTCAAAAGACCTGCCAGGATTTGTAGAGAGATTATTCTGTGAGGTAGACAACTTACAAGTCTTATGTGAAAAATGCCATGACAAAAAAACAAAAGCAGATAAACATGAAAAGGACAATTACCAAGCTTAACAACAAGAAGCATGCAGATCTAGTAGATCACAATGTAAGAGAATGTATTCAAAAGAAAGAAGACTATGAAATTGAATACAGAGGTAAGTCAATGATACTTACACCAGAAGAACTCAAAACAAAATGTGTTGGCAGACAGTATATTGCTGAGCCAAAGTATGGGGATAAGCCATATCATTTGCTATCCTATCTTTGGGAACCCACTAAAATATCAGAAAAATGAGTAGTGAAGAACAAGTAGTAGTTTCTATTAACAGACAGCCATCTTTTACAGAGATATGGCATGAAGGCTCTGTTACATATAATGAAACAGAATACATGTTTTGGTTAATCAATCCTAGAGGACTTGATGAACAAGGACGTGAATATGAAATGGAGATAAGATGGTGGTTTAAACAAGTACCAATGGAGATTAGATCCATGAGTGAACAAATTATTAAAGACTTTAAAGAAAACAGACATGATAGTCCAAACAGTACACGAGATTCTAAATCCATTTGATGTAGAAGTTAAACAATTAGGATATGGTGTGGCATTGTTTATGATTGTAGGTAGTATTCATTCTAATCCTCAATTTATTGTAAGGTTTTATAACACAGGACAGCTTAGAACTGTTGATCAAAATGATCTCTCTGTATATGGTAATCCCACTGCAGGAGAAGATTTGGTTCCAGATCCTGATGTAGTAACTAAATTACCAGCAAATGCAAGAAGAAACATGGATTTTTTAAACAAACAAACAGACAAATGATACAAGGAACAGTAAAAACAGAAGCTCAATACAGAGCAATTTATCTAGACAGTAGTTCTAGTTTAAAGGATTTCTCCACAGACAGGAGAAAATACCATAAGAAATATATACTTAACGAAGTAGTTGAGGATGAAGACAGTAAAGCTGCCACAATGGGCAGAATGGTGGAGACATTACTAATGGAACCACAGTTCTTTGATGAAAGATTTCATTTATCTACATGCATGACTACACCCACTGGTCTTATGCTAGAGTTTGTAGAAGCTTTATATAAGCACACTGCAGAAGCTACAGCTGAAGATGGTATGATAACTAGAACCTTTGAAGACTTAGCTAAAGATGCATATACAGATTCAGGGTTTAAGATTAAACTAGATGCTGTGTTGACTAAGTTTATAGGATCTGATGCTGAGGTATATTACAAAGAGATTAGAGAGGTGAGAAGCAAAGGATTGACAGTAGTAACTACACAAGACATTACAAATGCTGAGAAGATTGTAACAGAGTTAAAGACTAATCCAGTTACAGCAGACATTGTAAACTTAGTAGATGATGTACAGTATTCTGTGCACAATCAGTTACAAGTTGAGGGATATGAAGTGTTTGGTCATATGTTTAAGAGCATGATGGATTTGGTACATGTAGATCACGCAAATAAGAAAGTACAAGTGTATGATCTTAAATGTACATGGTCTGTAGAGAACTTCTACAATGAGTATTACCTTTATAGAAGAGCTTACATTCAAGGATTTTTATATCATAAAGCTGCAGAGTCTTGGGCTAGTGAAATGGGATATGGAGATTATAAAATACTATATCCTAAGTTTATTGTCTGTGACAGCACAAACTATATGAATCCTCTGATTTATGCAATGTCTGATATAAATATGGTGGATGCTCGTGCTGGATTTGAGCACAAAGGAAGAGAATATCCAGGTGTTCAACAACTCATTGAAGATCTTAAATGGGCTTTAGAGAATGACAAATGGAACATATCACAAGAAAACTATTTATCTAATGGTATTGTAAAACTAGGGTAAAACACATATGGAATTTAAAAAAACAATAACAACTATTTTTTTTGTTCCCACACTTAATATTGATAGAGATATACTCAAACAAAATAACTTTATTAATGGTTTTAGTAAAGATATTAGAAGAGAGATTCAATATGAAAACTCCATCTATCTTTTATTTAAACCAATAAACTTAGACAAGTTTAGATACTTTCTAGAAGAAGAGTATGAAAGAACAAAAGCTATTATAGATGATTATGATTATGAAGATGGATATGTTGTAGTAGTTTACAAACTAGATATTACATATAAAAAAGACTTCAAACTAATTAAAGAAGGTAAATATTCTCAAACTTCTAAAAAATTCCAATCACTGTTTCCAAAAACAATGAGAGTTTATATAAGTACAAATACTTTTGAGACTAAAACTACTCTTCAGTATCGTATATTTAATAAAACAGAAGACTTGAAAGAGTTTTGGGAAGAAAAAATTGATATGCAATTAGATGAAAATAGTGAAGTTTGGACAATATTTTTGGAAGATAAAGAATCATTAGACCTTGATAAAATTAAACAATATGTATAACAGTGATATACTAACCCATCTAATCAGTAAATATGGTATAGATGATGTAATTAAATTCTGTGACATGGAGAGTGAAAAGAATGCTCTCCTAGCAGGATCAGTAGACAAAGACAAGCAGCACTATCCAGAACCTAACGAATGGAAGTTTGAGAGAGACTGGTGGGCTCAATCAGGTAAACAATTAAAAA